>Ga0315273_10008417_pt1 | contig 13001 bp, 9 predicted proteins | sample YL17G02_0_MG_FD_205753 | JGI IMG/M metagenome (GOLD analysis project Ga0315273, IMG submission 205753) | Sediment microbial communities from Yellowstone Lake, YNP, Wyoming, USA - YL17G02_0 | ecosystem: Environmental > Aquatic > Freshwater > Lake > Sediment | place: USA: Wyoming | collected...
GGACGGGTTCCACATCAAGGAGATGTCGACGAGCGGGGAGAACCGTTTGGAAGTGACGGTGACGGATCTTTTCAGCCGTGTGTACCGGGACACGATCGAGTTACGTGTGCCGCTCCCGCCGACGGCGCTCGTGTTCGATGCGAGCCTGGGCGTGGACAGGATCAAGATCACGTGGACGAAGAGCACGAGCGCTGACGCCGCGAGATACCGTGTTTTTCGTTCGCTCGCTTCGGGCGGACCGTATGAAGTCGCTTCGGTCGATCCGGTGGAGCACGTTCTCTTCACGGATCTCGGGCTCGAGCCGAGCACGAGGTACTACTATGTGGTGAGGGCGGTCGACCGGTCGGGGAACCAGAGCGTGTATTCGGCGCAGGGGACGGCGAGCACGAATCCACCCCAGTTCGGGGGCTGGCCCATCGAGGTGATGAGCCCCACGTCGAGCTCGCCCGTCGTGGGAGACATGGACGCAGACGGTGATCTCGAAGTGGTGACGGGGAGCACATACGTGTACGCGTGGCATCACGACGGCACGGAGCTCGTGGACGGGGACGGAAATCCGCAAACCTGGGGTGTCCTCAACACACAGGGGAACACGTTCACCGCGGCGGTGGGACTTGCGAGCCTCGACAACGTCCCGGGTCTGGACATCATGGCGGCCGACCTGAACACGAAAAAAGTCTACTGTTTCAGCTACACCGGTGCGCTGCTGCCCGGGTGGCCGCAGGTGGGGGAGAAAGACTTCCGCGCGGCCCCCGTTGCGGGGGATTTGGATGGTGACGGGTTCTGTGAGGTGATTGCCGTCGATACGCGCGGTGGCATCTACGCATGGCGCGGCAACGGCACCGAGTATCGCGATGGCGATAATAATCCCGCCACGTACGGTATTTTCTATAGAACGCCGACGGCGTCGTTTCATTTCCAGACGCCTTCGGTATGCGATCTCGACGGAGATTTTCGGGACGAGGTCGTGCTGGCGACGCGGAGCGACAGCATCTATGTCATCAATGGAGACGGTTCGCGCATGCCGGGTTGGCCGTTCAAGATGGATGGCGAGGCGGCGGGGAGCCCCGCGGTTGGAGATGTGGATGGGGACGGGATGCTCGAGATCGTCGCGCAGTCGAAAGGATCGTACGGCAGGATATACGTCTTGAATCACAACGGGACGGTGGCACCCGGGTGGCCGCGAACCATCCGTCTCGTGGATATCTATTTCACGTCGTCACCGGCGCTCGCCGATTTCAACAACGACGGCAAGCTCGAGATCGTCGCGTACGGGTGGAACTCGACCGAATCGAGGATCTACATATACAACTACAACGCGACCAACTACACGGGTTGGCCGATTGTCGTGTCGAACTCGTACAGCGAGTGCTCGGTGACGATCGCCGACCTCGACGGTGACGCGGATCTCGACATCGTGTTCGGAGACGAGTCGCGTTTGATCCACGCGTTCGACATCTCCGGGCAGGAGATCGACGGTTTTCCCGTCACGACCGGCGAGGCCGTCCGAGCCACCCCGTTCATCTGCGATCTGGACCAAGATGGCCACACGAATCTCGTGGTATCGAGCTGGGATGGAAAAGTGTACGTGTGGGACTTGAACGGCGCTCACGACAGCGACCGCGTGCCGTGGCCAACCTTTCAGGCGAACGCGCATCGCAATGGTCAGATCGATTTCACCATTCCGACGCCGACGGGGATTGGCGGCGGTGGGACGGGCGATCCACTGCCCACTCGCCCCATGCTGGTTCAGAACTATCCGAATCCGTTCAACCCCACGACGACCGTCGTGTTCGACGTCCCCCAGGGAGCGCCGGTGAAGGTGACGCTCACGATCTACGATGTCACGGGCGCTCTGGTGAGGACCCTGGTCGACGAGGTAATGCCGCCCGGCCGCCACACGCGCGAATGGGACGCCCGCGACAGCCGCGGCAGCCAGGTGGGGACGGGTGTGTACTTCTATCGACTCAAGGAAGATGGATTCCTGGCCACGAAGAAAATGATCCTTCTGCAGTAGAGATCATTGCCAAACCCGCCCCCGGGGGGTATCATACCCAAACGAATTGTTGGACGACCGACGGAGGATCACAGCTTTCACTGAAGAGCCGGAGGGCTAGACCTAATCGGTAAGGCAGCGGTCTTGAAAACCGCCGGGTGAAAGCCCATGGGGGTTCGAGTCCCCCGCCCTCCGCCATCATGACCGGTTGGAGAGGTGGCCGAGTATGGCTTAAGGCAACCGCCTGCTAAGCGGTTGTGAGGGTAAAACTTCACCGGGGGTTCGAATCCCCCCCTCTCCGCCATTTTTTCCCTGGAACGAAAGAGGATGAATTGAGAACACGCCTCGAGATCAAACGGATCGAGCTTTTCTCGCTGTTCAAGCTCTCGTTCTTCATCTACGCGGTCATCGGGCTCTTCTTCGCGATCATCTACGGGCTGTTTTTCCTGATGATCGGAGGGGTACAGAGCGCGATTTTCGGGGAAGAGATTCCGAGCCTGGGGGCGATCGGCGTTGTCTTCGGGATTCTCGCGATGCCGCTCATCGCGCTCGTCTACGGCGCCCTGGGATCCGTGTTTATGACGATCGCCGGCTTGATCTTCAACGTCGTCGCGGGATCGGCGGGTGGGCTTCGAGTCCACGCGGAGGTCGAGGAGGTCTATGCCGAGCGGCCGGCAACGGTGGTCCCTGAGCCCGCGCCACCGCCGGTAGCGGGCGGCGAGTCCGCCCCCTCGGACGGGCCGACCTTGACGAGGTCCTCGTCGTTGGACGATTGATCGACGTGGACGAAAAACCTCTCGCCGGGTAGAATACAGGAGATCGCCGCACGACAGATCAGGTTTGAATCACATTCGAGAGTGCGCCCATAGCTCAATTGGATAGAGCGTTTGGCTACGGACCAAAAGGCTGGGGGTTCAAGTCCTCCTGGGCGCACCACTCCAATCCCACCCCTCCAATCCGGCACGAACGCTCGGCGCACCACACAGTTTCCACCTTTGACGCACGAACCGTCTCGCGAATGTTTTCCTCCCATCACGTTTGACTTGACAGCCCACAAGAGTCTGCATACGATCGCGATCAGCATCAAAGAACTCTAGGTGCTCACGAGGAGCGAAGAGGGAAGAGGGTGAAAATCCCTCGCGGACCCGCCACTGTGATTGGCGAGCCGCCCGCCCGATACCACTGGTGTGAAGACGCTGGGAAGGGGGCGGCGGCGCACGAGCCATAAGCCAGGAGACCTGCCTAGAGCCCATCGACCCGGCACCTCTTCGAGGCCGAGAGGGAGGGGCATGATTGAGGCTCCACAGAATCCTGTTCGACAGCATCCATAGGCACGGCGTCGCCTGCCTGTTGGCGGGCCTTGCCGCGATCGTTTCACCCGCGCTGGCGTCCGAGCGCGCGATGGAGACGGACACTCCGGAGACGGGCACTCCGGTCATTGTCGTCAACGACACGCTCTACACCCTCCCGCCGATCGTGGTGAGGGCGACTCGCGTCCCATGGGGCGACTACGAAGTGTTCATGCGCTCCGGGTTCGTGGCTGTGCTCGATCTCGAGGGACGAAAGGACCGCGTCGAGGACCTCTCATCGGTCCTCTCGCAAACAGTCGGCGTGCGCGTTCGCCAGTACGGGGGTCTCGGGAGCTATGCCACCGTTTCTATACGCGGGTCTTCTTCCAACCAGGTGGATCTCTATCTCGACGGGATGCCCTTGAACGATGCGTACACGGGCGTGTCCAATCTCGGAGATCTCTCGCTCGACGGCTTCGAGACCATCGAAATCTACAAGGGATTCTCTCCGCCGCACCTCGGGTCGTCGTCGATCGGCGGTGTGATCAACCTCGTGACGGACATAGACAGAAGCCGCGGTGGAGAGACGTCGTCCTTTCACGCGGAGGCTCGCGCCTCACGCGGCTCGTTCGACACGTCGCGATACATTCTCTCTCTGTGGAAGTCCACGTCGTCCGTCAGGGCCTTTCTTCACGGGAGCTATCTCGACACGAAAGGCGATTTCGTCTTTCTCGACAACAAGGGCACGCCGGAGAACCTCGCGGACGACGAGGAGACAATTCGAACGAACAACGATTCGGAGACAATCGATTTACTGGGTCGCGTCGAGGTCGATGTTCCTTTCGAGGGCAAGCTCTCCCTCGGACACAACACCATTCTTCGCGAGAACGGCGTGCCGGGGATCGGCTCCAATCAATCCGCGAAGGCTCGTGCGGAGAGGACGAAACAGATCACGTATCTCAAGCTCGATCGCGCGGCGTTCTTCTCGAAAAGGCTCGACGCGTTCGCCGGGGCGTACTATTCGACGTCGAACGAGAAGTTCCACGATCCAGACGGCGAGATCAGCCTTGCTGCGCAGGATACGGACAACGGTTTCAAAACATGGGGCGGAAACGTGAGATCGGTGCTCAACCTCCAGCCGCTCACACTCGAAGTCTTCTGGGAAGGAAAAGACGAAGGGTTCCGCCCGAGATCGGATCTGCCGACACCGACGGAGGGTCCAGACAGAACGCGAACGTCATTCGTGACAGCGGCTTCTGGAGCTCTCTTCATTCATCGTGTCAAGCTGGTGCTGACGGGCACGGAGCGATTGCAATGGTACACGAGCGAGTTCTACGACCCGCCGAGATTTCCCTGGTTGCCGCCGCAACCCCAGGGAAAGGTCACCGGCGAGAACAGCGCCCCGCAGGTGGGGTTCCGCTGGCTCCCGACTTCGTTTCTCACGATCAAGGGAAACTGGGGGAAGCACTACCGCCTGCCGAGCTTTCTCGAGCTCTTCGGCAACACGGGGTCCGTCACGGGAAGCTCGGACCTCGAGCCCGAAGACGGTGTGAACCGCGACATCGGAGCGGTTCTCTCATTCGATCGAGCGGGCCGATGGCGGAATCTCTTTCTCGAAGTCGTCTACCTCGACAACACGGTCGAGAACCTGATTCTCTTTTTCCCCAATTCGCAATACACGTCGCGCCCGCAGAATATCGGTTCGGCGAGGATCAAGGGGATTGAGATCTCGGCCTCGTCGCTTTTCTCGAGCTGGCTGCGGCTCTCCGGGAACTACTCGTATCTCGATGGGATCGACACAGGCCCGATTCCCTACTACAACAGGAACGATCTCCCAGGAAGGCCGCGGCACGAGCTCGCTTTTTCCTTCGATGTGATCCATCGGGTGGGGAAGCTCTCGTACGAGTACCAGAGGATCGGGGCCAACTACCTCGATCCCGCGAATCAGATGAAGGTCCCCGCGAGGGACATACACAATGTCGCTCTTCGCTGGAGTCCCTTCGGCGCACAGACCGCGCTCACACTCGAAGGACGGAACCTCACCGACAACCGCATCAGCGATGTCAGCGGTTTTCCGCTTCCCGGCAGGAGTCTTTTTGCCACGCTGAGCTATGAACGCTAGCTGTCAAGAAAGAAGGGGATGACATGCACGCAGACGATCCGACGCGCATTTCTATCTCGGGCGTGGGCCTCGGGGCCCTGCTCGTGCTCGCGGTGGTGACGGCGGTCGGATCCGCCGGCGCCGCTGACTTCGCTTTTGTCACCACGTCGGACTACATCACGGGCAACTCGTCCGTCGTGTGGCATGACGGATCGTACACGCACGACAACAATGTGAGATCGCTCCACAGCGACGCCGTCGCCCGCTACTACGACGGGCTCATCTACGTCGTCAACCGGATGGGCGCCGACAACATTCAGATCCTCGACCCGGAGAACGGTTTTTCGACGATCCGGCAGTTCTCCGTTGGGGCCGGATCGGATCCCCACGACATTGTTGTCCTCAGCTCCACCAAAGCGTACGTCACGCGCTACAACACCAACACGATCTGGATTGTCGATCCGTCTCAGGGGATACAGACGGGCTCGATCGATCTCTCGAGTCTCGCCGATGCCGATGGCAAAGCCGAGATCGACATGATGTGCCGCGTGGGGTCTCGTGTCTTCGTCACCGTGCAGCGTCTCGACCGCGGCACGCCGGGATGGCCGCCCGTGGGGCAAAGCTACGTGACCGTCATCGACGCGCAGACCAACGCTCTCATCGACGCCGACCCCGCGACACCCGGCGTCCAATCCATCTTACTCACGGGCACGAACCCGTACTCCGACATACAGCTCAACCCGTGGACGGGAAAACTCTACGTGGCGTGCGCGGGATACTGGGGGCTCAAGGATGGTGGGGTCGAGGCGATCGATCCGGTGTCTCTCGAGTCCAACGGGTTTCTTTTTCTTGAGACGGCCGCCGGGGGCGATATCACGGATGTCGAGATCGACCGGGGAACGAACGGATACGCCATCATGAACGACGCGAGCTTTCACACGGTGCTCATCTCTTTCAACGCGGCGAGCGGAGCCAAGACGGGAACGCTCTACGCTCCGGGCGATTATGTTCTTCTCGATATCGAGGTGTCTCCCTGGAGTGAGCTCTTTGTCTCCGATCGTACGGCGACGCTCCCCGGCATACGAATCTTCGATGTGTTCTCGAACGAGGAGATCACGGCGGCGCCGATCAACGTGGGTCTCCCGCCTTCGGACATCACATTCAGCTTTTCCGTGCAGACGGGAATCGGCGAACCTCCCGCGGCGGGCACGCTCGTTTCGCTTTTGGATGCGTACCCGAATCCATTCAATCCCGCGACGACCATCCCTTTCACCCTCTCACGAAGCGCGCGTGTCGCCATGAGGATCTACGACGTGCTGGGACGGAGAGTCCGCGGTCTCATCGACGAGGAGCGGCCCGCCGGACCGCAAGCCGTCATGTGGGACGGGCGCGATGACCGTGGGCGGCCGGCCGCCTCTGGCGTGTACTTCGTGCGGCTCGAATCCGGGGGCCAGGTGCGAAACGGCAAGATGGCGCTGATCAAGACGAACCGATGAAGGAGAACGCCCGGCCGCTGGAGAGCCACTCCATCATGGCCTGCGCCGCGACCCGGTGTCCCTTCGGCGTCCAGTGACCGTCGAGTTTCCAGTTCAAGTCGTGCTCGTGCTCGATCGCTCTCCGGAACGTTGGAGTAAGGTCGAGAAAAGGCACGTTCGATTGTTTCGTCCACGATGCGAGCCTCTTCTCGATCTGAGTCTCCTCGCTCAACCAGCGTCGTTTCACGAGGGTGCCGGCTCTGACGGTTGGATTCGAGGCTTCGTGGCTTTCCGGATCGTATTGGAAGTAGCTCGGCACGAAAACAAACGCGACTTCGACTCCATCGTTCCGCGCCTGATCCACGATCTCCGAGAGGACCTTGGTCATGATCACCCATTTTGTCTGGGCGGTTGTGCTGAAGACATCTATCGAATCGGTCCAGTACTCCGGATAGAGGAGCCCGTTCGACAGAATGCTCCCCGTGAAGGCCCCTCGGTTCACAGCGGCCACGAGGTCGTCCGGGAGCGAGTGCTTCCAGGCGGCGATCCGTTTCTGCGGAATCGCTCGTCTCTCCGCCTCTCGCGACACGTCCGCCACGAAATCCGACGTCGCCGTCCTGTGCCCGAGTTCGCGCCGAGCCCGCATCGTCGCCACCGCCGTGAAAACGCGCGGCCAGGCCGAACGCGCGGGACCGAGGAGTCTGTCTTTGTTCCGCGTCGTCGCGGGTCTCCGTGTGGGCGCTATGTCCGGCATGCCGGCCAGATCGTTCGCGAAGATGCAGACGAGCAGCGCATCCGGATGGTACTTCAGCCCCTTGTCGAAAAAAAGCCGGCCGTACTGGATCGGGTCAGTCCCCGAAAGACCGCCGTTGATGAAGAGAACGGGGCGATCGGGTCGAGAGAACGAGTCTTCGAGAATGTCGGTGAACCTCTCGCCCATGCGGACGCCCTGACCTTCGGTGAAGGAATCTCCGACGACGAAGATCCTGCGGGAGTCCGGGGCCTTTTCCAGCGGCACCTCGCGATAGCGCAGCCCCTGGCTGTTGGTGGAGAAGTCGTAGAGAAATTCGACGTTCTCCCGCGTCTCCTGGAAGTCACTGGGATGAGACGTCTGCAGGGGACGCTCTTTTGGGTAGGAGAGCAGGCGGAGGACCCCTTCGGCGATCGAAATCGCGACGACGATCGAGATCACGCAGACGAGCGAGTTGACGAGAACCGGCTTGATTCTGGGACGCATGCTCTTTTCCCCTGGAGTCGTTTCAAACTGGCATTATACACGATCCGCCCCAACCCTCGCCGGGAAACCGGTGATGCTCCTGGCGCCGGGGCTGACTTGGGGCTTGTTCGGCACGCGCAACCCCTGTATCATGGACGCCGGGTGGCCCAGCTCGTATGGAGAGATCGTTCGAACGAGATTTTCGAGCGCTCGGCGAGATCTTCGAGTTCACCGGGCGGTTCTCGGAGGCCCACAAGATCCAAGCGTCGCTCGGTAATTCGATCAATCTCATCGTCGAGGAATTGTTCACGAACATGGTCAAGTACAACACCGGCGCGGGCCATCCCATACGCATACGGTTGAACGTCGACGACGGGCGGCTCCGCATCGAGCTGATCGACGAGGACGTGGACCGCTGGGATCCCGCGGAAGCTCCGGACGTCCACGTCGACCAGCTGATCGAAGAGCGCCGGGCGGGCGGACTGGGGCTCTATCTCGTCCGGTCGATCGCCGACGAGCTCACGTACGAGTACGAGAACCGGAAGATGAAAGTTACGGTTATCAAGAACCTGGAGCGTTGAGATGTTCGAGGTAAAGCAGGCGGGTGATCGGCTGCAGTTGATCGGACGCCTCGACGCGTCGCAGATCGAAGTCGCCCGGGAAGCCATGAGCCGCCCGGGTGCGCCGTGTGTCGTCGATTTTGTTCAACTCGAGTACATATCGAGCGCGGGGCTCGGCATGCTGCTCGGTATTCAAAAACGGATGGTGGAAACGGGCATTACTCTCAAGCTTATCAACATGAACCGGCACATACGTGAGATCTTCCGCATGGCCGGTTTCGACCGCATCTTCGACATCGAGTAGGGTCTCCCACCTCGACCGCCTCTCGCTTCGGACTCCAGGCTGAGGCCCGGGTCCGGGGCGAACGGCGCCTGTCTTTTTGGGGGTCAGGCGTGTGTGCCACAAAGCGGCGGGCCTCTTCAGATAGTCGCCAACTTTCGGACTCGTCCCCGGTATTTGAGTCAAGCGACCGAGATGAGATGTTCGTCGAGGCCTGCTTGGCAGGCGAACGAAAGGCGTTCGAAGTGCTGGTGGACAGATACGAAAAGAAGCTTTACAACGCGGCGTATCGGGTGCTGAACGACCCCGAAGACGCCATAGAAGCGACGCAGTCCGCTTTCGTCAAGGCGTACGAGAGACTCGGCACCTTCGACACCTCTCAACGCTTCTTCCCCTGGATGTACCGTATCCTTGTCAACGAATCCCTCAACATCATCAACCGCCGCAAACGTTTCGAAGAGCTGGATTCGACGATCCCCGTGCCGGGGAGAAACCCGGAGGAGAAATACGGAGACCAGGAAATCGCCCGGCATCTCCAGGCGGCGGTGCGCGAGCTCCCGCCGGACTACCGCGTGGTTATCGCATTGAGGCACTACCAGGGGTTTTCGTACGAGGAGATCGCGGAGATCCTCGGCGTTCCAGAGAAGACCGTCAAATCCCGTCTTTTCACGGCGAGGCAGCGGCTCAGAGGAATACTCGAAAGCAAGGGCATCGTCGGATAGCGGAGTCGTGCCATGATCGACGCTTGGATTGAAGAACTCATGTGGCTCGAGATCGACCAGATGATCTCGCCCTCCGAACATGAACGCCTGCAGGCCCATTTGAAGACTCGTCCCACGGACCGCGAGCATTTCGCGGCGCTTCAAAGAATGGCGCAGCTCTTCGGCCAGATGGGCGAGGTCGATCCTCCTGCCGAGCTCCACGAGCGCATCATTCACGCCCTCGAGACCGCCAAACCGCCGCGTTCCCATCGAGCGCATCTTTTCGCGCGAGCAGGGGCCGGAGAGGAGCGCGCCGGTTTCATCGGACGGCTCACCGCTCTCTTCACGCCGCTCACGCCGCGGCCGGCGTGGACCCTCGCCGCGGCTGCCGTCGCCGGGGTCTTCATCGGTGTCATCGGCTACCACCTGATCCGGTCCGGAGCGGGGACGACCGGTGATGCCGATAACGCGCGGTTCTACGGCACGGTGAACAAAGATGGTCTCGGCCGAGACGGCGCCGTCCTCCACATCGATGTCGAAGGCGCGACGGGCGAGTTGAGAGCCCGCCGGGACGACTCGCGCGTGTTCTCCGAGCTCGACATCCGTTCCGAAAAGGAGATCGAGATCATTCTCGAGTACGGCGGGACGCCGCTCGACGTTGCTGCGGGCAAGCGCTCCGGCTATCCGCCGAACGAGGTCGCGGCCGGTGACGGCGAAGTCCGCGTGAGAAACCGGGGGGACGGGACCTATCGATTCTCGTTTGCGCTCGCGGAGGATCCCGCGTCGCCGATGACGGTGAGCGTGCGCTCGGAACAAGGAGAGGTTCTTTACCAGGGCAAGGTTCTTCCTCCGGCCGCGCCGGCGAGGCAGTGATTGGCAGGCAGCAGATTTTCGCGCCAACTTGGCGCATGTTGATCGGTAATTAGTACAGCAGCCAGAAACGAGGCAATCCTAACCCATTAACCAAAAGGGGGTCTCAAGATGAGTGGACGAAGCAGAGGTCTACTCGGTGTATTTGTGGTCGTCGCCATCGTGGCGGTCGCGTACTTCTCGTTCTTCTACACTCCGCCGAAGGAGAAGGGGCTCGAAGGCGCAATCGGCACGGCCGACCGGTATCGTTCCGATCAGATTCAGTCCGAGGACGTCAAGCTCGCCGGGCAAAAGGCGGGCGAGTCGGCCGTCGAGACGGCGGACTGGATGTCGGACGAGCAGCTGGGCGGTCTCTTTGGACGGCTCGCTCCCACCGAGAGGGCCGAGTTCTTCCAGCGCATGAATCCGTTCGAGATGGCGTCTGGAAAGATGGACGTCGCCGAAAAGGCGGCCGTTTGGGATCGTTTCACACCCGCCGAGCGCGCGGAGATCTTCAATCGTTTGCGCATCGAGCAAGGCCGGTACGAGACGATGAGTCCGGCCGAGAGGGCAGAGATCTTCAACAAAATGACGCCTGCCGAGCGCGCTGACATATACGATCGTTTCATCATCACGGAAGGCCGCTATGCGGCGATGAGCCCCGCGCAGAAGGCGGAGGTTTTCGAACGGCTCACCGCGACAGAGAGAGCCGATGTCTTTGACAGGATCAAGATCGGTGTGCATCCGTCGAAGAAGCGTGTCGAAGACATGAGCGCGGCCGAACGCGTGGACGCACTCGACAAGATGACCAAGGCCCAGCGCGCGGAAGTCTTCTCGCGCGTGAACCCATTCGCTGCGGCGATCAGCAAGATGGATGTGTCCGAGCGCGCGAGCTTCATCAACAGGCTCACGTACGCCGAGCGCGCCGAGATGTTCAACCGGTTCAACATGACGGAAGGCCGCTACGCGGCGATGAGCCCGGCCGAGAGAGCGGAGATTTTCGACCGGTTCACGCCGGCCGAGCGAGCCGAGGTCCTCAACAGGGTCAACGTCGAGCAAGGGCGCTACGCGGCGATGAGCCCCACCGAGAGAGCGGAGATTTTCGACCGGTTCACGCCCGCGGAGAGGACGGAGATCTTCTCGCGCGTCAATCCATTCGCCCCGGCTATCGGTCGCATGGATGCCGCGGAAAAGGCGTTCGTTCTCGACCGCCTGACGGCGACCGAGCGGGCGAAAGCCTTCGAGAGAATGAAGGTGGAAGAGGCGGCGTACGGCAAGATGACTCCGGCCGAGAGGGCGGAGATCTATGACCGGTTCACGCCTGCCGAGCGCGCGGAGGTCTTCGACCGTGTCAACGGAGTCGCGGGGCGCGTCGAGGCGATGGACGCCGCCGAGCGCGCGAACGTCCTCGATCGTCTGACACCCACCGAGCGGGCCAAAGCCTTCCAGAGACTGAACGTGGAAGAGTCCGCGTACGGCAAGATGACTCCGGTGGAGCGCGCGGAGGTATTTAACCGCTTCACGCCCGCCGAGAAGATGTACGTCTTGCAGCGTGTGGATGTCGCCGATGTCGTGCTCAACAAGATGGATGTCACCGAGCGGGCGAAGGCGTTCGAGCGGCTCTCGCCGGCAGAGAGAGCGGAGATGTTCGATCGCTTGAACGTGACGGCCGAGCGTGTCTCGGCGATGGACCCGGCGGGACGCGTGAAGATTCTCGAGCGTCTCACGCCGACCGAGAGGACGAACTTCTTCCAGCGTGTCGGCGTCTACGAGACGTCGTACGGCCGCATGAACATGAACGAGCGCGCGAACATTCTCGATCGCCTCGCGCCCGTGGAACGGACGAATATCTTCCAGAAATACAACATGACCGCCGAGCGGTACTCGGCGATGAGCCCGTCAGAGCGGGCGGAGTTTTTCGATCGTCTCACACCTACGGAACGCACCGGGGTATTTGAGCGCGTGAGGATCGCGGAATAACCGCGGCGGGGGGAAGGTGTGCACCAACGGGGTGCCGCAGGTTTCTGTGGCACCCCGCTTTTCATTGGTTTATAATGGCACCCATGAAGCGAAGCCTTGGTGCGGCGTTCGCCTTTCTTTTCATACTTCTCTCATACGTGCCCGCACGGGCGCAGATCGATTTCAAAGTCGTGGAAACCGAGCACATGCGTCTCGTCTACTACGACGATGAGAACGCGTACGTGATCCCGCATCTCTCGCGCTGCTTCGAGAACTCGATCGGTTTTCACATGAGGACGCTCGGCTGGACGCCGACCGAAAAGGTGACGGTGATCCTGCGGGACCTCGAGGACTACGGGTACGCCGGCGCCACCTCGCTCCCCGTGAACTACCTGATCCTCGGCATCGAGCCTTACGAGCAGGTCTACGAGACGTCTCCCACGAACGAACGGCTCAACTGGGTGATGAGTCACGAGCTTCTCCACGTCGTCGCGTCGGACCAGGCGGCGTCGTCGGACCGGTTCTTTCGCACGCTCTTCTTCGGAAAGGTCATGTCGGCGCCCGAAGCTCCGGTG
>Ga0315273_10008418_pt1 | contig 13001 bp, 10 predicted proteins | sample YL17G02_0_MG_FD_205753 | JGI IMG/M metagenome (GOLD analysis project Ga0315273, IMG submission 205753) | Sediment microbial communities from Yellowstone Lake, YNP, Wyoming, USA - YL17G02_0 | ecosystem: Environmental > Aquatic > Freshwater > Lake > Sediment | place: USA: Wyoming | collected...
CCCCGCCCAGCACAAGGCCCGTTCGAACCTGATCCACTCGCTCGACCCCGGCAAGCCGACTGTGCTCCTGATGGACTCTAATTCGGGGAAAGCGAGCCTCAGCCAGATACCCCTCTGGGTTGGTGCGAGCGACTACGTGGCGCTCGATCCCTACCCCTGTTATCAGGGCGAGCCGTGCCACTTTTCCTGGATCGATGCGATCATCAAGGCCGCCGACCGGGCGGGGCTTTCCTACTGGGGGGTCGTTCAGGCCTTCAGCGACTCCACCTGGCGTTGGCCGACGACTAGCGAGCTGAGTCGGATGCTCGCCCAGTGGGCGAAGTCGAGGCAGTCTGGCTACATGACGTTCTCCTGGTCGTGGTCGGGGAACAACCTGAGCAGTCAGCCCGGCCTCGTCCGCGTCCTCAGGACGTTCAACCGCGCCTCCGCGACAAGCAGAGCCGGCGCAGCCGTGACGCATCAGCCGGCAAAGGCTGGCGGCTCAGCGCAGCAGGTGCACTACACCTTCACAGGACCGACGTCCGTGGCGTTCTCGTGGAAGGGCTCAGCCACAACGATCCGCTTCGGCCTGACCAAACGGTACTCCTCGACCGTCACAGCGCAGCCCGCTTCGCCCGCTCCGATCTCGTCACAAGGCCCGTTCTGGGACGCGCGGCTCGTACCGCTAAAGGCGTCGACGCGATACCACTACTCGATCGGCGGTGGCCCCGATGCGACGTTCACGACCGCACCGCAAGGCCCGTTCCGGTTCGACGTCGAGGCCGATGTCGGTGCGTCCGACACCTGGGAAGCGGTGGGTCCGACGCAGCGCCAGATCGCCCTCGACAAGCCCTCTTTCGTTCTCGTGGTCGGCGACCTGACGTACGGCAATGACACCGGGCAGGGTGCAGTCGACCGGCACTTCAACGACGTGATGGCATGGAGCCGCGGGGCCGCATACATGCCCGCGTGGGGCAACCATGAGTGGGACAAGTCGACAGATGACCTGCGCAACTACAAGGGGCGATTCGTGATCCCTCACGGGCAACCCTCCACTGGCGCTCCCAGCCAAGGATGTTGCGGTGAGGACTGGGGCTGGTTCGATGCCGGCGGGGTGCGGTTCATCTCATATCCTGAGCCGTACGAGAGCGCCACGTGGCCAGACTGGAAAGCGAAGGCGACGTCGGTGTTCGCCGCGGCGCAGGCTGCGCCACGGATCAAGTACATCGTCACGTTCGGACATCGGCCGGCGTATTCGACCGGGTACCACGACGGAGACCCGACGTTGGGAAAGATCCTCGGCTCTTTCGGGAACCTCTTCCCGAAATACGTTCTCAATTTCAACGGGCACTCGCACAACTACGAGCGGTTCCAACCCATCGACCACGTGACAAACATCACCGCAGCTGGTGGGGGCTCGTCTCTCGAGCTGCCCTGGTCGGGCAAGGACGCTCGCACCGCATACAGGGCGATGCACCTCGAGCACGTCCGCGTCGACGTGACTCCGAATGGACTGAGGATCCAGGCGATCTGCGGGCCATCCTCAAATCATGAGTTGAGCACCTGCCGCGTTGGCGACGTCATCGACTCGGTCACGATCGGCCAACCGAGTCCCTGACCTGTCAGGACGTCGCGGCCCTCGGCGGAAGCAGACTCGAACAGCAGGAAGCTACGGCTGTGGTGACGATCTTGCCACCAGCCTCAGAAGTCCCAGCCCGCGTCTAGCCGACTATGCGTGGAGAGAACTCGAACGCGCCTCGATCGACGTAGGCGTACCGTCCCGCGCCGGTGTTCGGGGTGCGGGGAACGTCAACACGTTTGTGACCCTTGCTATCTCGCAACGGTTGACCGGGTGCGCTCGAATCAGCCGAGTCGATGGCCGGGGAGCGAGACGAAAGGCGGTAGTCACCAGATCCCGCGTTGGCCCACGCTGGATCAGCCTGGATCCCCCGGGTCTCCTGTCCAGTGGCAGCCGTGAAGTCCTGGAGTGACACGGCGCTCGTGACACCCCAGACGACGAGATAGGTCGGATTGTCAAGCTGACCCGGACTTGTCAGATACACCACATCGAAGTTCATCCGTGTCCCGTCCGTCGACCCGAGATCGACCCTGATGTTTCCCTTGGCGCGAGGACTATCAATGCCGTTGTCGACGGCGATGTTATTCTCGATCACGCTGCGGCTCGAACCGCCCTCTACGTTGATGCCTGAGGCCGTGTTGCGGTGAACAGTATTGCCGACGACCCGTGCGCCAGGCGACCCGAACACGTCGATGCCGTGATCCCCATTGCTGTAGCTGACGTTGTTCGAGACGAGAGCGCCCTCCGAGCCCGCGTACATCTCGATACCCGAGTCCTCGTTGCCGTAGCTGACGTTGCCGGTCACGGTGTTGTCCGGTGAGGCGTAAAGGCGGATGCCTGGCGCCTTACGCACGTAGCCGCTGATGTTGTCGTAGGTGACGTTGTCTTTGACGACGTTCCGGGTCGCACCATAGGTGAGCAGGATCCCGGAATAGCTGTTACCGAACGAGACGTTCCTCCATACCAGCGAGTCCCGGATGCCCCTGAGGTAAATCCCCGCCGCCGACGCCGTCGGCGACTGCTTGCCTGCTCGGCTGACCCGGTTCCCGAACAGCGTAATGTGAGAAGCGTTGAAGACCGAGATCCCATAGCTCGTGGTTCCGGTAATCGTGAACCCGGAAATAGATACCCAACTCGCGTCCGAGAGATAGAACCCGTTCTTGCCCTCGCTGAGTGAAACGTTTGCCCCAGGCAGCGCGACGAACGCGATCGGAGCACGGCGCGTCCCTGACCGGTGGATGATTACCCTTTCGCGGTAGTCGCCGGCGGCGACGAGCACTGTCTGTCCTGGGGTTACTTTGAGAGCCGCCGCGCCGATGCTGCAGAACGGGCGATCGGCCTTGCCGCTCGCCTCATCTGAACATCGAGCGTCAAGTTGGGCGACATGCACGGTCGACCCGATGCGGGCACTCGAGTCGAGGGGGAACATGACTGCCGCGAACCCGAGGAAGAGCAGAAGCAGAAATCGGATCCGCACGGATTGAGTCTAATCATAATCCTCCCGTCTGCTACGAGCGGGGAGCGCTCACCGGAGAATGGCCAGAGGGGCGAACGTCCGGGAGATCCCTCGCCACTACCCCGTCACGCGGCCGAGCAGCACGCACCCGTTGTGCCCGCCGAGGCCCATCGCGTTGGAGAGAGCGACGTCGACGTCGACCTTACGCGACTCGTTCGGGACGTAGTCGAGGTCGAGCTCCGGGTCGGGATTCCGGTAGTTGATCGTCGGCGGCAGCACCTGGTGGTAGAGCGCCCTCGCGCACATCATCGCTTCGACGGCACCGGCGGCGCCGAAGCAGTGGCCCGTCACCGACTTCGTCGACGAGACGGCGAGCTCGTAGGCATGCTTGCCGAACGCCTGGCGGAGCGCGCGGGTTTCAGCGAGATCGCCGAGCGGCGTCGACGTCCCGTGCGCATTGACGTACCCGACGCGCTCGGGCGCGACCCCCGACGATGCGAGCGCCGTCGTGATCATCGCCGCGACCCCCGTCGCCTCGGGCTCGGGCTGGGCCAGGTGGTGCGCGTCGTTCGACGCACCGTAACCGAGCACCTCCGCGTAGATCGTCGCCCCCCGGGCCTGCGCTGCCGCGAACTCCTCGAGCACGAGGATGCACGCACCCTCCCCCATGACGAAACCGGCCCGCGTCGCGTCGAAGGGACGCATGGCAAGGGTCGGGTCGACCTCCTCGGCCACGAGCCCCCGCATGGCACAGAACCCGGCCAGGATGAGCGGGAGGATCGCGGCCTCGGTGCCTCCCGCGAGGATGATGTCCGCCTGCCCGCGCACGATCGTCGCAGCGCCCTCGCCGATCGCCGTCGATCCCGTCGCGCACGCCGAAACCGGTGCGTAGTTCGGGCCGGTCAGCCCGAGCTGGATAGCAATCTGGCCGCTCGCGGTGTCGACGAGCGCCGAGGGGATGAAGAACGGCGAGACCCGATCGGCCCCCCGCTCGAGAAATACCCGCTGCTGCTCCGCTATCGTCGCGATCCCGCCGATCGCAGAGCCGACGAGGATCCCTACCCGAGCAGGGTCGTACTCCTCGACGCCCGCGTCGACCCATGCCTCGTGGGCGGCGGCGACGGCGAACAGCACGTTGCGGTCCATCCGCCGCGCCTCCTTGGGCGGCACGAGCGCAGACGGGTCGAAGCCGCGCACCTCACCTGCGATCCTGACCGGGAACTCGCTCGCGTCGAATGCCTCGATGAAGCCGATGCCGCTGCGGCCGGCGACAGCCGCCTCCCAGGTGGAGAGGGCATCGAGGCCGATCGGCGTGATGGCCCCGAGGCCGGTGATTGCGACGCGTCTCACTGAGAGACAGAGCGTAGTACGTTCTCGAGCGTAGCCCGCGAGCGAGCCGCCCCGGCTGGAGGCGCACATGGCACGATGGGCATGACTTCAGAGAGATCCTCCGAACGGGTGACCTGCCGGCCGCTCTTCTTCCGATGATTGGACTACGCATGGAATCGACTGGCCGTAGAGTGCGGATCTCGCCGGTCGCACGTCCTCGAGACGGGCGGCGCGTCACGGACCGCCGGGGATGGGCGCTCCGAGCATCGCTCGGGGCGGCCGCGTGCTGCGTGGGCGCCATGCTTGTGGTGGGCTCGTCTCCCGCGGCGCCGGTGTCCGCGGTCGCGACGACCTATCCCTCGTCCGAGACGATTCCGGCGAAGGGTGCGCTCCCGCCCGGCGGAGGAACGAGCATCTCGCTCAACGCCGCGCGAGGCGACCACGAGGGCGCCTGGATCGTGGTGCGAGGCTCAGGCCCGGTCTCGGCGACGGTCGACCCTGGCACGCTCGGTGCGATTCATGTAAATCTCGCGTGGGGGCATTTCGTCTCGGTCGGCCCGCGCTCCGTTCCCGACGCGCTGCTCCCCTGGGACGGCAGCCCACGAAAGAGTGAAGGGCAGATCCAGCCGCTCTATGTTCGAGTCACCGTGCCGACGGATGTCGCGGCCGGAACCTACACGGGCGCAATCGCCGTGCAGGCGACAGGCGGCGCAGTCGACGTGCCCCTGTCCGTTCGCGTTTTCCGGTTCACGCTGCCGCCGGTCTCGCGGGCGAGCGGAAACCTGCTGACGTCGTTCCACACGAGCCCGCAGGCGTACGTGAACACAGCGGCGCGCCTGTACGACCACACGAACGCCGAGCGGCAGCAGGCGAGCATGTCGGTCTACGCCTTCCTTTCCTCCTACAACATCTCGCCCGACTCCTGGGGATTCGGTGAGCCCCGGAACAAGGTCGGCTACGAGGCGAGCAGGAAGTGGTGGCTCGACTCGGCCCGCAACATGGCGGGACAACTCGGCGCCGGCCAGGGCTTCCCCAGCATGCGAATCCCGATCTCGAACAACCGCACCGCACCTCACAACTGGATCGCCGGGCTCAGCCCTTCCGAGCCGACGAGCTGGTGCGGCTACCTGAAGACGGTACGGCAGTTCTGGGAGCAGAACGGCTGGCTCGACGGCACGATGCAGTACGTCTTCGGGCAGGACGAGCCGGGTCTGGAAGGGCAGAAGCTCGTCGGCCGACAGTCGAAGATCGCGCACGAATGCTGGCCGGGAGCGCGGTCGCTGATGACTGGCAACCCGTCGCCGACAGGTGAGAACGCGTTCCTCTCCGACGGCAAGGACGGCGACGACCTCGATATCTGGGCCGTCCTCTCGCGCCGCTTCTACGGGAGCTTCACCGTGCCGTCGGCGAAGGAGCGCAAGACCGGCCGCGCTCGCCAGCTATACACCGCGATCAAGCGGGTGCGCGGCCGCTCATCCGTGTGGTCGTACACCTACACGGGCGTCGCCGGAACACCCGGTTTCGCTGCCACCGAGCCACTGTCCAACCCCCGCATGTTCCTCCTCTGGAACGCGCTGGAAGGGATCGAAGGCGTTCTCTACGGGCAGGGCACGACGACCTTCCAGTCGTCGAATCCGTTCGTGACGCTCGAGCAAGGAGGTGAGCTCGTCCTCCTCTATCCCGGCGACAAGGAGCCGATCCCGAGCGCCCGGCTCGAGCAGATCCGTGACGGGATCGAGGACTGGGCGATCCTGGAAAGCATTCGCCGCTCACGAGGCCCGGCCGCGGTACGCAAGATCCTCGGTGGCGCCGGACTGTTCAGCGCGGACGCGAAGGGCGTCAAGCTCGGCTGTCATCTCGGCTGCGAATTGAAGAGCGACACAAAGTACTCTTGGCCCCTCTGGTCGAAGGACACGACGACTGCCGCCAGGATCGAGCGAGCGAAGCTGGCAGCGCTGCAGGCCGCTTCGTAGCCTACGAAGGCTGCTGGGAGCATGCTCCCAGCAGCCGACAAACGTGCGGACGCGTGTGTAGGTTCACGACCATGCCCCGTCCCCGGTCCGGCCCCGTTTTGCGTCCCGGCGAGCTCGATCCGATCGTCCCGTTTCCGCCGATGGAGGCCGAGCTCGTCCGCGAGCTCCCGCTCGGGGATGGCTGGGCGTACGAGCCGAAGTGGGACGGATTCCGCGGCGTGCTCGAGAACACCGGCGGCGAGTTGCGGCTGTGGTCGCGCAGCGGCCGTCCGCTGTTGCGCTACTTCCCTGAGCTGCGACCGCTCGGCGAGCTGCTACCGCCACGCTCCGCTCTCGATGGCGAGATCGTGATCGATATAGGCGGTGCGATCGACTTCGACGCCATGCAGACGCGCCTGCATCCTGCGGAGAGCCGCATCCGGAAGCTCTCCGCCGAGATCCCTGCTCGGTTCGTCGGGTTCGACGTCCTCGTGTGGAATGGCGCGGAATTGTGGGAGCAGCCGTTTGCAGCACGACGAGCCGCCCTCGAGCGGGATGGAGCCTCGTTCACGCTCTCCCCCTCGGTGTCCGACCCGGACGCGGCGACGGTGTGGCTCGAAGAGCTCGAGGCGCTCGGCCTGGACGGCGTGGTCGCGAAGCGGCTCGACCGGCCCGTCGAGCCAGGAGGTCGTGGGGCGGTCGTCAAGGTGAAGCCCCAACGAACAGCCGACTGCGTTGTCGTGGGCGTCCGCTGGAAGTCGAAGCCCGACCGGATCGCGACGCTGCTCCTCGGCCTCTACGACGATGCCGGCGAGATCGACTACGTCGGCTCGGCCGCGGTCGCTGCGAGCCGGCATGCCGCGATCGCGGCAGAGGTGCTCCCGCTCCTCGACGAGACCTCGGACAGGCGCTTCTCGGAGCCGAACCGCTGGGGCGGCAGCGGGCTCGAGGAGCAGCCGCTGCGATTCGAACTCGTGGCCGAGGTGCGCTACGACAAGGTGCAAGGCAGCCGGTTCCGCCACGGCACGAAGCTGTTGCGGTTCCGACCCGACAAGGATCCGCGCGCGTGCACGTGGACGGAGCTTCACCCGCCGCGAGCGATCGGCGGACTGACCGTCGCCGATCTGCTCGCGCCTTAGAAAGCGAGCTCTCTGCCGGCAGCGGCCGATTCGACGATCCGCTCCAGGATGCGCGTTGTCAGGAGTGTCTGCTCGGGCAGCACGAGCAGTGGCTCGCCGTCCCGCACCGCACGCACGAACGAATCGATCGAGCCCGTCCAGCCGCCGCCGCCCTGCACGGACGGATCGATGGGCAGGTCGAGGATCGCGCTGTCTGCATCCAGGCCGAAGAAGCGCAACGGTGGGTGCGGGGCATCCTCCGTCGTACCGAAGCGATCGGCTCCACCGCGCGTCCCGCACAGCGTGATCCGCTGCTCGGCGGGGGCAAATGCGGCCCAGGCGACATGCAGGCGGATCTGGCCGCCGCGAGCGAGCGTCAACGTCGCCGACGCGGTGTCGTCCACGTCGTAGCGCCCGGAGCGCGCGCGATCGATGCCCCACGTACCGAGGCCGACGCGGCTCTCGCCGAGTTGTCCGCTGAGGTATCCCTTCACGGCCGCGACCTCGGGGAAGTCGAGCACGAAGAGCGCCAGGTCGAGCATATGGACGCCGATGTCGAATAGCGCTCCGTGGCCCGCAAGGTCGCGATTCGTGAACCAGCTGCCATAGCCGGGAATGCCGTTCTGGCGCGTCATCCGAACGTCCGCGAGGTAGATCTCACCCAGCGTTCCCGAGGCGACGGCATCTCGCATCGCGAGTGCGGTTCGATCGAAGCGCCTGTGCTGGTTCACGCTCAGCAGGTTGCCGCTCGCCCGCGCCGCAGCCACCATCGCCTCGGCGCCTGCGCTGTCGACGCTCATCGGCTTCTCGCAGAGAACGTGCTTCCCGGCCTTGAGCGCGGCCAGGGCGACCGGTGCGTGGAGCGCGTTCGGCAGCCCGATCGTGACCAGATCGAGGTCGGGTCGGGCGAGCAGTTGCTCTGCGGCGGTGTAGACCGCGGCCACGTCGAACTGCTCTCCGATTTCCTTCGCACGTTCCTCGTTGGCGTCACACACCGCACCGATCTCGACGCCCGCGGCAAGCAGTGCGGGTATGTGCCCCTCCCGAGCAATGCAACCGCAGCCGATGATCCCGGCCCGCAGCGGCCTGCCGTAGACGGTCATGCGACGGTGTTCGACGCCTCGGGTCTACGACCCTTCCCGGCGGCGGGCCCGAGAAGGCTGCACGCGCGGCGGCTCGCCGGGCATCTTGGGGAAGTTCGGCGGGTACGGCGCTTCGCCCACGCCGGCGGCCTCGTCGCGCTCGACCCACCCGAGCAGCACCCGGAGGTCGCAGACGGTGTCGTCGATCGCCGCCTGCACATCACCGAGCGACGCAAACCGCGGCGGCATCGAGACGAGGGTGAAATCCTCCGTCTCCACGTCGGGGAGCTCCTCCCAGGTGACGGGCGCGGACACCGCTGCATCCGGCCGCGGCCGCACCGAGTACGCCGAGGCGATCGTGCGGTCGCGGGCGTTCTGGTTGTAGTCGATGAACACCTTCTCGCCCCGCTCCTCCTTCCACCACGCCGTCGTGACGAGAGCAGGCGCTCGCCGCTCGATCTCGCGGGCGAGGGCGAGCGCGCAGCGGCGTACGACGGGGAACTCCCACAGCGGCTCGATCCGGCAGGCGATGTGGATACCGCGGTTCCCCGAGGTCTTGGGCCAGCCGACATACCCGATCTCGGTGAGCACCTCCTGCACGATCGCGGAGACCGCCTTCGCGTCGGCGAAGCCGGTTCCGGGCTGGGGGTCGATGTCGATGCGCAGCTCGTCGGGGTGCTCGGTGTCAGCGCGACGTGAAGGCCAGGGATGAAAATCGATCACGGCGAGATTCGCCGCCCACGCGACCTGCGCGAGCTCGGTGACGCAGAGCTCGTCGGCATGGCGACCTGAGGGGAAGGTGACACGGGCCGCCTCGATCCAATCGGGGCGCTTCTCCGGCACCCGCTTCTGGTAGATCTGCTCGCCGTCGATCCCGTCGGGAAAGCGGCGCAGCTGGGTGGGGCGCTCACGCAGCGCCCGTACGATCCCCTCTCCGACCGAGAGGTAGTAGCCGACGAGGTCGCGCTTCGTGTGCCCCGCCGCCGGGAACAGCACCTTGTCGGGGTTCGTCACCTTGACGACGCGCTCCCCGACCTCGATCTCGATGAACGGCGACGCCATGAGCTAACCGTATCCCGTGAACCGTCGTCCCTTACTATGGAAAGTAAAGTTATGCGAGGTCGTATGGTAGGCTCGCCCCCGCTTCGAGGATCCGACAGAGGAGATGCATCATGCGCAAAGCGCTCATCACAAGCTTCGCCCTGGCCGCCGCGCTGCTCGTTGCGGCAACCGCCAGTGGCGGCTCCACCGCTTCGTCCGCCGCCGCCGGAATTCCCGGCTGCAACAAGGCGACGCTCAACCTGCTCGTCCCGGGAACGCTGACGATCGGCGCCGACAACCCTGCCTACCCGCCGTGGTTCGGCGGCGACGAGAAGACGAAGCCCTGGAAGATCAGCGACCCGTACAGCGGCAAGGGCTATGAGGCGGCGGTTGCCTACGCCGTTGCCAGGCAACTCGGCTTCACGAAGGCCGACGTGAAGTGGACGCCGCTGCCATACACGAACTCGTACACGCCGGGGAAGAAGCCGTTCGACGTGTATCTGACCCAGGTCTCGTACAAGCCCGAGCGCGCCAAGAGGGCGACCTTCTCGCACTCGTACTACTTCCTCAACCAGGCCGTTGTCGGTCGTAAGGGCACTCCGATCGCGAAGGTCAAGACCGTCGCCGCCCTCAAGGACTTCAAGCTCGGGGCCCCGCTCGGGACGACCGCGTACGACTACATCGTCAACTACATCAAGCCGAGCGCGAAGCCGGCCGTCTTCGACACGCTTGACCAGGGTGTGAAGGCCCTCAAGAACGGCCAGATCGACGGGCTCCTCGTCGACCTGCCGACGGCCTTCTACGTGACCGCCGTGCAGGTCCCCGATGGCGTCATCGTCGGCAAGCTGCCGACCAAGGGGACGAAGGAGCGGTTCGGCATGGTGCTCGCGAAGGGCAATCCACTCGTCACGTGTGTCAACAGGGCGATCGACCGCCTGTGGGCGAACGGGACGATCGCCCAGTTGCAGAAGACCTGGCTCGCGAAGGCCGGCGCGCCCGACCTCTCCTAGACGCTGGCCGACGACCGGAGATCCCGGATCCTCAGCGGCCCGACCGCCCGCATGTCGAAAGAGACGCGGGCGGTCGGGATCGCACTCTTGTCGACGGTTGTTCTCCTCGCCGTCATAACGATCGTGATCACCCGGTCTCCCGGGTGGGGCACGTTCAAAGAGTTCTTCCTCGACCCGACGATTTACCGCGACTCGTTCGCCGAGATCGCGACCGCGTTCAAGCTCAACGTCAAGATCTTCCTGATCGCGGAAGCGATCATCCTGCCGGCGGCGCTGCTGCTGGCGGTACTGCGGAGCCTGCCGGGGCCGGTGTTCTTCCCGATCCGCGCACTTGCAGTCGTCTATGCCGACCTCTTCCGCGGCATCCCGACGATCCTCGTGATCGGCATGCTCGGCTTCGGGATGCCGTCGCTCGAGATCGCCTGGATTCCGAAGTCGTTCGTCTTCTGGGGCATCGTGTCGCTCGTGCTCGTCTACACGGCCTACGTCTCCGAGGTCTATCGAGCCGGAATCGACTCGGTGCACGGAGGCCAGGAAGCGGCCGCGCGCTCACTCGGCCTCAACCACGGCCAGACCCTTCGATTCGTGATTGTTCCCCAGGCGGTGCGGCGGGTGATCCCGCCGCTCCTGAACGATTTCATCGGCCTCCAGAAGGACACTGCGCTCGTCGGCACGCTCGGCGTCGTCGAGGCGTTCAAGCAGACCCAGATCGACGTCTCGGCGACCTTCAACTTCACGCCGTACCTCGTCGCGGCGACGCTGTTCGTCGCGATCACGATCCCACTCGCACGGTTCACGGACTGGCTCATCGCGCGCGACCGGAAGCAGCATCAGGCCGGGCGGCTCGCGTGAGCCGGGTGAACCCAGGAGACAGGCTGAAGCCTTTCACCGCCGGCGACGGCGTGGCGCTCCGGGTCGAGGGTGTGCACAAGGCCTTCGACAAGCTCGAGGTGCTGCGCGGAATCGATCTCGAGGTGGGCGAGCACGAGGTCGTCTGCCTGATCGGGGCCTCCGGCTCGGGCAAGTCGACGCTGCTGCGCTGCATCAACCTGCTCGAGCCGATCCAGGCAGGACGAATCTTCGTCGGGGGAGCCGAGATCACGGCGTCGAACGTCGACATCAACGCGATCCGGCGCCGGATCGGGATCGTGTTCCAGTCGTTCAACCTCTTCCCCCACATGAGCGTGCTCGAGAACGTGACCCTCGCACCACGCAAGGCGCTCAAGCAGTCCCGCGGCGAGGCGGACAGCCAGGCGACGGAACTGCTCGAGCGCTTTGGCCTCGCCGACAAGCGGGACGAGTACCCCGACCGGCTCTCCGGCGGTCAGCAGCAGCGCGTCGCGATTGTGCGGGCGCTCGCGATGCAGCCGGAGCTGCTGTTGCTCGACGAGGTGACGAGCGCCCTCGACCCGGAGCTCGTGGCCGAGGTGCTCGACGTGATTCGCGAGCTCGCGCAGGGTGGGATGACGATGGTGATCGCTACGCACGAGATGGGCTTCGCACGTGACATTGCGAGCCGGGTGTGCTTCCTCGACGCGGGCACGATCCTCGAGGAAGGCACGCCGGAGCAGATCTTCAACACTCCTCGCGAGGAGCGCACACAGCAATTTCTGCAACGGATCGTCGACGCGGGCCGTCTCTGACCCTATGATTTGTCCATGTTGGATCAGTCGAAGAACATCGACTCGTCGCTCGAGCCGCTCGACGAGTACATCGTGATCCAGCCGGTCAGCGACGAGACCGAGACACGCGCGGGGTTGATCCTGCCCGCGTCGGCTCTCTCCACGGTGGCCTGCCGGACCGGGATCGTGACGGCCGTCGGCTCCGAGCCGAACGGGATCGAGCGTGGCGACAAGGTGCTCTACCCGCATGAGGCGGGGTATGACGTGCGCCTCGGCGGCATCGAGGTCAAGGTGCTGAAGCGCTCCGAGCTGATCGGCCGCATCCACGACTGAGCGTTCGGACGCGAGCGTCTGCGCCTCTCCCCATGCATGTTCGGGGCCACGCGCCGTGGATCGAGTGGCGTGGCGGTCTCGTAGGGGCTATGCGGAGCGGCGTCTCGACGCCGCGCAGCGTCGCCCGCGGCATGCCGCGACGCGCGGCGGGCGAGGCGGGCGCTCCGCCCACTTCAGGATCACGCGAAGCGCGCAGAAAGCAATCCTCTGGAGAACTCGCGATATGCTTTTTCATCGCGAAGTCTCCAGAGGTCTGCGTCCGATATCCTCTCCCGACCGGGAGAAGTGGCCGAGTGGCTGAAGGCGGCGCCCTGCTAAGGCGTTATGGGGGTGAACTCCTCCATCGAGGGTTCGAATCCCTCCTTCTCCGTTGAACGAGCCCGCGGCGGGATCCCTGGATCATCAACCCGCCGCTGAACTCGCATCGCCCAGGGTCACTTGGTCCCGGCTTTACCTTCGTTAACGCAGCCACAACCGGGATCACAGGCCGTTCGCAGGAT
>Ga0315273_10008419_pt1 | contig 13001 bp, 9 predicted proteins | sample YL17G02_0_MG_FD_205753 | JGI IMG/M metagenome (GOLD analysis project Ga0315273, IMG submission 205753) | Sediment microbial communities from Yellowstone Lake, YNP, Wyoming, USA - YL17G02_0 | ecosystem: Environmental > Aquatic > Freshwater > Lake > Sediment | place: USA: Wyoming | collected...
ATGCGGGCTACGGGCTCCAGGTCCCTATGCCTTCACGACGTACACCATGAACCCGTACGCTCCAAACCCCCCTGCGATCACGAGCATGGCGTATGCATAGTCTTTCATCTCCACCAACACATAACGAGATCCGGTCATTTGCACGAAGATGTTGGCGGCCGCCACGCACAGCCCCGCCATAAGGTACAAAGAAGAAAGATATGGGCTCCCGACGAGCACGAGCGTGATCACCCAGGCTAGACAACCGAAAAGAGCCCCTTCGCTGAGCAGACAAAGTCTTGCAAGCCCATCGCCTGCAGCGCGACGACTTACGAAAAGCGCGTTCTTCATGGTGACCAAAATGAACAACACCCAGGGGATCAAGCCGAAGAGTCCAAGATCGGCTGCAGCCTGCATGAATCCGCTGTGCGGCGCCACTCCTCGGACGTGACCAGCTCTCCCACTTCCAATCCCGAACAGCGGGCTTGCGGCGAATTCCTCGAACGACTCTTCCCAGGCGAGTATTCTACCGAAGCTCGACGGTTCCGTAGGATTCAGGTTTTTGAACCGCGAAGGGCCCAGTAGGTATATGGCGGCCACCACCAACACGCTGAGTACCACACCCTTCCTCAACCCTGCCACCTTGATTAGGAGTAACGTTCCAATGACGGCCAGGGTCAGCGCTCCTCCGCGCGAGCCTGTCTGAAAGATCGCGAAGCAAATCAGGAGTGTCGCGACCGCGGCAACCATGCGCTTGCCGATTGAACTCGAACCGCTGAGTTCCAGGAACAGGAACGGGATCGGTAGCAGTAGGCCACCGGCTAAATAGTTTGGGTCCCCCGAAAAACCAAGTACTTTTGCCCTACTGCCCTCGCTATCGACGTAGGGGGTAACACCTCCAATCCCAGACCCCCAGTAGCTCTGAACGATCGCTTCCACGGCAACCCAAATTGTCAGTAACGCAAGCGTGCGCAAGACTATATCTAGCCGTCTAACGCTGTTGACCAAATTCGTGATCAACAAATAGAGGATGACGCAATTCAAGAACCCATATCCGTCGGATAGAGCGGCGCCCATTCGCCCTTGCGCGAGCGGTGACACTACCGTCGCCAAGAGGAACCATATCAACAGCAAGTCCGGACCACTCTTCACCACCGTCATGCGTCGTTCGCTGATCGCTTCCCTAATCAACATGCTCGCGAACGTGGTGGCACCGATAACCAGATTCAACGGGAAGTTGGTGAAACCCGGGATCAGCCAGAGCAACTTCACGTACGCTGTTGCAAGATAGACGACCAACCCCACCAACGGCTGTAGAACCGAGAACATCAGAACCAATCCGACGACGTAGAAAAACGTAGCGTACGGCACCGATCGCACCAGCTGGAGGCCGGCCACCGCACCCAGGATGGAAAGCCCCACCAGGAACAGAACTGTTCTTATTGTCGTTGAAGTCATTGATTCAAAACCCGATGCACGCAAACCCTCCTGTCGCCAGTCAACACGGCAAGAGGGCATACGTCGGTACAAATGCCGATTAGTTCACCAACACAGGCTCCCATTCGTTCGCATGTGATCGGTATTATTACGAGGCGGCACGAGGTCACGCGTACACAGAGCGCTCGAGAGGAAACCGGTTCAAGCGCAAGCTCCTGCGGCCCGAGGACTCCCTGTGGCCGTACTTAAACCCTTACTTCATTTCCTTATACGCCCCGTAGTACTTATAGTCGTAGTAGTAGGGTAGCACCTCAGAAACATTGTTCACGAGGACACCGATGAGGTTCATATTCGCATCCGAGAGCGTGTCTCTAGCACGCACGACCACATCTCTTGGCGTTGCACCTGCCAGCACGACCAGGAGAACCGCGTCGCTCTCGGCACCGAGAAACAAGGTGTCACTTACGGCGAGTACCGGTGCGCTATCCACGAGAACAATGTCGTAGTAGAACTTGACTTTCTCGAACAACTCGGATAGCAGATCGGATTCAAGGTACCGCGATGGTTCCGTCGTCGCCCCACCCGCCGTGATGACATCCAGATTTTCCAGCTCCGTCTTCTTGACCACGGATAAGGGTTCCGCCGCTCCACTCAGGCACTCCAACAAGCCGCTTTGATTCTTGAGGCCGAAGATGCTGTGGATCCGCGGCCGCCTCAAGTCCGCATCCACAACCAGCACTCTTCTGTTCGAGAACTGCGCTATCGTAACCGCCAGGTAGGAGGTGATCGTACTTTTGCCTTCTCCACGCCTCGAACTTGTAATCAAGAACGACCTGTAATTGTTGTCCTTCGATTGGCGCCTCAGATTGCTGTACAGACGTCGCAGCTCCGTAGCAATGGGCGATTCGGCGTTATATCGTCTGAAGATGTTGCCTTCAGTTTCGGATGAGCTCATCTTCTAATCCCTACTTCTGATTGCCGGCTGACACACTCACGTGTTTTGCCTGCCGATTCGCCACTTTTCCATAGTAGTAGAAACCGCCAAGAGCTATACCAACGACCAGAACAACCGTAACGAGCCCGATCAGCATTTGCTTTCTTCTCGAAGCTTTGTTCCAATCTGAACTGGTTTCCACAAGCGGGATCGTTCCAAGGACGCGCAACCCAAGTCGCGTCTCGATCTCTTCGACCGTGCGGAACGAAGTGTCCGTGTACTCAGAAACCACCAGACCCGCCAAACCCAGACCGCCGCCAAAGATCAGAGCCAACAAGACAACTGCCATCTTCTTGGGTTTCACTGGAGACATGGGTCTCATTGGCCGCTCGAGAACATCGATCGTCTCTGCAAGGCCAGTGGCTTGCGCCGCCTCGCTAACTTGGGCCGATGTTCTGGCTCTGAGAAGCGAGTTGTAGATCTCCCGATTCGTAGTAACCTCGTTCTCAACCTTCGCGAGTTCGGCTTCCAGAACTGGGGCAACGTCGAGCTGTTCCTTGAACCCGGAAATGTACTGCGTCAACTTCGCCAGTTTTCCCTCCAGGCTTCGCCAAAACGCAATCTGATAGAAGTACTCAACAATCAAGGGTCGGTACTCCCTGTCGACGTCCGAAAATTGAACGTCGACAAGTTCAACCAGACGACGCTGGAGAGTAGTCTCCGCCTGGCGAATCTCCTCGCGTTTAGCGGCGAGATCCTCCGTCGTGACTCCAGACGGGCGTAGCTCGAGCACCAACTCGCTCTCCTGCTGCGTCACGAGTCCATCCCACATTCTCTTCATCTCGGGATCCTCTCGTATGCCACTACCCACGGGCACATGGCCCAAAACCCCGACGAGGTGCTCCTCCGTCCTCCTCACAACATCTTCGACCTCATGAACCTGGATCTCGAGCTGATCCTTCAGTGCCTCTGCCAACTTGAGGTTGGAATCCCCACCGAACTCGGCGCCAGAACCCTTGCCCACCGGATTCCTCTGGAGTGCAACATCGGAAATTCTCTTCCTGATCTTGTCCGCCTCCAGCTCGACTTGTTCCAAGCGGGTCTTGTATATGGACAGCTGTTCAGCCGCGAATTCGCTCGCTCCCCGCAGCCCCCGCAAGTACTTGAGGCGCTTCGATTCGAGGAAGAGATCGGTCACGTTCTTGGCGAGGAGATAACTCGTCTCCGGATCGCTGTCGAAGCAGGCGATTCGGTACATTCCTGGCCCGGAAAGTGTGACCTGAATCTTGTCACTCAAGATCTCGCGCAGCCTATGATGCACGAGCTCGTCCACAGTCACGGCGGGGTCTACTCCTGCCCTCGCCTCACGGGCCTTAGCGACAAGGACCGGGTTATCAGCCAACCCAAGATTCGCAATCAACTCGTCCAAGAATTCAGGGCTCTTTATCGCGGCCTCCGTTTGAACGAGCACGTCCTTGTCCACAACCGGCCGTTCCACAGATCCTTGCCCAGGGTTCGTGACCATCCGGTTCATTTCCTCCCCGAGGTATCTCGGGTTCTCCATCAGGATAACGGACGAAGATTCATACACAGGAGTGACGAGAAATACTCCCACCGCGGCTACGATCCCGGCGAGAACCGTAGGGATAGTCAAGAAGTACTTCTTGCGCCTGAGCACTCCGACATAGTGCGAGAGGTCCGAGCCTGACCCCTTCGTTGCCTTATCGTGCGAAATCTCCCTCACGTGTTCCCCCGGTTAGCGGCCGTAGTTTTGGATGAGGATGAGTATCGAAATCGTTGTGCCGATTAAGCCGATGACTATCCCCAATGAATTGTTCTTGAGCTGGAATGCGACACCGCTTTGCTCAGGAACGCTAACGGTATCACCGGCCTGCAGGTGCGGATTGCTCCTTGGATCACCGGATTTCAGGTAGTCATTGAGGTTCACGCTCTGCTCCAGCACATTCCCATCCTTCCCAGCTCTGAAGATCTTCACGTTGTCAAGCGAAGCGCGTGGACTGGCACCTCCTGCGAGTAGAACGGCACTCATGACGTCACGATGTTCACTTTGAAGGCGGTAGTATCCAGGCTTCATCACAGCGCCTATGACGTTCACACCCAGAGAGCCGACGTACGCCTCCCGGAAACTGGGAACGACAACGGTCGACTCCTTGGGGAGGACGGGAAGCTGGTCCACCGTTCCCGTCTCAAGAGCCTTCAGCACATCGACGATTCGGCTTTGTGATGTGTCTGACTCCGCGCTTGCGATTCTGACCATGTCGAGTACCGCTTCTCCCGTAGGCCCCTCCGCTTTTCGAATGGCTTCCCAGACTCTCGGCGGTCCCGAAAACGCGTAACGCCCCGGCTTCATGACGGCTCCCGTCACGTACACCACATAGCTCAGAACCGGCTCGAGGCTCACATCGGTTTCCTGAAGGCTCGGATACAGGTCCCGCAGAGCCTCATAAATCCTGCCGTGCATCTCTTCCAAGGTGAGGTCAGCCACGTGAACGGGCCCGATCAGAGGGAGCACCACCGCACCGTCTTTACCTATGACCAAGTCTCCGTTCAGCGATGGCCGCGCGGGGACGGAGAGGTGGACAGCGTCGCCCGCACGGAATCTATAGTCCTTTTCTCCGGGCTCGACCTGTCCGAGGACAACAACACATTGAGACCAAACCGCGACAAAAAGAACCAAGCCAGCCGCTTTTCTCCAACACACGGCCCGCAACCCTGCCCGCCGGCATTTCGACCGAAATACAGCGCGTATCGCCATGACAATTAACCTCGGATTTCGTCCCCGCGACCATTCAGCGTTTCAACGTCCGCCATTATAAACGTACCAATCGACTGTCCGTTTCAAACCGTTATCCGTTCCCACAATCACCTTGTATCCCAGATCGTTCTCAATTGCGCCAATCCCCGCTTGTGAGTGCTTCACGTCACCTGGTCGTGGGGCGCCGTACACTGGTTCCAATTCCACTTTCAAGATCGCCCTCAATTTCGAGAAAAGCGAATTCAGAGTGAGCCGATCCCCACACGCCACGTTGTAGACCTTTGCACCCACGGTATCCGCGTGACAGGCAAGGATGTTCGCGCTGACCACGTTCTCGACAAACGTAAAATCCCTCGATTGTTCACCGTCTCCGAAGATCGTCGGACTCCTGCGCTCGGCAAGGGCCATTATGAAAAGCGGGATGACGGCGCTGTACTGCGAGTGAGGATCCTGACGAGGCCCGAACACGTTGAAGTATCTCAGTGATACGGTGGACATGTCATACACGGTTGCGAATACCTGGCAGTATAGTTCCGCGGCAAGTTTCGACACTGCATACGGTGACCTCGGACTTGTGGGCATCTCCTCAACTTTCGGCAGAATTTCAGTGTCCCCGTAAACCGACGACGAAGAGGCGTAGACGAACTTCTTGATCCCATGTTGCCTCGCAGCATGGAGCAGGTTGACCGTTCCCGTGACATTGACTTCGTTTGTGGACACGGGATCGTGTACACTCCGCGGCACCGAGGCGAGCGCCGCCTGATGGATCACGTAGTCGACCCCTCGCATCGCTCTGTCCACGACTTCGGGATCCCTGATGTCGCCCTCGAGCACCTGGCAGTGACCCTGTAGCGGTTCGATATTCTCGCGCTTTCCAGTCGAGAAATTGTCCAGTATCCGGACCTCGCCACCTTGTTTGATCAGGGTATCCGCTATGTGGGATCCGATGAAGCCAGCACCGCCAGTCACCAAATACGACGCCATTCCTCTGTCTCCTCGCTCACTTGCTTTCCTCGAAAACTCGCCAACCGATTTGCCCAGACGCGCCCCAGTGATCCGCCTGCGAGTTCCGCTCTAGTCCGCGCCGGCACTGGGCCGGCAGTACTCATGGCTCCAATCCCCCTTCTCCCCACACCACTGAGCGCACCCTAGGCGATGAGTACCGATATTCCTAACAGCGGAGCATACAAAAAGTCAGACGGAGTACCAAGGGCAAACTCAGGTGGCCGACCTGGCTCCTAAGTCGTTTGTTGTACGGAAGATCCCTTTGCCGAGACGCTTGGCCTCATAGAGCGCCTTGTCGGCATTGGCGATAATGTCTCGGATTGACTTGCCGTCGTGAGGAAAACAAGAGATTCCAGCGCTGCAGGTCAGAAGCCCGGCGTTCTGGCCGTCGAACTTGTGTTTCTCTATCGCCCCGAGGATTCGCTGAGTCACGACGGCCGCGCCATCAATATCCGTTCGTGGGAGGATGACCCCGAATTCGTCTCCACCGTACTTGCTCACCAAGTCGATCTCGCGGCACGTTGCCTTGATGATCTGTGCGATGTCTCGCAAAACCTGACTCCCGAACAGATGCCCCAATCGGTCGTTGTATTTCTTCAGGTTGTCGACATCGAGCATAACGAACGAGAAGACGTGCCTGAAACGCACGGATCGTTTGATTTCGCGCTCGAGCGAATTGACCAGGAATCGGTAGTTGTGAACACCAGTTAGTTCGTCCGTTGAAGCTTCTCTCTCGAGCTTCCTGTATAGGAGCTGATTTTCGAGCGCAACCGCCGCGTGGTTGGCGAGAACGGTGATCAACTTCTCGTCCTCCCGGGCATACCTTTCGGCATCGGCAGCATTGATGGCTACCAACAGCCCGAACATCGCCTGCCGGGCAAGCAGCGGCGATGAAATGATCACCCGGCTCGACTCCCCCACATCGAGGCACCTGCTCGCAAGGAACGGCAGATCAAACCCTAGTTCGTGACCATCACCTGGGCTTCGCACGGATTGTCCTTCTTTAATCAGCCAGTTTCTGAGCACAGGAGTTTCCGAGAGTTCGTCCACCCGTGCCTTCGGGTCACGCTTCGACTTCGAATACCTGGTTATCGTATTCTCATGCAGCTCAAGAAGATGAACGGTGTCCGCCTCGAGCACCGTCAGAGAGACATCCAGCAGCCGCTGGATAATGCCCCTTTTATCCGTCCCTGCCACCACCAGGCTCGTTATTTCGGCGAGCGCGGAAAAAAGCGCGTCCCGGTATTTCTCGAGTTTAACCATCGTCTTACTCAGATCGGTTTTATCTCTTTGCCTTACAAGGGAATAGACCTGGACATAGCACGCTGACAGCAATTCGCATGCCATAGCCGGTCCACCCTGCGACGTGTCGAGGCATGTGTGTCCGGCGCCCCCTCGATTACCCGTTTCTCGCGCGCGCTCCAGCCCTCCGTTCTCCGACCAGAGACCTTGCAGGCACCGCATCGAGGACGCCGCCAGACGCTCGGCTCCGCTGCGCCGCGTCGATCCCTCCCTTTTGTCGGTTGAGGCACGTGTCCCTCGGGCCGGTGAAACTCGACGCCATTCAATCGTTGAAAACTCAACGAGACTCTGTCAGAGTAGTTCCGCGATGCCACGCTGATTGGCGGTGCGCAGGCGATGGCAATCGACCTATCAGAGCTCCACGTTAAACCTCGCGGCTCGTCGAATTCCTTAGCAGCACGCCGGCCGGGGGAAGGTCGGCACGCGTCGCCGTTCAGCGCCTCTTGGACCAGCTGGAAGGGGGCACACACCCGCAGCCAACGAATATGATGTCTCGAACTTCAATTCCAGCCAGGCTGCCGCGGCAGCGGGAGCCGTCGAGGCGAATCCGCTTTGCAGTGCTCGTGTCTACGCTGCCCACAGGCGGAGCCGAGAGGGTTACATTCAACGTCTTGACGCAGCTTGATCCCGAACGGTTCGAGAGTGAAGTCTATTTCTTGAAAGAACCCGGGACGGTCGGCCAGGAGCTGCTCGAGCGTGGCGTCCGCGGCATACCCCACCTCTGGAAGCACCGCTACGATCCCTTCGTCGTCCTGCGTCTTTCACGACGTCTGCGGGCGTTCTCCCCGGACGTTCTCTTGGTTCTCAACTGCCACCGAAACGCCATGTTCTGGGGAGGATTGTGCTCTCTCCTCGTCGACGTGGGAGCACGAGTGATCGCCGTCCATCATACCGGTACGATGAAGAGTCCCAAGAACTTCAACTGGGTCGATCGTCTTTTCCTCCGCTCCACGTCATCGATCATCGCACTCAGCGAGTCTCACGCCCGCTACCTGGAGCGCGTAGACGGCATCCCCCCGGCGAAGACTACGATCATAGAAAACGGAATCCTTCCAGCACTCTACGAAAACCCCGACGTCGACAGAATCCGCTCCCTCCGGAACGAATTCTCGCTGCCCGAAGAAAGCAAAGTCGTGGTCATGGTCGCGGGGCTCCGGCCGGAGAAGGCGCACGAGGCCCTACTCCAGGCCGCAAGCCGTCTCGTACGGGATCGACCGGATATTCGCTATCTGGTCGTTGGCGACGGACCCAGGCGTCAAGAGTTGGAACAGATGGCCCATGGGCTAAACCTCGGTCTAAGTGTGACCTTTGCGGGAGAGCGCAGCGACATACCCGACCTGCTGAACCTCGCAGATCTCCTGGTTCTTCCATCCTACGCTGCGGTAGAAACGCTGCCGCTCTCCATAATGGAAGCGATGGCCGCCGGGGTCCCGGTCATAGCGAGCAGGGTCGGGTCCGTTCCCGACATGATCGAGGACGGAGTCAACGGAAGATTGATTTCACCCGGAAACGCAGAGGACCTCGCCTCTGCGATCATTGAACTCATCGACAATGAACCTCTCGCCAGGGCCATGGGGTCCACGGCGAGACGAACGGTCCACGAGAAGTATACACTGGGACAGATGGTTGACAAATACTCAGCGCTCATCGAGCGCCTGGCCGCCGCGAGACATTCCTAGCGGCCGCTGTTCGTGGGTTTTCTTGTGCCGAAGGTGATGAAGCGAGTATCAGGCCGGCGGGATCGATCGAATACCTCGACAGATACTGACGATTTCGCGCGCGTTGTGGCCCCACGTGTGAGACTCACATATCGTTTGTCGGGCTGCCCGGCCGAGTTCTGCGCGCTTCCCGGGATTTCGAATAAGATCCACGATCGCACGCTTCAACGAGTCCCTGTCGCCAGCCTTGAACAGCAGACCATTCTCGCCATTCCTGATGACCTGGGCGATCGGACGAATGTCTGGCGCCACAACCGCTTTCTCCATGGCCATGTACTCGAAAAGCTTGATCGGCGACCTGAACTCATTGGAGTGTGGAACAACGCAGATGTCCATAGCTCCGAGCGCCTGCGGGACTTGCGCGTAGTCGATGGCGCCTGCAAACACGACGTGGTTCTTCAAGCTTCCTGTCGCCGCCAGCCGTTCGAGATTGCCGCGATAGGAACCTTTTCCCACGAGGAAGACGCGGACGTCAGAATCCCCTTCATCGAGTACGTCTGCGACGGCTTCGAAAAGCAGTTCGAGGTTGTGCCACGGGAGAAGTGACCCTGTGAAACCAATTATCATCCGGTCCCCCAGATGAAACCTCTGTCTCGTCGCAAAGCCATCGACATCAGGGTGAAACATCCGCACATCAGCAGCATTCGCACGAACGTGTATCTTGCCGGCGTCTATGCCATTTTCCGCAATCCTGTCCTTCAGAAACTCCGACACCACGATGACCGCGTCCGCGTTCTTGAATATCTTCTTTTCGATACGCCGCGACAGGGGCACGAGGAGCTGGCCTCGAACTCTCTCGACTCCGGCGATCTCGTTTACCTCCACGAAATACGGAATCCGCCATTTTCGCGCGAGATAGCCGCCTGACCACGTGAAGAACGCGTAGCGCTCGTAAACCAGATCGACGTGGCCCTGGCGCAGCAAACGGCGAATGTTTCGATACGCCAAAACGTTGTATCCCAGCTCGCAGATCTCGAACACGAATTCGGGCGCATGGGAACTGATCCAGTCAAACACTCGGGATCCAAACCCGCCATGACTCGACTCAGGATTTCCGTTGGGATTCGTCTCGACCCCTCGTGGCGACACGATTACAACTTCGTGCCCAATCTCTCGGAGTCCTTGCGCTATGCCGAGAATATGCACGCCTTCCGCCCCGATGGCCCGCGTTCTATGGTGTAAGGCTATTCTCATGTTCACTACGTCTTCGTCGGGTTGTACACTACCTAGTCAGTACATCTCGGACGCGCACCGCTTCGGTCTTCCTCTTCCCATCTTCGCAGCCGCTCCCAGGTACTCACAGTCAAATCTGCCCACTTCGCTGGTTACTCGGGGTCCCCAGCCGGTGTACGTCACTGCGCAGAACACTGTCGAGCCTGGCCGACAACGCCGCCCACGAATACTCTTCGAGTGTCTGCCTATCACGCTCACTCTTAAAACCGCCCGCCCTCACCGATTCGAGAAAAGACGTGATTCCGTCGGCCACTTGTGGCGGCTCCGAGCTCCTGATCCTCATTCCGCCCCCGACTCGGTCGAGGATGTCGGCTGCGTTTCCATCTGGCACAAGCGCGAGGTACGGTCGTCGAGAGAACAAGTATGCGTAAAGTTTGCTAGGAACCGAGTGCGCAAAGACCTCATGACGTGCGACAAAAAGCAGCAGCAGCGCCTTCGCGTTGTTCAACAGCCAAAGACTCTCCTCGTAGGACACAGAACCCATGAACAAAACCTGATCGCTCAAACCATTTGCACGCACATTGGCCACGACCTCGTCGTGCGGTGCCCCAAACACATGAAGTTTCGGCAAACGTTGACCGGTGTCCCGCATATACTTCAACGCTTCCAAATACACATCCAGCATCCACAGGTACGTGTGCCCCGTGAATACAAAGTCACAGTCGAGCGCCGCATCGTCAAGGCCACCCCGCGCGGGGGTGATTTCCTCGTCAAAACCGTTCGTGAGCACCACGAGTTTCCCTTGCACGAGGTTTCCAAATGTCCGCGTCAACGCTTCCCCGTTTCCCGGCGTGTTCGCCAGAACCCGATCGCAATTCCGCAGCACGGATCTCTCGAGCAAACGGTTCAGAAAAAGCAATATGCGACTTGTCGACAGTGTCGTCTTGTTGGATGCGTACATCGGAGGATCAGTCCAAGGATCACGGTAATCGCAGACCCAAACGAAATGAAAGACCCGCTTCAGAATTATGAACGGCAAATGGCAGGAATGAGGAGGACCCGAAGTCAGAACTACGTGAAAGTTCTCCTGCCTGAGAAGCCTCCAGCTGTGAAACAGAAGTGGGAAAAACCAGCCAACGCGGCGGTCAGGGAAATTGAGAACAGTCCGGACCCATCGGGCTGGTACTTTCCACAAGACGCACAGTCGTTCGTTCCGTCGGTCCCCCTGTCCCGCACGTCCCCGCGCCCGGCTTTCTCCAGAAAGCGCGTCTCGGCCGAGTTTTCTCTCTGGTGCATTACCCCACATCCACCCCAGTTCCAGAGAACCGGTCGGAATCACTCGGGTTTCCGCCGAAACGTATCTGCTCACCGTGCTGCCATCCACCTCCCCACTCTCTCGAAAGCCTCTTTCAGTTGTCAACACCGTTGCGCGCCATCCCTGACGCGAGAGATATTTGATCATCGCGAATAGACGGTGCCCCCCAGCCGACCGCGTCTTCATGAAGTAATATCCCACAACCAGAAGTCTTAGTGCAGTTTCTCGAGTGGTGTTCATTCATCCCTCAACCGATGCGCGATAGCACAACACGCACTTCGTTCTTTTCTTGATCATTCCGATAGTTCTCGCGAATCAGCGTCGCTGCCCTTTCCGCCCGGCGTTTGACGCCTCCAGCACATCCCCGTCCTGCGATTCCACACCCACGGCGCAACTCCGGTGCCGCAAACTCCCGCACCCCCCTGACGGCCCGCCCTAGCTTGTCAGCGCTCCGCTATTTCTCCCGAGCGAGGAGAAGTAGGTCTCCAACCCCTCGCTGGTCGAAACGATTTGCTTCCATCCTATGGCCTTCAGTTTGCTGTTGTCGAACGAATTCCCCCCCCACAAACATGCACTCTTGTAAGGCGTCAGTACCGCCGGAAGCTGACCCCTGGAGTACCGACTGTAGCGTTCCACGAGTCCCGACAGAGCACGTGTCGCCGCATATGGTAAGGTGATATATTTTATCTTCTCGACCCGCTGCCGATACATCCGGAGAAATTCTCTGGCCGTCGGGACGTCGTCGTCAACCGCGTTATACGCGTCGGCTTCCTCACCACCGTTCCGCCCGGCGACCACCAGCGCCTCAGCGCAATTGTCCACGTACGTCAACGGGATCAGGTTGCTCCGTCCCATGCAAAAGAATAGGCCGAAAACGGAAATCCCAACACGGTTTGACATCCCCCCACTTCCTGGCCCGTAGATCACCCCGGGTCTCACGATCACGAGGGGAAAACCGTGCTTCTCACGGTACTCCCTAAACAACAGCTCCTGCCTCAGTTTTGCCTGCGAATAGAGATCTCTCCGGCCCGGTTGACGCTCAAGGGCGGTGTTCTCATTCAACACGGCTCCGGCTGGCAACACCGCTGTCCCGTACACGCTGAACGAACTCGTCAGCACCACCCGAATCGACCCGAGCGGGATCAGCTCTTCGAGAAGATTCTTCGATGCAACCACCGTGTTCAGGAAGATATCCGCCGCACTTCCCTTCATCGCAGCGGCGAGATGGTAGACGACTCCAACATCCTTCAACGCGCGGTGCGCGTCCTGCCTCGATGTGAGATCGCCGGACCAGAACTCTACGCTCGCGTCCGGGAACCGCTCCGCCAACGCCCTGAGCTTTCGCGGTGCCCCGCCTTGCCT
>Ga0315273_10008420_pt1 | contig 13000 bp, 13 predicted proteins | sample YL17G02_0_MG_FD_205753 | JGI IMG/M metagenome (GOLD analysis project Ga0315273, IMG submission 205753) | Sediment microbial communities from Yellowstone Lake, YNP, Wyoming, USA - YL17G02_0 | ecosystem: Environmental > Aquatic > Freshwater > Lake > Sediment | place: USA: Wyoming | collected...
GTGGACGAGCGGCGGCACTTCACGAAGCGTGAACGTGAAGATCTCCGCGCCGTTCATGAAGAGATCTTCGGCGCTGCGACTGTTCCCATCGTCGCCGGCGATCCTCGCGGCGGTGCCCGGGGTGTGGGGATTCCTGAACCCACCTGCGGGCACGATCAGATTGTCGCGCCCACTGCCGTCCGTACCGAGCACGAAGGCCATCGGCGCCGCCGCGGTGTCCGCCTCGAGCGCGGTCGCGGTGCCGGCGTCTCCGAACAGGAGCGCCACGGACCGGTCGAGGGGCGAGCAGAAGGACGTGCTCGCGTCGCCGGTCAGGACGAGTGCGCGCCTGGCGCCGCCGGCCGCAATGAGGCTCGACGCGATCCACAAGCCGTAGACATGGCCCGAGCAGCCGAGGCCGACGTCGAAGGCGGCGCACCGCTTCGGGAGGCGCAGCCGCTCCTGAAGGCCGCAACTCGTGGCCGGCAGCCTGTAGTCGGGGGTCTGAGAGACGAAGATCAGCGCGTCAACAGAATCCCGCGCCCAGCCGAGATCGCCAAGCAGGCGGTCGGCGGCGGCGAAGCAGAGATCTGACGCGCACATGCCGCCGTACACGAGGTGGCGGCTCCTGACGCCGATGCTCTCCGAGATCCTGGCGACGTCGGCTTCTCCGAAGGTCGGCGCCTCGTCGGCGAGCGTGCGGACGCGGTCTGGGACCGCGCTGGCAATGCCGGCAAGCCGCAAGCCCTTAATCGTGCCGGAGGCCATCAGCGTGTTTCAGTTCCGCGCGGTCACGGCGCGATCTTGTCGCCGAGAAGGCCGACAAGATCGGCGACCGAGCCCGCTTTTGCGATGTCCTTCGGCGACAGCGTGATGCCGAACTGCTCGTCGACCATCGCAATCAAGGAGACCACGGCCAGGGAGTCCCAGCCTTCCATGCCCGGCAGAAGGTCATCGCCCTTGAGTGTGCCCGGCGCCGCCTCAAGGATCTCCTCAAAGAGCGACAGGAACTCCCGCTTCGTCATCATGAAGGCTCTCCTCGACGGGCCGCCGATGGGCCGGGTCCCTCGGCGCTGCGCCGGACCGACCACTCCCGTTTCAACGACCCCTGCGATCGTAGCGCATCCCGCACCAGACATGCGCGGGCGAACCCGGCCGGTGTCGGCTGGCCCGAACGGCCTCAGCGATCACGGCGGCCGGCCTTTCCTGTCCACAACTCCAGGTACCAGCCGCGCGCGGCCTCGATTGTAAAGCGGCGCTCGACGGCGCGCCGTGCCCGCTCACCCAGTTCGGCCCTCCGCACGGGATCGGCGAGCAGCTTATCGAGGGCCTTTTCGAGGGCGCTCGCGTCGTGCGGCGGGACGAGTTCGCCGGCTGGCTCCCCTTCGTGCGTGAGCATCTGCGGAACCGCACCGACGCTGGTGGCGACAATCGCGCGGCCCATGCTCATCGCCTCCAGGATGGCATACGGAAAGCCCTCAGAGTGCGACGGAAGAACGAGGATGTCGGTGGCGGCCATCAACGGCCTGACCTCTTCACGTGGCACTTCGCCGACGAGTCGGTACCATGCGGCCGACGGCCCGGCCAAGGCTTCCAGCTCTGAGCAGAATGCTGGATCGCCTGGGCCGGCGAGCACCAACTCGAAATCGTGGCGCGCGGCGAGCGCAGCGGACGCCGTCATCAGCTCGCGCATGCCCTTGGCCTCGTTGACCCAGCCCACGTAGAGGATCCGCATGCGGCGAGGGCGGGCAGTTGGCGAGAGCGTGGCAGAGGCCGACGGAACCGGCGGCGCGCCGCGCCATTCGGACGCATCAATGAAATACGGGATCAGCACCACGGTGGCGGCCGGCTGGATCTTGGCGGCTGCCGCCGCGGATGCCTGGTCCAGGACCACGACGGTGGTGCACAGGCGCATCGCGAGCCGGAATCCTGCCCGCTCCATTCCGCCCCGGTCAGCCGTCTCCGGAAGCCGGCCGAAGTGCAGGTGGTAGCTGCTGCGGATGCGCAGCAGGCGCGTGAGCAGCAGGACGCACGCGTCGCGAGCGAGCGCCAGACCTCCGCTGGTTGCGATATGCACGGTGTCGGGCCGGTGTCGAAAGAGATGGGCCAGAACACCAACGAGATCGCGCCGCGCCTGGCCGACGCCCTGCATGGCCCGGCGCCACACGCGCGGTTCCTGGGCTGGCCGGCGCGGTGCGGTATTGACGAGTTCGACGTGCACATCGCTGCACCGCGCGGTCCATGCGAGCATGGACTCCGTCCACGTTCCGATCCCGCCGCGTGGGGGTGGCAGCGGCGCGACCAGGAGAACAGAGGTCCGCCCGGTCGTGCTGGTCACGTCCGCCACCCCGATTTTGTGTCCAGTGTGCCGCGCCACGCGTCTCGAAGTGCCTTGTCAATCGACTCGCGAACCTGGGGCGGTGTTCCCTGGTTGTATCCCAGGCTCGCGAGCCGTTTCGACGCGCTCGCCAACCCCGCGGTCCGCATGTACATCGTGTACGCCGCCAGCCACACCCGGTACGCGAAGCGGGAACGATGCTTCCGCTGCAGCAGGATCTTCGCGACGTAGCCCCCGTACACTTCCGCCGCATCGAAGGCCCTCGATCGTCCGCAGCGGTGCCAGATGACAGATTCCGGCACGTACAGGCTGCAGAGCCCCCGCCGCTCGAGGCGCCACGTGAACTCAAGATCCTCGACACCGAAGAAGAAATCCTCGTCGAGCCATCCCACCTGGTTCAGGACGCGCGCCGGGATCATCGCAAAACAGCCGCTCACGAATCCCGTCTCGACGACCGCGGGGCGCTCGGCTGGCGTGAATTGCTCGCCGAAGCGGAGCAGGGTGATTCCGGCTCGCAGTTTCGAGAATCGTCCTCCTGCGTACCAGATCCTCTCGGATGGCGAATCGTCCCACTGGAGAATCGTTCCGCCGGCCACACCCGCCGTGGGGTTGCTTTCAAGCGCGGACAGGAGCGGTTCGACGAACCCGGGAGAGACGACGGTGTCGTTGTTGAGCAGCACAACGTAGTTGGCACCCATCTCCATGGCAGCCCCGATGCCGACGTTACACCCCGCCGCGAACCCGAGATTCGTGAGGTTTCTCATGAAGCGCACAGCCGGGAATAAGGCTTCCTGCGCCTCGAGGCCAGGCGCGCTGGACGCATTGTCGCACACGATGACAGCGAGGTGCGCGTATGTGGCGTTCGCGAGAGACGCCAGACACGCGTGCGTGTCGTCGTGGCCGTTGTAGTTGAGCACGACGACCGCAACGAGCGGGCCGGAGGGTCGGTCCGGGTGCATCACCAGGGCCGTCGCTGCGGCGATCCGGGGATCATGCGGCGCCGGACGCTCAGCGTCGCGTTGACGGACGGGCCGGCCAGCGCGAGCGCGCCAGGTATGCGGGCCAGCGCGCAGAGGACGCGGCTGGTTACCGAAGCGCACGTGACGTGGTTCCGCAGGCGCGCAACGCGCTCGAAGTCGTCCTTCGAAGAGAGGCGCAGCGCGAGGAGCAACATCCGGTTGAGAGCCGCCACGCGCGCGCGGGTGGGCAGTTGGTCCACTCCCCGGACCTCGAAGGCGCGCGTCAGCGTGTTCAGCGTCTGGCGGAGGCCCTTGGCCGACTCGATCGTCTTCGTGGTCATGGCCGCGTGCCGGCGGTACTCGACTCCCATGTCCCCGGAATATCCGAACCGCGTGACGCCTGCGAGGCGGAGCCAGAGATCCCAGTCTCCGACGAGGTCGATGACTTCGTGGTACAGGTACGGCAGGCTCTCGAGCGCGGATCTGCGCGTCAGCGCCGCGTGCACGGGGAAGAAGTTGCCGCTCATCAGCACTTCGAGCGGGTTTTCCGCGGCCGTCAGGCGGTGCCGGCAGAAGATGGACTCCGTCCGGTTCCCCCGCTCGTCGATCGCCATCGCGTCGCCATAGGCCACGCCAATCCTCGGCTCCCTGGCGAGCAACGCGAGTTTGGGCCCGAAGGCATCCGCGCGCAGCCGGTCGTCAGCATCCAGGATCGCGACGTACTCTCCGGTGCCTGCCTTCCACGCCGTGTTGCGCGCCGCGCTCGCATTGCGATGGGGGGTCGCGATGAACGTGATCCGTGTTCCGTACGACCGCAGGATCGCTGCCGTCTCATCTTCGGAACCATCGTCGACTACGATCACGTCGACCAGCACGCCGGTCTGCGCAAGAGCGCTGTCCACAGCCTCGCGGATGTAGTCGGCCGCGTTGTAGGCGGCGATGAGAACGCTGACGACAGGCGTCATCTGGCTCCGGCGGCTCACGCCGGCGACGTGACCGCGCTCCTGAACAGTCTGGCGCCGCCAAACGCGAACCAGGACGTCGCGACGGCGCCGAACCCGAGGACGACGTACACGCAGGACGCAAAGAGCGACGGGCTTGGCGACAACACGACGATCAGCAGCGGGACCAAGAGGGCGATTCCCGCGCGGATCTGAAGCGGCCGCAGGTCGGCCAGGGTGCGGGCGAGGGCCGAGGCTTTCAGTTGCCAACTGGCGTAGCCCAGCAGCGTGGCGCACCCCAGGAGAAACGCCTGTGACGCTCCCGTGACCCCGGCGTACGGAACGAGCGACAGCGACGCGGCTCCGACCACGACGGCGCTCGCGGCCAGGGGCGCCACCAGGGCGTTCGAGTTGCCGCCCATCAACTGGTAGATCACGACCACGCGGTAGAGTCCCAGAAAGAGCATCCCGTAGCCGATGATGGCAAACCCAGGTGGTGCCCCGGTGAGTCGTCCGCCGCTGAGGGCCGCCAGGAGGGGGGGGCCAAGGAAACAGAGTCCCACGAGGGCAAAGGAGGCGAAACACAGGACGGCCACTGCCGAGCGCGCCACGAGGCTCGCCGCGGCGTTGATGCCTTCCCCGTGTTTCTGCCTGGTCGCGGCCGGGTAGATGACGTATTGAACCGCGCCGGCGATCTGGAGGAGAGGATTCGCCAGTGAGATTGTGGCCGAGAAGACCGCCACCGCCGTCAGGCCTATGGCATGGACGAGGAAGAACCGCGGGAGCGCATTCAGTGCCAGATACAGGGCGTTTCCGGCCGCGAACGGCAACGCGAAGGATGCCATCCGCCGTATCTCCTGCGCGGAGATATCACTCCAGCGGACCTTCGGCCGGATCGCGACGTACAGGATCGCCAGGAAGGCGATGTCTGCGCCAATCGCGGAGACCATCACCCGTCGAAGATCGAATCCGGCCAGCGCGACGCCAATCATGATCAACGCCGAGGCGAATAAGCGGCACACGTGAAGCGCGGAGGCCGCGCCGATTCTCTGCAGACCCTGCAGATAGCCGAGGCCGACGGCTATCGATCCCCCAAGGCCGGCCAGGATCAGCGCTGCCAGCAACTCCGGCTGGAGCGCGGAATCACCCATGGTCGCCTGTGCGAGAAATGGCCCGAGGGGCGTGACGCCCGCCGCGACACAGATCATCCCGAGCGTCCCGCTGATTGCCAGTGCATTGCCGAGGGCGCTGCCGCGCGCCGTGCTGCCGGCGCTGCCAGCCACGCGCTGGACCACGGCGTTCTCGACGGAGAGGTTGATGAAGGGCGTCAGGACCTGGGCTGTCAGCCAGATCTGGGTGAAGGCCCCGTAGCCGGCAGCTCCCAGCGTCCTGGCGAGCACGGGGATCAGCACGACCCCTCGCAGGGCGAGGACGGCCTCGCCCAGAACTCTCACACCGACCTGCGCCCGCAGGGATCTCACGCGGCCTCTCTACGGGACAATGGCTGCCCTTGTCATGGCGCGCGCTCCCCGGAGACGGCGTCTTCCTGCGGGACGGAGGTGGGACTGGCAACGGGCGGAATCACGCGGCACGACGCGGCCGCAAGACCCAGCAGCACCCAGTTGACCTCCGTGGACATCAGGTGGTCGTAGGGAATGTTCGCGACGAGCAGCGCCAGCAGGGCGCTTCGAAGCCCCGCCGCGGCCCAACGTGTCGCCGGGGCCACGTCCTGGGCCAGGAGCGCGGCACCTCGGCCCCAGATCACGGCCAGCCAGATCAGCATGATGCCCAGGCCCAGGATGCCGTCTTCGGCCAGCCGCGTCAGGTAGAAGGAATGGGCTGTAGGATAGCCGGTGAACGAGATGAGATTCGCGCGTCCGACACCGAAAGCCGGATTCCGACTGAAGGCGTCCACGGCCTCGGCGGCCATTTCGTAGCGTGTGGAGTAGCTGTCGGTGAAGTCCTGTGCTCTGCTCAGGGCCAGAATGGGCAGGTCGAATCCGGTCTGAACAAGCACCTGCCAGATGAGGGCGATGGCCGCCCCTCCGACGATGAGGATGGCCAGGCGGATGCGAGCAGCCTCACGGTGGCTCTTCGTCGCATGGTAGGCAAGGTAGAACGCCCCTACGGCGAACCCCAGCCACGCACTCCTGGACATTGTGAACAGCAGCACCACGAGGCCGATGGCCACCGCTCCCCCGTGCAGGACGATGGGCACCGTGCGTTTGTTCGCCGTCAGCAGCAGGCCTGCCGTTCGACCGATCACGCACAACAGGACGCAGGCGATGTACGCTCCGAAGAAATTGGCGTCCACGAGCGTCGACGCGACCCGGGGGAAGACGAGCCCTTCGATCACGTGCAGGTGAATCCCGCCGAACATCTCCGGGTCGTAGGGCACCAACCAAGGACTGAGTAGGCCCGTCAAGGGCAGCGGAGGAATGCCCTCGGTGAAGGTGACCCCGTACACCTGGTAGCAACCAACCAGGGTCGGCAGCACTGCGCTGACTGTGTAGACGGTGACCAGGGAGGTGAGTTGTCTCACGGACCTGACGAACCAGACGAGCACTGTTGTCGTCAACGCTCCCTCGACGGTGACCAGAAGGATCCGGACGCCGATGTCGTAGTGCGATCGCGTCGTCTGAAAGACGCAGTACACGAGGAAAAGCCAGAGCGGAATGAGTAACGGGGCAGACGTGCGTGTGTTGCTGATCGTTCCTTCCCGTGACCGGGTGAAATGGTCGAGCAGCAGGGCCGCGATGGCCACCAGCAGCGCCATCCTGAAGGCGGTCACGTTCGCTCCGGGCGCCGCAAACCGGTACGCGAAGAAGGGCGCGGTCAGCAGCATGAGCCCCATAGCGGCGGATGACATCTGGTGGGTCGGCGGTCAGGGCGAAAGTCGCAGGGCGTACACAGCTTCGCCTTGTGACTTACAGGACAAAGTTGTTCCTGCAGGCCTGGTGAGAATATCGGCCGGGAGGTCCGGTGGCGCCAGCTGATGAGCGGCCCCGGCGGACGGGGCGAATCGTACGCGTCAGGCGGGCTGACGCCCGGCAAGCGCCAATTCTACTCCTGAATGCAGCGTTTTCGAGAGGGAAACAGGGAAACGGCGTGTGTCGCGAGGGATGTACGTTCAACCACGGGGTCTCCCATGCCATCGCTGGGACAGGAACGGCCCCGGACTCCGCGAGAAATTTACGCCGACTTGCGCGGGGCGCGCACGCGCGCGGGTTTCTCGGCGGCCATGGCCACGGGCATCCGCCTCCAGGCCGGAATCGCAGCGGCCTTCGTGCCCGCGGTGATCCGCGTGGGAACCGTGGCCAACTGCGCCTTCAACATCTTCGGCTTCTGCTGGAAGGCCGCGACGGCCGCGCGCATGATGCGCGCGGCGGACTTGGGCTCGACTTCGGACCCGAGGGCGGCGCGCAGCCGCTGGATCGCGCGCGCATGCAACTGCGACACGCGAGACTCGTTCACCCCGATCTGTGCGCCGATGTCCTTCATCGTCGCGTCGCCGTAGTAGTAGAGCCCCACCACCTTGCGCTCGCGCCAGGGCAGCGACGCGATGGCGGCGCGCACGCGCTCTTCGGTTTCGTTGCGCTGGTAGGTCTTGTCGGGCGACTCGGGCTCGGACGGGATGAGGACGGTCGGCAGATTCGTGTCGTCGGCGTTGTCGCTGTTCGTGTGCGGAGATGTGGACTCGATGGTGTTGATGCGGACGATGGTGCGGCTGAGGCGCTTTTCGTCGGACCCGACCTTGGCAGCGAGATCCGCCATGGACGGCTCGCAGCCGAAAGTGCGGCGCAGTTCCTCGCGCGCAGCCTCGAGCTCGCGGCGCACGCGGCGGACGCCGCGCGGCCAGGCCTCCCGGCGCAGAGCATCGATCATTGCCCCGCGGACGCGGCGCTCGGCGAAGGTTTCGAACTTGATGCCCCGGCCTTCGTCGAAGCGCTGGGCCGCGTCGATGAGGCCCATCACGCCGTCTTGCACCAGATCACCGATGTCGATCGAGTGGGGCATTCCCGCGGCCATGCGGCGCGCAAGCGACGTCACGAACGGCAGGGTGTTCACGACTCGTGTCTGGTTGTCCATCGAGAGCGTCTGCGCGTTCATCGTGGTCTCCGGTGTATGTGGTGCGTTTCGCCGCGCCGTGCTCAACGTCGGGCCGGACCAACGTTCGTGACGGCCGGTCGTGGCGGTCTCTATCGCAACCCTGGTGCCACTTTTCGCCGATGACGCGCCGCAGTTGGCCATCGCTGAAACATCCGTGTAACTCGCTGTAATTGAATGGTTTACTGGTGTGGAGACGGGCAATGGTGTGCAGTTGTGGGCAGGGGTAAAAGGGCGAATCCGTCAAATCATTGACAGCGGGCGATGCTCAATGCGTCAAGGCACTGACAAGTTCGGTCGGGGGAGACACTCTGGCGAGAGGGACGGCGAGAGGCGAGAGCCGACCCCAAAACGATGCGAGCTACGCCTTCGTTGTTACACCCTCCACCGTCAGGCGGATTTGCCGGACGGTGGTGAGTGCCTCGACTGTGGCAAGCACCACCTGGGACGCGCGCGCCTTCTGACGTTCATCCTGCGCCTTCGCCTCGATGAGCTCGGCGTGAGACAGAATGATGCCGAGCTGGTTGTTCAGCGTGTGGAACAGTTGACGCAGCCCGGCGGGGTCGGTGCTCACTTGTGCGCCTCGACCGCGGTCGTGAAGGTCCCATCGTCGACGGGCTGTCCCAACTGCGGGTCGCGCCACAGGGAATCGACAAAAATGCGGACCGAGCCGCCAGCCGTCCGGACGTATTCCACCTTGCCAGCCGTGATCCAGTTGTAGATGGTGCGCCGGCTGACGCCAACGAGGACGCAGGCTCTCATGATTGAGATGGCTTTCCGTTCCACGTCTTACCCCCCGTGAAAGGGTATCGGCCGGATACCGGAAAGCTGTAGGAGTCGGCCCCCAGGCACGCAGGGTCTGAAGACCCTCGATAACAACGACCGCGGGCTCCAACGAAGAGCAGGCTTCCGCCGGAATGACTGAGGGGCGGCGCCCTATTTCTCGCGGATGCTGCGGTCGATGGCGCTCAGGTCGAGCTCCACTTGCCCCGGGACGACGGCTCCGGCGGCGTGTACCCTCGGGTGGGTGCCGTGTTGATGGTGTTCACGCAGCAGCCATCCGCGCCACCGACATTTTTCGCAACGGTGCGGGCGCTTCCTCGTGAACCGCTTCAGCGGGCTCTCCCAGAAACGCATATGGACCCGGCGGATATTACCGGACCCGCAGTGGGGACACTTCGTCACGGTTGATCTTCACACGGCCGGCGGCGGACTGCCGTCGTCAGTGCCTCTGCTCTACGCACATTAGGCACCCGATGGCGCCAGAAATCAAGACGGAGGGAGGGCGGGCGAAGATTCTGTATCGCGCGCGCAACCCGAACGGCTGGCCCCTCCCACGTCATGCCGGATCCCACACAATGTTCGTCACCTCGACGAACGCCGGGTCGTTGATCGGCGGGCCGTACGACCTGGGCCACGGCGGGCCTGGTGGCTGGTGGATTCTGGGCGAACCTGAACTGCATCTTGGCGGCGACGTACTCGTGCCCGACATGGCCGGCTGGCGGAGGACGCGGATGACGCGCTTGCCCGACGTTTATCGCACCCGCCTCGGACTGGGTGTGCGAGATGCTCTCGCCCTCGACGGCGTCGCTTGACCGTGTGAAGAAGTTGGCCACCTACACGCGCGAGCAGGTGGCGCACGCATGGCTCATCGACCCGGTGGCGGGGACGCTGGACGTGCTGCGCCTGGACGGCGGACGATGGACGATGAACGATTCTCGCGACGCACGCGGGCTCAGAGGGCGTGGGGGCCGAACCTTTCGCCGAGATTGAGCTGGAACTTCAGTCCCTCCTCTGGGCCGATCCGGCGGACAGACAACAGCGCCCCGTGGTGTATGGCCTGCGGCCACCCGGCAGCTGAAGCTGCCGGGCTACGGGACCTCCCGGGTTCCATCGAACAGCTTGCCGTCGGATCTCATTTCGGTCGATTGCGGCCGGGGCCGCCTGGCGGCCGGCGCGTGAACGGGTGCGGGCCGGCGGGCTTGAATCCCGGAGAACGCGGGGGCCCCTCGGACTTGCCGCCGAAGGGTCTCCCTGGCCTGCCTGGCCTGAGCGTAGTCGAAGGCAGCGATGTCGAAGGCGGGCCGAGATGCCGCTGCTTCCAGCGCTTCCGCGCCTCACCTGGCGGCAGTTTGTACTTGTCGCGCGGGTCTTTGTGCTCGCCGCCTGGACGCCAGTCCTTGCTGCGACGCGGTTCCTTCGGATGTTCCGCCCGAGGCGCGCGATCGGGGGGTGGACCCTCGGGACGATCTGCCCGCGGGCCCATCGGCCGATCGCCACCTTTCCAAGGCGCGCGATCGCTCCGCGGGGCTGAAGCCCCGCGGCCACGAAGGTTCTTCTGCTCCTGGAACTGACGCTCATGCTCGCGTTGGCGCTCCTCCCTCGCCTGCTCCGGCGAATCCCACAGCTTCCCGCCCGAGAACCACTTCAGCAGCGCGCCGGGGTTTTTCTTCTTGAGTTGGTTGAAGAGCGGCAGGATTTCTGCTTGCTCGCGCGCGCGAAATGACGTGGGCACGCCGTCGAGGATTATTGTCCAGTACGCAAATCTCGGTGGCATCACTGCACCTCATCCAGCAGCCGACGCAAATACCGTCCGTAGTCGCTCTTGCCGAGGGTGGCGGCGAGGCGTTCGAGTTGGGCAGCGTCAATCAGGCCCAGGTTGAACGCGATCTCTTCGGGGCACGCGATCTTCAGGCCCTGCCGCCGCTCGATAGTCTGGATGAAGAGGCTGGCCTCCAGCATCGACTCGTGGGTGCCGGTGTCGAGCCATGCATAGCCGCGCCCCATCTTCTGGACGGAGAGTTGACCGCGCTCGAGATACAGGCGATTGAGATCCGTGATCTCCATCTCGCCTCGCGCCGAGGGTTTCAAAGACGAAGCGAGCGTCGTCACCTGGCTGTCGTAAAAATACAGGCCGGTGACGGCGTAGCTCGACTTCGGATGCTGCGGCTTCTCCTCGATCGAGGTGGCGTGGCCAGCAGCGTCAAACCCCACCACGCCGTAGCGCCCGGGGTCCTCCACGCGATACGCGAACACGGTGGCGCCCTCGGTGCGAGCGGTCACGCGGGCGAGCAGGTCCTGCAGGCTGTCGCCGTAGAAGAGGTTGTCGCCGAGCACCAGCGCGGACGGGTCGCTGCCGACGAATGACCGGCCGATGATGAACGCCTGCGCGAGGCCGCCGGGCTGGGGCTGCACGGCGTAGCGAATTGCGAGGCCCCACTGGGCGCCGTTGCCGAGCAATTGTTCGAAGCGCGGCGTGTCCTGAGGCGTCGAGATGATGAGGATGTCGCGAATCCCCGCCAGCATCAGCGTGCTGAGCGGGTAGTAGATCATCGGCTTGTCGTACACGGGCAGCAGTTGCTTCGATACGGCCTGCGTGACGGGATACAGCCGGGTGCCCGCCCCGCCAGCCAGGATGATGCCCTTGCGTGTGCTCATGCCGGGGCCATTGTACTGCCAGAAGCGGCTTTGGGACCTGTGGAACAGGTCTTTAGACCTGTTCTCGCAGGACTGAAGTCCTGCGCCACGTAGTGTTGTGACGGTCCTTACAGATCGTCGGAGAACGACCCGCCCGGGCCCATCCCGCCCGCGCCGCCCATTTCACCCGTGCCGCCATCGTCGTCGCCGCCGCCCTCGCCGCCGGCCATTTCTTCTTCCATGGCCTGCTCGATATCGCCCACGTCCTCGCCCATTTCCTGGCCCATCTTCTTCATGAACTTCGCGACGCTGCGCGGATCGTTCTCGTCGAGGCCGGAAAGAGCGGAAGGATCGCCAAGGGTGTCGAGGCGCGCGTCTTCGGACTTCGGCGACGAGAAGCGCGACCAGCGTTTCTCGAGGTCGGCGCTGCCACAGTGCTTGCAGCGCACCTCGCATTCCCGCGCACGCGACATCACAAGCGCGGAGGTCTTTCGGCGACAGCCACGACAGAGGTACTCAAAGATCGGCATCAGCAACATCCTCCGCGGGATTCCCTTCGACTTCGCTCAGGGCGGGAAAACGCCGTGCCTACAAATGGAGGCCGGGTCTTAAGACCCGGCGGCTGCGAAGAATCCTTCTATCAGCGCCCGCAACTCCGCGACCGACGGGGCCTGGTTGACGGCCACGCGCGCGTGCGAGCCGCCATCGAACGCCTTCGTGAAGTAGCCGCACAGCGCGCGCAGTTTGTTCACCACCCAGCGATCGTGCGACGCACACGCATCACGAGTCCGCGTGCCGTCGTCGCTTGCCCGCTGGGTTGAAGCCCCGCGAGTACGATCGGCGGCCCCCCCGGGCCCTTCGGCCACCAGAAGATCAATATACTCCATCAAGAATCGTCCGCGATCCTGTGGCGTGATGTCGCGGGCGGGGCGGCCGCCCAGCAGATCCGCAGCCTGCGCGAAGAGCCACGGGTTGCGCAGGATGCCTCGCCCGACCAGGACGCCAGCGACGGGCGTGTGGCGCAGGCGGTCGAGAATCTGTTCGGCCTCGACAAGATCGCCGCACCCGAACACGGGGATCTTCACCGCCTCGGCCACGCGCGCAATCAGGTCCCAGTCCGCCAGCCCGTGATAGGCCTGCGCGGCGGTGCGGCCGTGCACGGCGACGGCGGCGGCCCCCGCATCCTCGGCGCGGCACGCCAGGTCGGGCGCGTTCACCTCGCGCTCGTTCCATCCGGCCCGCATCTTCACGGTGACGGG
>Ga0315273_10008423_pt1 | contig 12998 bp, 11 predicted proteins | sample YL17G02_0_MG_FD_205753 | JGI IMG/M metagenome (GOLD analysis project Ga0315273, IMG submission 205753) | Sediment microbial communities from Yellowstone Lake, YNP, Wyoming, USA - YL17G02_0 | ecosystem: Environmental > Aquatic > Freshwater > Lake > Sediment | place: USA: Wyoming | collected...
GCCCACGGAAGTGCCGGAACATCTCCTCCCGCGTGTACTCCATGATCACCGGGCGTCCCGTCATCTTCGACAGGATCGCCGCACAGAAGTCGAGTGGCGTGGCCTCGGCCTTGGCGCCGAACCCCCCTCCCACCGAGGGACGGATCACCCGAATGCTGCCCATCGGGATGCCGAGCGTGCGCGACAGCGAACGATGCAGGTAGTGCGGCACCTGCGTCGACGCCCACAGCGTCAGCCGGTCGCCGTGCGGCTCCCATCGGGCGAGCGCGGCGTGCGGCTCCATCGGCGACTGGTACGTGCGGTTGCCCACGAAGCGCTGCTGGCGCACGTGATCGGCCTCGGCGAAGCCACGTTCCACGTCGCCGAAGTGCCAGTCGACCCGCGTGTTGATGTTCCCGGCGTAGCGCGGGTGCTCGGGATGGATGAGCGGTGCCCCAGGCGCCATGGCCGCCTCGGCGTCGAAGACCGCAGGCAGCTCCTCGTAATCCACATCGATCAGCCGCAGCGCGCGCTCAGCGGTTTCTTCATCCACGGCGGCGACCGCCGCGACCTCGTCGCCCACGTAGCGGACGCGCTCCCGGGCCAGGATCTGCTCGTCCTCGCGGGCCGGGCTCACACCGTACCACACATCGGGCAGGTCGGCGGCGGTGATGACCGCCAGCACCCCGGGGAGCGCCCGCGCCTTCGAGACGTCGATCCGCTTGATGATCCCGTGCGCGATGGGGCTGCCAAGGAGCTTGCCGACGACCGTCCCGGGCAGGCGGATGTCCGCCGTGTACTTGGCCCGTCCCGTGACCTTGTCTGGCGCGTCGTAGCGCGTCACGCCATGCCCCACGACGGCGTGATCGCGCACCTGGTCCTGCTCGCCATGCTCGTGCGGGTGAGCGTCGAGCGGCACGCCGTCGAAATCCCGCCACCCTTCCACCGCGCGCAGCATCCGGCTGTACGTGGCGCAGCGGCAGAGATTGCCGCTCAGCGCCTCACGGATCTCATCCGGCGAGGGACTCGGGTTCCGGTCGATGAGCGCCTTGGAGGACATCAGCGCCCCCGAAGTGCAGAACCCGCACTGCAGCGCACCGTGCTTCACGAACGACTTCTGCAGCGGGTGGAGATCGCCCTCCGCCGCCAGTCCCTCCACGGTCGTGACCTGCTTCCCCTCCGTCGCCACCGCCAGCGTCAGGCACGACGCCACCGGCTGGCCGTCCACCACGACGGTGCACGCACCACAATCCCCCGTGCCACATCCCTTCTTGGTGCCGGTCAGGTCGAGGTGATCGCGCAGCACGGCCAGCAGCGTGGTATGGGGTCGCACCGCCACGGCGCGCTCCTCGCCATTTACCCTGAGGTGGACCAGCATCTCGTTGCTCATGGCGCTCCTCCGGCCCGTCCGGCTGCCTCGGCGAGCGCCCGGCGGGCCAACACGGTCACCAGTTCGCGACGGAAGTCCGCCGACCCGCGGAGATCGGAAATCGGCAGCGCCTCTTGAGCGCACAGCTCGGCCGCGACGGCGAACAGTTCCGGGGAGGGCGCCTCGCCCTGGAGCATGGCCGCCGCGCGGCCGGCAAGCATCGGCACCGGGGCCACGGCGCCCAAGGCCAGCCGAGCTTCCCTGATCGTGCCGCCTTCCATGGTGACGCGGGCGGCCACCGCCGCCACCGCCAGAGCCGATCCCGTCCGCCGCGCGAATCGCTGGTAGCTCGCGCCGGACCGGGCTGGCTGTTCGGGGACGAGGATCGCCGTCAGCACCTCGCCTGGCCGGAGCGCCGTTTGCCGGGGTCCGGTGAAGAAGTGCCCGGCATCCAGCTCGCGTACCCCGCCCGGGCCAACCAGCCGGACCCGGGCACCGCCAGCGATGGCTGCCGGTGGCGTGTCGGCGCATGGCACCGCCCGGCAGAAGTTCCCGCCGATCGTGGCCCGGCTGCGAATCTGCGGGCTCCCGATGGCCCGAGCCGCGTCGGCCAGGGCGGGCAGCCACGCCCGGACGACGGAAGACGCCGCGACCTCCGCGATGGTCGCCAGACCGCCGATGCGGAGCCAGCCGTTCTCGACCTCGACCCCGCGCAACTCCCCGAGCCCGTCGAGCGCGATCAAGTGGCGCGCCGTCTCGCGCTGGCGCTGGTAGTCGGGCAGCAGCTCCGTGCCCCCGGCGAGGAAGGCAGCGTCGGCGCCCAGGCGCTCGCCAAGGGCGCAGGCCTCGGCCAGGCTCGCGGGCTGGTGGTAGGAGAATTCCACGATCGCCATGTCAGCCCCGATCGTCCCCTGGTGATGCAACCGGCCCCTGCCGCCACGCGCTCAGTTCGCTTTCGCGGTCCATGCCACGCCTCCCTGCCCCAGCTTGCGATAGCGGAACCCGCCCCACAGCGCCGCGCCGATGGCGCCAGCGAAGATCGCGGTCTCGTGGGTGACGACTTCCGGCGCCTCTCCTCCTCCGGGAGACTTCTTCGCCAGCGCGTCGCGCAGCGCCGCGAGCATGCCAGTGTCCGAGGCGAGCCCGCCACTGACGAAGACCGCCCCGTCGAACTGGAGCGATCGCAGCAGCCGCGCGAAGCGGTCGGCCATGCTCTCGTGCACTCCGCGCAGGATGTCGGCCGTCGTGATGCCACGCGACACCATGTTGATCACATCGGTCTCGGCCAGGACGGCACAGATCGAGCTGACCTTCTCCGGCTGGCGCGCCTGCAGTGACAGTTCGCCGATTTCATCGTGCGACACGCCGAGATAGCGGGCAATGTTCTCCAGGAACTGGCCCGAGCCCGACGCGCACTGGCTGGTCATCTTGTAGTCCAGCACCCGGCCGCGCTCGTCCATGGCCACCGCCCGGGTGTGCAGCGCGCCGACGTCGAGGACTGCGCGGGCCCGTGGCTCGAGGTAGAGCGCCCCGCGCGCGTGCGTCGTCATTCCGTAGAAGTGCCCCGTGGCGTGCGGGAACTCCGCCCCCTCGCCCGTGGTGGCGACATAGTGGATCTCATCCACGCCGGCCTCCGCCACGGTCGCCGCGAAGACCTCGTCCAGGACCTTCGCCACCTCGCGCCGCCTGATGCGGGACGAGGCGCTGGCCAGCAGCCGTTCCTCGTCGCAGCCGTCGCTGCGCATGACCACCACCTTCACGGCACCGCTACCCACATCGATTCCCGCGGTCGTGTGCATCAGGCCACCATCCGTCTGGCGAACAGCGCCGCGCCCAGTGCACCGGTGTAAATGCTGTCCGGCGAGATATTCAGCTGCCTCTCGCCGTAGTTCTCCTGCACCAGCTCCCTGATGGCGCGGACCGCGGCCGGGTTCTTCGCCACCCCGCCGGTGAAAGTGAACTGATCCGAGACGCCTCCGGACCGGGCCAGGAGGCTCATGGCGCGAATCACGATCGCGCGGTGCAGGCCGGCCAGGATGTCCTCGCGCTTCTCGCCCAGCGACAGCCGCTCGCGCAGCTCGGCGCCGGCAAAGACGGTGCAGGTCGAGTTGATCTTGACACACCGCCGTGATTGCTCGGCCAGCGGGCCGAGTTCGTGCAGCCCGAGATTCATCTCGTCGGCGATATAGCCGAGGTAGCGGCCGCATCCCGCCGCGCAGCGGTCGTTCATCTGGAAGCTGGTGACGATGCCCTGCGCGTCCACCTGGATGGCCTTGGTGTCCTGCCCGCCGATGTCGAGCACCGTGCGCGTGCCAGGGAACATCGCGTGGGCCCCGAGCCCGTGGCACAGAATCTCGGAGCGGATCATCTCCTTGGCGAAGGGAAGCCGCGCCCTGCCGTAGCCGGTCCCCACGGTGGCTGCCGGCGTCAGGTCCTTGGACGCGGCGTATTCCACCGCGTCCGCCAGCCCGGCCGGATGGCCGAGCCGTCTGAGCGCATTGCCGATGTGGTCACGGAAGTCCAAGTCGAGCGGTTCGTTCTCCGCCCGGATGATGCACTTGTCGTAGGCGCCGACCAGGCGATCGAAGGTGACGCCCGCGGGATCGGCGACCTCCTCGGCAATCCGCATGAACGCCGATCCGGCCGCGTCGCGGAAGAAATCCGACCGCAGGATCGGCGGCTGCCGGAAGCGCCCCTCCTCCTCCGCGGTAATGCGCCGGCAGATCTCGCGGATCGCCTCAGCGAATGGGGCCCGGAGCCCGGCCGGCGTCACCTTCGCCGCCTCGTCCAGCAGCAGTTGCTCCAGCCGGCGGAGCTGGTGCAGCAGCTGCTCCATGACGAACGCGCGGCGCAGGCGGTCCACCGGTTCCGCGGTGGCGGTCGCCTCGAGCCGCTGCTGGATGAGGCCGAAGCGAGCATTGATGAAGCCCTCGGTGCGCGCCACCGCCGCCGCGAGGTCGTAGTTCGACCGCGAGTTCGTGATGCCGCGACCGAGCACGGCGCCATCCTCGTCGAGGACGATCGCCTTGGTGGTCGTGGAGCCGAGGTCGATGCCGACGACGCAGCTCATGCGTGCTGTCCCTCGCGCCGGGCCTGAAGCATCTGGAAGTAGCTCTCCAGGCGGTTTTTGATGTTGGCGGTCGAGAAGTAGCGGGGGTCGACCAGGTCGGACTCGATGAAGGCGCCCGGAATGCCGGTCCGCTTCTCGACCTCCCGCAGGATCATCAGCTGTCCAGCGGAGAAGGAATTACACGACTTGACGGAGTTGATCACGAACCCGTCCGCCTCATACTCGCGGATGTACCGCACCAGCATGTCGATGCGCGAGGGCAGGTTGAGGTTGGTGTAGCACCCGCTGCAGTAGTCGGCCAGCGTGCCCAGCGGATCGTTCGGATTGTGGCGGAAGCCGAAATCGTACGTGCCACCGACCTTTGTATAAGTAGAGGCCACGACCACGGCGCCTTCGTCGGCAAACATCTTCCAGAAATCGCGGAAGTGGGTCCAGCTGGGCGGCCCTTCCACGACCAGCCGATACCGCTGCTCATTGAGGGGGCCCTCCGGCGTCACCGGCCCGAGCCCCGCCGCCCTGCGTTCGTCGATTTCCTCGTGCAGGGCCCGGTAGTACTCCACGCCTTCGGGTGTCCCGCGGAACGCGCTGAAGATCGGCCCCACGTAGTACACCGTACCGAAGTACCCGTCGATCGGGCTCGGCTTGTGCTTCGCCGACTGCAGGACGGCGACGAGGTGGTCTTCTGCCTCGGCGGCCAGGGCAAGCCGCTCACGCAAGGCCTCCTCGTCGTAGGCGCGGCCGGTGGCGCGCTCCAGCGCCGGGATCACCTGCTCCCGAAGCTGACGCAGCATGTACTCGCGATGCTCGGGCTCCAGCACGCCGTCGCCCTGGTACGGCACGTGGAAGAAGACCGCCGGGCAGTCGTACTCCTCGCGCAGCAGTTCGAACCACTTCATGAACGTGTAGCACCCGGTGTACGACAGCAGCAGCAGGTCGGGCTTCGGCAGTTTGGTTCCCGATGGGCCGATGTTCCCCGACCGGAGCATGCCGATATCGCACTTCACGTAGGCGCAGACGTCCTCCGAGTGCCCCAGGCGCTCCGCCTCGGCGATGTAGTCACCGGACAGCTTCCGCATGCCGGACTGGAGGGCGTTGATCTCGGGGAGCACCGGGAGGGCGCCGAAGGAACGAATCAGCTCGACGAGGTTGCCTGGGACGAAGGTATAGACGACCGGCTCGTGGTTCTCCGGCGCCTTCTCGAGCCGCGCGAAGTGACTCGCGATCATTTCCTTCTGCAGCAGCATCGATCGGTCCTTCAGTGCCACACTCATTAGGCACCCCCCCAGAGCTTGATGGAATCGGAGAAGGTCCCGGCCTGCTCACGGAACTGCTGGAACTGGCCGCTGTTCTCCGAGTACTTGAATGCGATGCACGGGATACCGGCCTGTTCCGCGCCGGAACGCAGCATCGGCTGGTCGAGCAGAGCCGGGTCGCAGAAGCTGGGGGCAGCGAAGATGATCCCGTCCGCCCGCGCTTCGCTTACCCGCTGCTGCATCAACCGCTTCTTCCCCCGCGCGTCACCCTCGTATAGCACCGATGTGCGCAACTCGTTGTGCACGAACGCCTCAGCCAGCGCCCGCAGCGGGTCGCCGTCCAGGCTGACCTCGCGCGTCAGGAAGCGATTGCCCAGCAGAAAATCGTCGTCGACGATGTAGCAGCCGGCGCGCTCGATGGACTTGATCAACCCGAGCGGCGGCTGCTCGCAGAACGCCCCGGTGATCACGACCCGGCTGTTGTCGCGCTGGCGATGGGGTTCGGCCTCCACCGCGGCGAGATAGGCCCGCGCCCGGTCGAGGAACTCCTCGGGCGGGATGACCTCGCCAGCCCGCATCAGCAGGTACAGCTCCTCCGTCGGCACGTCCCAGGGACGCTCCTGCCGGGCGCGGTAGAGGGTGCGGAGGACCTCGCGCATTTCGTTATAGACCGCGATCGACGCCCGGAGGTCGTCGTCGGTCGGCTGATGGCCGGAGACCTCGCTCAGGTCATGCAGCAGCCGCCTCAGTTCACCCTCCCAGAAGTGGGCGGCCGCGGCGGGATCGGGAACCTGCGGGACATCGATGTAGCGGACGTAGACATCCGGGTACAGCAGCTTCCACATCCCCGAGAGGTTGCGGATGACGTCGCAGGTGGACGGGAAGAGCACAGCCGACAGCATGTCCAGCCGGCCCGACTGGGCCAGTTCGATGACTGAGCGGGGAAGGTGGCAGATGTACGACTGGTAGAAGGCGTCGCCGCGGATGATCTCGAGCCGGTCACCACCGCCGTGGATGCCGACGGGCAGAAAGCCTGCGGCATGGAGCAGTTCGCGCGGAGCGTAGACCGGCAGGTATCCCCCGGCCTTCCGGCCCGGATGCTCGCTGAGCCAGCGACGCACGGAAGTGAAGTCCAGGTCGTCGTAGAGGTCTCGGGCCCACGCAACCAGCTCTGCTCGGGTCAACGGACGCTCCGGTTGCGGGGTGGCCACCGTCCGTCCATATATTTGCGAACGAACGTTCGATAGAATATATCTTATTCCATATTACCATATCGTCAATAGGGGTTGATATTTACGATAGTATTTGTCGGGATTTATCTGGCTATAATAGTCCGAACATTCGATCGTATTCCGGAGACTGAACCCGTGTCATATCGCGCCAGCCATCTCGAGATCGACCGGATCGGGGTCGTCGGATCCGGACAGATCGGCCCTGACATCGCGCTGTACTTTGCCAAGACCCTGCACCGATTCGCCGTCCCGGTCGTGGTGGTGGACGTGGCGCCGGAGGCCCTGGAAAGGGGCCGCGCCAAGCTGGAAGAGAAGGTCGCCAAGGGGCGCGAGAGGGGGGCCTTCTCACCGGAGGAGGCGGGCGCGATCCTCGGGGCTGTCACCTTCACCACCGATTACGGGCAGCTGCGAGGGGCGAGCCTGGTCGTCGAGGCGGCCACCGAGAACCTCGCCATCAAGCGCCGGATCTTCGCGCAGCTGGAGGAGATTTGCGGGCCCCGCGCGATCCTGGCGTCGAACTCCTCACACATCGAGCCCGGGGAGATCTTCTCCGGCCTGGTCGGGCGCGCGCGGAGCCTGGTCATTCATTACTTCTTTCCCGCCGAGCGCAATCCGCTGGTCGAAATCGTTCCGGGGGCCGATACCGATCCCGCCCTGACCCTCCGGCTGACCACCTTCTATGAGGCGTTGGGGAAGGTTCCGGTGCGAGTGGCAAGCCGCTTCGGTTTTGCCGTGAACCCCGTATTCGAAGGCCTCTTCCTCGCCGCCGCGCTGGCCGTCGAGGACGGTGCAGGCACGGTGAAGGAGGTGGACGCCGCGGCCCGCCGGGCGCTCGGTCTCGGCGTGGGGCCCTTCACCGCGATGAACCTCACCGGCGGCAACCCGATCACCAGCCATGCGCTCGATGAGATGACCGGACTCTTCGGCGCCTGGTGGCGGACGCCGGCGCTGATGAAGCAGGCGATGGCCTCCAGCAAGGGGTGGGAGGTGGCGAAGCGCGAGGAAAAGGTCGATCTCCCCGCCGACCAGGAGCAACGCATCGCCGAGACGGTGCTGGGTGCCTACTTCGGGCTCGCCGGGCAGATTCTGGACGCCGGCATCATCACCCTCGCGGACCTCGAGCTGGCGGTCGAGACCGGGCTCGACATGCGCCCGCCCTTCGGATTCATCAACCAGATGGGGGTCCCGAAGGCCCTCGATCTCGTCGAGCGATACGCTGCGCGCCACGAGGGGTTCGCCGTCCCCCGCTGCCTCCTCGAGCAGGCGCGGGCGGGGCGGCCTTTTCGCATCGATCATGTCATCCGGCGTGACGATGGCGATGTCGCCGTCCTGACTATCCGCCGTCCTCGTGTGCTGAATGCGCTCAACGACGACGTCTACGCGCAGCTCACGGAGCAGTTCACCGCCCTGAAGCCAGATCCCCGCATCTCCGCGGTGGTGCTGACCGGCTTCGGCACCAAGGCATTCGTGTCCGGCGCCGACGTGAATTTCCTCGCCCGCATCACGTCACCGGAGGAAGGGCTCGCGACGTCGCAGCGGTCCAAGGAACCCGGTAATCTCATCGAGCAGCTGGGCAAGCCCGTGGTCTGCGCGCTCAACGGCATGGCCCTGGGCGGTGGTAACGAACTGGCCATGTGCTGTACGGCGCGGATCGCCCGCGCGGGACTGCCCATGCTGGTCTCGCAGCCGGAAGCGAATCTCGGTATCGTGCCGGGGGCGGGGGCGACGCAGCGCCTGCCGCGGCTCGTGGGAGTCACGAGAGCGGCCGAGATGCTGCGGACCGGGCGGCCGCTATCCGGGCGCGAGGCGGTGGAGTGCGGACTGGTGCGCACGGAGGTGGAGGGCGACGTCGTGGAGGCGGCGGTGGCTCTCGCCCGCGCCGCCGCACGCGGCGAGGAGCGCCTCGCTCCGCTCGACCCACGCCCCGTGCCGGTCCCCGCCAGCCTGCCGCCGGTCGAGCTCGGGCACCTGAGCCACGCGGTCGACGCCCTCATCTGCCGCGCCATTCTCGAAGGATGCCGGATGCCGCTCGCCGACGGCCTGCGATTCGAGTCGGAGATGTTCGGCGCGTGCTGCGCGACAGAGGACATGCGCATTGGCGTGGGCAACTTCCTGGAGAAGGGACCGCGGTCGAAGGCGGCCTTTGTGCACCATTGAGCGGCACGCCCTTCGTCGTTCGCGAGTACGTGCGCTGGGGTGATGTCGACCCGGAAGGCATCATCCGCTACGACGCCTACACCAGGTTCATGGAGATGGCCGAAGGCGACTTCTTCCGGGCCCTGGGACTGAGCTACAGCGACGTCTTCCAGCGATACCGGATCGGCATCCCGCGCCGGGTGATGCACGTGGACTTCCTGTCATCCCCGGTGCTCGACGAGGAGCTCGAGGTCCGCGTCTACGTGTCGCACGTCGGGACGACGTCGCTGAAGATGAACTTCGATTTCTACGGTGCAGGCGGCGTGGTGCGCGCCGTCGGGTACCTCGTCATCGTGTGCGTCGACCTCCATAGCGGCAGGATGAAGCGTCCGTGGCCCCCGGAGCTGCTGGAACGGATGGCGCCCTACCGCATGGAGACGGACGACAGGCGGGAATCGCTGTAGCGGCCGGCACCACTGCGCATAGCGGGCGCAGTGCCGGTGGTTTGTGCGCGACCGCCAGGCCGCCACCGACAAAGCACGGTCAGCGGGTCGGGACGAGCGGTCATGCGAGTCAGACCCCGGACCGATGTCGACTGACCAGCGCTTGCCGCTGGCAAGGACACCCCCCACGGCTTCTCACCCTCACGCCACCGCCCCCCACACCCACCACATCCCGACCGCGACTCCCGCGCCGCCGATCACTTGAGTCAGACGCCGGCCAAGCGAGACCGAACGCGCCGCCGCCCGCCGAATGGCGAATGCCGCGACCAGCGCGTAGCACACCATCCCTGCCGTGACTCCCACCCCGAAAACCAGCAGGTAGGCGAAGCCAACGTCGAGCCGGCCGATCAGCGTCACCGGCAGGAGCGCCACCACCGCGCTGCTCCCGGCAAGACCGTGGAGCAATCCGACCAGCGTGACGCCGTGCCCGTGGTGGTGCCGGTGGTCGTGGCCGTCGTGATGGACATGCTCCTCCCGGCGCGAGTGCTGGTGCAGGTGATCATGATCCACGTGGGCCCGGCCGTGCGCGTGCAGATGGGCGTGGTCGCCATGCTGTTCGGGGGGATGCAGGTGGAGGACCCGACCCGACCGAAGCGCCCAGAGCCCCAGCCCGACCAGCATGGCGCCGACCAGCCCCTCACCCAGCGCGTCGTAGCGATCCGGCCATTGGACGCCGGTGACCAACAGGAGACCGCCGAACAGGATGACGGCGGCAGAATGGCCGATACCCCAGCGGAAACCGAATCGGGCGGCGGACCGGAGCGCAGGACGGCCGGTCACGAAGGTGGTGACCGCGATCATGTGATCCACCTCCAGGGCATGGAGGAACCCCAGCATGAGAGCGGTCAGGAGCGGCAGGAAGGTCGCGGGCATGACGACAATAATGGCGCCCCTTGGGGTAACCGGACAGGCGGAGGGTGTGCCGGAGAGGCGGAGGCTGTATCCTTTCGAACGGTTCCACCTCTTGTGCCGCGAGCGCATCATGCCAGACACTTCCCGCGACCAGCGTCCCCGCATCAGGCTCACCCAGCTGTCACACGGCGCGGGGTGAGCCTGCAAGCTCGGCCCCGCCGAGTTGGCGCACGTGCTGCGCCGCCTGCCCCCGGTCCGGGATGCGCGCATCCTGGTGGACGCGGCCAGCCGTGACGACGCCGCCGTGTATCGGCTTGACGCTGATCGTGCCCTGGTGGCCACGACGGATTTCTTCGCACCGGTAGTGGATGATCCCGCCACATGGGGGCGGATCGCGGCTGCCAACGCGTTGAGCGACTGCTACGCCATGGGCGCCTCGCCACTCTTCGCACTCAGTCTGGTCGGCTGGCCTCGCGACACCGCTCCCTTCTCGGTGCTCGAGGAGGTGATAGGCGGCCTGGGCGAGGTGGCGACCGCCGCGGGATGCCCCATCGTCGGGGGCCACTCGATTGACAGCCCGGAGCCGCACGTCGGCCTGGCGGTCATCGGCGAGGCTCATCCCGACCGCCTGCTCACCAATGCCGCCGCGCGTCCGGGCGACCAGCTGGTGCTCACCAAGCCGATCGGCACGGGCATCCTGACCACGGCGCTCAAGCGGGATCTCCTGCAGGAATCCGAGCTGAGTGGTGCGATCGCCGTGATGACGACTCTCAACCGTGGCGCCATGGTCGCGGCGCTGGCCAGCGGCGTGCAGGCCGCGACGGATGTGACGGGGTTCGGGCTGCTGGGTCACCTCGCCAACATGGTTGCCGCAAGTCGAGTCGGGGCGCGCATCCTGGTCGGTGAGGTACCCCTCCTGCCGCAGGCCCGGGCGCTCGCCGAACGGGGCGTGGCGCCGGGCGGCACGGCCAGGAATCTCGACGCGCTCGAGCAGGTGCGCTGGGATGCCGGCATCACGCGGGCCGACCAGCTGCTGCTCGCCGACCCCCAGACCTCCGGCGGGCTGTTGCTGGCAGTCCCGCCGGCCCAGCTCGAACGACTTCTCGCGGAGCTTTCCCGGACAGGGGTTCCCTGCGCCGCGGTGGTAGGAGAAATCACCGCGACCACCGGCACGATCGCCGTCGATATTGGAGGGCGCTGACCATGCGCTGGAGCCCGGAACGTCTCGACCAGCTCGAGCGCGCGGTGCGAGACGGCCGCCGGGTTGCCGTGGACCGGCGGGGCACCGAGTACATCGTCACCCCCGTCCGGATCACCCAGGTCGCCGGACGAGAGGCGCTGATCGCCCGGCTCCCGATGACGGGTGACGAAATGACCTTCGTTCTCGAGGACCTGGAAGGGCTGAGGGTGCTCGGAGAGGTCTGACCCGACGCCGCACCGCAAGTTCGCCGCCGCCAGCTACTTGACGGGGCAGGCTCAAGGTGCCACCCTCAGGCCATGTTCACCTCCCTCCTCGTGGGCCTCGACGGCTCACTCCAGGCGGAGGTGGCGCTGTCGCAGGCCATCAAGATCGGCCAGCGATTCCGTGCCCGCCTCGTCCTCGCCCATGTCTCCCCGCCGCCGGGTCAGACCGGTGAGATGGCGCTCGGCGCACCCTGGATGGAGTTCACCCCCGGTACCGTCCCCGCTTCACGCTACCAGCATGACGAAGCCGCACGCGCCATGCTGGAGGAGAGCGCTGGTGCGGTGCGCCGCGCCGGCCTGGAGGTCGAGACGACCTGGCGCCAGGGCCCGGCGCCGGACATCCTGCGTGAACTGGCCGAGGATGTGGGCGTCGTCGTGGTAGGCCGAACCGGCATCCGGGGAGCCAGGGACCCGCTCGGTCCCGACACCAGAGAGCTGATTCGGCGCTGCCCCCGGCCGGTGCTGGTGTGCGGCACGCGGACCACCCCCATGGAGCGGGTACTCGTCGCATACGGTGGCGGCCCGGCCAGTGAGGGGGCGCTCGCCTTCGCCACCCGATTCGCGAGCATCACCGGCGCCCATCTCGACGTGGTGCACGTCACCCGCGACCCGGAAGAGGGAGCGCAGGCGATCGCGCGCGCGTCCGGCGCCCTCTCACTCGCCATGCTGTCGTTCGATCTGCATTCGGTCGAGGGCGATCTCGAGCGCGGCATCGGCGAGGCCGTCGAGCGCTTCGGCGCCGACACGGTGTTCGCTGGTGCAACCAGGGAGGGCGAGGCCTGGTTGGTCCCCTCCCACACCGAGGCTATCTTGCGGGCGACCGACATCCCGGTCCTGGTTCACATGCCACCCGTCCCTGCCGGTGTCCGCGCCACTTCCCATCGCCGTACTCCATCTGGATGAGAGCTGTCTCGGCAACGGTCAGGAACGGCCGACGCCGGGCGGCGCAGCTGGTCTGATCGAAGTCCGCTCCGGCGGGACCATTCAACGCCGCGATTTCCACATTCACGCCCCCGACACCACCAACAACCGCATGGCGCTGGCCGGAGCCATCGCGGGGCTGCAGCTGCTCGCCGGGAAGGGCCAGCAGCTCAGGGCGCTGCTGGTGTCGGAGTCGGAATACCTGGTGAAGGGGATGCG
>Ga0315273_10008424_pt1 | contig 12998 bp, 8 predicted proteins | sample YL17G02_0_MG_FD_205753 | JGI IMG/M metagenome (GOLD analysis project Ga0315273, IMG submission 205753) | Sediment microbial communities from Yellowstone Lake, YNP, Wyoming, USA - YL17G02_0 | ecosystem: Environmental > Aquatic > Freshwater > Lake > Sediment | place: USA: Wyoming | collected...
CGGGGCGCCGCGCGATCGTCGAGGCCCGGCCGGCGATCATCTACCCCCTGGCGGGAGCGGCCCACGTGGGCGCCGCATGGACGCGCACCGCGGACACGCTCGCCGTCAACGCCCTCGGCACCCATCACGTCCTCGACGCCTGCCGCCGCGCCGGCCTCGAACCGCGCGTCTTCATTCCCAGCTCGGCCTACGTCTACGAGCCCTCCGATGCCGCGATTGGCGAAGATGCGGCCGTCCGGCCCAACAGCCCGTACGGCCTCAGCAAGCTGGCGCAGGAGATGGTCGGGCTGAAGGCCTTCGAGGAGGACGGCATCCCGGTGGTCGTCGCCAGGGCGTTCAACCACGTCGGGCCGCGGCAGGATCCGTCGTTTTCGACGTCGAGCTTCGCCCGCCAGATCGCCACCATCGAGGCCGGGAGGGCCGAGCCGGTGATGTACGTGGGCAACCTCTCGGCCCGGCGGGACCTGACGGACGTGCGCGACACGATCCGGGCCTACCGCCTGATCGTCGAACGCGGCGTCCCCGGGGGCATCTACAATGTGTGCTCGGGCGTCGCCCGCCCGGTGTCGGACGTGCTGAACGGCCTGCTGGCGGCCGCGCGCGTGCCCATCGAGGTGCGCGTCGATCAGGCGCGGCTGCGCCCCCACGACATGCCGCTGGTGCTCGGCGACTGCACGCGCGTGCGCGACGAGATCGGCTGGACGCCCCGGGTGCCGTTCGAGCAGACCCTGGTCGACGTGCTCGACTACTGGCGCGGCACGGTGGCCCGTTCGCGGATCGTGTAGGGCGCGACTGCCCCTCGGACCTTCGGTTATGAGAGTCCTCGTCACCGGCGGCACCGGCTATCTCGGCCGCGCGATTGTGCGCGCGCTGGCGTCGCGCGGGCACACGCCGGTCGCCTTCGCGCGCACCGCGTCGGCGTCGGGCCTGCACGCCGAAGCGGTGAACGGGGACATCCGCGACGCGGCGGCCGTGCGCCGGGCCGCGAACGGGTGCGACGCCATCTGTCACGCCGCGGCGCTCGTGAGCCTGTGGCGGCCCAACCGCGCCGAGTTCGACGACATCAACGTCGGCGGCCTGCGGCACGTGCTGGCCGCGGCCGCGGATCTCGGGCTCCGCCGCGTCGTCTACACTTCGTCGTTCCTCGCCCTGCCGCCCACCGGCGCGCAGGAACCCGGCGAGTGGAACGACTACCAGCGCACGAAGGTGGCCGCGGACCGTCTCGCCCGCGAGGCGGCCGGGCGAGGGGCGCCGATCGTTACCGTCTATCCCGGCGTCATCTACGGCCCGGGGCCATTGACCGACGGGAACCTCGTCGGCCGCCAGATCGCCGATCATCTGGCGCATCGCCTGCCCGGAGTCCTCGGCGCCGACCGCCTCTGGTCGTTCTCGTTCATCGACGACGTGGCGAACGGTCACGTCAGCGCGCTCGAATCGGGCCGCGTGGGCGAACGCTACCTGCTCTGCGGCGAGAACGCCAGGCAGATGCGCGTGTTCGAGATCCTGCGTGAGGTGGTCGGACGCGCGCTGCCGCGACGCATTCCGTCGTGGGTGGCCGCGGCGCTGGCCTTGATGGAGGAAGGGCGCGCGCGGTTGACACGCAAGCCCCCGCTGCTGACACTTGGCACCGTCGAGGTCCTCAACCGGGACTGGGCCTTCGACAGCGGCCTCGCCGAGCGCGAGCTGGGCTACCGATGGCGGCCGCTCGCCGACGGCCTCGCCGAAACGCTCAAGGACCTGGTTGCCGCCGGCGCGGCCGTGAAGGCCGGGGCCGCCGACCCGCGCCGCGATCGCTGAACGCCATGGTGAAATCAGCGCCCGCCTCCTCGTCTGGTCCGACGTCAGGGTTCTCGGAAACGCGGCGCCAACTGCTCCACATGACGATGGGCGGCTTCGCCTTCCTGCTGCGCATCCTCACGTGGTGGCAGGCGGCGCTGTGCGCCGTCGCGGCCCTGGGCTTCAACGCGTTCCTGCTGCCCCGCCTCGGCGGCCGCGCCTTGTATCGGCCCATCGACGCGCTGCGCGGGTTCCCGCTCGGCATCCTGCTCTACCCGCTCGCGGTGCTGCTGCTGATCCTCGTCTTCCCGCAACGCCCGGATATCACCGCGGCTGCGTGGGCCATCCTGGCCGTGGGCGACAGCCTGGCGACGATCGTCGGCCGCCGGTGGCGCGGCCCGGGCCTGCCGTGGAACGCGGACAAGACATGGGCGGGCACGATGGCGTTCATGATCGCCGGCTCCGCGGCCGGCGTGCTGCTGGCGTGGTGGACCCGGCCCGCCGTGGCGCCGTCGCCAGCGATGGCGTTCGTCGTCGTCGCGCCGATCGCGGCCGCGATCGTCGCCGCGCTCGTCGAGACGATTCCCGTCCGGCTCGACGACAACCTGTCGGTGCCGGCGATCGCCGCGCTCGTACTGTGGGGCGGGAGCCTCATGACCGCGCAGGCGGCAGGCGCCGGCGCCGGGATCGTCCTCCACAACCTGCTGCCGGCCGTCGCGCTCAACGTCGTCGTGGCCACGCTGGGGTGGCGGGCGCGCACGGTGTCCACGGCGGGCGCGGTCGCCGGCGCGGCGATCGGGATCGCGGTCTACGCGTGCACGGGCATCTTCGGCTGGCTGCTCCTGTTCGCGTCCTTCTTCGTGGCCAGCGCGTCCTCGCGGCTCGGCCTCGAGCGCAAGGCCCTGCTGGGCATCGCCGAGGAGCGCGGCGGGCGGCGCGGGCCCGGCAACGCCATCGCCAACTGCATCGTCGCCGTGTCGGCGGCCGTGCTCGCCGTCACGACGCCCTATCGCGACCTGGCGCTGCTGGGGTTCGTGACGGCACTGACCGCGGCCGGCAGCGACACGCTGGCGAGCGAGATTGGCAAGGCGTGGGGCCGGCGAACGTTCCTCATCCCCACGTTCCGCCGCGTGAGGCCGGGCACCTCGGGCGCGGTGTCGCTCGAAGGCACGGCCGCCGGCGTCACCGGCGCGTTCGCGATGGCGGCGCTCGGCGTCGCCGCCGGCCTGCTCCATCCGAACTACATCTGGTACGCGGTTGTCGGCGCCACCATCGGCGCCTTCGCCGAGAGCTGGCTCGGCGCCACCCTCGAGGCGCCCGGCATCCTGAACAACGATCTGCTAAACTTCCTGAACACTGGCATCGCCGCCCTGGTGGCCGTGATGCTCGCCGCGCTCATCCGCTAGCAGCCCGTGCGCGACGTCCACCACGGGCTGCCAGCCGTGCTTGTGCGCCGAAGTCTGCACGAACCTGTCAGGTCCGCGCCCAAGCCCGGCTTGGGTGCCGAAAATGGGGTCTGTCGCACTTTCTCCCCCCAGTCTCATTTGAGCGGTCACTGAGCCAAGTGGGTATGAACAACGACAACAGGCGCGGCATCCGGGTGTACCTGGAGCTGGCGCGGCCGTTCACGCTGGTGGCGCCGGCGCTCGGCTTCCTGTCCGGCGGCGCGACCGCCATTGGCGCGCACCCGCGCGAAGGGTGGCAGTGGGGCCTCGTCCTCTACCCCGCGATCGGGGCGCTGATGGCCGCCGTGCTCAACGCGGCGTCGAACGCGCTCAACCAGATCTACGACGTCGACATCGACCGGGTGAACAAGCCGAAGCGGCCGCTGCCGTCGGGGCGGTTGACGACGGCGCAGGCGTGGGGCTTCTCGGTCGTCACCTACGCGCTGGCGCTCCTGCTGGCGTGGCTGGTCGCGCCCGGCGGCCGCCGCGAGTGCTTCTGGATCGTGCTGGGGGCGACGGCGATCACGGTGCTCTACTCGGTGCCGCCCCTCCGCACTAAGCGCCTCGGCGTGTGGGCGAACGTCACGATCGCGATCCCGCGCGGCGTGTTGCTGAAGGTGGCCGGGTGGGCGTCGGTGAAAACCGTCTTCGGCGTCGAGCCCTGGTACATCGGCGGCATCTTCGGGCTCTTCCTGCTCGGCGCCACGACGACGAAGGACTTCGCGGACATGGACGGCGACGCCCGCGGCGGCTGCCGCACGCTGCCCATCCAGTTCGGCGTCCGGCGGGCGGCGTGGATGATCTCGCCGTCGTTCGTCCTGCCGTTCGTGATGATCCCCGCCGGCGCCTGGGCGGGCATTCTGACCGGCAGCTTCTGGCTGCTCCAGGGGCTGGGCGCGGTGATGACCGCCTACGGCATCTACGTCTGCTACCTGATGCTGCGGCGGCCGGAAGAGCTGGCGGTCGAGGAGAACCACGTCTCCTGGGCGCACATGTACCGGATGATGTTCGTGGCGCAGATCGGGTTCGCGCTGGCGTACTTACTGTAGGGGCCACGGCACGCCGGGCCTGCAGGCCCGGCCCGGACGTCGGTTCCCTTCCACGTTCCGCACACCAGCGCCACGGGCGGGGTGCCTACGACGCGTGGAGCAACGCCTGGATGCGCTTCTCGGTGGGCGGGTGCGAGCTGAACAGGTTGAACAGGTTCTGGGCCGAGAACGGCTGCACGATGAACATGTGCGCCGTCGCGGGGTTTGCGTCAAGCGGGATCCGCTTCGCCGCGTAGTCGATCTTCTTGAGTGCGTCCACGAGCCCGTAGGGGCTGCCGGCGATCTGGGCGCCGCCCGTGTCCGCCGCGTACTCGCGGGACCGCGAGATGGCGGCCTGGATCAGCATCGCGGCCAGCGGCGCCACGATGATCGTCAGCAGCAGCGCCAGCGGGTTCGACCCCTCGCGGTCGTCGCGGCTGGACCCGCCGCCGAAGATCGCCGCGAACTGCGCCATCCGCGCCACCATCATGATGGCCGCGGCGATGGTGGCCGCGACGGAACTGATCAGGATGTCGCGGTTGCGCACGTGCGCGAGCTCGTGGGCGACGACGCCTTCCAGTTCCCGCTGATCCAGGATGCGCAGGATTCCCGCGGTGGCGGCCACCGCGGCGTGCTGCGGGTTCCGGCCGGTCGCGAACGCGTTGGGCGAGTCGGTCGGAATGACGTACACGCGGGGCTGCGGCAGGTTCGCGCGCTGCGCCAGGCGCGAGACGAGCTGGTAGAAGGGGTGCTCGGCGCCGACTTCCTGCGCCCCGTACATCGCGAGAACGATCCTGTCCGAGAACCAGTACGACGCGGAGTTCATGGCGACGGCGAACACGAACGCCACCAAGAGGCCGCTGGACCCGCCAAGCAGTTCACCGAGAGCCAGGAGCAACGCGCTCAACACGCCGAGCAGAAGTGCGGTCTTCACTGCGTTGTGCATGGATCGATGTTACCGCGCGCGGGGATGGCCCATCAATGGCCGGGCCGGCCGGCGCACGCTCCTGTCCCGTCAACACGACGGCAGGCCGGGAAATTCCCGTATAATCCCCTCATGAGTCGCGCGCTCCGCCTCGTGGGCCTGCTCCTGCTCGTCGCCGCCGCGGCGCGCGCGCAGACCCCGCCAGTCCCGAAGCCGTTTCCGCAGCCCGGCCAGCAACCGCCGCCGGCCGCGCCTCCCCTGACGCCCGCGAAGCCCGCGCCGCCCTCCCAGGCGCCGGCCGGGGCGCCCACGGAGGTCGCGCTCGGCGTCGCCGTCTTCCTCGGTGCCGAGTTCCTGACTTCCTTCGACGCCGGACAGGGCCAGCGCTACTACCTCTTCGGCACCAACGTGCCGTTTGCCGACATCGTCGCCTGGTACAAGACCTTGCTGAAGGACAAGGGCGAACTCGTGTTCGACGAACCGCCCGTGCACCAGTTCGACATCGGCAAGTTCAAGGAAGACGTGATGGCCTTCCCGCCGAGCGTGACCGTCAAGGATTACACCTGGGGAGGGATGGAAGGCTACCTCAACCCGAAGCCCGGGGCGAAGCCGGCGCGGTTCAAGACGATCATCCAGATCGTGCCGATGCCGAAAATCTGACGGCCAGGCAGGAGCGCGGGCCTTCAGTCCCGCGCTCAGCGCCTGACATAGATCTCGCGCCCCTTCTCGACGAAATCCCGCGCCTTTTCCTGCATCCCCGCCCGCACCGCGTCCTGCTCGCTCAGGCCGCGTTCGGCCGCGAAGTCGCGCACCTGCTGCGTCAACTCCATGGCGCAGAACTTCGGCCCGCACATCGAGCAGAAGTGCGCCACCTTCGCGTGCTCGGCGGGCATCGTCTCGTCGTGAAACGCCCGGGCCGTCACCGGGTCCATCGCCAGGTTGAACTGGTCGTTCCAGCGGAACTCGAACCGCGCCTTCGACAGCGCGTCGTCCCAGGCCCGGGCCATCGGGTGGCCCTTGGCCAGGTCCGCGGCGTGCGCCGCGATCCGGTGCGCGATGACCCCGGCCTTCACGTCGTCGCGATTGGGAAGGCCCAGGTGCTCCTTGGGCGTGACGTAGCACAGCATCGCGGTGCCGTACCAGCCGATCATGGCGGCGCCGATGGCCGACGTGATGTGGTCGTAGCCCGGCGCCACGTCCGTCGTCAGCGGCCCGAGGGTGTAGAAGGGCGCCTGGTCGCACCACTCGAGCTGCTTCTCCATGTTCTCTTTGATGAGGTGCATGGGCACGTGGCCGGGGCCCTCGTTCATCACCTGGACGTCGTACTCCCACGCGATCCTCGTCAGTTCGCCCTGCGTGCGCAGCTCGGCGAACTGCGCCTCGTCGTTGGCGTCGGCGATGGAACCCGGCCGCAGGCCGTCGCCCAGCGAGAAGGCGACGTCGTAGGCGCGCATGATCTCGCAGATCTCGCGGAAGTGCGTGTAGGTGAAGTTCTCCTGGTGGTGGGCCAGGCACCACTTGGCCATGATCGAGCCGCCCCGTGACACGATGCCCGTCACCCGGCGCACGGTCATCGGGATGTGGCGCAGCAGCACTGCCGCGTGCACGGTGAAGTAGTCCACGCCCTGCTCGGCCTGCTCGATGAGCGTGTCGCGGTAGATCTCCCAGGTGAGGTCCTCGGGCCGGCCGCCCGCCTTCTCGAGCGCCTGGTAGATGGGCACCGTGCCGATGGGCACGGGCGAGTTGCGCAGGATCCACTCGCGCGTCTCGTGGATGTCCTTGCCGGTGGAGAGGTCCATGGCCGTGTCGGATCCCCACAGGACCGCCCACCGCAGCTTGTCCACTTCCTCCTGGATCGACGAGGAGACGGCGGAATTGCCGATGTTGGCGTTGATCTTCACGAGGAAACGGCGGCCGATGATCATCGGCTCGCACTCGGGATGGTTGATGTTGGCCGGGATGATGGCCCGGCCGCGCGCCACCTCCTCGCGGACGATCTCGGGATCGAAGCCCTCGCGAAGCGCGATGAACTCCATCTCCGGCGTGACGATGCCCTTGCGGGCGTAGTGCATCTGGGTGACGGCGCCCTCGCCCCGCAGGGCCGTTCTGGCCCGAGCCCCCCACGCCGGCTCGGCATCGGACCGGCCCTCGGTCGCGGAGCAGGGCCGGTGATCAGTCGCGGAGCAGGGCTTCAGCCCTGCTTGCACCGCCCGCGGCACTTCGCGCACCCCGGCGCGCTCGAGGATCCAGCCGCGCCGCAGCAGCGGCAGCCCGTCCGCCACGTCAATCCCCTGCGGCCCGCTCGTGTCGTACAAATCGACGGGCGGCTCGCCGCCCGAGAGTTCCACGCGCCGGAACGGCACGCGCACACGGCCGGCCTCGCGATGGACCTTGCGGGAACTGGGAAACGCGACATCGAAACCGTACATGGGCAGCGGGGGGCGGGACATGGTGGACTCCTTGGACGTCTTCCAGGGCACGTGTCGCACACCGCCCTGGAATCCGTCCTGGGCCCCTTCGGGGCGTGATGCCGAAGTGGGACCGGGCCGCGGTTCGTTCCTGCGAAGGGATGTCACGGCAGGACCGCCTCCCTCCGCCGGTTTCAACCCGCCTTCGCCTACGGTGCGCTCAAGTAAGCTTTGGCGAGGCCTCGCCGTAGCTTCGGGGATCGACAGCGAAGCGGAGGCGGGCCGGATCAGGTTCCAAGGGTCTGCTCTCAATCCCCCGCAACGCGCGGCCTGCCACGCCGAAGCTGCGAACGCATCAACGCGTGAGCAGCGAAGGCGGGGGATACCCCTGGCGGCAAGAAATCACTATATCACTGGGAGGCTTAAGGCTTAGGGCTTAGGGCTGAAGGCCTGTTGGGCTGAGGGCCCGGGCGGCCGAACTACCTGAGGGGCCGCCGCATTGCCAAGCCGGGCTACTCGCGTTGGGCAATGGCGTCGAGAATGGCGCGGACCTTGGCGACCGACCGCGCCATGGCGTAGCGCCACACGCCAAACTGCCCGTCCGCGTTCACGGCGGCCACCCACCGCTCGGCCGCGCCGGCCTTCACCTCGGCGAGTTCATCGAACCCCTTCGTCTCGAGGATCAGATGGTGACCGACAGCCTTCAATCGGACGACAAAATCCGGCAGGTAGTCGTGCGTCTGACCGTTGTGAACGTACGGGATGCCGAAGCTGAGCCCCGCGTTCTTCACGAAGGCCTCGACGCCGGGGTGCGTGTCGAGGATGTAGGCCGCTGACTGCTCCCAGACCTTCGTGTCCGCCACGACGTAGTTCACGTGGCTGCGCGTCACCTCGCGCACGTCCTTGCTGGTCCAGTAGTCAACGTCCGCCGTCGTCCCCGGACCGCGCCTCATTTCGTAACGCGGCACCTCGACGGACTCACCGCGCGCCGTATCCGGCTGGATGGCGTCGGCCAGTCGCTCGATCGCCCACCCGTAGTACGGAGACAGGAACAGGTCGATGCGCTCGGCCGGCGGGACAGGAACCACCTTGTCGCGGACGTACTGCGTGACGATTCCCACGAGCTGAGGAAACAGGACCTGCGCCGGAGCCTCGGACTGGCCGCCGCTGACGTAGTCGCGCGTCAGGTCCGCGGCGAGTTCGAACACGAGTTCCTGCATCCGGCGGTGGCGTCGGTACGGGCTCAAGGTGACGTCCTCCAGCCGGCCCGGTCCCATCAACGAGGGCCTGCCTGCATTGCTGGGGAGGGACGCCTTCACCTGCACCTCGGGCGGGATCTTCCCGGGATCGAGCCAAAGCGGGGCGATCCGGTCCCAGTCCACCCGTACCCGACTCCGAATCGCCTGGCGGTACCCTTCGACGCGCGGGAATTTGATCTCGAGCGCCGCGCGGTTCGGCAGCGCATGCACGCGCCGGCGCTGCGGAACCTCGCCTGGTCGAGTGACGCCGCTCGCCTTGAACGGCACGACGTGGAACGGAACGCCGAAGACCTTGGCCACCTCCTCGGTCATCAACGCCTTGCCGTCCGCGTCTCTCACCTCGTAGCTGCGCCGCCGCAACCCGCGACCGACCACCTGCTCGCACAGAAGCTGCGACATGAACGGCCGCAGCCCGATGATGTGCGTCACCGTGCTGCAGTCCCAGCCTTCGGTGAGCATGCCCACTGAGACGATGCAGCGGACGTCGCGGCCTGGAGGGTGCAATGCAGCGCCTGCGCGCTTGCGCGCAAGCTCCTCGAAGCCTTCCGGGTAGACGGGCCGGCCCTGCCGGTCTTTCGGCCACTCCGTCTTTCCCACCGTGTCCAGCGTGAACCGCATCCACTGCGCATCGTCGGTCTTCGCGCGTCCGGAATCGGTCTCCTGCACCACCTTCGAGTCCACGCGAATGGTGTTGAGGCAACCGCCGGCGTTCAGAAAGCCCGCAATGCCGGCTGGCGGCACGCCCATCGGGGGGTGGTTCTCTGCGAGCCACTCGTACACGACCTTCGCCACTGCAGTGTTCTTGCACACCAGGATGAAGACCGGCGGGCGCGGATCATCCTTCGTTTGTTCCCATTCGACGCGGAGGGCGTCCCACAGGCCCGCGAGCATGGAGATGGGGGTGTTTGCCCACTTGAGGATGGCCTCCGGCTTCGGCGCGCCCTTCCGGCCACCGCGCTCGGCCGGCGTCAGCTTCGGCAGGATCCACCGCCAGATGTTGAAATAGCCTGGAATCTCCTGTCCTGTGCTGTCGCGGACGGCGAGTTGCGGAATCTTCACGAGGCCCGATTCGATGGCATCGGTCAGCGAGAAGTCGCTGACGACCCAGGGGAACGGCCTGTTCGCATCCTGTCCGACACGGCCCAGGTAGTAGGGCGTGGCCGACAGGTCCAGGCACATGTTGATGCCGCGCAGCTTGTGGACGCGGTCCAGCCCTTCCACCCAGACCGTCGCTTCCTTGTAGAAATCGTCGGCCAGATCCTCGTCCCCGTAGACGTCGCCTTCGTTCGGATCCGGCTCCTCCTTCCGGATCCGATAGGCATGGTGCGCCTCGTCGTTGAACACGAGGATGTTCTGCTTGCCACCCACCTCACGACCCAGCACCCGTGCAACCAGCGCGGTGTCGCTCTCCACGTAGCGTTCGGCCTCGACGTACACGCGCTTCAGGTTCCCGCCCGCGTCACGCTGCTCCTCGAGAATCTCGAGCATTCCCGCGTCGGTCTGCCGGGTGAACTCCTCGGGCGTCAGGTAGCGCTTTCCTCGCGCGGTGGTCGTCTTCGGCCCGATGTTGATGAACTCGCGCACCCGCTTGCGGACGCCGGCCTTCAGTACCTTCGCGCTCACACCACCGGCCTGCATCGTCTGGGGCTCGAACACGTGCCAGTTGGTGACGAGGACCCGCCCGCGGGCCAGGTCCGGCATCAGATGCCCCGGAACGATGTCGCGCGTCCGGTACAGGCTGGCGTCGCCGTGCTGCGGATCGAGTTCGGCCAGCCGGCTGCGAATCGTCACGTTCGGACACACGACGAGGACGACGTCCGAGAACCGCGCGTCGCCGTGCTCGTTCACCTTGTTGAGAATGCTCCACGCGGCGAGCATCGCCATGACGGTCGTCTTCCCGGCGCCCGTCGCCATCTTGCAGGCATAGCGACGGAAGGCGCGGTAGCCCTGCTCTTCCTTTTGCCGTTCGCTCGGCTCGTCGAACCGAATCTCCAGTCCCTGCCGGTAGTCCTGGCGCGCTTCGGTCAGGAAGATGATGGTCTCGGCCGCCTCGAGCTGCGCGAAGAACAGCCGATGCTGCCGGCCGTCGCGCCGCCAGTACTGCAGCAGCTCCAGCGTCGTCGAGGACGCGCCGTGCCACCCGTCTGCGCGCCAAGTCTTGACCCGATCGCGGATCAGGTTGACGAGTTTCAACTCGATGGCGATGCCCGTCACGGGCGCCGATTCGTCCACGGGGCCGGGCGGATTGTAGAAGTACATCGCCGGCCGCCGGCCGCGGCGGCGCTCCGGCACTTCGCCCTCGACGATGTGCCAGTGCTCACCCGGCTCCTCGTACGGACTGCAGATGATCGGTTCCGGGACCTCGAAGTCGGTCATGGCTTGAATGCGGCGACGATCTGGTCGAGTTTCTCGCGCACCTCGGGATGGATCTCCTCCGGGAGCATTCCGGCGGCGATTTCGTAGTACCTGGTGTACGGCAGGTTCGGCAACCCGGCGGCGTTCAGCGCGGGGGGCAGGATTGTCTTGCGTGCCTTTGCATCGTTGAGATATGGGTGCTCGTCCAATGGGCGATCGAGGACGGGGGGAGGCAGAGTCGCTCGCAAGTGCTTCGTCAATGCCTCGAGATGTGGCCCTGCCCCGGCCTCGCCAACCGTCCGGGCAACGAACCTGGCGAGCGCTGCCGGATGCACGAGATAGCTTTCAATCTCGTAGCGGCGCCAGCGCAGGCGCTGGAACCCATGGCCGGTGATTGGAGAACTCTGGATGCCAGGGTGACTATCGCCGTCCACGAGTTCGAGCGCCGGCAGGTCTCGTACGAGGTGCAGAGCGGCGTAGTGATCCCGTGCCTTGATGCCGCCGGTGCCGCCGGCAGTCTCCGCAGACACCTTTCGCCAGAACACGCGAGGATGCAGAAGGTCGTAGGCCGGGTGCCCGAGGACCCGCGCCCACTCCCGCAGGATGGCCAGGTCCGTGTAGTCCTCGAGGTACAGGACGCCAGGCGCCTCGAGCGCCTGCACGAGGTCGTCGTTCGACAGAACACGAAGCGCCTCGGTCAGGGCGCCGCGTTCCGCCTCCGTGGCGAGCAGGCGCGGCCGATCCAGCAGGATGCACAGCTCCCTGGCGTCGACCGCGTTGATGATGACCTCGGAGTGGGTCGCGACCACCAACTGGGAGCCCACCCGGGCGGCCGTGGACCGCAGCTCCGCGAAGATGGCCTCCTGCAGGAACACGTGAAGGTGCGCGTCTGGTTCGTCGAGGAGAAGCACCGATGCCGGATGGGCGTTCAGCAGCGTCAGCAGGAGCAGCACCTGCTGGAAGCCGCTTCCTGCGCTGCTGATATCGAGCGGTGCCCCTCCGGCGACCGACCGGTAGTCGGCGACGATGAACGGCCCTGACGCGTCCGGAGGCAGCAAATCGAATCCGAACAGCCGCCGTAGCGACTCTTGCAGTCGAGGCCACGCCGTTTCCGATTGGCTCGCCTGCACCAGCAGGTTCCGGATGATCTCGCCTGGCTTCGCCTCGCCGAGTCGATACGCCAGCAACGGCTGCTGGTACACGGGCTCCTGCACGCTGAGCCCCGTCATCGGCGGAACGAACACCGTCGTCAGCCCCGCCTTCCTGACGACAGCGGGGTCAACCGCCTCGGGCCGCACGTAGATCTGCTCCGTGCTGTCGGCCTCGAGATCCATGCGCAGCGCCCAGTCGTCCGTCCCGAGCGTGATGCCGATCCGGCCGTGGTACTGCCGATCCCGCCACAAGAGGTCGAAGGCGCGAAGCGGCACGGCCGAGAACGCCTGACGCGCGATCGGCGCCCGCGCGTACGCGCCACCGTGGCGCTGGAAGTCGTTCAGCTCCTTCCACCGCCGGAGCGCCAAACCCCACGCAGCGATGGCCTGGAGGATCGTGGTCTTCCCGGTGTTGTTCGGCCCCGCCAGCACGATGTGCCCCGGCAGCGCGAACTCGATCCGGTCGAACCGCTTGAAGCCTTCGATGATGACGCGTCGGATCATTGTGTCGCCCTGCTCGTCAGCCGCGCTCGACGACGCGGCGACACGACGTATCCCTCGCGAGCCAGTCGGCGGACCTCCAATGGCTCGCTACGGGACACGTCGTGCCGCCGCGCATCCAACGCCGCCCCCACCTGCCTGCCCTGAGCG
>Ga0315273_10008425_pt1 | contig 12997 bp, 16 predicted proteins | sample YL17G02_0_MG_FD_205753 | JGI IMG/M metagenome (GOLD analysis project Ga0315273, IMG submission 205753) | Sediment microbial communities from Yellowstone Lake, YNP, Wyoming, USA - YL17G02_0 | ecosystem: Environmental > Aquatic > Freshwater > Lake > Sediment | place: USA: Wyoming | collected...
TCTCCCAACTTCGTAAATCAGTATTGTCACTTGAGCGATTTACAGCCCATCAGCAGAAAGACTTACGAAAGAGAAAGATACCATTGGAGGCTACTCCGGAAGAGGTTAAAAAATCCCGCTTCTCTCCAGCCCTGATCCGAAGCCTGCGTAAGAGGTTAGGAATAACCCAAAAAGAGCTGGCAATCCTTGCTGGGGTTACTGTTGGCGCTGCGCATTTGTGGGAAACCGGGAAGTTTCTGCCGTCGGGCGAGAAAAGAGGGACAATTGTTGCTTTGAGAAAGCTTCGCCGTCGTGAAGTGAGAGAGCTTCTTGACCAGAAGAGAGCCAGGAAAACAGGGACATAACAACATATTGAGTTCTTCCTGAACTCTTCATCCTGAACTCTTCACTTCCCTAATTTTAGAAAAAAGTGTATATTTCAACTGTAAATAAACAATGTGGATATACCTCGACTCCTATACATAATTCATTCTAAAATTAACTCAATTCTATATAATATATTTTAAACCCATCTTTTCTAAAAAAATAGCATGGAATCCTGATCTTTTTGAGCAGAAGAGAACCTTTATTGGGTAAAGATTTACGAAAATGCGGGGGCAACATAAAAAATAATGTTAGAGACCACGAACAAGGTGCTGGAAAAGCTGACTTTACAGAGGATGGTTTGCCCATGGTGGTGGTGTTACACATTCGACAATCCCATGCGTAAGCTTCTGCATAATTCTGAAGCCATATTAAGTCCCTATATTCGCCCTGGGAGCACCGTAATAGATGTCGGTGCTGGCATGGGCTACTTCTCCATTCCTCTTGCAAGATTGGTCGGGCCAGCAGGTCATGTTACAGCGATTGATATTCAGGGTAAAATGCTTGCAGCCCTCGTCAGCAGAGCTCGCAGGCGTGGAGTTTCAGAAAGAATCAAACCGCATCTTGCACACTCGGATTCCCTTGGTAATCATCCGAAAGCCGATTTTGTTATCGCATTTTGGATGGTCCATGAGGTTCCGAATCAACGAGCATTCCTCACAGAAATATTCGGTTTTTTAAAACCCGAGGGGCTTTTCCTTCTGGCTGAACCTATCTTCCACGTGCCTAAGAAAAGTTTTCTACGGACAATGCAAACCGCAAACGAAATCGGTTTCATTGTAAAAGACATGCCGAAAATACGCATAAGTCGTAGTGTCCTTTTTGCACGAAATGAAAACGGCCCTAACAAGTTGTTCAAGCAGACCGTTTAACTCCGTCTTCATACTTTCTTTTAACCCGCAATCGTCAACTCTAAGTCATCTTCCAATTGAGGATAAGTAGATGTTAGCACCAAATTGGACTTTGAGTCGGCTGTTTTTTGGTAAAAGAGGGCTCTTACCTGAAAAGGAGAATAAACTTGTAGGAATTGCCGTTTATTTCTATCATTTTAAAATCAGGAGACTTGGTGTGATGAGGATAACCTGCAGTACAGAAGTAAATGCTCTGTTGTAAAGCCTGGGATGTGAGGAATGGGAACGGGAATGAAGAAATGCCGAACATCAGGCTGGCAACCTCATTTCTTCCAATACCTGGCAGCGTTGTCGGAAGGAACGTTGGGTGTAACCGGCTGCCAGAGAAGCGCAGTGAATTTGGCAGTTCGTGTTCGGTCCCTTGTTAGGCGACCCCATTTGAATGAATGAATCAACGAATGTTGCTATTGGATCAAACGGATGCCATCAAGGGACGCACTTCACGTGCCACATGTTCGGACAACGCATCTTCGGCAACATCCATATCATACCGACTTTGTAGGTTTATCCAATAGCGCGGGTTTTGCCCAAAAAAGCGCCCCAGACGCAAGGCAAGCTCCGCTGTTACCGGACGTTTACCTTTTACAACGTGATTGATACGCATCGCGGGCACGCCTAACTCCCGGGCGAGCCGGTATTGTGTTAATTTTAACTCGTCAAGCAGTTCTTTCAAATATACCCCGGGATGTACTGGAGAAATACGCTTTTTGTTCATGCCGACCTCCTCAGTGATAATCGACAATTTCGACCTGCTCTGCATTACCACTGCGCCATTCAAAACAGATACGCCACTGATCGTTAATGCGAATGCCCCATTGCCCTTTACGCTCTCCCTTTAAAGCCTCAAGTCGGTTTGATGGCGGCAGACCCAAATCTTCAACCTGAGTTGCCGCATCAATCGCATTAAGTTTCATAAAGGCACGCTGCTGAATGTCATGTGGAAACTTTCGGGAAAATTGCCGGTTAAATATTTTTTGGGTTTCGCGGCAACGAAACGACTTGATCATGGAACAATAGTAAACATTTTGTTTACTATTGTCAAGAGATAAAATACTAAGCAAAAATATTTTAAATTTCCCCAGTATACCCCCTCCCCCTCTGATGCCTGCCTGCCAGTAGGCAGGGGGGAGGGTGCCCGCTGCGCCCTGCGAGAGGGTGGCCGCCGGCTCAGAGAGCCTCTGGCTTGGAGAGGGGTGGACAAAAACGATTCTTCCCCCTCCCCTTCATCCCCTCCCACCAAGGGAAGGGAGAGTTTTGGTAGGCCCAGCCATGGGCGGGATGTTGAAGAAAATGATCACTTTATGAAATGAGGCCTTCGTCGTTGGGACCCCTCCTAAAAGGAGAACAGGGGTAAGGAATCTCCACAAAATTACAGAAACTGAGTCAACTTTGCTCTCACCCTTTTCCTTCTTCAGTCATTCCCAAAATCAAGCCATTACCTGTTTGACAATTGTCAGATGATATGATAACGATTGATTGACAATTTTAAGGAGGTTGAAAATGCGTTTCATCTCAGTAAGAGAACTGAATACCAGGCCTAAGGAAATCTGGAGCAAAATCAAAGACGAGGAGGTGGTCATCACCTCCAACGGTAAACCAATCGCCCTGCTCTCCGGAGTGACCGAAGAAAATCTTACAAAGACTCTCCGGGCAATCCGACGGAGCCGCACTCTCATAGCGTTGGAGGAAATGCAGAAAAAGTCCATCGAGTCAGGATTGGACAAGTTGACGGATTCTGACATTGAATCTGACATAAGAGCTGTTCGGAAGAATCGCAAGCGATGATCGTCGTCCTTGATACCAATGTCATTATTTCCGGCATCCTTAAGCCTTATAGCAAGGCTGCGGCCATCCTCCATCTGGTTGCAGATGGAACCATTCGATTAGCTTATGACCTACGTCTTCTTTCAGAATATCGGGATGTCCTAAGCCGTTCAAAATTTAACTTTGCTAAAGAAAATGTAGAAGCCTTCCTGGATCAGGTTGAGCAAGAAGGTCTTCTCGCCTCAGCGAAACCTTTAAAAATTCATCTTCCCGACCCGGACGATGAACCGTTCTTAGAGGCGGTTTTGTCTGCCGGAGCGGAGGCGATGATAACCGGGAACAAACGCCATTTCCCGAAGAAGCAATGTGAAGGAGTGAAAATATTATCTCCAGCAGAATTCCTGGAAGTGATGAAGGATAGGGTTTGAAAAGAAATCGAAAAAGCGACAGCAAAAAGGAAAAAATGAAAACAACCTTCATCCTTGAAGCGGTGGATGAAAAAATGGGCCTCGTTAAGGGCCGCGAACAAATCGTCAGGGAGCTTTCCGGCTGGCTTTCCCATGAAGAGGCCAAAGAACTGAGGAAGGCGGTTGAAATTTTTAATGACGAAGGGGAACTTACTAATCAGTCCATAATAGAGAAGACATATTCTTCTGAAAATCTCCCCTGACCCCTCTTTGCTAAATCCCGCGAAACGTGGGACTCTCTTTGGCAATGGGAGGGAAGGAGGGATTTATCTTCAGTGTCTATACAATCATGGACTGATTAATAACTTTTTTTAAATCGGAATCGGTAATTATCCTTTTCGGGCTTGTCTGATTTCTTCCAAATAGTACTTGATCAGGGGTGACATCTCCGGAGGTTGCCAGTCTGTTTTCCTTGGATCCTCGGGCCAGGTGAAGGGAAGATGAAAGACCTCTCCCGGCCTCTTGGCCTTTTCTAAAACAGAGAGGGCTTCGAGTAAAACCCTCCTCTGTCCTTCTCGGTCCCCTATCTGTCCCACTGGCCTAGCGTAAGGATGTTCAATTGCGGCTATTCTTGGAATGCCTTCAGCCCGGGTGAACTCCCAGGTTTGGCTGAGAAGCAGGGTGGAAAATCCTGCCTCCTCCAAAACCCTTGCAGCCAGTCCAACGGACTGGCAACAGAAAGGTCAGGCAGGGGTGAGAAAAACAGCTTCCACTCCCTCCTTCTTCATTCTTTTTGAGATGGGTTCGATCGCCTCAGAAAGAAAGTCGGTATTCTGCCACTGAAAGCCATAAAAAGAGTAGGCGGTCGGTGCAAGGCGGCCGATGATTTGCTCCTCTTCAAACTCGGCCATTCGGGCCAAAGGAAGGATCACATTGATATCCTGCTTGACAAGGTTGGTGTTGATATGGAGGTGATTGACATCAATCTCTTTTTCGGTTGTTCCTCTCGGTATGGCTCGAAAGGAGCGATCGCCCCAGAGAGGATCCTTCTTCTCTCTCTCCATATCAAAGGGAGGATCCGTTTTCAGACTGATACCGGCGCTGGTCACAAGAGCAAGGGTCGTCTGATTTAATGGTTTCGACATTGGCGTCCAGGGAATCGTCCCTTTAAAATCCTCGTCGGGAATGAACGTCTTCATCCATGCTTTAAGCCCCGGCGGAAGAAACCTAAACCCATCCACCATCTTCATCTGCTCCATATGATTCCTCCTTTATTAAGGGTCTTAAAATGGAATTTACATAGATTAGAAAATCTCCCCTCGCCCCTCTTTGCTAAAGAGGGGGATTATTCCTCCCTTTGGCAAAGGGAGGGGAGGAGGGATTTTATGAAATAAGTGTCGCTACTATTATGAAAACGTTAATAACACGAAGCGTGTTGTAATTTTTTACTTTATATTACAACCGCCACCCAATAATCAAGGAAAAAAGAATGGCTTGAATCTGAACGCATGTCCAATTAGAATTTAATAATATGGCTCAAGACCCCCAAAACAGATCCAATTCTTCCATCTCCTGGAAGAAAGTCCTCATCCTCCTGATCTTTGTCGGAGGTTTCTCCGCCTTCTTTCTCCTGGGCGGCGATCAATACTTAAATTTCTCGACGCTCAAGGCCAATCGAGACAGGTTATTGGCCTATACCCTCAATCATTATTGGTCAATCCTCATAGGGGCCATGGCCGTCTATTCGGCTTCAACGGCATTAAGCCTTCCTGTTGCAACCCTCCTCTCCCTCACCATTGGTTTTCTCTTTGGTTTAAAGGTTGGAACAGCCATCATTTTCTTCTCAGCGACCCTGGGTGCTACCCTCGCCTTTCTCGCCGCCAGGTATGTACTGGCTGATGTGGTTTCCCGGCGAATGGGAATGATGGCTAAGAAATTGATTGCAGAGTTTCACAGGAACGATTTCAACTACCTTCTCTTTTTAAGGCTGGTTCCCTTTTTTCCGTTCTGGCTGATCAATCTGGCCACAGCCTTCACGCCCATCAAAGTTCAAACCTATGTGGCGGCCACGGCGATCGGCATTATCCCGGGCGCCTTCGTCTTTACCAATCTGGGACAGTCGCTCGGCCGGATCGATTCACCCGATCAACTCCTCTCGTTCAAAACGATCAGCGCCCTGATGCTGCTCGGCATTTTTACCCTCATTCCTGTCTTTGTGAAAAAGTTTCGATCGATAAAAAAAGAAAAGGGGATTTGAGATGACAGGCTTTCCAGTAATCAGACGAACTCATCTTGAAATTTTACAGGTGAATCTCGGCTACCGGTGCAATCAGAAGTGCATCCACTGCCATGTCAATGCCGGCCCTGAAAGAACGGAGATGATAGATCCAGCAACCATCGATCAGGTGATCGCTTTTCTCGCCTCATCCAATCTCCGTCAACTCGATCTGACCGGCGGAGCCCCCGAAATGAACCCTCACTTCAGACATCTCATCCGTTCTGCCCGCGCGATAGGCCTCCATGTCATCGACCGCTGTAATCTCACCGTCCTCGAAGAGCCCGGAATGGAGGGACTGGAAGAATTTCTCGCCGATCAGAAAGTGGAGATCATCGCCTCCCTGCCCTGTTACCTTAAAGAGAATGTCGATCATCAAAGGGGCAACGGAGTTTTCGAGGCCAGTCTCCGTGTTTTAAGGAAGCTCAATCAATTGGGTTATGGCAAAAAAGGATCGGGGCTTTGCCTCAACTTGGTTTACAATCCGCTGGGTTCCTTTTTGCCTCCCCCGCAAACCCTCTTAGAGGAGGATTACAGGAGAGAACTGGGAGAGCGTTACGGCATTGTCTTCAACCAGCTCTATACGATCACCAATATGCCCATCCATCGCTTTGAAACATTATTGACTTCGAGAGGCGAGCGTTTAAGTTATATGAAACTCCTTCAAGGGGCGCATCAAGAAAGGAATCTCGAATCAGTGATGTGCCGGAGGCTCATCAGCGTGGACTATCAGGGTTATGTCTACGACTGCGATTTCAATCAGGCGCTGGGCCTTCCCCTCCAGCTAAAGGAAAGGTCCCGGGTCCATCTTTCGGAATTGATGGGGACCGATCTAAAGGAAAATCCAATCCCATTCCTGGACCACTGTTATGGCTGCACCGCAGGTCAGGGAAGCAGTTGTACGGGAGTTTTAAATAGTCCAATAGCTCAATAGTCTTATAGTCTGATAGTCACATAGTCGTATAGCCGACTACAGGACTATTAGGCGAATGACTATAAGACTAAATCGAATGATGAAGATTTCCATCATCATGCCGGTTTTGAACGAGGCGCCGGCAATCGCCCAGACCCTCCTTGCTCTTCAACCTCTGCGAAAGGCAGGTCATGAAGTGATTGTCGTCGATGGCGGAAGCGATGATGATACAGTCACCGTCGCGAACCCCTATGCGGATAAGATCATTCAAGGTCCACGTGGCCGCAGCCGTCAGATGAATACCGGAGCAAAATTGGCAAGCGGTGAGATCCTGCTCTTCTTACATGGTGATACCTTCCTGCCCGGAAGAGCTGACCGGTTGATCATCGAAGGGATGAAAAAGGGGGAAAGAAAATGGGGCCGTTTCGATGTAAATCTCTCAGGAAAGCATCTTTTGCTACGTGTCATTGAGTTCCTGATGAACTGGCGATCCCGGCTCTCATCTATCGCCACAGGCGACCAGGCCATCTTTATAAATCGAGAGCTCTTTGAGGTTATCGGTGGCTTTCCCGAAATTGATCTGATGGAAGATATTGCCTTATCCAAGATTTTGAAGAAATATGGCCGCCCCCTCTGTCTCCATCAACCTGTTCTTACCTCTAGCCGCCGCTGGGAAGAGAAGGGTCTATTCCGGACCATCTTTCTCATGTGGTTTCTACGGCTAGCCTATTTTTGTAGAGCGGATCCGAAGCGATTGGCAAAACTTTATTATCCATAGTGTGTGCATCAAACGCTTCTTTACTTTTGGTTGGTATGTCATGCTGCACTTGATGCGGCATCCAGTCTCTGTTTTTCTGGATTCCTGCTGGAGTTTATCCCGATGAAAATCGGGGCAGGAATGACAAGTATCGTAAAGGGATTTTTGACGCAATACATTAGCTCGAATAACGCTACAATTTTTTAAATCACGATGAAAAATACTGATTGTCATATCCTTGTCTTTGCGAAAGCACCCATTCCTGGAGAGGTAAAGACCCGGTTGCTTTCCTCCTTGGATGCCCTGGTCGTTACAGCCCTTCATGAAAAACTTGCTTTGCATTCTCTGAATACGGCCGTGGAGTCGAAAGTGGGGCCTGTTGAACTTTGGTGCGCGCCCTCAAAAGAACATCCCTTCTTTCTTCGGTGTACTGAAAAGTTTCAGGTCGAGCTCCATCAACAGACAGAAGGTGATCTTGGCAAACGGATGGCCCATGCCTTTGATGAGACATTGAAAAGGGCGCCTATGGCCCTGCTGATGGGAACGGATTGCCCATCCCTCACCCCTGAGGATCTGAAAGAGGCAAAAAAAGCCTTAAAGCAGGGCGCTCCTGCTGTCATCTCTCCGGCCGAAGATGGAGGTTACGTCCTGATCGGTCTCTGTCAATATGAATCAACACTCTTCGAAGGAATCTCCTGGGGAACCGGCTCTGTTTTGGAAGAGACAAGGGTGCGGCTTCGCAGATTGAGATGGAACTGGCACGAACTCCCTCAGCGATGGGATGTGGACCGGCCCGAAGATGTGGAGAGGTTAAAGGTTGAAGGATATCTGGACTCGAAGGACATTGAAGAATGGTTGTCAAGGTAAATTTTTTATTGATTTTTTTGCTCTTTGCTGTCTTGGCCCCTCTCGCCCATTCACAACAGGTGATTGAAGTGGGGAAGTTTTCAGCGGAAAAGGTGGAAAACAACATCCCATCCAATTGGAAACCCCTGACCTTTAAGAAGATCGAACGTCATACGACCTATTCCTTTGTAAAAGACGAGGGGACCATTGTGGTGAAGGCTGTCTCCGAATCTTCAGCGTCGGGACTGGTCCGGGAGATCAAAATCGATCCAAAGGAATATCCCATCCTCCAGTGGCGATGGAAAGTGGAGAGTATCCTGAAAAAGGGAAATGTCCATATTAAGGAAGGAGATGATTATCCGGCACGACTCTATATCACCTTTGAATATGACTCCTCTAAATTGAACTTCCTTGAGAAGGTAAAGTTTGAAGCGGTAAAACTTCTTTATGGTCAATATCCGCCCATTGCCGCCATCAATTACATCTGGGAGAGCAAGGCTCCGGTGGGCGCCTTCGTCCCCAATCCCTATACGGACCGGGTGATGATGATTGTGGTTGAAAGCGGCGAATCCAGACTGAACCAGTGGGTGAATGAAGAGAGAAATCTCTATGAGGATTTCAGGAAGGCATTCGGTTACGAGCCACCGATGATCTCGGGTGTGGCCATCATGACCGATACGGATAACACGGGTGAGCGGGCCATCGCCTATTATGGGGACATTCTATTTAAAAAGGGAAAAACGAATGAATGATTTTATTCTCGCCAATGAAAGAGTGATTCGCCTTCTCTTTTTCTTTAGTCTCCTGGTGACAATGGCCCTCTGGGAAACCCTTTCGCCCCGCCGTCCCCTCAAAACGTCGAAGGCTATGCGATGGTATAGCAACCTGGGGCTGGTCTTTATCGATACCCTTGTCTTGCGGCTATTTCTGTCAATCCAGGCGGTGGAAATAGCTTTCTATGCTCAAAATCGGGGCTGGGGGTTACTCAATAATGTTTTACTCCCTAACTGGCTGGAGATCGTCATTGGTGTTTTAGTTCTCGATTTCATCATCTACCTTCAGCACGCCATGTTCCATTTCATCCCTTTGTTCTGGCGGCTTCACCGGGTCCACCATACCGACCTCGACTTCGATGTCACCACCGGAATCCGGTTTCATCCCGTTGAGATTCTTCTCTCCATGGGGATTAAGATGATGGCTGTCATCATTCTCGGTCCGTCCGCCCTGGCTGTTGTCCTCTTCGAAATCCTCCTCAATGCCACGAGCATGTTCAATCACGGAAATGTCCGGCTGCCCATTTCAATCGATAGGGTATTAAGACGGTTCGTGGTCACACCGGAGATGCACCGTGTCCACCATTCCGTATTAATCAAAGAATATAATAGCAACTTCGGCTTCAATCTCCCCTGGTGGGACAGGATTTTAGGCACCTACCGGGCTCAACCCGAAGCAGGACACGAGGCAATGGCCATCGGCCTCAGCCAGTTCCGCAATCCAAATACACTTACCCTACCCCGCCTTCTCCTCCTTCCCTTTCTCCGAAAACCTTGACAATAGACCGCACTCTGACTTATATTTTGGCTTAGATTTCAGATATTTATTTGACGCCAAGAGGAGCGAACTTGTCTCTTTTCATCACCTTTGAAGGGGTCGAAGGAAGCGGAAAGACCACTCAGATTCAACGCTTAAAAAGATACCTGAAGCGAAGGGGAGTTCCCTGTAAGGTGACGCGGGAGCCGGGAGGACCCCCTATTAGTGAGAAGATCAGAAAGATCCTCCTTGATCCCAACCATCGAAAGCTGATCCCTCTTAGCGAACTCCTCCTTTACGAGGCAGCAAGGGCACAGCATATCTATGAGGTGATCAAACCTTTTCTAAAAAAAGGCGGGGTTATCCTCTGCGACCGTTTCAATGATGCCACACTTGCCTATCAGGGCTACGGCCGCAAAATAGACCGGGAACTGATCCGGAAACTCAACCGCCTCTCCTCTCAGGGGATCAAACCCGACCTCACCTTCCTTTTGGATTGCCCTTCGGATATTGGATTGAAGAGGGCGCTTCAAAGAAATCGACTATCGAGAAATGAGAAGGAGGGACGTTTCGAGAGAGAGAAGATCCAGTTTCATCATCGGGTGAGGAAGGGGTATCTGGCAATTGCAAAGAAGGAACCTCATCGGGTGAAAGTCATCGACACCCGCGCAGGCGAGAAAAAAGTTTTTGAGAAGATTCGTGAGATTGTGGATGAGTTATTATAATTTCAGATTTCGGAATCCGGATTTCGGATTTTAATTCCGCACTCCGCAATCCGCATTTCACAATTGATTCAACTATGTCCTTCAAAGACGTCATGGGCCATGAAAGGCCAATAAATTTACTTCAGCGGGCAATTGCTCAGGAGAAGGTCGTCAACAGTTACCTCTTTTTAGGCAACGAGGGAATTGGAAAGAGCCTGGTGGCCCTCCAGTTTGCCAAGGCCCTCAACTGCCTCGAAGGAGAGAATAAACCGGATGGATGTGATCGCTGTCTCTCATGCAAAAAGATCGATCGCCATCTCCACCCCGATGTCTCGCTCATCGAACCGGATGGCCAGACCCTCAGGGTGGATCAGGTGAGAGAGATGCAGAGAGCTCTCGCTTATCGGCCTTATGAGGGAAGACGGAGGGTCTTCATCCTGACGGCGGCGGATCGAATGATGCCCAATATGTCGAATATGCTTCTTAAAACTCTGGAGGAGCCTCCCCTGCATACGGTGATCATCCTTCTGGCTAATAACCCCAGATGGATTTTGCCAACCATCCTCTCCAGGTGCCAGTCGATTCGCTTCAACCCACTGCCCTCCCATCTGGTCTCTGACTGGTTGACGAAGGAGAAAGGTCTGGAGGAAAAAGAGGCTCACCTTCTGGCCTCTCTTTCAGAGGGAAGTCCTGGAAAAGCCCAGGAGATTAAAGAGGAGATAGCCGGAATTCCAAGAAAAGAGCTTCTCAAGGGATGGATGGGATCGAAAACGCTCTCCATAGAAGAACAAGAGGGCTGGGTCGAATCCCTTCCCTCACAGAGAGAGAATCTCCATCTGATTCTTGAGATGGCCAAGACACTTTTGAGGGATCTCATTGTGGTGAAGACATTGAAGGATGGCTCAAGATTGATTCATTCCGATTTGGCGGAAGAGATGGAAGAAATCGCCGGGGAATGGGATCTCTCCTCCCTTTTAAGACGGATGGAGATCCTCCATCAAACCTCTCAGGCGATTAAAGGCAATGCCAATACGAGACTGTCACTGGAGGCGATGATGATCTCCTGGGCTGAAGGATAGAGAAGATGATTCGAATGGTCCATGTCAGATTGGCTAATTGCAAAGCAGAAGAGTTCGATGCCGGAGACCTTCCCTTTGGGGCGGGGGAGCCGGTCATCGTGGAGTCGGATAAGGGATTGGTTTTGGGAAAGGCTCTCTCCGCGCCGCAGAATACGGAGAAACGGTTCATCCTGAAATCTCCGAGAAAGGTGGTGCGCAAAGCCACTCCCGAAGATCTGGAGCAATTCGAGAAAAACCAGCAACTGGAAAAGGATGCTTTTCAATTCTGCCTTGAGAAGGTCAAGGAGAAGAATCTCCACATGAAGCTGGTCAAGACAGAGGTCCTCCTGGACCGCTCCAAGATTCTCTTCTACTTTACGGCGGAAAAACGAGTTGATTTCCGGGAACTGGTCAAGGATCTGGCCGCCCAGTTCAGGATGCGAATCGAGATGAGGCAGATCGGCGTGAGGGATGAGGCCAAGATGATCTGCGGCGTCGGAAGTTGCGGAAGAGAGCTCTGCTGTGCCAAATTTTTGAACCGATTTGAACTGGTCTCGGTCAAAATGGCCAAAGAGCAGAACATCGCCCTCAACCCGACAAAGATCTCAGGCATCTGCGGCCGTCTCATGTGTTGCCTCGCTTACGAATACCCTACTTATATGGAACTCAAGAAAGATCTTCCCAGGGTGGGAAAGCACATCGTTACCCGCTCGGGCAAAGGAAAAGTGATCCGCCAGAATGTGCTCAACCAGACCATCACCGTTCAACTGGAAGAAGGGGGAGAGATCACGATCCATGTATCCGAAATCTAAAGGCACTTTCTACATCACCACTCCCATCTACTATGTCAACGATGTTCCTCATATCGGTCATGCCTATACGACCATTGCGGCCGACATCCTCGCCCGCTTTAAGCGACTCGAAGGTTATCAGGTCTTTTTTCTCACCGGCACGGATGAACATGGTCAGAAAGTGGAGAAGGCCGCACAGGAACGGGGAGTCGATCCGAAGGCCCACTGCGATGAAATGGTCAAACGGTTCCAGTCCCTCTGGCAGAGGTTCAACATCTCCAATAACGACTTCATCCGCACCACAGAGGTCCGTCACAAGGAGGTCGTCCAGAAGATCCTCCAGGATCTCTACGATCGAGGCGAGATCTATCAGGACAGCTACGAGGGGTGGTACTGTGTCCCCTGCGAACGGTTCTGGACCGAAAAGGACCTCATCGAGGGGAAGTGTCCGGACTGTCTCCGGGAGGTCGTTGAAATCTCGGAGAAGAACTACTTCTTCAGGATGAGCAAATATCAATCCTGGCTCATCGAACATATCGAAAAGAATGACCGGTTCATCCTTCCCTCATCGAGAAGAAATGAGATCCTGGGATTCCTCCAGCGCCCCCTTGAAGACCTCTGCATCTCAAGGCCCAAGAAACGTCTGAGATGGGGAATTGAAATCCCATTCGATACGGA
>Ga0315273_10008426_pt1 | contig 12996 bp, 11 predicted proteins | sample YL17G02_0_MG_FD_205753 | JGI IMG/M metagenome (GOLD analysis project Ga0315273, IMG submission 205753) | Sediment microbial communities from Yellowstone Lake, YNP, Wyoming, USA - YL17G02_0 | ecosystem: Environmental > Aquatic > Freshwater > Lake > Sediment | place: USA: Wyoming | collected...
CTGATCAAGGGCGGCCGGCTGCGCACCCTGCGCACGCAGATGGGGTCGCAGCGGGTGCTCGTGGATTCGTTGAAGTCGTGCTGGCTGGAGCGCGTCTAGCTTCCGGCCGATAGAGGGTTAGATGTTATTCACATGGAAAGCTGTGGGGGGCCACCCACGGAGGGATGTTATGAGCGGCAAGTATGGAATCGTGCGGCGGACACTGACGGGGCTCGTGTCGGCCCTCGTGCTCTTCGCGCTGGCGGCGCCGGCTGATGCCCAGCATCGGGCCCGGCTGTCGAAGGACCTCGCCGACCAGCTCCAGGCGCCCACCCGCGCGGCGCTGCAGGTGATTGTCGAGGGCGACAGCGCCCAGGTGCAGCGGCTGGCCCAGCGCTTCGGCCTGCGCGTCAAGAAGACGCTGGATACCGGCGCGGTGCTGGAAGGCTCGGCCAGCCAGTTCGACGCCGCGGCCGGCGACCCCGAGTTCGCGCACCTCTCCCTCGACACCGAGGTGCAGGGCCAGATGGCCGTCACCCGCGACGCCATCGGCGCCTCGCTCGTGTACGGCAACTTCGTGAGGCGGGACGGCTACACCGGCAAGGGCGTAACCGTGGCCGTCATCGACTCCGGCGTGGACCTCACCCACAAGGGCGTGAGGGGCAAGGTTATCGAGAGCCGCGACTTCACCGGCACCGGCGGCGGCGACCAGTTCGGCCATGGCACCCACGTCTCCGACGTGATTGCCGGCAACGAGCTGGGCCAGAACTACGGCGGCGTGGCGCCCGACGCGCGCATCGTCTCCCTGAAGGTCCTGAAGGCCGACGGCAGCGGCAACACGAGCGACGTGATTGCGGCCCTCGACTGGGTGCGCAGGAACGCCGAGCGCCTCAACATCCGCGTCGTCAACATCTCGCTCGGCCACCCCGTGTTCGAGTCGTATACCGACGACCCCCTCGCCCAGGCCGCGCAGCGCGTGATTGACGCCGGCCTCATCGTCGTGGCGTCCGCCGGCAACTACGGCAAGGTGAACATCGACGGCAAGGACGTGATGGTGTACGGCGGCATCGCGTCGCCGGGCAACGTGCCGGACGTGATCACCGTGGGCGCGCTGAACACCAAGGGCACCGTCGATCGCGGCGACGATGTGGTGACGACGTACAGCTCGAGGGGCCCGACCGCGTTCGACAAAGTGCTGAAGCCCGATCTCGTGGCGCCGGGGAACAAGGTGTTCGCGGCCTGGGCGGCCGGCACCACCGTGCCCGGCGGCGTACCGGATGAGATGACGACGAAGGTGGGCGGCGCACAGCTCATCGCCATGAGCGGCTCCAGCGTGTCGGCCGGCGTCGTGTCGGGCGTCGTCGCGCTGATGCTCGAGGCCAATCCCTCCCTGCACCAGGGCCACGTGAAGATGGCGCTGCAGCTCTCGGCGCAGTTCCTGCCCGAGGGCGTGCTGGTGGGCGGGTCCGGCAGCCTGAATGCCGCCGGCGCCGTGTGGATGGCGAAGAACGGGCCGAGCCCGAAGGTGCCGAAGGCGCTGATCGGGGACGAAGAGATTGCCGGCAGCGGCGTGCTGTTCTGGACCGGGAAGACGAGCGGCCTGAAGAACATCATCGACGGGAACCGGATCATCTGGGGCGACCGCATCATCTGGGGCGACCGCATCATCTGGGGCGACCGCATCATCTGGGGCGACCGCATCATCTGGGGCGACCGCATCATCTGGGGCGATCGCATCATCTGGGGTGACCGGATCATCTGGGGCGACCGCATCATCTGGGGCGACCGCATCATCTGGGGTGACCGCATCATCTGGGGTGACCGCATCATCTGGGGCGACCGCATCATCTGGGGCGACCGCATCATCTGGGGCGACCGGATTATCTGGGGCGACCGCATCATCTGGGGCGACCGCATCATCTGGGGCGACCGCATCATCTGGGGCGACCGCATCTTCTGGGGCGACTAGCAGCCTGTCGGACTTGGGCGCGTAGGCTCTGGGCCGGATGGCCGACCGGGAATTTCCCGCCGTCGCCGACAGAACCGAAGTCGCCGATGGCACGCGCACGGGGTTCTCACCGCGCGATGAGCCCCCCAACGATTCTGAGGAGGCTGTCTCAGGGCCGCACGAGAGCGCACGCGTCGCTGTTCGGCGCACCGCCAGGGACAGCGTGAATACGCGCTTGAGGTTCCAGGCGATACTGACCAGCGTCCATTCCTCGGAGACGGCTTTCGGTCCTCGTCTCAGGAACCCCCGGAACCCCAGCACCGACTTGATGATGCGGAACACCGGTTCAAGGGTACTTTTCCGGAGTCCGTACACCGCCTTGCCGGATTGTGTAATGAGCCGATGTTGCATCGTGGTCACCGGACGGATCTTCCCCCCTCAATAATTGAATCGGCATAGGGGCGGGTGGTGAAGTCACCACCCGAGCCCCTGCCACACCACTGGACATGCGGGTCCGCATCCGGCGGTTCGGTGCGTTGAGGTCACGCGAGCCTGGGCAATCCCAGCCCCTCAAAGAGCGCATTCGGCAGCGCGATGTTGATGGCCTGTGCGGCGTTCCACCACCAGCGCCGGGCGTGAGCCGCCACGAACGCGGCTCCGGACACGGACATGCCCCGCGCCCGCAGTTCGCGAAAAATGGTCGGACCCAGTAGTGTCCGGTCATAAGTTGAATAGCTGCAACTGGTTACGATCAGGGATCTCGTCGAATTGGGAGCCGTCGTCGAAAACAGCCGCAGAAATGGGCATTTTCTCGAAGAGTGTCAAGCTCAAGACTTGGAGAAGTTTGTAGAGACTGACATCGAGGGCCAACCGCTTCCGGACGATCGCGACGAGCACGTACACCGACAACGCAATCCAGATCTGGGTCTTGACGGCGTTCTCGCTGGTGCCGTAGAAGGCCTTGATGCGCAGGTGTTGCTTGATCCACTTGAAGAAGAGTTCCACCTGCCACCGCGACTTGTAGAGCTGGGCGATGGTGAGCGCGGGGAGCGTGAAGTTGTTCGACATGAAGACGAGCCGATGCTGCGTGACGGGATCCCGATAGTGCACGCGGCGCAAGGGCGCGGGGTAATCGGCGCGCGCCTTGGCCAAGGCGCACACGACGGTTTGATCCAAGATCAGTCCCGTCCGATAGTCGACGGGATGCGACGTGTATCGCTTATAGCGCAGATTGCGTTTCCAACGCGTGATGAAGAAGCCGGCTTCGGTGGTGAAGCGATGCAGACGCGCGAAGTCCACGTAGCCACGATCCAGGATATAGATCGCGCCGGCCTCGATGAGGATGTCGTCGAGAAACGCGACATCGGGGGCTTTCCCTTCGGTAATCTGCACCACGGTGGGAATCAGCCCGCGCAGATCGAGTTGCGCATGCAGCTTCACGCCCGCATCGGTGGACCGATAGTGGGCCCACGGAAAGACCGACAAACACAAGTCGATGACGGTGGCATCCAGGGCGTACACCGTGTTCGCCAGCTCGACCGCAAGCGGGTCGTCGAGATACAGCGCGCGGGCCGTCCGGATCAACCCCTGCGTGAAGTCCGCATAGATGCACCAGTCGCGGGTTTCGTTCGCATCGGCCAAGGTCGACCGCGACACGCGCGCCCGAATGCCGACGTGATACAGCTTCGATTGCAACGCGCGCAGACATGCTTCGACGTCGCGCAGACTTTCGCGATACGTGAACTGGGCGAACGCCATGCACAGGTATTGATCCCAACACACAACCGCGAGACCTTGTACTCGCCGTCGTACCGGGCGACACACGTCTGGAATTCGAACCGCGTGACGTGATCCATCAACTGAGCGAAGACCGTGCGGCCAGGCTGCATGCCGCATTGTGCGACCAGCCGATGGAACGGCCGACCACCGCCCCGTAGGCACGATCTGAGAAGATATCGAAAAGTGCGACGACACCATCTATCTGGTTTACGATCAACGCGTTGCGGCGACTCGCCGCATCAATGACCGGACACTACTGGGTCGGACCCCGTAGCACATCACGCTCAGCATCACGCACATCTTGGAGACGCTCTCTCAAATTAAGGAGGTGGCTCTTGTGTACCCCGGCCGGGCTCGCGAGCCGCATATCGCGTACACTCGGCTGACCCCGCTCCAATGTCAACTGGTCGCGGCACTGAAGCTCGATCGATTCCAGCAGCCGTAGGTCGTACGGATAATGTCCCGATGATTGTTGGAATTTGAGAAGCGGCGGCTCCCTCGCTGGTCGTGATAAAACGACTGGTGAGCTAAACCGCGGGGCAGAACGCCCCCAGCAAAGGAGCCGCTGTGAAAAAGTCTACACCGGTTATGTCCGTCGTGGCGGGCGAGGCGAGCGAATCTCGCCGGGTGCCCTTGGTCGATGTGATCCTCGACACCAAGACCGCCTTGATGGAGCTGGCGGTGGCATCGGGCCTGCAGGTGTTGCAGGCGATGTTCGAAGAAGATCGCACCGCGTTGTGCGGGCCCCGGTATCAGCATGGCCTCGACCGGTCGGCCAAGCGCGCCGGGACGGCCGCCAGTGAGGTGGTCCTGGGCGGCCGCAAGGTGGCGGTGCGTCGGCCACGCGTGCGCACCGCGGCGGGCGAGGTGCCGTTGCCGACCTTCGAGACGATGGCCGACACCGACCCGCTGGACCGCCGGGTCGTCGAACAGATCCTGGTCGGCGTGGCCACGCGCCGGTATGCGCGATCGCTGGAACCGGTGGGCGCGGGCGTTTCGAGCCGCGGCACCAGTAAAAGCGCGGTGAGTCGGCGGTTTGTCGCCCGCCCGCGCGCCCAGATGGAGACGTGGCGCCACCGCGCTCTGGGCGACCTGGATCTGGTGGGCTTGCTGATCGACGGCGTGGAGGTGGCCAGCCACTGTGTCATCGTGGCGTTGGGCATCGACGCCACCGGCGCGAAACACGCGTTGGGGCTGTGGGACGGCGCCACCGAAAACGCGACGGTGTGTCGGGCGTTGCTCAGCGAGTTGCAGCAGCGGGGGCTGCGCACGGACCGGAGTCTGCTGGTGATCCTCGACGGATCGAAGGCGTTGCATAAAGCGGTGACGCAGACCTTCGGGGCCGCCGCCTGGATCCAGCGGTGTCAGGTGCACAAGACGCGCAACGTGCTTGAGCATCTGCCCGAGCGGGATCGGCCGTGGGTGCGGGCCCAACTGCGTCGCGCGTACGGGGACGCCGACCCGGAGGCCGCCAAACGGACGTTGATCGCGCTGGCCAACCGCCTCGAGACCTCCCACCCTGGTGCGGCGGCGAGCGTGCGCGAAGGCCTCGAGGAGACGCTCACGATCGCGGGGATGGATCTGTCGCAGCGGTTGCGGCGGTCGCTGGCCACGACGAATGCCATTGAGAGCGCGATTAGGCGGGTGCGCCACGTCAAGGGCCGCGTGAAACGGTGGCGCAGCGGGAGCATGATCTTGCGCTGGGTCACCGCCGGCCTCCTCGAAGCCCAGCAGGGCTTCCGCCGACTCAAGGGCGCACAGGACCTGCCGCAGCTCGCCGCCGTCTTGTGTCATCGGGACCGTCAACTGGGGCTCACTCCCGCCCTCGAAGAGGAGCAGGTCGCGTAGTCGTCGTCACTGGAGCCGCTGCTGAATTTCAACATTGACAGGGACATCGCCGTCGTACGGGCCGAGTCCGTTAACCGACGCGCGCTGAGGCACTTAACGACTGCCGCTTGGCTAACTTGGCAAACTGGGGCTAGGCATCTGCCTCAAAGGCCGTCGCCAACGTCTTCCTGGCGCCCTCACGCAACACGATCGTCAACACACGTCCTCGCTGGATTCCTCGCTGGATTCCCGTGGGAAGGCGAGCACCTTTGCAGTAGGCTGTTCCACGGTGGCGTACTTCTTGGCCCCTCAAGGCACGAAATGGATACTTTGAACACGCCCATGGTACGCTGCCTCTCTCAGCCCCTCATTGATACCTTTCGGTTATAGCGCATGGATGACGCCGCCCCAGCTGTAACTCCCCTCGTTCTCGAAGGGCGCTTCGAGGAAGCACTAGATCTCCTACGACGTCGCTACCCGAAGAATGGTGTTCCCCCACCTCCGACCGTCCTGTTTGTATTTGCAGAGCTCTTGGAACGAACCGGACGCTTGGGTGAATCGCGTGAACTGCTTGCCGCGATTCGGCACAGCAGCCAGCTCACAGAGGTTGATCAGGCCAGGTGCTCACTACTGGAAGGGCTGCTCGCTAAGCACTATGGTCACCTGCAGGAATCCGCTCAGGCATTCCGGCGAGCAGGCCACGTCGCCGAGCAGTGTGGTTCCATTGAACTGCTCTGCTGGTCACAGATGCGGCTTCTTGGCGTTCCCGGCGATACTGAGGGAAACGAACCGCTCGATTCTCTTCAGACTGAACTGCGCAGAAACACCGAGAGGGCTGCAATTCCGAGCGTGTCTATCGCGTTTCACGTTTTCACCGCCGAGCATGAAGCGAAGCATGGAAGATTGGCGGCGTCCAGACACCACAGCGACCTCGCTGAATCACTGCTGGCTCGGCACCCCAATGTTTGGCTGCGCGGGCTACTGGACCTCCAACAGTCCTGCCTGGCCTATCTGGAAGGCGATTTTGCCACTGCGCTTGCCGCTGCACGTCACGCCCTTGGCGTATCGAAGCTATCCGGCCACGTCCTCACCAGACTCATCGCTCTGGCGGATATGGGAGCGGCATATCTGGCCATCGGGCAGCCCGCCAGGGCGGCAAGCTGCCTGAACTTCGCACTCGCAAACGCCAACCCTGAGGAGCAAGTCTTCGGCCTGCTGCTTGAAACCCTCGCGGAGGCGCAGTTGGTCGATCGCGATGTCTCTGGCTGCGCAACGTCTCTCGATCACGCTCAGCGCCTGGCAACCAGCCTGTCCCAGTCCCGATCTCTCTGGCACAGAACCTGGAATCTGAGAACACAAGCAAGACTGCTGCAGCGCCGTGGGAGTTGGAGAGAATCCCTCCATCTCATTCAGGACAACGCGCAACGCGAGCGAAGCACGTCCCGGTCGTTCACTGAAACTCAGGTGGATGCCCTGACGGCGCTGGCCTTGACCCGAATCGGGCCGACGCAGCAGGCGGCTGAGGCACTCCTGGGACTGTTTCAACATCCAGCCGAATCCTCGGTGCTCTTTCAGGGTCTTGCTCTGACTGCCTCCGCCTCTCTCGTGGCGTTCAACAGGACCCGACGAGAGTCGCTGTCCCACTTCGCGCGGGCCCTTCGGATACTGGGATCCACCGGCGAAGCCAGCAGCCTTGTCGAGTTGGTGGATCACGTTGTCCCGATCATCACGGAGGCGATGGACCGCCCGGCGCACGCCATCGCCGTCGGCCCGCAGGGGCCCCTTTGGCGGCCGAGTCAGGTCGTGTGCCACCTGGAGACTTCGACATCTGTCATCCCGGCGATACGACCCAACGACGTCGAACTTGCGGCATTCGTTGGCACATTGCCGGACCTCATTGCTGAGCCTCGAACCCTGGGCGAGGAGACGCTCCGGGTGTTGACCACCCTCGGCTGGATCCGATCCGGACGTGTCGCACGGCAGGGAAGAAGTGGCGCCCCGACAGTGGTTACGAGCTACTTCGACGGGGAATCGCCGGCCACTGGCGGTGAGGCGAACGCCTCAGAGCTGAGCCCTCTTCGGCTGGTCCTCGGCACCAGGCACGGGCACACCTACGACCTGCTGGTGACGCCAAGGGACTCCTGCGAATGCTTGATCTCCTGTGGAACGCTGTGGAGGCTGATCTCGGCGTTGCTCAATCCCGCACCTCGTCTCGGTGGGTCGTCAGCGGATGAGGCGCGGTCTGAGACGGTGGACGCAGCCGATGACGAGTTCGGCGTGTTCCGCTCGCCAGCCATGATCACCATGCTGGAAACCGTCAAGCGGATTGCGCCGCTGAACATCATGATTCTCCTCACTGGGGAAAGCGGCACCGGCAAGGAGGTGGTCGCCAACGTCATCCACCGCGCATCAGGCCAACCCGCCAGCCCCTTCGTCGCCTTCAACTGCGCGACCGTTCCGCGAGACATGATTGAGAGCCACCTGTTTGGCCACAAGCGAGGCGCCTTCACCGGGGCGGTCGAGTCGTTCAGGGGTGTGATTCGAGCAGCCGAGGGAGGGACGCTGTTCCTGGACGAGATCGGCGACTTGCCGCTGGAGACCCAGCCGAAGCTGCTCAGGTTCCTGGACTCGAAGGAGATTCACCCGCTTGGCGAGGCCACGCCGCAGCGTGTCGCCGTCAGAATTGTGGCGGCGACAAACGCCGACCTCGAGCGCATGATGAAAGAAGGCCGATTTCGGGAGGACCTCTACCACAGGCTCAACGTGGTCCACTTCCGCGTCCCCCCTCTTCGAGAGCGCCGGGACGAGATCGCGCCGCTCATCGAGAGGTTTCTCGGACGATACGCAGAAGAGTACGGCAAGAGCCACATCCGGATGTCGGACGAGACGCTGGCGCATCTGCTGCTCTACGCGTGGCCGGGCAACGTCCGGGAACTGTCCAGCGAAATGCGCCGGCTGGCCGCGTTCCTCGAGTCGGGATCCGTCATCCAGAACCGCGACCTGAGTCCGAAGTTCTTCGAGGAGCGCGAAACTCCCCTACCGGTGACCAGCGATGACGCACGTGCCCTGTCTGTGCGGGTCGACAGGCCTCTCTCGGAGATCGCGCAGGATGTTGAGATTGCGGCGCTGACCTATGCGCTGCGCGCGACGAACGGCCGGATGGACCTCGCAGCGCGACGGCTGGGGTTGTCACGCAAGGGCCTCTACCTCAAGCGGCTGCGGCTCGGGCTGTAGGGCTGCCGCATAGGTCGTGCGAGTCGAACAGCCCCACGAGGCGAACTGCATCGCCATCGCCCCGGGGCGTCGCTCGCGTCCTCATGCCGCCGCCACGGCGGGAGCGCGACGGGCGCGCCGCCTCACCGAGGACTGCTTGGGTGGATACGGCCTCGCGCTGTCTGGATAGGCCTCGACTCGCTTGTCCTCCTGTCTCATAAGACCTCTGCGAATCTTGGCTGCGGGAACTCATGAAGACGGAACAATTCCGTCTGATTCCACGAGTCGGCAAGTGTACCGACAAACATCCGTTTTTCGGGACAGGCGCCAGGGGCGAAAGTGACGGCAGTCCTCGTAGGCGAGGTCGATCCCGACACCAGAGCAGCAGCGTTCGGGAGCGCTGGCCAGATTCTCGAGCCCCGGAGCATGACAGGCACGGCGCGGCATATAATGCGCGCGAGGAACAACAATGCCTCTGGCTGCGGGCATGCGGCTGGGCCCCTACGAAGTTCTCGGGCTGATCGGCGCCGGGGGCATGGGTGAGGTCTACAAGGCCCGCGACACCCGCCTCGACCGCACGGTCGCGATCAAAGTCCTCCCGACAGAGCTGAGCGCCGACCCGGAGCGCCGCGCGCGGTTTGAGCGAGAGGCGAGGACGATCGCGGGCCTGAACCACCCGCACATCTGCACGCTGTACGACGTGGGCGAACACGTTGGGTCCACGTACTTGGTCATGGAGTATCTCGCAGGGGAGACACTTGCCGCCCGCCTGGACAAGGGCCGCCTGCCGCTGGGCCAGGCGCTGAGTGTGGCCGTGGAGATTGCCGATGCGCTTGCAGCAGCTCACAGGCAGGGGGTGATTCATCGCGATCTGAAGCCCGGCAACGTATTGCTGACGAAGACCGGAGCCAAGCTGCTCGACTTTGGCTTGGCAAAGCTGATGGGGCACGGGGAGCAGCCCGCCGCCGCGTACGCGGCACCGGCCCCGCCGACGCAGGCGGCGCCACTCACCGGGCAGGGCGTGATTGTGGGCACCGTGCAGTACATGGCGCCGGAGCAACTGGAGGCGAAGCCGGCCGACGCGCGGACCGATCTCTGGGCGTTCGGCGCCATCGTGTATGAGATGGTTACGGGGAAGCGAGCGTTCGAAGGACCGAGCACAGTGAGCCTGATGGGCGCCATCCTCGAACGGGAGCCGACGCCAATCGCCTCCCTGCAGCCGGCGACCCCGGCGGCGCTCGATCGACTGGTGAGACGGTGTCTGGCAAAAGATCCGGACGAGCGATGGGACTCGGCGCACGATGTGGCGTACGAGCTGCGGTGGATGGCTGAGGAGCTTCGCCGGGCCCGCACGCCGACGGGCGGGCCGCTCGATGTGGCGCGCGGTGCGCTCGCTGTGAAGTCGGCTCAGCAGCCAATCCAAGCCACCCGCGGCGAGGGCTCCCAGGGATCGCCGGGAGCATTCCCGGAGGACACGCTCCTCGTGCTCGTCGCGCGTTCGCAACTCACGATCACGAGCGGCATCAGCTACCTGGTGTTCAAGACTTCAGACGAAATCGTCAAGGCGGTCAGTGACGCCGCGAGGCACTTCCCGCGAAACTCGGACGACGTGTTCTACATTAACCAGGGCGGTGGGGAGATCACGATCATTTGTGACGCCGACCACGAGAACCTCGTGGCGAGCGTGCGGTATCAGGCCTTCGACGACCGACGGCCGGTTGGCGTCCTGCGGATACGCGAGATCCAGGATGATACGATCCCGCGGAGCGTGGAGGTTCCCGGTTTCTACGCTTACTTCATCGGCCTCCTAGCGGACAACGGCATCAACATCCTGGATGTGATCTCGGGAGGAAGGGAGCTGGCGCTGGTCCTTGCGGAAGGCGACCTGACCGCGGCGTTCGCGCTGCTCACCGACCGCATCAGAGAATGTAGGCGTCAGAGTGATGTGTGATGGCGGTCACCGCAGTTCCGGTGACCGCGACGAACTCCAGTCGGACGGCCCCGTGGTCACGCACATCAACATCATCCAGAACTGGTTCGAGGAGCTGAAGGCCAAGGTGCCGGCGGGCGGACCGCGCGCGTCCTCCCGCTCGTGGTGATCGCATCAGTTGCCCATCCAACTGAGCGCACTGGGCGGATAAGCGTGCGTGGGGTTCGCCTTCATCACCGGCTTGAGCTTGGTGCCGGGGCCGAACATCTGGGCGATGTATTCCGGACAGCCTAGCGCAGATACATTGCTAGTGTACGGAGTGTTCTACCTCGTCCTTCCGTTGCGCCTCGACCAGCATCTCCCGCATCAGTGACGCGAGCCCATCGAACGCCTTGAGTGGGTCGTCTGCCTCGGCCAACAGAAGGCTGACGGTGACCTTCCCCAGGCTGGCGATCGCGTGTTCGAATGGCTCGCACCACACGAGCTGGAAGATCCGTCTCCCGAGCGTGAGAGGATCGTCTGCACGGTGCGCCCGTTTGGACGTCATCGATAGTAGGGCTGCGTCACCGGTCGAGTTCCGCCCGGTCGGCGCCGTTCTTGCGGTTTGGGCGGAACGGCCGTTGGCGAACTTATCTTTGCGGTTGCGGGACATGGGCACGTTCCTTTGCAGCACGAAGTTAGTTGCCCATCCAACTGAGCGGATGGACCGGGTAGGCGTCCGTGGGGTTCGCCTTCATCACGGGCATGAGCTTGGTGCCGGGACCGAACATCTGCGCGATGTATTCCACGCAGTTTTGTCCGTGGTCGTAGTAGCCGTCCTTCAGCGGCCGGCGGGTGTTCGGGTTCGTGGTGCCTTTCGTGCTCTTCGAGTCCCAGACGTACCCAGCCTCAAAGCCATCGACGAGTACTGGGGTTGAGGTCGAGCCCCGCTTCGTCACCACCACAAACTGCGGCGTGACGCGGAACGCTGGCCCCTGCGGTGTCAACCGACGCATGTATCCAGCGACCGTCTGAATCGCCATGTCACGGTGATCCACCCGGTTGGCCGTCGAAAAGAACTGAAGGTTCACGCCGTGTTTCCGCAGCTGAGGCGTGATCGGCGCGATACGCGCGAGGGTATACGCGGAGTTGACAAGTTACGATAGACGAGAGCACACTCGCGCCGTCCAGGCAACTGCCGCCCACCAAGAAAGGAGATTCGGATGCGAAAGTTCTTCCGGCTGTCGACCATCCTCGCGTGCGTGTTGGCCGTTTCCTCAATCGCCCGAGGCCAGGGGCAGCCTACCCCTTCCAACCCGTGGATCCACGTGACGCGGGTAGACGTTCAGCCCGGCGCCGTCGCGGAGTTCGAGGACTACATCAAGAAGATCCAGGCCGGCCGCGCGAAGCTCGGGCTTCCGAACCCGGTGACGACCTACCAGACCGTGATGGGCGGAAACACGTACCACTACGAATTCGTGCTGCCGTTCGTCACGTGGAACGAGATGGATGCCAATCCGTCGATTGCGTCGATCGTGACGAAGGCCTATGGCGAGGGCGAGGGCGCAAGGATCCTGAAGGCCGGCCGAAGTACGATCCAGGCGGTGATCGTCGAGGTGTATCGCGTGCGTCTTGATCTCAGTACCAACGTGAAGGCGGGTGCTCCGCCAGACCCGTTCGTGACGTTGACGGTCACCGAGCATCACGGCGAGACTCTGCCGGACTACATCCGCCTGCTTGGCAAGATCAAGAAGGCTGAAGAGCAGGACCCCAGCAACCCGACCGTGCTCCGTTACGTGCTGAACGTCGGGGAAGGTTCAGTAACGGTGGCAGCGCGAGGGTCCAAGACGCTGGCGGAGCGCACCACGTTCCCGAACCAGGCGCAGATCCTGACGAAGGTCTATGGCGAGGCTGATGCCCGCGACATGAACGAGCTGATCACCAAGACCATTGCCAAGCGGTCCACCGTGGTGCTCGCCTATCGACCGGATCTGAGCAGTCCCGGCAAGTGACGAGCCCGGGCCAGCCGTAGCGGTCCGCGCCGACGCTTTCATTAAGGTGGCGTGCCGGAGCTTGTCATCGCAGCCGGATCGTGTGCGGCTCTATGTGTGGCGATGGAACGCCGCCTCAATCGCGCGGCTACGTTTACTCGCGAGCGGCAGGCGAGCGGAGACCGGTCTCATGCTTCCTATGGTCGGCTACATGGACTACTCGACTGTGGTCGTGGACCCGTCCGAGCCCACGCTGTTCTGGACCGACCAGGAAGTGACGACGAACGACTGCCTGCCGATCGAAACCAACGGCGGCAGGTTCGGCACGGCGTGGGTAGGCTTCAGAGTGG
>Ga0315273_10008427_pt1 | contig 12996 bp, 9 predicted proteins | sample YL17G02_0_MG_FD_205753 | JGI IMG/M metagenome (GOLD analysis project Ga0315273, IMG submission 205753) | Sediment microbial communities from Yellowstone Lake, YNP, Wyoming, USA - YL17G02_0 | ecosystem: Environmental > Aquatic > Freshwater > Lake > Sediment | place: USA: Wyoming | collected...
GTGGCGCTCCGGAGGCCTTCGGCACTTCCGGTGGTGCCACGTCAGCGGTCGATCTCCGATGGCAGGAAGTCCTCGCTCGTCGCGCGCGCGCGGCGGTCGCCGAAACCCGAGACGTTGCGCACCGCGTCGAACACCCCGCGGGGGAGCGCGGTGATCTCGCCGCCGTGTCCGGCCGCGGGCTCGCCCGAGATCCATCCCTCGACCTCGCGCGCGTCCTCCGCGCTGAGCGGCTTGAGCGTCACCGTCACCGCGACGTAATGCCGCGCGCCGGAGTTGAGCCGCGACAAGCGGCCGACCGGCAATGACCACGGCCGCCCGAGATACGCGGCGACCGAATCGAGCGTGGCGAAGCGCACCGGCGTGCCGCCCTGGCGCTCCACCAGGAAGCGCTCGTCCCAGGTGCCGTAGCGCACCCGCACCGAGGCATCGAAGGTGTGCTCGAGCGCGTCGAACCACAGCCCACGCCTCCGCCACAACTCGGCGTGCACCTGGATCGTGGCCGGGATGCCGCGTTCGAGACTCTGCGTGACGCGGTCCTCGAACAGGTCCTCGAGACGCGCGTCCACCACGACCCACCCGTCACGCACGTGCGGTGTGGTGAGGGCGAGGTCGAGTGCGCTTGCCGGGCCGGCCAGCCCGCAGGCCAGTACGGCGCACGTGATCAGCAGGCGCGCCGCGGGCGCGGGTCGCGCGGCACGGAGGCGGTAAGGGGCGGGGAGCGTGGGGAGCATGGACACGGAGTCTAGAACGGCCGCTCGATGCGACCGCTCACGATGAACGGCGCGTCGGGTTGCTGCAGGTCGTGGGCGAAGTAGAGACGGAACTGGCCATCCTCGGTGGCGAGGCCGAAGCCACCGTCGACCGCGACGTGCTGGGCTCCGAGGTCCCACGCGTGCGATGGATTCGACCATGCCTGACCCGCGTCCAGGAACGCGATCAACTGGAGACCACCGTCGAGCAGGTCGTGCGGCAGCAGCCGCCACATGTCGATGTCGTACTCGAGTTGTCCCAGCGCCACCTGGTCTCCGCTGCGCGACGCGGTCGGATGCGCGCGCAGTCCGTCGAACCCGCCGAGCGTGAAGGCGCGCTGGAGCGGGAGCGCGCCGTCGAGCGTGCTGCCCCCCACCATGCGCAGCGCGAGCGTGGTCGCCGGGGACAACCGCATCACGCCGCGCACGTCGCCGAGCAGGCGGCCGTAGTCGAAGTCGCCCTTGAGCGTGGGACCGCCCGAGCGTTCGTAGGCGAGGTGGTGGTAGAAGCCCGCGCGCGGCCGCACCACGCGGCGCGACAGGCGCTCGAGCCGCACCGAGAAGGTGTGCGCCTGGCCGTCGTCGATGGCCGGGTTGGCACGCAGCTCGCGGCTGTTCCAGAAGATCGAGGTGATGCCGCCCTTGGCCTCGAGCGAGCGGTACTCGTCGTTGCGCATGTGCACGCTCGCGGTGGTGACGTCCCCGAGACGCGAGGCGAGATAGGCACCGAAACCTTCCTTCTCGAAGTAGTCACGGTTGTCGTTGCGCCCGAACAGCAGGTCGAGGCTGTTCTCCAGGTCGCTGGTCTGCTGCAGGTCGGGATGCGCCGTCCAGCGCGACATCGAGCCGCCGAGCGAGAGCCAGCCGTCGCGCAGCAGCGGCTGCTCGAGCTGCACGCCATACATCGAGTGCTCGCGTCCGAAGCTGTACCCCCAGCGCGCGCCGAAGCGCGGCGCCATCGGGTCGGACGGATGCAGCTGATAGCCGAGCCCGAGCGCCAGGCGGTCGACGCGGTTGTAGTCGCCGATCGGCTCGGGCCATTCCTCGAACTGCTTCGAGCCAAGCCTCCACTGGTCGCGGTCGGTGAGGATCCCGTCGCCGTAGGGGCTGCGTGGCAGCAGCATGTCGGAGGGATCCTCGTGGTGGTGGCCCCACCACTGCTCGTCATGGTCGGCCGGCTCGTCCTTCACCCAGTCGACGCGGAGGGTGTCGCTGTCGGCCGGGATCGGGGTGAACGCGAGCGTGTCGCGCGTCGAGGCAGGGGGTGGGGTGGCGGCGGCGGAGACGACCGCGGGCCCGGCGTGCGCCGAGACCGCCCCGGAAGTATTCGCGCCGGTGCCGTGGTGGCGGGACTGGCTCGCCTCGGCCGGCCGCGCGGCCAGCGCGAGCAGCGCGCCGAGGGCCCACGCGGCGAGTGCCGCGGAGCGGGTGGACGGGTACGGTTTCATGTGACCTCCCGGGAGGGGCGTGGGCGTCGGGGATGGACTCGCCCCTGCCAACGGCAATCCCCATACCACGCACCCGCGGGAGAGGATCCTGACTGCGTGCGTCGCCGCAACGACTTGGCGGACTGCGTGTACCCCGTGTCAGGGAATGGTGTGGCCCGATCGCGACGCGGTGTGGCCATGGCGCCGCGGGCCTCCCGAAGCATCACCGGTTCTCGATCCCGTACTTGCGCATCTTGCGATGCAGGTTGGTGCGATCGATGCCGAGCGCGCGTGCCGCCTGCGTGACGTTCCCGTCGGCGTCGGCGAGCGAGCGCTTGATCGCGTCGGTCTCGCGCCGCTCGATCTCGCCCCGCAGCCCGGCCGACTCGCTCGTCGCCGGCGCCGCGTCCAGCCACGGCGCCACGTCCTCGGCGCGCACCTCGAGCCCGTCCACCAGGATGGCGGCGCGTTCCATGAGATTGCGCAGCTCCCGCACGTTGCCCGGCCAGCGGTACTCCTCGAGCAGCGCGATCGCCTCGGAACCGAGCGTCTTCGGCGGCTTGCCCTCGGCTTCGCACGAACGCGCGAGGAAGTGCCGCGCCAGCGTGGCGATGTCGCCACGGCGCTCGCGCAGGGCCGGCACCTTGAGCGGCACGGCGTCGAGCCGGAAGTACAGGTCCTGGCGGAAATCACCCTGCTCGATCGCGGCGCGCAGGTCCTTGTTCGTGGCGGCGATGACGCGCACGTCCACACGCACCACGTCGCCGCCGCCCACCCGGTCCACCTCGCCGGTCTCGATCGCCCGCAGCAGCTTGGCCTGCGCCTCGAGCGCCAGGTCGCCGATCTCGTCCAGGAACAGCGTGCCGTGGTGCGCCCGCTCGAGCCGGCCCGTCCTGCGCGCGAGTGCGCCCGTGAAGCTGCCCTTCTCATGCCCGAACAGCTCGCTCTCGACCAGTTCGCGTGGCAGCGAGGCACAGTTCAGCTTCTCGAACGGCTGGCTGGCGCGCTTCGAGAGCCGGTGGATCGCGTGCGCGACGAGGTCCTTGCCGGAGCCGTTCTCGCCCGTGATGAGCACCTTCGCGCTGGTCGGGGCGACACGGCGGATGTCGGCGATGAGCGCGGCGATCGCGGCGCTCGAGCCGAGGAAGCCGAGCTCGATGCCGGCGTCCTCCGCCGGGGCATTGCGGCGAAGCTCCGTCAGTTGCGCCGCCTGGGCGATGACCGAGAGGAGGTGGGCATCGTCCTTGAGCGGTTTGTCGATGAAGTCGAACGCGCCGCGCTTGAGCGCGAGCACGGCGTTGGTGGTCGTGTTCAGGCCCGACACCATCACCACCGCGGTGTTCGGTGCCATCTCCCGCATCATCGGCAGCGCGTCGAGTCCGCTCATGCCCGGCATCTCGATGTCGAGCAGGATGACGTCGAAATGGCCGCGTTCCAGCACGGTGAACGCCTGCGCGGCGTCGGCCGCGTCGGCCACGCGATGTCCCTCGTCGGTGAGCAGGCCACGCAACGCGGAGACGATCTCGCGGTCGTCGTCCACCACCAGCACCTCGAGCGAGCGTCGTGCGGTCATCGGTCCTCTTCCAGGGTTCGGAGCGGCAGTCTCAGCACCGCGCGCGCTCCGCCGCCGTCGCGATCCGCGAGCGAGACGGAACCGCCGTGCTGATGGGCGATGTCACGCACCAGCGAGAGCCCGAGCCCGCTGCCACGCCGTTTCGTACTGACATAGGGCTCGAACAGCCGCGCGCGCACCTCGGGCACCAGCCCGTGGCCGCGATCGAGCACCTCGACCTCCGCCGCGCCGTCCATCACGCCCCAGCGCACCTCGACCACGCCGTCCTTCGGACTCGCTTCGCAGGCGTTGAGCACGAGGTTGTGGATCGCCCGGCCGAGCAGCAGCGCGTCACCCAGGACCGGCAACGGGCCGGAATCGGTGGTCTCGACGTGGGCCGTCTCGGACTCCGCGAGCGACGCGGCCGAACGTACCACGTCGGCGAGGTCGATGGGCTCCGGCCGCGGCTCGGGAAGACGGGCGTACTGGGCGAACTGCTCGGCGAGACGGTTGAGTTGATCGACCGCGCGGTCGATCGAGCCGAGACTCTCGACCACCGCGGCACGTTCCTCCTCGCGCACGGCGTCCACCCGGCGGCGCAGGCGGTGCATCGAGAGCGCCATGGGGGTGAGCAGGTTCTTGAACTCGTGCGCCAGCCGTCGTGCGACCTCGCGCCACGCGGCCTCGCGTTCGGCGCGGGCCATCGCCTCGCGCGCTTCGGCGAGACGGCCGGCCATGGTGTTGAAGCGGTCGCCGAGCGCGACCCACTCGCGAGCGCCGGACGGGGTCACGCGCGCCTCGAGATCGCCGGCCGCGACCCGCCCCACCGCGGTCTCGAGTTCGCGCAGCGGGCGGGTCATGCCGGCGGCGAGGCGGGTCGCCACCAGCACCGCGGCGACGGTGAGCCCGAGTGCGAGCGCCACCACCAGCAACAGCAGCCACACACGAGAGACCTGCGCCACCACCCCGAAGCGGCGGTAGAAGCCGGCACCGACGTCGACGTTCTCGATCCCGGTGAAGAACCCCGCCGGCACGCGATACCCTGCCGCCACGGCGCGAGTCGGGCCATCCGGCCACACGCCGACCAGCGCCCCCTCGCGCGCGCGCACCACGCGCGAGCGGGCCAGCGCGTCGGCGATCCGGTCCGAGAGGTCGGGTGTGGCGTCGACGGTGCCGCCGACCGCCGTCAAGGCCTCCTCCCGGCGCCAGCGGCCGTCGCGCTCCCGGTAGACCTGCACGAAATCGAGCGCGGTGGCCGGCAATGCCGCCCGCACCGCGGCGCGGCGGGCGTCGTCGATGGGTTCGTCCGGCAGCGCCTGCGCCCAACTCTCGGCCTGGCCGCGCACCGACGATTCCATGCGCGTGAGCGCGACCCGGCTCACCTCGAGCGCCGAGCCGAGCGCGTGCTCCACCGGCGGTGCGCTCCACAGCCGTGTCGCGCGATCGAGCCGGTCGACCGCGAATAGCGTCAGCAGCGCGAGCGGCACCAGCGCCAGCGCCAGGAACGCGACGATCAGACGGCTGCGAAGGCTCACGTCGCGGCGCTCGCGAGGCGCATCAGCCCTCGGGCGTCAACCCTCCGAGTTGTCCGCAGGCGGCCCAGATCTCGCCACCGAGCGTGTTCCGTACCGTCACCGAGGGAGCGATCGGATACAACCGCTCCACGAACGCGTCGATGGTGGCGGCGCTGGGACGCTTGTACGGCAGCCCCGGCACCGGGTTGTAGGGGATGATGTTGATCTTGCTCGGCAGGTCGCGTGCGATCGCGGCGAGACCCGTGGCGTCGTCGGGCGAGTCGTTGACCCCGGCGATCAGGGTGTATTCGAGCGTCACGCGGCGGCCCACGGTGCGGCCGTACTCGCGCACGGCCGGCAACAGCTCAGCCAGCGGCCAGCGCTGGTTGAGCGGCACCAGCTCGTTCCGCAACGCGTCGGTGGTGGCGTGCAGCGACAGTGCGAGGCCGAGCTGCAGGTGCTCGGAGGCGAGCCGGCGGATGCCCGGCACGATGCCGCTGGTCGAGACCGTGATGCGCCGCGCGCCGATATTGAGACCCCGCGGCTCGTGGAGGATCCGGATCGCCTCGACCACCGGCTTGTAGTTGGCGAGCGGCTCGCCCATGCCCATGAACACGATGTTGAAGCGGTCGTCCTGCCAGCGGTGGAAGTCCCCCATGGTCACCACCTGCGCCACGATCTCCTCGGCGCGCAGGTTGCGTTTGAGGCCCATCAGCCCGGTCGCGCAGAAACTGCACCTGAGCGCGCAGCCCACCTGGCTCGACACGCAGAAGGTGAGACGGCGCTCGGTGCGCATGGAGACGCATTCGACCCGCGCGCCGTCGGCGAGGGCGAGCACGAACTTCTGGGTGTCGCCCTCGGGCGTGCCGAGCCGGGTCGCGACGACGGGCAGCGCGAGCGAGCACAACTCATCGAGCCCGGTGCGCAGGCTCGCCGGCAGGTTCATCATCGCCGCGGCACTGCGGTGATGTTTCTGGTAGACCCATTGGAAGATCTGGTCCGCCCGGTAGCCGGGGACGCCCCTCTCGGCGAGTCGCGCCGCGAGGGTATCGCGCGACAGGCCATAGAGGCTCGGCGGCGGGGCGTGGGTGGGCTGGATCTGCGGGAGCGGGACGGACATGGGACCCCTTGTTGATGATGGACGCAGGCGCCCCGAAGCTAACGGACCCCCCGCTTGCGGTCAACGCTTCGAGATGATATGCATGACCGTGCAATGGACCAAGGTCCTCCCGCCCAACAACGACTCGCCTGTATCGGCGATGCCTCTCGCTTCCGTCTGGTGGTCGCGCTGGCGGCCGGAGAGCGCTGCGTGACCGAACTGGCCGCAGCGGTCGGGCTGTCGCAATCGTGCACCACCCGGCACCTGCAGACGCTGCACGCGGCGGGGCTCGTGCACCGGAACCGCTACGGCAAGCGGGTCATGGTCGGGCTGCGCCGCGACGAGCCCGAGTTGCGGCCATTGTTCGAGTACGTGCTCGCGCTCGCCAAGAGGAGTCGGAGCGCCTCGGGAGCAGGCCGCCCGGCCGGGCCGGCCGCGGGACCGGCGATGGCGCCGGAGATCGGCGGTGCCGGCGGCAGCGGAGCCCGGAGTGGTCTTCACGCCGCACGCGGCGCCGTCGTGGTCCAGACGTCGGTCCGGCGACGGGGGAACGCCCCCGTGCCTGCGACCCCGCCACCCCAACGACGGGCGGCCCCGGTGGCCGGCTCAGGCGTGCCCGCTGAAGCTCTTCGCGGACAGGACGATGTGCCTGCCACGCCGCGCCGGTTCGAGCCCCTCGAGGACTTCCTGCTGTGACGCCCGCTCATAATCATATGCGCGTCGGTGCAATCGACATCGGGTCGAACTCGATCCGGCTGCTGGTCGCCGAACTGCGCGAGGACGGGGCGCTGGTGACCGTGGCTCGGGCGGGGGAGGCCTGCCGGCTCGGCAAGGGTCTCGATTCCACCGGGCGCATCGATCCCGAGGTGGCCGACCGGGCCGCCCAGCTGGCTTTCGAGTTCGTGCGCCGCTCGCGCGCGCTGGGTGCCCGGCGCCTGTTCATGGGAGCCACCGCGGCATTGCGCCGTGCGCAGAACGGACCCGAGGTGGCGGCCGCGATCCAGGCTCGCTGCGGCATCCCCGTGCGTATCCTGTCGGGTGAGGACGAGGCGCGGCTGGTGCATGAGGCGGTGGTCCATGGTCTCGGACCCGGCGCTTGGCGGACACCCTGTGTGGTGTTCGACCTCGGGGGTGGCAGTACCGAGGTCACCAGCGGCGTGGGGCTTCAGTTGGGCCGCTGGACCAGTCTGCATTTCGGTGCGGTCACCCTGACCGAGAAACACCTGCGCCACAGCCCGCCGGACCTGGCCGAGATCGAAGCCCTCGAGCTGGACGTCGCCCAGGCACTCATGCACCAGTGTGCATATATGCCTCGCGAGACTCCGCTGCTGGCTGGAGTGGGAGGGACGATCACCGTCCTGGCCGCGCTCGACCGCGGGCTCGAGACCTACGACCCCAGCCTGCTGGAAGGCTGGACCATCCCCATCGAGCGTCTCGAGGACTGGATCTCCCGCATCGTCGGATCCACGGAGGGAGAGCGGCAATCCTGGGCCATCCTCGGTCACGGTCGCTCCGACATCGTGGCTGCCGGAGCGCTGGTGGTTCGCGCGCTCGCGCGCCGTTTCCCATCCCGCGGGCTGGTCTGCTCCACCCAGGGCCTCCGATACGGTCTGGCCCGGATGGCGGTGGAGCAGGGCACCGACTTCTGATCCCACCCGGTGCACACGGCGCGAGCCTTGTCGACCCAGGCACGCCGGGCGTGTCTCTCCTCCCGTCTCGCCTCGTCCCGCGTCCCCACCACGTCCCCCCGAGTTGTTTCGCGTCCTCCCGGCGTCCTCCCGTGTCGTCCCGCGCGCCCCTTGGGCCAGGGTCCCACCCGTTACTGGAAAGCCGCTTGCCGGCGGCCCCGTTCAGGGGTGACAAACCTGTAAAGAACTCATTGACCCGCTTCGAGACGGGGCGGATACTTGCCTCGGCGCTGAGACAAACCCCCTCTCGTATCAGGTTCCCCGCATCCGTACCTCGCTTGTCGTGCGGGGATTGGATTTTTCATCTCTCACCAGGGGTGGAGGCCGGCACAGCGCATGAAAAAGAATCGCATCAGGCTCCTGGTCACACTGATCCTCACCGTGGCATTCGCGGCCGGGGTGGTGGGCAATGCTCTTGCGAGCCGGTGGAGTCCACCGGCCAAGTCACCGACGACGGTGACCTCGCAGGGCATGAGCAAGCCCGCGGCACGGCCGTCGAATGGCGAACCCGATGGTGGACAGACCATCGCGCCGCCGATCACGGCCACTCGTTCCCTCCGCCCGCTGGGTGGTTGGACGGGCGGCGGTGGCATCTCGCACACGGAATGGACTCAGTGGATCTGGGCGAGCTGGATCACTCTTCTCGCGCGTTAGCCGCCGACTCGGCTGGCGCGCGACATTGATCCGTCGCTGAGAGCGGAACCGGAACGAACCGCCGGGAAAGCTCAACCGGGTGTCAGTCTCCGACCGAGGGTTCGACAGTGCAGCGAGCGATCCCCCCCGATCCCACTCAGGCTCGCCCCCACTCCCGCGAGGGTGGGGAGCAGCGCGAGGCGATCGGCGACCTCTACTTCGCGGCAGACAACTTCGCCGCGGCGTTGGAGGCATATCAGTCTGCCTTGCGCGAGGACACGCACCTCGCGCCAGGGTCCCGTTGCCGGCTCCTCGTCCGGGTGGCCGACACCGAGATCCAGCGTGGCAACGACGGCGCCGCCCTCGCTCCCCTTGCCGAGGCGCGTGCGCTCGCCCGTGAACTGGGTGATCCGCACATCGTCGCCACCATCGCGGCCCGGATGTCGGCGGCGCTGACGGGACTCGGCCGGTATCGCCGCGCCCGTCGCTACGCCATGTTCGCGTGGACGCTCCTGCGTGACACCGACGACCACGCCACGGTGGCGAAGATCGGCGTCACGATGGGGCTCTGCCTGTCGCGGCTCGGCCGGCTCGACGAGGCGGTGGAGTGGCTGCAGGACGCCGCCGCCACCTTCCGTCGCATCGACGACTCCGACGGGCTCGTCACGGCGCTCAACAATCTCGGCCTGATCTACAAGAACCGCCGCCAGTGGCGGGAGGCCACCAGCTACCTCGAGCAGGCACTCCGGATCGACGAGCGCGCCGGGCTCTACGCGCGCATGCGCGCACATCACCAGAACCTCGGCCTGATCCGCTACTGCCTCGGGCAGTGGGATCTGGCCGACGAGAGCTTCCGGCGCTCGCTCCAGATCTCGCGCGATACCGGGCACGTGCTCGGCGAGTCGCTTGCGCTCATGGCGCTCGGCCGGCTCGCGCGCAGGCGCCGTCAGTTCGAGCGCGCCGAGGAGCACTTCCGCCAGGCGCTCACTCTCGCCGGCCGCGTCTCCGCCGATCGCGAGTGCGTGCTGGCCTCCGAGTTCATGGCGGAACTCGAGCTCGATCGTGGCCATGCCGCCACCGCGGCGACGCTGTTGCGCGAGGGACTCGATCGCGCGATGACCTTCGCGCCGCAGGGCGACCTGGTGGCCGAACTCGAGACGAGGCTCGGTCTCGCGCTGCTGCACCAGCGGCGCACCGAGGAGGCGCAGCCGCACCTGCTCAAGGGCTTCGCGCTCGCCGAGCGCCTGGGCGACCGGCTCGAGCAGGCGATCGCCGAACGCGCGATGGCGCGGCTGGAGGCGCTGCGGGGCAACGGCGCCGGGCTCGAGACGCGCATCCGTTCCGCGGCGTCCTGTTTCGAGCAGCTCAACGAGACCTACGAACTCGCCACCACGCTCGCGACGTGGGGCGAGCTGCTGTCGCTCCTCCCGGCCGGCCAGCGCACGCGCGTGCCGCTCGAACCGGTGGCGGACGCGTCGCGCAGGGCCGCCACGCTGTTCCGCGAGCTCGGGGTACCCTCGCTCGCCGCGGAGGCCTCGATGACGCTCGCGCGGCTGGAGTCCGAGCGCGAACGCTACGACCAGGCGCTCGCCCTGCTCGAACAGGCCGAGGAATGGCTGCGCGAGTCGCACGACGATTCGCTCGGCGATCGAGCCGGAGCGCTGCGTCGCGAGCTCGAGCAGCAGTACGTCGCGGTGTCGCTCTCGACCTGCAACGAGTTCCGCGCCCTCGAAGAGGCGAACCGGCTGTTCCGCGACGCCTCCGACATGGACGGATTGCTCGCCTCGACGGTGAAGCTCGCGGTCGAGCACGCCGGCGGCGACCGCGGCTTCGTCGCGTTCAGCTCGGGGGGCGGGCGGCTCGAGGTCGTGGCCCAGCACGGGCTCGGCCGCGATCGCGCGCGTCGCGTGCTGCAGGTGCTCGAACAGGCGCTCGGCGCCCGGCTCGCCGAGAGCGGACCGTTGTTCTCCAGCCGTGTCGCGGCTGACACGCGCTTCAGCGCGGCGCTCGGTGGCGCGCTCGAAGGGGTCAGCTCGCTGGTGTGCGTGCCGCTCAACTTCCCGTCGCAGGCATTGGGACTGGTGTACGTCGACCGTCTCAGCGACAACCTTCTCGGTGCATTCCGACAGCGCGAGCTGAATCTTCTCGCGGTGCTCGCGAACAGCGCCGCCGTCGCCATCGTCGAGGCGCAGCGCTCGCTGCTGCTGGTCGAGAATCGCCAGCTGCGCCAGCAGCTCATGCCGTCGCCGGGTCTCGACCGGGTGGTGTCGCAATCGCGCGAGGTCGCCGATATCGTGCGGTTGCTGCAGAAGGTCAGCGACAGCGCCGCGACCATCCTGTTCGTGGGCGAGACCGGCACCGGCAAGGGGCTCCTCGCCCAGACCGTCCACGACCTCTCGAACCGCCGCGAGCGGCCGTTCGTGCAGGTGAACTGTGCCGCGCTGCCCGAGCACCTGCTCGAGTCCGAGCTGTTTGGCTACGTGCAGGGCGCGTTCACGGGCGCCACGCGCGACAAGTCCGGTCTGTTCGAGGAGGCCGAAGGCGGCACCATCTTCCTCGACGAGATCGAAAAGATCCCCGAGTCGGTCCAGGCCAAGCTGCTGCACGTCCTCGATCGCGGCGAGATCCGCCCGGTGGGCGCCACGCGCAGCCGCAAGGTGGACGCTCGCGTGATCTGCGCCACCGGCACCGATCTGCGCGAGCGCATCCGCGAAGGCCGCTTCCTCGAGGACCTCTACTATCGTCTGAACGACATCACCGTGCGGGTGCCGGCGTTGCGCGAGCGGCGCGAGGACATCCCGCTGCTCGCGCAGCACTTCCTCGAGACCTTCTCGCGTCAGATGGAGAAGGACGTGCGCGGCTTCCGTCCCGACGTGATGCAGGCGTTCCTCGGTCACGAATGGCGCGGCAATGTTCGTGAGCTCGAGAAGACGGTGAAGCGCATGGTGGTGCTCGCCGACGAGGGCACGGCGCTCGATGCGTCGCTGCTGCCGCCCGAGGTGCGCGAGAGCGTTCCCGCGACCGTGACCGAGGCGAAGCCGGGCGGACGTTCGCTGCGCATCAACGTCGCCGTGCTCGAGAAGCGGATGATCGCCGAGGGGCTCGAGCGCAACGGCTGGAACAAGGCCCGCACGTCCCGTGAACTCGGTCTCAGCTACCCGACGCTGCTCGCGAAGATCCGTCTCTTCAAGCTCGAGTCTCGAAAGGGTTCGAAGAGTTAACGGTCGGACGTCCGACCGCACGAAGATTTCTTTACAGCCAAGCCCGCTTCCGCGAACGAGTTAGATTCGCGGACGCGGGCTTGATGTTTTTGTTTCCTATTCGCGGCGCCGCGCTGGTCCCGGTCGCTGCCGCGTTCGATCCAGTTCGGACTCTACCAGTCATTGTTTCGCAACGAGTTACACCGCTGGAACCGTGCTGTCACCTCGATGGCACGTGACGTGCTCATAACGAATGACCGGAGGGGGGGACCTCCAAAGCAGCAAGCGCCAAGCAGCAAGTAGCGAAGCAGCAAGCGCCAGCAGGGTAGAGAGTCTCAGAGCCAGCAGCACCGCAGCATCTGGGCTAGCCGGTTTCGGTCGGGCGCTGGACGAGGGTACGAGCCCCGGTCATCTCGACTACGCACCGGCTCGATCGGCCGGCTAGCCTGGAGTAGTACCCAAGACGATCCACCTCGTGGCGCGGCCGGGAGCCGCGCCGCGTGCAGCGACCCGGAGGCGTCGAGGGCGCCGGTCTCATCGCGACGCGCCGAATCACCCGGTCCTGGTGTGTCGCGGCTCGGAGTCCCCGGTCCCGCGACGCCGAAGGGTTCGGGACATCGGTTTCCGTGGCTGGGCCGGCACTGGGGGATGTTCCGGCTCCGGTTGCGTGCCTCACCGGCCGGTGTCCCGGTAAAGGGACACGTTTCCGACCCGCGATCCCAGGGGATCCGCGGGTCGACGTGCGTTCGAGCCCGGTCGCTCCGCGGGTCGACGTGCGTTCGAGCCCGGTCGCTCCGCGCGTCAACGTGCGTTCGAGCCCGGTCGCTCCGCGCGTCAACGTGCGTTCGAGCCCGGTTGCTCCGCGCGTCCGTCGCCCCCGCTGTGGCGCCGCAGGCACAGGCGTATCGCGTCCGCACCACCGGAGCGCCCCCGCCACGCCCCGCGCCCCGCCACTTCCTTCCACGCAACTCGATCACTCCCAATGGGTTGCATGCCCACTGTGGAATCGGCGGTGGGGATGGCATGTGCGTTGCGCTTGAGGAGTGAACGTCGAGGCGGCCGACCCACCGCCCGCGGAGGTCACGATCATGCGCTCCCTCATCGCCCTGTCCGTTCTCGCCCTGTCCACCGCCG
>Ga0315273_10008428_pt1 | contig 12995 bp, 12 predicted proteins | sample YL17G02_0_MG_FD_205753 | JGI IMG/M metagenome (GOLD analysis project Ga0315273, IMG submission 205753) | Sediment microbial communities from Yellowstone Lake, YNP, Wyoming, USA - YL17G02_0 | ecosystem: Environmental > Aquatic > Freshwater > Lake > Sediment | place: USA: Wyoming | collected...
ACGTCGTCGACTTTGTGCTGCCGCTGACCGTGCAGCGCGTCAGAGCCAGCGACCGGATCGCGGCCACCAAAGGGCGCGTGGCCCTGCAGTACGGCCCGCTCGTCTACAACATCGAGAAGGTCGATCAGGACATCACGCAGGCGCTCGCCGCCGGCTCGGCATTGACGACGGAGTGGAAGCCCGACCTGCTGGGTGGGGTGATGACGATCCGGGGGACGTTTGCCGATGGCAGCCGGCTGACGGCCATCCCCAACTACGCGCGCTACAACCGCAATCCGCCCGTTGTCGTGACGGCGCCACCGGCCCCGGCGGCACCGGGGGCGCCGGCCGTGCGGCCGCCTCGGCCTCCGGCGACGTCCATCATCTGGATGAAGGAGCCGTAGGCGGAGCGGGCTCCTTTGCGTAGATGAGACGCTCCACGAGCCGGATGTCGGCGAGCGGGCGTTCGTCCGTTACGCTTTCGAGCGGTCCGCGCTCGACATCCTCAAAAAGCATCGTCCATCGCCCCGGATGGGGGTTGACCAGGCAGACCGGGTTGAGGATGTGGAAGTGTCCCTTTCCGCCGCGCATCCGTTCCGCCATCGCAACCACCGCTGCGCTTGCGGGTTCGAGGTCTTCGGTGTCGGCGGGAACGCTGTCCTCACCGTGAAGAAGAATGGCGAGCGGCTTCGCCCTGTCCTCGATGGGCTGTTCGTCGAAAAAAACGTACGCCTTCCCCTCGTCTGTGGCTTCGAGCACAATCGCCCGGCGCGCGGTGCCCGTGATGGCACAACCCGGCACCGTCGTGTGGATATGACCCCGTGCGCGAGCGCGGACGATCTGCTCCACCTTTTCCGCCAGCGCGGTGTGACTCAGTTCGATCAAGTCGATGCGGGATGTCATCGCGGTGACCTCGCCAGGCGGCACGAGGTGTCGATGATAGCACTCGAATGCAGGATCGACGTTGTCCGCGGTTGTCGGGTCATGCTCGACACGGATCTCGCGAACCTCTAGTGTCCCGTCCCGGTGATTGGCGACATAAGTCCCGGAGCGCGGCGCCCGGATCGCAAGGCGCGAAACGCGAGAATACCGGGAGTATTTGAGCGATGAGCAACGCAGCGAGGCGGGATGCCCCGCCTGGGAATGATGATGCGAATCACTGGGACGGGACACTAGCAGGCAGAGGTGAAGGCCTTGAACCAGGCGGTCAAGCGTAACCTCGGCCGGTTTCCGGACGACGTCATGTTTCAGCTCACCGACGACGAGGCATGGCCGACGGCCCGGATCGCCGACAATGCTCGTCCTCGCCTGGTGACCTATGCGACAATGAGGGCCGTCGGCGGGACAACCCGATGGTAGACATTGCTCAGCAGATTGCGCACTGGACGCGGATCAGGTATACCGATGGCTGATGAGCGAATTCTAAACTCCATTAGAAAGTACTTGGGCGTCTTGCGCGCCGAACACGGCGTGGACGCCCGTGCCGCCGTCTTGTTTGGCTCCTATGTGCGGGGCGAGGCTGACGAGTGGAGCGACATCGACCTCGTCGTCCTGGCCGGACGCTTCGACGAGCGAATTGAGAGGCGGGACGTCGACCTGCTCTGGTGGGTCGCGGCACGAACGGACAGCCGCATCGAGCCGATCCCGTGCGGTGTCCGCCAGTGGGTCGAGGATCAGTCGAGCGCGATCATCGAGATCGCCCGTCGGGAAGGACGGGTCATTCTCCCAGACGCCGCGTAGTCGGCTCTTCGGAGACGACGGGGCAGCCATTGCCGCTTCCGTTGCCCGGCCACTCAAACAGACAGAACAGCATCCAATTGACCCATGGCAAAGGGGACACCGACACTGACGCCCATCAAGAACGCCAGGAAGCCGAAGAAGGCCCTCCGATCTCACGAGTTCACGACGATCTTCATCAACGGGAAGCAGAAGCGAGTGCGGCGTCAACCCATGATTGACGGCATCAGCGCCGACGAGTTCATCAGACGGAATGCCGATCCAATCTGGTTTCATCAGCATGGGATGTGGGAAGACATCAAGCCGGAAGGCGACGAAGGTGTCTGACCGACCACTGGGGACATCCGCCGTCCCGCTGACTCCGCGGAAGGACCCTCAACACGAACGTCTGGCGCTCCAGTTGGACGTCGCGCCGGGGAAGAGATACTGGGTGGATGCACATCATGAAAACGAAGCGATCACGCGATCTCCCGAACGTCCCGTGGATCACCGCGGAGGGGGCGTTCGATCCGACGGAGTTCCCGATCGACTCGACACTGCGACAGTGCGTCGATTCGAACTCCAACAAGTTCACCTCTGGATGCAGGCTCCTCGCGATCATGGCGGGGCACGGGAGAATCGAGGCGGGTGTCTTCCTGCTGGGGCTGCTGCGATACTACCAGGACGAGTTGAGCAGGCTCGGGGTGGTCGTCGAGAGCCTCAGAGAGTTCCGAGACACTCGATGCGCGGCCGTCCTATTTGGTGAGTTGCGGCGCGTCCCTTCGTCGAACACGACGAGAAAGTACCTTGACACCGTGATCACGACTCTGGCTCGGATGCCGGCCGACATGGTCCAGGAGCAGTTCTGGGAGCTCGCCGGGGATTTGGCCTTTTCGTATCGGATGCGCGCGAAGTTCAAGGCAATAGCGGAGGCCATTGACGGAAGATCGTGAACGCTCTCTCCGTGGGGACAGGGTTCCGCCAGCGGCTGGCCGGACGAGTTCTCGGATGATCGAGGCTTCCGCTCTACGGTCACAGTGTGTGACCTTAGAGAATGGACGCCCGACCCGTCGTAAACCTGAATCTCCATGGACGACAGCATCGCCTGCGGCCGCGAAGGGGGCCTGGCGCTAACTTGGTGATTGGCTGGCCTGCCCGACCCGCCTTCGTTCCGTTGGAATCACGAGAACTTCGGCGCGTCTGATGGCTAGCCAGCCGCAGCATCGCGAGGAACAAAGCGGGCCGGAACGAGTCACGCTTGCCGCGATTCGAAGGCCCGAGGCGCAGGCCGCTAGGCGCCGGGACTGGGGCTGGGACTGGGACTGGGACTGGGACCGGGACTGGGGCTGGCGTAGGAGCGGCGCCGCTTCAGGATCTCGGCGATCCGGTTGCGGACCACCATCTTCAAGTAGGTCACCATCAGCGCCCGATCGCGCAGGATCCAGCGCGACAGCGTCTTGCTGACCGAGAAAACGTTGAAGAACGCGTCGAGGATCTTCTTGCGCGCGGCGATGGCCTCTTCGTGGGTGAAGTTCCTGAACTGGATGGACGGGACGTCCTTGCGCACCTCGTCCCAGTTGCGGTTGACCCGGCCCTCCTTCTCCAGGCTCTCGAACAGCGGCGTGCCCGGCCAGGCCGTCGCGAAGAACACGCGCGGGAAGTCGGCCTTGGCCTTCTTCATCGCGGCGATCAGGCGGTCTGGGTACGCGCGGTCGTGCGAGTCGAGGCCGAGGATGGTCGAGGCGATCACCCCCAGCTTGTGGTCGTGCAGCCGGGCGATGACCTGCTGGTAGTCGAGCCCGACGTTATGGTTCTTGTTGACCAGCTTGAGCCCCTCCTCGTCGATGGTCTCGAACCCGACGAAGACGGCCCGGCAGCCCGCGCGGTGCATCAGCGACATCAGCTCGGGCTCGGTGGCCAGCTTGGTCGAGGATTGGCAGCCCCAGAAGAATGTGTAGTTCCGCCGGATCATCTTCTCGAGGAGGATCTTCCGATCTTCGATGTCCTGGTCGGTGTAGCCGATGAAGTTCTCGTCGGTGACGACGACGAGGGCCTGGTCGCGCACCGAGTCGAGATCCTCGAGGATCGTGTCGTGCGGGATGGTGCGGTACTTCCGCTCCTTGAAGACGGTCAGGTAGCAGAACGAGCAGTTGTGGGGGCAGCCCCGCGAGGTCATCACCGACGGGTACTGGTAGTTGGCGTGGATGAGATCGCGCCGCGGCGTGCCCAGCGTGTCGAGGGGCACGTTCATCGGGCCGAAGTAGGTGGGCTTGGTGCTCTGCTTCTCGAAGTCCTCGAGAAACCTCTTCCAGGGGCCCTCGCCTTCGCCGATGCACACCGAGTCGAAGTGCTGCAGGGCCTCGTCGGGCAGGGCCGAGACGTGCGCGCCGCCGATGATGGTCTTGATGCCTCGCGTCCGCAGCCGATCGCCGATCTCGTACGCCCGCTTGATGCCCGGCGTGATCGCCGAGACCGCCACCAGATCTGCGTCGAGGCGATCGGGGTCGACGTCGGCGCCCACGTACTCGTCGTAGAGGGTGACCTGGTAGTTCGACGGCGTGTGTCGAGCGAGGTAGCCCAGCGCCAGCGGGCTGTAGAGCAGTTCCTCTCCTACCGTTTCCTTGACCCGCGACGGGTACACCATAGCCAGCTTGATCATCTCGAAACTCCCGTTCCGCGGTGCTGCCCGGCATCGGTGCCGCCCCAGCGCTCGACCGACTTGGAGCGGAACTTTGCACCGCCGCTGAGAAGAGGCCAGCGTATGCCCGAAACCGAGCGCGCTCAGCCATCGACCCCGACAGCCTCCGGCGGGCTGCGTGGCCCCACGGCAGCGGGCCACAGTAGGCCGACTATCGATGACGAGCGTGTTCTGCGCGCAATGACTGTGACACGGCCATCGGCGACGGCTCGTGTGATCGGCGCTGCGCTACGTTGTTCGAAGCAGCATAGCAGAAACTCGATGCAATTGGCTCGGTTGGTCGCCCGACAGGATTCGAACCCGTGGCCTTCGGCTCCGGAGGCCGGTCAGGCCCTGCTGTGGCGCTCGATTGCGGCGCGTGGTTCCATGGTGAAATGTGACGTTTCCTACGTCCCGTCGAGCGATTGTAATCCCGGCCCTTGTTGAATCTGGGGGAACCGAATTGAACTCTTGGAAGGCCGAACGCTACAGAAGCGACTACGTGCTACAGGATCCAAACCGAAAGTGTGTTCCTCGACGAGCGGGGCGCTCAAGTGGCCGCACAATCCCGATTCACGGCCATCGGTTGGGGGAATTGCATGGCGGCCGCAGCGCCACACTCTAAACGTGGCGGCGCCTGACCGCGCTCGACGTCGCTGGCTGCGAGCGTTGGCTGGGCCGTCGCCCCGCCTTCCGTTTGGCCGGCGTCGTTGGCGTTCCGGAGGCGGCCAAAGATACGACCAGGCGCCCGTCCGTGCCTTCCCTCCGCTTCAGGGCCGCAATGATCGCCTTGAGATCGTTGCCGTGCTCCTGAGCGATGGCGGCTCGAATCGCCCGAACTTCGTCAACGATGGGGTCTCGAGACATAGGGTTACGCCTCCATCAACTCCTCGGGCGTGCAAATGACTGGCGCCCGCAGCCCCGCCTCTCGGCAGGCCTGTTCGATCTTGCCACGAATTGCCGCGTTCGCGATGTGCGTCAAGTTCCACGTGACGAGATAGTCCATCCTATTGATGCCTGCCACGGCAATATGAATGGCATCGATCCGAGCTTTGGCCGGAACCGCGCCGACCCGAAGCAACCGGTTCGCGACCGCGTCGACCTCCGCGGTCAGGCCGAGCACAGGGATCCCTTCAAGCAACGCCATACGTCGTGCAGCGGCGACCGCATTGCCACGGGCGGCTTCCTCGACTACCGCCTGAGACACGAACAACTGGAAGCGATCGCGATCACTCCACCAGGCTCGTGTCACCTCCTGGTGTCCTGCCAAGACGATGTCTCGACTCGGCGACGCTGCCAGATAGCTGATAACCGTTGTCTCGACGTACACCTGCGGCATGGTCTATCTCGTCCCGCCACAGGTATACCACACGTGAACGAGCGAGGGAGCCCAATCACACTCCTGCGTGCTCCGCCGCTCCGGGCGCTTGGCGCTAACTTATTGGTGGGATGGCCTGCCCAGCCGAAGCGCCGCGAGGAGAGGATCGGACCGGAGCGGTGCGAAGGCTGGTGCGCCCGACAGGATTCGAACCTGTGGCCTTCGGCTCCGGAGGCCGACGCTCTATCCAGCTGAGCTACGGGCGCACGAACCCTCATACTACCACACTGGAATTGGCCGCAGAGGCGCACGCAAACCCTGCGGCCCAGGTCAATCCGCCCTCAGCCCTGAGCTCGCGTAGGCCGCAAGAGGCGTTCTTGCGTCGGGCCGCTGCTTCACGGTTGCGAGACGACCGCGGAGCGCACAACCCAACTCGGGTCGAAGGGGAGGTCTGCCGCGCGCCCGGAATCCGTTATAGACTCCATTTCGTGGCCAATCTCGAGTTCCAGAACAGCCTGCCCGAGGCGCACGGAACCGTTCCGATCCCGCTCGACGCCGGTTTCTGGCGCAAGCTCTTCGCGTTTGCGGGCCCCGGGTACCTCGTCGCGGTCGGCTACATGGATCCGGGCAACTGGGCGACCGATCTGGCCGGAGGCGCCCAATTCGGCTACGCGCTGCTCAGCGTCATCATGCTGTCGAACCTGATGGCGATCCTGCTGCAGGCGCTGGCCCTGCGCCTCGGCATTGCCACCAACCTCGACCTGGCCCAGGCCTGCCGCGCCTACTATTCGAAACCCGCATCCATCGCGCTCTGGATCCTGGCGGAGATTGCCATCGCGGCCTGCGACCTGGCCGAGGTGATCGGCGCCGCCATCGCACTCAACCTCCTCTTCGGTCTGCCGATGGCGGTCGGCGTCGTGCTCACCTCGTTCGACGTGCTGTTCCTGCTCGTCGTGCAGCAGCACCGGTTCCGCGTCCTCGAAGCGGTGGTCGTCACCCTCATCCTCGGCATGGCGGGCGCCTTTGCAATCGAGATCTGGCTGTCGAAGCCGGACATCGCGGCGGTGCTGGGCGGAGTGATTCCGACGCCGGAGATCCTCCGCAATCCGGGCATGCTCTACATCGCCATTGGCATCCTCGGGGCCACGGTGATGCCGCACAATCTCTACCTGCACTCGTCGATCGTGCAGACGCGCAAGTACGCCGACACGCGGGAGGCGAAGTCCGAGGCGATTCGGTTCGCCACCATCGATTCGACGATTGCCCTGACGTTGGCGCTGTTCATCAACGCGGCGATCCTGGTGGTGGCGGCCGCGACGTTCCACGGCACTGGGCATGAGTCGGTGGCCGATATCGGGGATGCCTACAAGCTGCTCGCGCCGCTGCTCGGCACCTCGCTCGCCAGCACGTTGTTCGCCGTCGCGCTGCTCTTCTCGGGCCAGAATTCCACGCTCACCGGCACGCTCGCCGGCCAGATCGTCATGGAAGGCTTCCTCAACATCCGCCTGCGGCCGTGGCTGCGGCGCCTGATCACGCGGCTTATCGCGATTGTTCCGGCGCTCTTCGCGGTGTTGATCTGGGGCGATCGCGGCGCGGGCGCGTTGCTCATCCTCAGCCAGGTGGTCTTAAGCCTCCAATTGCCGTTTGCGGTCTTCCCGCTCGTGGCGTTTGCGAGCAACCGGAAGCTGATGGGGCAGCACGTGGCGCCGCGCTGGATGCGCGCGCTCGCATGGCCGGTGGCCGTGCTGATTGCCGTGCTCAATGCCTGGCTGCTCGTGCAGGTGGCCAGCGAGTGGATGAAGTAGAGGTACGCGATGTACAAGCGCATCCTGATCGCGATGGAGCATTCGGCGGCCGATCGCACCATCCTGGATCACATTCAGCCGCTCGCCCGCCTGTGCGGCGCGAACCTGCTGCTCGTGCACGTGGCCGACGGGTGGGTGGCCCGCGCATACGACGATCTGAAACTGCGTGAGTCGAAAGAAATCCTCGAGGACCGTGCCTACCTCGAGTCGGTGCGCGCCGAACTTGCCGCCGCCGGCTTTGCCGTTGAGGTGATGCTCGCGATGGGCGACCCCGCAACCGAAATCGTCCGCATCGCCGAGTCGACGCCGGTCGATCTGGTCGCCATGGCCACGCACGGGCACCGGTTTCTCAAGGACGTCATCCTGGGCGCCACGGCCGACAAAGTCCGCCACGCGCTCAAAGTGCCCGTGCTGCTACTGCAAGCGCCGCCGCTCGGAGAACGTTGAAGCGTCCACGCGGGGGGAACCTTTGCGGTTGTTTCGCCGTCTGCTACTGGTAGACAGCGAGGTTCCTGCATGGCACGTGTGACCAAATCCCGCCTCATCATCGGCTTCATCGTCATCGGCATCGTCGTCTTCGGTGGCGCATGGATGACGCTTCGCGGAGGCTCTGCCACGATCGACCCGGGACGTATCGTCGCCGTCGAGCGCGGCGATCTCGCGAAATCGGTCGTGGCGACCGGCCGCATCGAACCGATCGCCAAGGTCGAGATCAAGTCGAAGGCCAACGGCATCGTCAAGGAACTGAAGGTCGATGTCGGGGCGCAGGTGAAGGTTGGGCAGGTGCTGGTCGAACTCGACCGGGACAACCTCGCCGCGAGGCTGCGCGAGGCGCGAGCCGCACTCGGCGGTGCCGAGGCCAGCCTGACGGCCGCCGGCGCCGAACTCGAGAAAAACAATGTCGAGGCCGAAGGGCCAGACGTGCCCTTTGCGCGCCGCAACGTCGAGCGCGCCGACCGCCTGTTCAAGGACGCGCTGATTCCCTTGCAGTTGGTCGACGATGCGCGAAGCCTGCTGGATCAGGCGGTCAACCGCCAACTGGTAGCACGGACGCAATTGGGTGTCGGGCAGGCCCGGGTCGCCCAGGCCCGCGCGGCCGTGGCTGCCGCGCAGGCCGCCCTCGACCGTGCCGAAGAGGAGTTCAACAACGCCACCATCCGGTCGCCGATTGACGGCATGGTGCTCGCGCGGCCCGTCGAAATCGGCAGCCCGGTGTCGTCGATTCTCAATCTCGGCGCCAACGGCACGCTGGTGATGGTGCTCGGCGACATCAGCCGCGTCTACGTCAAGGGCAACGTCGACGAAGCCGACATCGGCGCCGTGCGCATGGGCCAGCCGGCGCGCATCAAGGTGGAGACGTTCCGCGACAAGCAGTTCGAAGGCAGGATTACGCAGATCTCGCCGATGGGCACCGACAAGGACAACGTGATCTCGTTCGAGGTGAGGGTGTCGATCGACAACTCCGCCGGCGAACTGCTGGCCAACATGACAGCGAATGCCGAGATCATCCTCGAGCAGCACAAGTTCACGCTCATCGTGCCCGAGGCCGCCGTCATCTACGACAACAAGCGCAACGCGTCGGTGGACGTGGTCGCGCCCGGGACGAAGACGGGCAAGGACCGGCGCCCGATCAAGGTCGGCGTGAGCAACGGCACGAAGACGCAGGTGCTGAGCGGCCTCACGGAAGGGCAGAAAGTCGTACTGCAGTAGGGGCTGGCGCCAGTCGGGACAAGGGATGGGGGTTAGGGATCAGGGACTAGGGATTGGCAACCGTCTCGGAGGCCGGGCTGGAGCCCGGCGATCCCAGGGGTGTCACGCTGACCAACTGTCCGACTCGGAGGCCGGGCTGGAGCCCGGCGATCCCAGGGGTGTCACGCTGCCAGCCCAGAGGTGTCACCCCGCCCGACTGTCCGATCCGTTGTGAGCCTGGGATCGCCACGCTCCAGCGTGGCAGGCGGGGTTCGGGATTCGGGAGTCGGGGCCAGCCAGGGACAGACAGGGGCCAGGCAGACGCATGTTCTTCCAGGATCTCTTCGCACAGACACTCGCGAATCTGCGGGCCAACAAGCTCCGCAGCTTCTTGACGATGTTCGGCATTGTCTGGGGCGTGATCTCGATCCTGATTCTGTCGGCGGTCGGCGAGGGTTTTGCCCGCGGCAACCAACACGTGCTCGAGGAGCTCGGCAAGAACATCGTCATCATCAGAAACGGCCGCACCAGCCTGCAGGCGGGAGGGGAGCGCTCCGGCCAGTTGGTGCGCCTGACGCTCGACGACGTGTACGCGCTGCAGCGTGAGTCGAAGCTGCTCGAATCGATGAGTCCGGAGTTGATGCGCGGTGGGCTCAAGGCGAAGAGCGGGTTCAACGCGAGTTCGGTGCAGATCAGCGGCATCTGGCCCGTGTTCCAGTATCTGCGGACGCTCGACGTGGACCGTGGCCGCTTGATCAGCGACGAGGACTGCCGCGAGGCGAGGCGCGTGGCCGTCGTCGGCTACGACGCGGCCAAGCAGTTGTTCGCGGATCGCGATCCGGTCGGTAGCGAGATCACAATCGGCGGGCTGCCCTACACGGTGATTGGCCGCGTGCGGAAGAAGCAACAGGATTCCAACTACACGGGCCAGGACGACCAGCGGCTGTTCCTGCCGTACGAGACGACGCGCAAGGACTTTCCGCTTCCCGGGCGACTGAACACGCCGGACCATCTGTCGGCCATCATCGCGGGGCCGAAGCCCGAGGCGACGCGGATGATCCGGGACATCATGGAACGCGAGAAGGACATGCGCGGGTTTTTCGGTCTCAATGCGCGGGGGCCGGTAGAGCAGGAGATTCGCGACATTCTGTCGAAGCGGCACGACTTCGACCCGCAGGATCCGGAAGCCATCAGCTTCTGGAACACGGCAGTCGAATCGGTGATGTTCGAGAAGATGATCGCAGGCATGGATCGCTTCTTCCTCGCGGTGAGCATCGTCACGCTGCTGCTCGGCGGCATTGGCGTGATGAACATCATGCTGGTCGCCGTGCGGGAACGCACGCAGGAAATTGGCGTCCGAAAAGCGCTTGGCGCGACATCGAGGAGCATCCAGTTCCAGTTCTTCGCGGAAGGGATCCTGCTGACAGGGCTGAGCGGCCTTATCGGCTTCGTCGTGGGGGCGGGCCTGTGCAGCCTGGTGAACCTCGCGCCGATGCCCGAGCGGTTCAGCGGGATGATCATCACGTGGCAGATCAACGTGCTAGCCGTGGGCATGCTGACGTTGATTGGCGTGGCGGCCTCGACCTATCCCGCCCGTCGGGCCGCCATGCTGCCGCCGATTGAGGCGCTCCGGTACGAGGCGTAGGGGAGAACCGAGTAGACGGTCGGGATTCGTAGGGGCGGGCCCCCGTGCCCGCCCGGACGCGAGGGCAACCACAGGGGGTTGCCCCTACGGAAGCGTGGTTGTCGGAATCGCGGGGACGCGGAGGAACCGCCACGGCACCCGGGTCCAGGTAAGGCACGTTTTGCCGGCTTGTGTGAGCGGGGACGCGGAGCGAACCGCCACGGCACCCGGGTCCAGGTAAGGCACGTCTTGCCGGCTTGTGTGAGCGGGGACGCGGAGGAACCGCTCTCCAGCCGAGTCGGCGCCCGCCGGGTAGCCGAGGGTCAGGATGTAGGCCGTGTCCTTGGCGCTGGAGGTCGGTCTTTAGACCCGACGACGAGGCACAGGGCAGCCACGAAGGTCGCTCAATGCTGTTGAAAGAAATCCTCTCCCAGGCGTGGCATTCGCTGGTGGCTCACCGGTTCAGGGCGGGCCTGACGTTGCTCGGCATCGCGTGGGGGATTGTCACCGTCACGTCCCTGATGGCGTACGGCAATGGCTTTCATAACGCCCTCATCTTTGGGTTCAGCAACGCCTTTACCACCGGCGTCGCCGTCATCTACGGGGGCCAGACCAGCATGCAGGCAGGCGGCGAACGGGCCGGCAAGCGCGTGTTTCTGAAACTCGAAGATGCTGAGCCCATCCGGCAGTTGGGCCTCGTCAAGTCGGTCAGCCCGGAGCTCTTCGAATCACTGCCGCTGACGTATGGCAACCGGCAGACCACGGCCGGCGTGCGGGGCGTCGCGCCGGAGTACGGCGAGATGCGTCACGAGCTTCCGTCTGACGGCCGTTTTATCAACGCCGAGGATGTCGCTCGTCGGCGGCGAGTGGCGTTTGTGGGGACCGACGTTGCCCAGAAGCTGTTTGGCAACAGCCCGGCGGTTGGCGAGACGATCCGGATCCGGGGGGTCTCGTTCGAGGTGATTGGTGTGCTCGCCGACAAGGCGCAACTGTCGAACTACTTCTATCCCGACAAGCGCAGCGTCTTCATTCCGTATTCATCGACCGAGCAGATCTTCCATCAGGACTACCTCGACACGCTCGTCGTGCAGACCATCGCGCCGGAGTTTCACGAGGCGGGGATGCGGCAGGTGCGCGGCGTGCTGGCCGAGCGGCATCGCTTCGACGCCCGCGACGAGCGCGCGTTACAGATCAACGACAGCGCAGAGGCGCGGGAGATGGTTGGCGCGATGGCGACAGGCCTCAAGATCATCCTTGTGTTCATCGGATCGCTCACGCTGATGATTGGCGGCGTCGGTGTGATGAACATCATGCTGGTGTCGGTCACCGAGCGCACGCGCGAGATAGGCGTTCGCAAAGCTCTCGGCGCCCGCCGCCGTCACATCCTGCTGCAGTTCTTGATCGAGTCGCTCGTGATCACCGGGCTTGGCGGCGTGGCCGGCGTCATCCTCACCGTCATTTTGGTGAGCGTGGCCGGCGTGCAGCCGTTTCTCGCCGATCTGATCGGCGACCCGTCGCGCGGCACCGATATCCGCCTCGTGCTGACCCCCGACGTGTTGCTCGCGACCACTCTGATCCTGATGGTCACAGGAATTCTGAGCGGGCTCTGGCCCGCGCTCCGCGCCTCCCGCCTCGACCCCATCGAAGCCCTGCGCTACGAATGATTGGGGCCAGATCCCATTTCGAGGTCAGATCCCATTTCGAGGCGTACAGGCCGGGCCGGCGACTTGGCGCCGGTCGGCTTTGGAAGGAGGGTTGAGGAGGTTGGAAAATCTGGAGAGGCCGGTGGGTCAGACCTGCCTCTCCCGTGCGCCAGCGTGCGGGGCCACCACATCGCAGGCAAGCAAACCGAACTATCAGCCGAACAGAGTGCAATCGAGTTGCCAGTGTTACTGCTCGTCTTCGTGGCTGGTAAGTACTGACAACTCAGTCAGTTGCGTCCTATTCCCGTTTCGACGTGCGTCGAAATTCTGACAGCGCACGACCAACTGCGTCACGGCTGTGACAATCCTGTCCGCCAGGCGCGCACCACCCGTGCGCAGGTCGCACACCCCCTATTTCTTCGCGGGCGGCGGTGGAGCGGCCAGCGTCTCGACGCGCGCGGCCCAGGCGCGAGGTCCGAGCTCGGCCAGTTGGCCCAGTTCGGCGGCCGCCACGACGAGCTTGCGCATCGGGAGGATGATGGCC
>Ga0315273_10008429_pt1 | contig 12994 bp, 12 predicted proteins | sample YL17G02_0_MG_FD_205753 | JGI IMG/M metagenome (GOLD analysis project Ga0315273, IMG submission 205753) | Sediment microbial communities from Yellowstone Lake, YNP, Wyoming, USA - YL17G02_0 | ecosystem: Environmental > Aquatic > Freshwater > Lake > Sediment | place: USA: Wyoming | collected...
GTGTCTGGCCAGGGTGCTGGCGCTGGAACCTGAGGTGTTGATCCTGGACGAGCCTTGCTCGGGGCTGGACCCCATATCCACCGGCAAGATCGAGGACGCCCTGGCGGAGTTGAAGTCGCGCTACAGCGTGGTGCTGGTGACCAACAACACCAAGCAGGCGGCGAGGGCCTCGGACCGCACGGCCTTTTTCCTGATGGGCGAGCTGGTGGAGGTCGGGCCGACCCCGCAGGTCTTCACCAACCCTGCCGACCGGCGGACGGGAGACTACATCACCGGGCATTTCGGGTAGGTACGATCCGTGGAATACGTGATCCAGACATCGGGTCTGAACCTCTTCTACGGCAAGTTCCGCGCGCTGAAGGATGTGAATATCTCCATCCGCCCGCGGGCCATCACGGCGATCATCGGGCCTTCCGGCTGCGGGAAAAGCACGTTGCTGCGGTGCTTCAACCGGATGAACGATCTGATCGAGAGGGTGCGGATCAGCGGGGAAATCTTGCTGGAGGGCCGGGACATCAACCGGCCCGGTGTGGACCTGACCTCCCTGCGCCGCCGGGTGGGAATGGTCTTCCAGCGGCCCAATCCGTTCCCGCTTTCGGTCTTTGACAACGTCGCCTACGGGCCGCGCGTGCACGGGTGGGGCAGGAAAGCCGACCTGGAGGCCGTCGTGCAGGCGAGCCTGGAGGCCACCCGGCTGTGGGACGAGCTGAAGGACAGGCTCCACCGGCCTGCCCTGGAACTCACCCCCGAGCAGCAGCAGCGGCTTTGTATCTCGCGCCTGGTGGCCATTGAACCGGAGGTCCTGCTGATGGACGAGCCATGCTCGGCGCTGGACCCCATCGCCACCGGCCACATTGAAGAGTTGATGGGCGTCCTGGCCGAGAAGTACACCATCGTGATCGTCACGCACAACATGCAGCAGGCGGCCAGGGTATCGCGGGAAACCGCCTTCATGCTGCTGGGAGACCTCGTGGAGTTCGGGCGGACCCAGCAGATATTCACCAACCCCTCGGAAAAGCGGACCGAGGACTACGTTACCGGCCGGTATGGATAGTCGTCTGTGTCTATTCGGAGAGACCACATGGACATGCACCATGAAACGCAATTGGACAAGGACTTGCGGGAGCTGAATGACAGGCTCATGCACATGGCCGCCGTCGCCGAGAGGATGATCGACCAGGCCATCAAGGAACTGGTCAACCGCAACGAGCAGTACGCACCGGAGGTCACGGCGGAGGAGGGGGAACTCAACCGCCTCCAGATCGAGATAGACGAGCGTGCCCTGGCGATGCTGGCCACGCGACAACCGGTGGCCTCCGACCTTCGAGCGATCCTGGCGGCCACCCGGATCAACAGCGAGTTGGAGCGGATCGGCGACCTAGCCATCAATATCACAGGCAACGTCCATACGCTGGTTCAGCAGCCGCCGCTGAAACCCCTCATAGACATCCCCCGCATGGCCGAACTGGCCCGCAAGATGGTCGACGACAGCCTCCGGGCCTTCACGACCAGAGACATCGAGCTGGCCCGCTCGGTGATCCTGGCCGACGACGAGGTGGACGCCCTCCGCGATCAAGTCCTGCGGGAGTTGCTGACGTACATGATGGCCGATCCGCGGACCACGGAACGGGCCTTGGCGCTGATCCTGGTGTCCCGCCACCTGGAACGGATCGCCGACCACGCCACCAACATCGCCGAGGACGTCATCTACATGGCCCAGGGCCGCGACGTGCGTCACCCCAAGACGCCGCGGTAAGAACCGACGCCCTGACGGCCTGGGCGATTGTCCTGGCGCTTCGGGTTATTATCGCTTCCATCAGGCGGAGGCGAATATTATCGTAAGCTCGGTCGTTCCGTTGCTGATTTCGCCGGCGCCGGGGCGTTTCTGGCCGGCACATGGAGCTTACAAAGGCAGCCCGCAAGATGATGGCCTTCCAGATCGCTTTACTCCTGGTGCTGATGTGCGTCTGCTCGGTTGCGCCGGGGTTCTTCCTCGTCCGGCGATTGCGGTGGAGTCCGCTGGAGAAGTTCTGTGGGGCGGTGGGCCTTTCCCTGGTGTTGCTTTATCTGACGGCCTTTGCCACCCGCATCCTGGGCCTTGACCGTTGGGCCTACTACGCCGTCTCGCTGGGTTGTGTCGTTCTGGCCGCGGTTGCACGGCGAGACCTGGCGAGGCTCTTCCGCGCCTCTTCGGTGCGGCGGGCGGCGATTTGGTTTGCGTTTCTATGGGCCTGGACCTTCGCGCTGATGCTGCTGATCCGCAATTACTCCGGCGGAGGTTGGGGCGCGGACTGGCTGGAGCATTACGAGAGGGTGGGGTTTTTCCTGGGCAACTATCCCCAGGGCGCGACGTTCGGGGGTTTGTACACGCTGCCTGCCAGGCCCCCGATGATGAACGCCCTGGCTGCCCACTTCCTGGGTCAAGTCGGGACGCTGCGCTTCGAGACCTACCAAGTGGTCTTTGCGTTTTTCAGTCTGCTGGCCTTCCTGCCGTGCTGCCTGATGCTGGACGCCTTGGCCCATCGAGGCCGGAAGCAATTGCTGGTGTTGGGCGTCTTGTTTGCACTCAATCCGGTATTCGTGGAGAACGTCACGTATCCCTGGACCAAGTTGTTGGCGGGTTTTTACGTTGTCCTGTCGGTGTGGTTTTACCTGGCTGCCTTGCGGAAGGACGATCCGGGCCGCATGACGGCGGCGTTTCTGGCGATCTCGGCGGGGTTCCTGGTGCACTACTCCGCCGGACCTTATGCGCTCTTCCTGGGGCTGCACTACATCTTGCGGGCTTGGTGGCGCCGGCCGGGGAAATACAAAGAACTGGCTTTGGTGGGTGGGCTGTGCGCGATTCTTCTGGCAACGTGGTTCGTCTGGTCGATCGCCACCTATGGGCTGAAGACGACAGTAGCGTCGAATACCGCCGTCACGGACGCGGAGCGGCTGTCGGGGGAGGGCAACGTAAGTAAAGTATTCCATAACATAGTCAACACAATCGTACCTCACCCGCTACGGGGCGCCTGGACGGTTTTTGCAGAACGAGCGGGCCAGCAGAGCGGCTTGGGGGAGATCAGAGACTACATGTTTCTGATCTACCAAGTGAATGTTGTGTTTGCGATGGGATTGGCAGGAGGCCCGTTGGTCATCTACTCTCTCTTTCGGGCATGGAGCGGGCGACGCGGAACACGTAGACGGTCCTTGGTTCACGGGGGGGACGGAGGCCCGTCCGCCGAATTGCCAGAACGTGCCTTTTGGTTTTTCTTTGTTGCATTTTGCACCCTGGTAGGCGTGGCCGTTCATGGAGCATATGACCACTTCGGGGTTGCGCACATCTGCCACCAACCGTTGGTGCTGTTGGGCCTGGCCTTTCTGGCGGGCAATCTGAACCGCCTGTCGGTCCTGCTGCGGTGGGCGGCGGTACTGGGGCTTCGGATGGATTTCTACCTTGGGATTCTGCTTCAGCACTGTCTGGAGCACAGCGTGTTTGTCACCTCGGTACGAGACGGGCGCCTGAGGGCCACCGTTTTAGACGGTCCTGCACCGGGGATACCAGCCGTGGTTAACTGGCAACACAAGACCCAGTTTGGCCTGACGTATCTGGGGGATGCCGTGGGGGGCTACTGGCTGGCTGTCCTGGTGGTTGTCGTGCTGGTCTTTGAGGTTCTGATGGGGCGGTTGCTCTGTCGGCTCGTCTGTCAGGCGTCCGGCGACTCATCCAGGCGTCTTGCCCCCCCCCCCGGCCGGAAACGGGTTAAGGCGTACAGGAACCATCGCAGGTAACTGGGGAGCCACTTGAGCAGCTTAAACCGGCTTTTCCCAGCCGCCCGGTCGTGCCAAGTTGCCGGCACCTCTTCCACCCGCCCGCCGGAAAAGTGCGCCTTGACGGTCAGCTCCAGCGCCAGCGAAAAGCCCGCGGTGCTTTCGATGGGTGTCCGTCGGAGGAATTCGCGGCGGTAGGCCTTGAAGCTGTTGGTCGGGTCGTGCGTGGGCAGTCCCGCTAACCAGTGGAGGGTCAGCCCGGCCATCCGGCTGAGCAGGCCCTTGATAAACGGTCCGCCGATCTGCCTGCCGCCGCGCATGTATCGACTGGCGCAGACGACGTCGGCGCCTCCCTCCGCGCGGGCGACCATCTCGGCGACCTTGGGGAAGTCATCCGACAGGTCGGCCATCGTCACCATCACCACCGGCGCCTCGGCTGCACACATACCGGCCTCGATGGCGTAGCGCGCGCCCTTGCCCAGGCGATTGCGGACCAGGCGGACCAGCGGCGGCTTCTGGTCTGCGGGCAATGCCGTCAGGGCCGGCAGGGTGTTGTCCTGGTCGAAGTCGTAGCAGATCAATAGCTCGTAGCCGACAGGCAGTTCCGCCAGCGCCTTCCGGCAGAAGGCGGCGATGTTGGCGGCCTCATTATATACGGGCACGACCACCGAGTAGCGCAAGGGTGGGGGGGGAATTGCGACCGGGGCTTGGTCTGTCTCGTTCATGTCTTTCAGATTTGCCCGTTGCGGATCGCCTCGGCGACCCAGGGGATCACCTCATCGAGCATCTCATCGAGGGTGGTGGCGGCCTCGATGCCCAGGACCCGCCGGGCCTTCTCCACGCTGGGAACCCGCCGGCGGACGTCGTACTTGAAGGGCGGATCGCAGACGTATTCAAACGCCTTTCCGAGGTTGATCTTGCGCCAGATAAGCTCCGCAAGCTCCAGCACGGTGGTGGACTGGGCCGTTGAGATATTGAAGTCCTCGTTGCGGGCCTTGTCGCTCTCGATGCACAGGCGGATCCCCCTGGCCAGGTCGCCGCCGTAGGTGTAGTGGCGTACCTGTCCGCCGTCGCCCAGGATTCGCAGGGGTTGCTGCCCCTTGAGCACCTTTTGCACCAGGTCGGGAACCACGTGGCTCATCGCCAGGGCGATGTTGCCCGAAAGGATCTCCTTGTCGCATAGCGCCCGCCTCTCCCCGACCCCGACACAATTGAAAGGCCGAATGATCGTATAGGGCAACTGGTACTGTTCCCAGGCGCCTTGGGCGAAATACTCGCACGCCAGCTTCTGGAACCCGTAGGTGCTGGACGGCGGCGGGCAGCGGCGCTGCTCGCCCTCGGGCGTGGGGAAAGTGGAGGTATTCTCGAAGACCATCGAGGACGACATCACGTTGATCTTCTGAAGTTTCCTGTGGCGGTGTGCCCAGATGGCTGCATCGAAGGTCGCGGCGATGATCCGCTCGTTTTCGGCCAGCAGATCGTAGGCGAAGGTGTGGAAAAGCGAGATGCCCCCGATCATCGCGGCGCAGGCGACCATCTGGTCGCAGTCGGCGACGGCGTCCTTCAGCAGGTCGGGGTTCTTGGCGTCGCCTTCGAGAAATCGGTAACCGGGATGATCGTCGTAGCTCTTCTTGGCGCGTCCGTACTTGACGAAGTTGTCCACGCCCACGACCTGATGGCCGTGGGCCAGCAGTTCCTCGACGAGATAGCCCGCGATGAATCCCGCCGATCCGGTGACCAGGATCTTCATGTGTGGAAACCCTTCCTGACGGTTCGGACGCCGTGCGCCGGTCGGGGCGTCGTTTCTGCGGAGGCTGGGGAGGCTTCAGGCTCGCCCATGAGCGCTCCAGACATCGACGAGGGGTTTGCCCCCCAGGTCAAGCCGCCGATACCGCTTGTGAGGCGTGCACAACACCAGCACATCGCTGCGGCGGATGACCTCTTCCACCGGCAGTAGCTCCCCGTCCGTCGTCACATAGGGGTCGGCTGTCAGGACCGCTTTGGCGCGGGTAGTGAGGAACTTCTTGAGCTTGTAGCTTAGCGAGGCCCGTGTATCGTCGCTTTCGCCCTTGAACGCCATGCCCAGAAGCCCCACGGTCATGTTGGGCAGGTCGAACTGCCTGTCCATCTTCTCCACCAGGTACAGCACGAGACCCTCGTTGACCATCATGGCCGCGTGGCCCAGGCTGAACTGGTTGCGCGTGAAGGCCACCATCGTCATGGTGTCCTTCAGCAAGCAGGGGCCTGCGGTGAAGCCCGCCCCGGGAACGTGCTGCATCCTGGGATAGTGCCTCTTGCAGGCTTCCAGGATGCGGCTGTATTCCAGGCCCGCCGAATCGGTGATCATGTAGAACTGGTTGGCGATGGCGAATTCCACGTAACGGTAGACGTTGCAGAATATCTTGGCGAACTCCGCCTCCTTGGGGGACAGGGGGACGGTTTCCTTGGTGATGAGATGGAACAGTTCCGTCGCCTCGCGCACGGCCTGTTCCGATGTTCCGCTGACGATCTGGGGCAACTCCTGCAATTCCTTGACGGCGAAACCCTGGACGATCCGCTCCGGGCAGAAGGCCAGTTGCGCCTTGAGGCCGCGCCGGTGAAGCTCCCGCTGGAGCCAGTCGGTCGTTCCGGGGGCGACGGTGGAACGAAGCACGATGAGCCTAGTGTCGGCCAGGTAGGGGGCGGAGGCCTCGATGAACTGCTTGAAGCCCTTGAACACCGGGTTGAAGTATTCATCCAGGGGCGTGCCGATGGTGATGATCACATTGGGCACGCCTTGCAGCGCGGAAGGATCGCTGGAGAAGGCCAGCCTGCCGTTGCGCAGCACTTCCTTGAGCAGCGGCTCGGCGCCTTCTTCCATGAAGGGCATCTTGCCGGTGCGGATGATCTCCCAGGCGGCGGTATTGACGTCGTGGATCATCACCTTGAGGCCCTTGCCGGCGAAGACAAGCGCCAGCGGAAGCCCCACGTGTCCGGCGCCTCCCACGATGCACAGGTCAGCTTTGAAACCGTCGTTTGCGGCGTTCATGGTATGTCCCACAAGAGTCTTGTCTCTTAACAGGGCAGAGTCAGTCTGCCCGCGCTTTCGGCCAGGAACAGCCCGGCCATCTGGAGGGCATGCCGAAAGACCGGCGGACGGAGCGTCTCGTTCCACCGTTGGCGTGGCACAAGCACCAACTCCAGGCCTTCTTCCTTCCCGGCCGCCGCCGGATCGGGTCTGGCGTTGGAGGCAAAAAAGTACCACATCCGGTTGGACATCCGGCCCGAATCGGTCATCAGGCAGCCCAGCTCCTGTATTTCATCGGCCACATATCCCGTCTCCTCCAGCAGTTCCCTCCTAGCGGCTTGGAGAGGCGATTCGCCATCGTCCACCGTTCCGGCGGGCAGTTCCAGGCAGTGCTGCTCCACCGCGGGCCGAAACTGGCGGACCATCAAGAGTTCCTGGTGTTTCGTAACGGCCACAATCGTCACGTAATCGGCCGACTCGATGGCGTAGAAGAGATCGTCGCTCGAATGGCCCGAAACGGTCTTGCCGACCAGGGTGAAATAGGGGGTCTGGATGATGCTCTTGCGGCCGGTAATTCGGGGTTCCATGACCCCGTGGCATACTCCAGCGCTCTGGTGGCGTCAAGCGCGATTGCCGGTGCGGCTGTATGCCGAGAAATGCGCCCTTACTTATGTCCGTCCCTTCCCGCGCCGATGGATGGATACTGGGCCGGTTCGCCGGCTGGGCGGGGGGGGACATGTAAGGAGCGTTGGAACCATGAAGGTGCTGATCGCAGATCCGGATTGGCGTTTCGCCGAGAAGGCCTGTTTGTTCCTGGAGTCGCGCGCGCACCTGGTGGTTTGCGAAAACCGCCCTTCGGTCGTGCTGGAGCACGCGCAAAGCTGGCAGCCGGACCTGGTCATCCTGGCGGGCGAGCTTGCCCAGCGGGGCCTTATCGAGCCGCTGACGGCAGCCAATCCCCGCCCGGCGATCCTGCTGACGGAGCACATGGCGCGGTTTGACCGGGCCTGGCAGGTCTGGCAGAAGGGCGGGGACGAGTTGCTGCTGAAGCCGGTCTTCAAGATCGACGAACTGCACGACGCAATCGTCGTTGCCCGTGAGAACGCCGCCGCCGGGTTGCGCCGCCGGCCCGTGTCCGCAGCCGTCTCGGCGTGACGTGTTGCCGACAAGCCGTGGTTTTGCCGTTGCCAACCGCCACGATCCAGCCGTAGACTCACCGCCCGGTTGGCCACGTCTCTGTCATCAAGGCATACGTCGATGATTATGGGCGCGTCCCTACTTGCCGCCGGCGCCGTGCTGATGCTCGTGGGCGTGTTGATGCTCAATGGCTGGGTGTCCGGGAAAAGCGGATGGTTCGACCCGGCCGTCTACGACCGCCGCGGCGGATCCAAGACCGACCGTATGTTCCTCTACCTCCACTTCCTGGCCATCGTGATCTGTCCGATGGCGCTGGGGGCGCTGCTGATCCTTCTGGGCTTGCAGAAGCTGCGGTAGGGGACAATAGTGGTGTGGAAAAGGGCAAAGGGATACGGTAACCTACAACCATGCCCCCGCCCAATCCCACATTCATCCTGCGATTCATCCACATAGACAATCTTCACATCTGCCTGAAGAGGGGTAGGCTCCACGCGCCGAACTTTACGCCCAATGACGGGCTGAGATACAAGACCATCCACAACGTGGACGTTCAGGCGAAGCGGCATCACCAGCCGATTCCATGTGGGCCCAAGGGCGTGATTCACGATTATGTGCCGTTCTACTTCGGCCCGTTGTCGCCGATGATGTTGAACCTCAAGACTGATCGCGTGGCTGGTTACGCAGAGGGTCAGGAACCGTTCATTTACCTGGTCAGTTCCTGCCAACTGGTCGAACAGGCTGGAGTACCGTTCGTATTCTCGGATGGGCACGGGATCGCTGCTTTCACGGACTGGTATAGCAAGCTTACTGATCTGGACAAGGTGGACTGGGACATGGTCGGCCAGCGGTATTGGAAGGACAACATCAGGGACATGGACCGCCAGCGGCGGAAGCAGGCTGAGTTCCTGATCCATGAGATTTGTCCGTGGTCGCTGATTCAAGAGATCGTGGTCATTGACGAGGCCCGTAAGACGCAGGTGGAGCAGATACTGGCGGGCTTCCCCGATGACCTGAAACGAGTTGTAACCGTGAAACGCGATTGGTACTATTGGTGAGGAGGTCCGAGAGATGATCGAGATAGCCAAAGGCAACCTCTTGAGGACCGACGCCGAGGCGTTGGTAAACACAGTCAACTGCATCGGTTATATGGGCAAAGGGATCGCCCTTCAGTTCAAGCAGGCATTTCCTGAGAACTTCAAGGCTTACGAAAAGGTCTGCAAAGCCCACGAGCTTCATCCTGGCCGGTTGTTCGTGTTCCCGACCGGCCTGCTTCAGAATCCCAAGTACATCATCAACTTCCCGACCAAACGGCACTGGAAGGGCAACGCGAAGATCGAGGACATCAAGGCTGGTCTGGTGGCGCTGATCCAGGAGGTCAGGCAACTGGGCATCCGTTCGATCGCCGTGCCGCCGTTGGGCTGCGGGCTAGGCGGGATGAACTGGAACAAAGTCCAGCCGATGATCGAGGCGATGTTCGCGGAGTTGCCCGACGTGCGCGTGCTGCTCTTTGCACCCGCCGGTTCGCCGGACGCCAAGACGATGCCGGTTCACACAGCCAAGCCGAAGATGACAATCGGCCGGGCGATGGTGATCAAGCTCATGGCCCAGTACGGGGAGATGGCGTACCGTTTGACGCTCCTAGAGATTCAGAAGCTTGGTTACTTCCTACAGGAGGCGGGCGAGGATCTGCGCCTCCGGTACGCGCCGCACATTTATGGGCCCTACGCCGCCAATCTCAACAAGGCGCTGGAAGCCATGGAGGGGCATTACATCCGCGGTTACGGCGACAGCCAGAAACCGGATGTGGAGATTGAGCTTCTCCCGCAAGCCGTGCCGGAAGCGGATCAGTTCCTGACTGAGCATGAGGCATCCCAGAAACGGCTTGCTCGCGTCGCGGAATTGATTGAGGGGTTCGAGACGCCTTACGGGATGGAGTTGATCTCCTCCGTTCACTGGGTGGCCAAACATCAGGAGCCTCCGGCGGCGGATGCGGATGTGGCCGTCCGGGCAGTTCATGCGTGGAACGACCGCAAGCGGGCAATGTTTAAGGCTGAGCACATCCAAATCGCTTGGCAGCAACTTCATGATCAGGGCTGGTTGTCGTGATCGTGCTGTCGTGCCACCACGTCCGGTAGGCTGTCGATGTTGACAGTCATGGTGGCAGTTGCTAGTGTGTTCTATTTGTAGGTTTTTCGGCCCGCACGGTGGATGTAGCTCAGTTGGCTAGAGCACCTGGTTGTGGTCCAGGGGGCCGTGGGTTCGAGTCCCATCATCCACCCTTGCCCGCCCGCGCGGGCGTTTTCTCTCCACCCCGTTGCCTCAAGACTCATAGCGCAGCGACAGGTCGGCTGCCAGATCGTCGAAATCCCCTGCGTCCAGCTCAGCGCGCTGGATTTCCTTGCCAAGACCGATCCTGCCGATGGGGTGCCTTCCGCCGGAGAAGTAGTTGGCGGTGGCAAACCGGCAGGACGGCAGACCGCCGGCGGGGTCCAGGACCGCCAAGGCCAGTATGTAACATCCGGCGGCCAGGTTGGGCGCTTGGAACACGCCGCGCGCCTCGCACCGCGGCGGAGGATCGGCGTAAACTTCGGGACCGTCATCCACGACGAACCGCTTGAGGGCCTCATCCCAGTTGCCCCATCGGAACCAACGGTCCCCTGGCACCCAACTGCGGATGTCCGTGCCATCGAACGTCGCTCGCCAGAGGGGCGCCCTGGTGCGGTCGTCCAGCAGGCTCAGTTCCACCGGCCAGTTGTAGTAGAAGGGACTGGACCCGGTGTTGCGAACCGCCAAAGAGACTTCAAACCTACCGCCCGGTGAAATCGAGGCGGGGTAGCGCACCTCGTCAATGACAAAGCGGTGTCCGAAGGCCTTCTGTAGCCGTACGGCGTTGGCGGCTGCTTGGGGGCGGTTGGGGTCATACCGGGCAATCCAGCCCAGGTGGTTCCAGTGCATCCGGCGGATGAGGCACTCCACCCAGGCTACCTGGCCGTCGTCGGTCATCGTGTCGTCGGGGTCTTTACCGGGTGGTTCGCCGAAGTCGTAGGATATCTCCCCGCCTCGGACGCCCGTCTTCCACCGCTCGGCCAGACGGGGCGACTCCAATTCCGCCACCATGTCCGCGGTGTCCCTGTGCGTGCCCCAGGAATCCCAGTGCGTGCCGAAGGGGTATTCCTGAAACTGCCAGGGGTAGCGGTTCATCAGCAGTTTGTTTCGGAAGGCCGCCGCATAGGCATCTCCCATGACCTTGGTCACTTCCGGCGTCGGCGAGGGATGATGCTGCTCTCCCCATCGCCCGATAAGGCCGGTCTCCACGTAGGCCACGCGAGGGTCATTGTCCCAGGCCCCCCCCAGCTTGTGTATCAGTCCCGCCAGGCGGTCCAGGAAGCGGCGACTGGAGTAGTCCCCTGCCTCCAGGTCCGCCGGCCAATAGTTGCCATCGGGAGGCCAATGCAGGAACACCCTCGGAATGACCTTGATGTTGCGCTGCGGCAGGCCGCCCCAGCGATCATCGCAGAAGCCCCGGATGGCCTCCGGGCCGTCGGTGGCGCTCCGTTCGATCTGGTTCCAGGCCACATACTGGCGCACGAGAGTGATAAACCTCTCGTCCCATTTCGCCCGCGGTTTTCCCGCCTGGCGGGGCAGATCAGGCCGAAAACCTTTCAGGGGTTCGGCGAACGCTCCGGGATACTCCCTGGGACGGATAGCAACCTCCATCAAACCCTCGCCGCTACCTTTTGGCCGGGAACCCTGTGACCAGGTAATAGATCGTGGCGATGACCATTTGCACAAGCCCGGCCAGGAGGTCACCGGCGATCACCCCAATCATCAGCGGTTTGGCTCGCCGGTAGGTCCGCCCTCCGCCGACCCACATCACCGCTTGCTTGATGAGCCATCCCAGCAGGAAGGAGAAATAGAACCTGCCGCTGGTCCAACTTCCCCAGGCCAGCAGGAAGATCGGATGCAGCGGCCACCAGTGATACCGCAACCGCATCAGGCTGAAGGCCAGCACAAGCCCCAGGCCAAGAGTGGCAAAGCCCACGAACCGGGGATTGGGCTGAGCGTGAAGAAGACGTTCCAACGGGCCGTAATGGGCGTAGTCACCTAACTGTCCCAGCAGTTTCAGCCCGGTGATAACCTGTTCGCCGGTGATGAATGGCAGTTGCGGGACGTGGCTGATTGCCCAGCCCTGCCGAGCCTTTACCCCGTAATTGTAGTTCACCCACATTCCGACCGGTACGGCCACGGCCGCCCCCAGCACTAGCGCCGCCAGTATCGACGGACCCGCCCGACCGACCTTGGCGCCCGAGTCGTCCCACATCCTCAATCCGTTGACCACATAGGGCATCAGCGTGGACTGCGTGTCCACGGCCATCAGGATGGAGAAGACCGCCAGCGTCATGAACATCTGCGGCCCCATGGTCGCCGGGCCTAGCAGTCCTGTTATCACTCCCACCGGAAGCCAGGCGGCACGGATGGCGAACAACCCGCTCTCGGCGCTCATCCGCGAAACCACCACGAAGATCAACAACAGCAGCCCTACCGTCAGGACGGCGATGAGCCACTCCAGCCCCAGCCCCATCAGGATGGCCGCCGCCGCCCCTGCCGCCACCACCGCCAATCGCATGCCCCAGACGGCGTAGGATTCCACCGGATCGGCGGTCTTCAACAGCGCCGCTCGGCGGAGCACCGCGCCGTAGTAGCGCCTGCCGGTGTACAGCAAAATGACCGCCACGCCCAGGAAGCTGCCGAACCGCATGAAGGTATCCCAGCTTCCCAGCACATAACTCTTGCTGCCGGGTTCCAGTCCAAGAGGCACCAGCATGATCGTCGTCAGTTCGAAGGCGATATAGCAGGTCGCCAGGCTGAAACTCACGTCGGAGGCCATGAAGAAGGCAAAGCTCACGGCGATGGGGATGACATCGGGGTAGAGAATGAAGTTCCTCCAACTGGCGTTCCTGATCTTTGGAAATCGTTGAAGCAACGCGGAAAGGTCCAGGCTGGTGGGAATGGCGAACGTATGTTCGGGCCACCAGGCGTTGGCGTAGTTGATCATGCCGATGGCCAGCAGCGTCACCAGGCCGATCCAGAAGAACTTGT
>Ga0315273_10008430_pt1 | contig 12994 bp, 17 predicted proteins | sample YL17G02_0_MG_FD_205753 | JGI IMG/M metagenome (GOLD analysis project Ga0315273, IMG submission 205753) | Sediment microbial communities from Yellowstone Lake, YNP, Wyoming, USA - YL17G02_0 | ecosystem: Environmental > Aquatic > Freshwater > Lake > Sediment | place: USA: Wyoming | collected...
CAAGGTTCTCCGGAAGGTAAGGTCTTAGCTTCTGGGCCTATCACCCCCGAAGTAGTGTCTACTGAACAGAAAACAGTATGATAATTATTTTTTTAGTTTTGATAATAATCATTATCAGTTTAGGCACATCTCAGAAGAGAGAATTAGACAAAATTCATTATTCTAAAATTTCTTTTCCTCCTTGTCGCCCTTATCGTTGGGAATATGATAAGAACGGCATGGTTAAAGCTTGCATGTATTATGATAAAAAAGGAAGAAAGCGATTCTGTTGCAATCCTCATCATAATCACTGTTACTAAAGGTTTGTTGGTCGATGCAGATATGCATCGTATCCTTTCGCGCAAGCCAAAAACCAACCCACTCTCGAAAGAGAGGACAAAGGAGAATAAGCATGAAAAAAGCATTATTTGTTCTAGCGATTATGTTATGTTTGTCTATTCCGGCACAAGCGGACATATTTGAGAATAGTAAAACAAAGGCTCTTAAAGCGTCTAATACAACGGCTACGGCCATTTCACCAGACGACTTGAATACTATTCTAGATGTGGTCAAAACTGTGGGCGATAGACTCGGTGTTAGAGACGGGTATTTTTACGATATCGAAACCAACAGTCACTATAACTATGCGGCCGTTACAGTTTATACGGAGCCGAATACGAATATTGCAGCCGATATCGGTATTCTTAATCTAAACGGTATTGCGGCTTCAGCAGACTATAATCTTGGTTCATTAATCCCTGCTGGCGATCCGGTTGGGAATTTGCTCCAATACGCATATGTAGGCTTTGGTGTTGGCTATACTCATACTGACGAGTTTGGCGACAAAATTGCTTATGGTCCTACCGCTCAATTTAAGTTTACTGTCTAAATAAGAAACGGTACTATCGGGGGTAACTCCCCGGTAGTACTTCAATCGTGATTTCCAGCGCAGTATTGCGAAACGGGAAGTTCCACTGAATCAAAAACTACCGACATATGTTAGTCGGTGGGGTGTGTCTAAAAGGAGAATGTAATGAAGGGTAATTGTAAATGGTTCAATGACAAAAAGGGGTATGGTTTTATTACGAGGGAAAATGGCGACGACGTGTTTGTCCATCACACCTCTATTCTAGGTGAAGGATTTAAAACTTTGAAAGAAAAAGAAGAGGTAGAGTTTGAAGTTATTCAAGGTCCCAAAGGCGACCAGGCTTCAAATGTACGAAAGATAGCTTCACAATAATTTTGTTTCCAGGAGAGAATAATGAAAAATCCTACAGGAACAGATGTACCGTCGTCTTCTAAACATGGTTCAGATGCCACGTATCAGTACACGATGACTACGAACGAAATTGCTTTGGCAGCCATTCTAGCAAATAGACTTGGGGTTAAGATTAGAACGCAAGATTTATTGTCGCTAAAAGAAGATATCAATAGTAAATTCGGCGCGGCTATCTAAGGAGAGTTTTACTAATGGAAGCTGGGTTTGAACGACATCACATGAGTGAAAATCTCAAGCCTAGACAATATGCGCTGGCAAAATTATTAGGTGATTATTACGGTTATAGACTTCAGAATGAAGTGATGCCAAACTTAGAATCAGATTTAATAAATTTGTTTAATGATTACGCTATCTCGGATGAAATGCATAATTCGTAATGATGAGAAAGGAGACCTATGGGTCCTTAATCTTTAACTACGAGTGTGGTACTAACTACATATGCATAGCAGGTTTGTGAGTAGGCTCCCTGTGCGGCTTAGCCCAAAAACTCATTATTTAAAATATGACAAGTATTATCGCTCGAAGTTCTTGTGACTTTGAGCAAATGAAATAGGAGTAGTACGTGATAGACAAGATTGAAGCGGACGAAATAGAGTTCATGCAGTGTTTTAATAATTCTATTTGTATGGCTGAATCTTTGTTTAGTAATTATGATAATCTATCCGTGATGGAAGACGAAGTATTGGGGCATATAAGAATAGGACAGTTTCCTTTATTGTCATATGAGTCTATGCTCGATACTAATCCTTCTATCTCAGAAAAAGAAAATTTTAATTTACGTAAAGGTTCCGGTGATTTATATTGTCTCGGTGGAAGATTGTTTGGCAAAACTCTCTTCGCCGAAAAAGTTGACATGCTTATCAATATGGTCGTCTCAGAAAATGAGCGAGTTGGTTTTAGTTCTTATGACCAGATTCATATTCGTGGCGTTTTAGAAGATATCATTCTTACGCTTGATAATCATCCTGTCTTTGCCATCTTCCAACCACACTCCAATAAAAGTCCCAATTATCGAATCGCTTTAAACAACGGGTATTTGCTTGAAAGCGTTAATATGAACATCTCTGGTAAGAAACCAGGTGCTCAGTTCTTTCAAAAGCATTTTACTCGCTTATATATCGAAGAAGCCTCCTTCGAAACTGAAGCTGTTTATAACATGAGACGAGACTCGGTAAGTGAAAACGGATGTGTTTTTCGCATCTCCGGTATGACAAACTTCACAAAATACTCGCCTTGTGGTCGAGTTTTCTATGATTTGGCAAAAAAGCCCTCAATTGTAAATTTGCCTCAGTACATAAATCCCAAGTGGGACTTGAAGGCTAAGGAACAAGCTTCGAAAGATTTTGGAGGAGAACAAAGTATTGGTTTTCGCATCTTCATCAAGGGGGAGGTAGTTGAGGAGGGTGTCTCGGTATTCGATATGGAGCGTGTTCGTAATTGTTACAATGACGAAAAATACATTAAGGTCTGTGAGATAAGCAAGGAAAGCTTCCCGCTATTTCGTGAACAGTTGATAATTGAAAAACCCTCTAATGTACAGCAATGTTACATCTGTGCAGACATAGGTGAATCTGCACCCACAGAAATCATAGTTATCTTTGAAGTTAATCAGAATTATCGTTATGCCTATAATATTACTTTATACAATCTGACAGATAAAGAGCAGTATAAAGTATTTCAATATCTAGGAGAGAAATTCGGTGCGAACTATATTGGTCTAGATTGCACTGATGGAACAGGAAGAGCAATCTTTAGAAGTCTAGCAGAAGTGTTTCCTAAAGAAAATTTAGTTTGGGTAAGTTTTAATGAAAAGATTCAAATTGATTATGAGAAAGACGACAAGGGAAACGCTAAGTATGAAAAGGGCCAACTGATATACAAAGAAGAATATACACCAGATTGGTCCATTAAACATTTAAAAGATTTGCTCTACGGTACTAAGATAGAAATCCCGATGGATTATAAGTTTGATTCTCAGTTTAATCAAATAGTTTGTGTGCAATCAGGCACCAGAATCGTGTATTCTTGTCTCTCCGCAGATGACCACTTGTTTCAAGCATTTCAGGTATTTTCAATTAGTCAATTTTATAATGAATTTAATCAAGCAAAATCAATAATCAGAAAGGAGTTCTTTAAAGGTGTGGTGTGAAAAAGTTTTGTGTAGATTGTAAAAACGAAATTCATCCACGAAGCAAAGGTGAACGTTGTTATTCGTGTGGGCAGAAGAATAGATTTAAAACTCAGAAACACCCGTTGTTAGGAACGGCTCAACCTAAACCAAAATGTATAGATTGTAATGTACAGTTAAAAGAACTGCATAGTACTAGATGTTATCCTTGTGCTGGTAAATATAAATGGGAAAACGGTACTTTTGATACTATGGCGGAAAAAGTTTCTAAAACTTTAAGTGGACATTCGACAGAATATAATAAAGGAAATAAACATTATAGATGGAAGGGTGGAATTACTACTCTACATATAATGATTCGTAACTTAATTGAAAGTCGTGAATGGAAAAAACAAGTTTTTGCACGTGACGGTTACAGATGCCAAGAATGTTTTAAGACCGGAAATCTTGAAGCACATCACATAAAAGAATTTTCAGAGATACTAAAAGACTTTTTGCAAGAATATAATCAGTTCTCTCCAATCGAAGACAAAGAGATATTGGTTCGTCTTGCTATAAAATATCAACCATTTTGGGATGTAAACAACGGTATGACGCATTGCGATAACTGTCATACATTACATCATTCAAAAAAAGAGAAAGAATAAAACATGGGAACACACCTCATCAAGGGCCTTAATCCCTTACTCCAATATGTGGCCGACCTTATGTCGGTTTTTCAAATAAAACCTATTGCTGAACCTCAGAAGTATCGTGATAAAGTTCTTGCCGCTAAAGATGTTTTAAAGCACGACGTATCTGGATTAGTTAATACGGTTCTAGACTTTGCCATGAGTGCCGCATCTGCTGTTCAATATAGAGTCTCTTCTCCTGACAAAGACTTAAATCTTGCTTTGAACACCTGGTTACTGAATATCAATGAAGATTTGCGTGGGCATGTTCCTACAGGTGTTAATGCCTTAGCGAAAGAATATTTTAGAGAAAGATGGAAAGGTTCTTCTCATCTCTTATTGAGAACTTTTTGGGAAACAAAAGACGGTATCACTCTTCCAACCTCCATGTTCTTTGTAGATGGGGAAGACATTGTTTGCAAAAACGCAGAAGACCCAACAATACGTTTAGGGGAAGAGAAATATGCTCTTCGTCTTTCTGCGGATGATAAAGAGGATATCCCCTTACCGAAAGACAAGAATGAAGAGATTTATGTTCAAATGCCCTACGAATCATGGGGAACACGTGAAACACGTCCTTTCTTAATGCGTCGAGGTTTGTGGCACAATCTTATCTTTATGAAATTATTATCTGAAAAAGGTGAGTTTGTTGTTGCTCGCGCTCTTGAGTATCTATTTCTAATTAAAAAAGGAACAGAGAAATTATTCATTGAAGGCAACATTAGCTATTCCAGAGATGACCTAGAGAAGGTTAGTAAGGACTTTCAGGAACTTCTAGCAAAGAAGAAATATGAAATTCCTGTTATTAATGGTTTACCTACTGGGGCACCAACTTACGCTACTCAATTTGATACTTCGATGGAGCATTTGATTCCAGACTATTCGAAGATTATCAATGAACAACTATTCATAACTATCGAGCGTAGAATACTTGCAGGATTAGGACTTATTGATGTTCTAGAAGGAATTGTATCTTCATCGAAAAGAGTCCCTACGATGAATTCACGTCCTTTTGTTTCTGAGGTAAGACAAGCTGTGAATGATTACAAATCACTGCTTGGTGATATTATGCGTGAAATTGCTGTCAGAAACAAGAAAAAATGGAAAGATTCTGTTATTACTATTACTGTTTCTCCTATTCCTCAATTCATTGACGATGATGGACGCAATCTGTTGAGAAGTTTATATGACAGAGGTGTTCTCTCTCGCGAAACTTTGATTGATATTGTTGGTGAACTTGACTTCGATACCGAAATTACAAGACTCAAAGATGAGAAAAAGAGCAAGATTGACGAAGTTATGTTTCCGCCAGTTATTCAGAATCTTGGCGAGCAAGCAACAGGTCCTGGGAATCCTATGTCAGTCAAGGAACCAGCGGATAAGAACAATAAAAATATTGATAAGGTTCCTAATGATAAAAAAGGAATTGAAAAACGAAATTATAATAAAGCATCAGAAGATGTGGTGTGTGCATTATGTGAATATAGCTTTGATTGGTCTTCTCTACCAGAGACACAACCAGGGTTAACCGAGTGCCCAAGATGTTCTTGGTATGTCAATCAGCAAGGCGAAGTTTTTAATCCTTCCGAGCCAGCACCGTTTCAAAAAGAGACCATGACTAAACAGACTCAAAGCGAGGATGTGACTAATCATGAGAACGAGGCTCCTTTACCAGGTCCAAACTTTACTCGCGACGAAACGAATATCTTATCTGCCCCTGTACCACCAGAAAGTGTTGCAGACTTCGAAACGGCTCCGTACAGACGTAACGAAGATTTACCTCCAGCGGTTAGAAAATATCCCTCTGGAGCACAAACCGCCTTCCGTAAAGCCTGGATGAATGCATATCGTCAGTATAAAGACGAGCAACAGGCCTTTAAAGTGGCGTGGTCAGTTTTGAATAAACAGTCTAAGAAGGAGTAAAAGATGGACCCTATTCGCAATATAAACACTTTTCTAGAAGACCTTACATATGCTTCCGAATACGTTTTTTTAGAAGAAGGAAAAGACGATGAAGAGTTAAAGAAGGTAGCTAATAAACGCGGTATTTCATTGCCGTCTCACGATTTAGCAATTTTTAAATGCACCTATGCTTTTACTGATAGAGTGAATAGAAACGGGTGTTTATTGCCACGTGAGGAAGTAACAAAGTCTTTGTCTACGCTCGTAGGGAAGGCAGTAGATTTTGACCATATGAGAAAAAGAATTTGCGGAACATGGATTGATGCAGAATTAGACGGAGATAAAATTATAGCATATGGCTCCTTTTTTAAATCTAACTTACAAGACGATTTTTCTACTATTCAATCTCTTATGCAAAAAGGTATTCTAGCTGTTTCATTCGAAGCATGGGGAAATAAAACGCCAATCAAGGGGAACTCCTATAGTCTTAACGATATCACTTTTGCTGGTGGCGCTCTTCTTCTAAAAGAGACACCCGCTTTTCCTGGTGCAGGTGTTTTAGAAATGGCACAGAATCGTGTTCTTGAGTTTGCTAAGGTTATGACTAAACCAGCTGAATTTTTACATACTGGTGAAACAGACGAAACAAAAGAAAAAATTATCGACGACATGCCAGAATGTGCAAGACATTGGATTCACGATAATACTGAACTAATGAAAAATATAGGTGGTCTAGATTGCTCTGTTTGTCATAATATCGGCAATCATGATTTGCAAAAAATGGACTATGCAGCCAGTGAAGGCTTGATTAAGTGTAATTATTGCGGAACTACACATAAAGTTTTCTTCACTCCTACTGTAGAAGTAGTAAAAAAAGGAAAACCAAGACAAATTACAGAGATTAAATCGGCAGCCAATCTTGAGATTCATGAAGATATCAATGCTTTCATAGAGAAATATGAAGGTACTGATGAGAATCTTGAAATGGTTCTAGCTAATGAATTTGAACAAGAATTGGAAGAATCTAAGTTTATGAAGTGTATGCATTGTGCGTCGGCGTTTGAGATGCACGGTAATACAGGCAAATGCCCTAAATGCGGTGCAAAGTGGGTAAAATCTACAACTCCGGAGTTAAGACCCGAAGAGAGAACTGATTCTCCTTACTCGGTGGTCAATAAATTGAATCCTGACCCTCAGTTGTCAAAAGTTCTAGACATAAAATCTAGAAATGATATTTCTGATGATAAGTTTGCTGTTGTGGTTACAACCAAAAATAAAACGACAGGTAAACCACGCAAGATAAGAATGTTTCCTATAAATGACCCGGCACAAATCCGTAATGCTTCGGCGCGATTGCCTCAAGCGGCGGAATCTTTAAAACGTTTGGGGATAACGCAGGAAACAGTCAAAAATAAAATCCAAAAACGAACAAGGGAGTTACAAATGGACGAATTGCTGAAATTATATAAAGCTAGTAATATTGAAGAACTGATTCAAGCAATGGCGATTGAAGCGGGAGCTAAGGAAGGACTTGGAACCGAAGCGATAACGGAGATAAAGGCACAGATTGAACAGGCTCTAGCTCTTAAACAAGATACTAAAGAACAGACCGATTTAGCTCCGTCTTTTAAAGCTTTTGTACAGCCTCATGTTACCTCGCTGATTAATTATGTTAAACCTGCGGGAAAAGAAGTAGACCCTTCGCTCACAGCTATTCCTGTAAAAACACCGTCTGCTAATGATACCTCTCTCAATAAGGCCGCAGTTGAAAAACTGGAAGCTGATTTGAAAGAAGTCATGGCAAAACTGGAAGTCGCCACTGCTGAACTTAAGAAATTTCAAGATGCAGAAGCTGAAAAGAAGAAAGTTGAACTCGCCGCTAAGATTCAGACTCGTAAAGATGAACTCGGCGACTTTTCTAAAGATATGAAGGATGAAGATATTCTAGATGAAGCTAAATATGAGATGGCAAAACTCCGCAAGGAAAATGCTGAACTCAAAGCTGGTAAAAAAACAGAAACCCCTAAACCCGACCTTACCAAGGGGTCTGCGGATAAATCTGTAAGTCAAGAAGAAGTTAAGACTCGTTCAAAAGTTGATGAGTTGGCTTTTGGTCGAGATTCTTCCGCTGTAGAAGAAAATATTAAGAAGATTAAATAAGCCAATAGGCTTAAGTCATACCTAAGCTTTCTCACCTATTTCTGTTGGGAAAGATAAAAAATCTTAAAGAAAGGTGATACTCAAGATGAATGATTATAACCATTTAGAAATTGCAAGGATTATAGGAGAACCGAAGGATCCTCGTAGACCGTACCCCGATTTGGTGGATGCGATTTGCGAAGTTGATTCTGCTGACCCGAACGAATACGTTTATTATTTCGATGTGATTTTTGATACAGACTATGTTATTTCAACGGTTGCGGCTGGAACAACTACGACCAATGTTTCTCCTTATACTCCGACTCTTTTGACCTTTCTTGATATAGCGACTAACGAGTACTATGTCAAGATTACTGATTTAGCGATATCGAAGGAACGTGTTCTCGCCCGTAAAAAGGTGACTATCAATCGTTCCCTTAATGCTATTGAAAATCAAAAGATTGTTGACCTGTTAGATGCGGCAGCTATTGCCCGCGGCAACCTGAACGACCTTCGTTCTGGTGAAACGTCTTTTAATTATCGTTATGTTATCGATATGATTGACCAGATTATCGATTATTCTGAGACGTATGTTTTGGTTGCTGGTACTGCTATTGATAAAGATATCAAATTGATGGACTGGAAAGATAATAAGTTTCAGTCTTCAATTGAAGCTTTCAAAGCTCTAGGTGTTGAGGTTGTGCGTATTAATCAACCTTATACTTATGATACTGCTAGTGTTACTGGAGGCGTTCTTTCAGCTAATATCTGCTACATTGCTGGCGTTCAAACCGAGATGGGCAAACCTCTTCTGTTTGTTAGAAAGAGGATGAACGAGATTGAGAAGCTTGGTGGTGTTATCAGTGAAACTGGAGACAAAGCCGAAAGGTTAGTTTTCGTTTCGCCTAACCCCGTTCAAGTTAGCACGACTCGTTATCTCGCAGTTGCGCTTACTGGTTACGAACAGATTATAGCGGCTACGATTAACTCGTATGCTATCTCTAAATTTACTCGCACTGTCTAACAGTACGAAAAGATGATTAGTGAGGAGCCTAAAAACTCCTCACTCCACAACGTTAACTACCTGGGCCTAAATATGATAGAACCTTTTCGTCACAGCAAACGAGCCGACTATGCCGGTCTTTTAAGTTTTATCAAAACAAAGTTTGATTATGACTTCTACTATACACACGATAATTCGCGTATCTATGTAGATGATATTCATCAACTAAAGCACTTTGTACAATCCAGTCTCCATGTTTATGTCGCCGAGATTGATAACGACTATGCTGGATGTATTTTATTATGGAAGAGTGTCGGCGGTGGGAAGAATCGATATTATATTAAAATCAAAGCGACTACAGAAGAAGTTGCTAAGAATCTTGTAACAGTCTTGCTATGGAATGTCAAACAAGAAGTTTATGCAAAAATTAGAAAAGATAATCAATTTTTAACAGTTTTAAGAACTAAAGGGTTTAAATTTCTAGGGGGAAGAGGCGTTCAAATACTTCTCTCATATAAACCGAGGAAAGAAAAAGACCATGGCCCAATCGACTACTCTAGGGACACTTGAAACCTTAATTCGCTATATTCTCAATGACTCAGAGAAATCAATGACTCCTGGGGATATATTCACTTATCAGAATTCCGCTATTTTTACATTAACAGAACCCAATGTTAATTCCGTATCTGAGGTCTCCAGAAATGGAACACCTCTGAATTCTGGTCAGTATAGCTATGATATCGATACAAACAAAGTTACGGTTAGTGCCTCTTTAACTTCTGGCGATGTTATAGAAATTCAATATAAGTATTACCCGAATTATTCTAGTACAGAAGTACAGGGTTATATACAAGCGGCTCTAGTACATTTAAGTGTAAATAACTACTACACTTGGCAAATTCAGAGTAGTGTTTTATATCCTGACCCAGAACCCAATGAACAAAATTTGATTGCCTTAGTGGCTTCAACACTTCTTTATCCTGATAATAAATCTTATTCGTTACCGGATATTCGTATTTCAGTACCTAAAGATTTACCTTTGCATCTGAAGATTCAGAAGATTATCGCAATTGCAAAGAGAAATACGCACGGCGCATTTGAATTACTATAAAAAAAGGAGAACACAATGTCTCTAACTGGTATTATGTCAGTCATCGCACTTTTAACTAAAAACTGGGAGAGCATCGCTTTGATTGCAGTAGCTCTTATTCGTTTGCTACAATCGATTGATACGGTATTAGCAACTGGCCCAGTGAAAAGTAAACTTGAGTTTGTTATCAATGTTCTCAAACAGATATTTAACGTTAATAGTGAAGCCAAACTTCTACGTAGTATGAAAAGCTCTAAAAAGAAATAGGAGTCACATGAACAGAAAATACGGTTGGATTAAGGATAAACCGGATGACAGAGATTTTCTATTTGTCTCTCGGCTAGTACAAATTCTTCCCGACGTGGTTGACCTTAGACCAACGTGTTCTTCTGTTGAAGACCAAGAAAGTCTTGGTTCCTGTACTGCCTGTGCATTAACTGGCAATTTAGAGTTTTTAATACGAAAACAGAATGAACTCTATTGGGATGTAAGTCGTCTCTTTATATATTATAACGAGAGACGTATAGAAGGAACTATACGGGAAGATGCTGGAGCTATGCTTAGAGACGGTATCAAGAGTTTAGTTAGATGGGGCTATACTTCGGAAACAAGAGTTCCTTATGTTATTGAAAACTTTACGAAAAGCCCTTCTTGTTTTGTCTATTGGGATGCCTCAAAACACAAAATCTCCTCTTATTATTCTATACGAAACTTCAACGATAGATTAGCGTGTTTAGCTGATGGCTATCCTTTCGTTTTTGGTATCGATATCTTTGAATCATTTGAAAGTCTCACAGTAAAAACTACCGGTGTCGTTCCGATGCCACAAACTTATGAATCTTTACTAGGTGGGCACGCTATCTGCTGTGTAGGATATAATCAAAACGATAAAACATTTCTATGTCGTAATTCTTGGGGTGCAAAGTGGGGCATCGAGGGTTATTTTACGTTGCCTTATGAATATGTAGAAAAATACGGGTCCGATTTTTGGACCATCAGAAAGTAAAGAAGTGTCCTACTATTCTCCCTACTCACAATGGCCAGCAGGATTTTTAATTACATTCAAAGACTTTCTGATAAATCAGATAAGCTTCGCTTCATTCGCTCTGTCACCTGAATATACACCTATACAATCTATCCAATTTTCAAATTTTGTTCATATAGATGTCAATATTCAAGGCGGTAAACAAAGTGATGATTCGAGACCCATTAGTACAACTATTATATCATGACAGGGACTTCATATGCTAAATAAGTTACTCCCAACATTTTATTGCGGCACTGCTATCAAGATTACTTCGGTATTAAACGTTTCAACTCCTACATCCGCTAAAATCACCATTACTAATCCATCTACAGTTCGGGTGACTAACGCTCAAAATATGACAGCAGAAGCTTCTGGAGTTTATACATATGTTCTTCAGAGTTTGTCATCTTGGGCAGAGGGTGATTATACAGTAACAATTGACGTAGGTTATAATGGTTATCAGTCTGTTACGCAACAGAAGTTCACTCTCATACATTTGGAGTAACTATGAAAGACCGTATTTTTCAAGTAGTTATCTCTATGCTAGGTATTATGACAACAGCTTTAGTTGGATTGAATCTATTTATTGTCAATTCTATGGATACGAAGATTTTTACTCATCTAACAAATCACGACCTGCATACGTCTATTGGACAATTGGTAACTCAGGCGGAATACTCTATGCACGTGACAGAAAATAAAGTAGCATTTGATAATCTATCAGGTTTTATTAAAACTAATACCGAACTACTTAATCAGATTAAAGTTAAGATTGACAATATAACATACAAAAAAAGTAAACAATCATAACATAAGGAAAGGTAAGGACATGCGTAAAATAAACTTCAATATCCCTATTACAAATTTAGATGGGGTCGCTATGAAGAAAGATGCACAGAACGATTTGATGATAAAAGACATTGTAGCTAATTCTCTATGTATAGCAAAAGCTGTAAAGAATACGGAAGTGGTAAGACAATTAGCAGTAGCTATCGACATTCATAAAGCAGTAAGTGAAATCAACTTAGATGATACAGATATTAAAATGATTAGAGAAGTTTTAATTAATGCAGATTTATCTACTTTAGTGCTTGGACAGATAATTAAACTTCTGGATTCAAAGTAATCTCAGGGAGACGGAATGCAAAAGAAACTACGAATTGCTCAGGATATCTTTAAGGACAATTCTGTCTCTTCCAAAATCTACATCTATTTTGCATCTCAGATGGCTGGCGATGATTATGACGAATTTGAAAAGAAACGCGTCCCTTTAAATTTGAATCCTATCGTTATAAAAGGATATGTCAGAGAAATCAATCCCGAAGCACTGGTTTGGAAACAATACGGTTTAGCTAATATAGGTGCGAAAGAAGTTCTTTGTGATGACAAATATGAAAGTTATTTCAGGAACTGTCAGAAAATTGAGATTGATGGTATCGAATATCAGGTATTCAAAGAAGGCGTAGGTAGCAAAGCTATCATACAAAAGAGACCTTTTCAAACTCTACGCGTAATTATCATGCGTAATACTTAAAGGAGAAAAACATGTCAGCAAAAAATAAACTTATAGAGTTTGTTAGTTCTACTGATAGATATAGCCTATCTTCTCAAATCAAAACCATCGCTGTAACTGGAACATCCGGGGTTTTTTCTTGCAAATTAGTAGATTCCAAGGGAGCTACAATTTGTAATATTAATGGTTTAGCAAACACCACAGTTGTGATTCCTATTGATATGCAAGATTTTGTGGATGCTATTAATATTGATACATTTACT
>Ga0315273_10008431_pt1 | contig 12994 bp, 10 predicted proteins | sample YL17G02_0_MG_FD_205753 | JGI IMG/M metagenome (GOLD analysis project Ga0315273, IMG submission 205753) | Sediment microbial communities from Yellowstone Lake, YNP, Wyoming, USA - YL17G02_0 | ecosystem: Environmental > Aquatic > Freshwater > Lake > Sediment | place: USA: Wyoming | collected...
CTCCTTCGGGCAAACTCTCTGAATCCGAGATCCAAACTATCATCGACTGGATCAATGCTGGTGCGAAGGACAATTAATACCCGGTCGGAATAAAATACATAAAAAACCGCTACTGATGTAGCGGTTTTTTATAAATCGTTGGTTTGGGTCAAATACAGGTATTGGTCACAAAATATTGGCTGACATGATGAAGATCATGAGAGATGAAAAACAACACACAGAGATCCCAAACCAGGTAAATAGCAACCCGATCATTCGAAACCGGTTCTTATGCCGGGGCTGGTTCTCCAGGGCGGATCTTATCGGATCTTCGGGGTTATATCGCACCGGTATATATGAGTTGATCGGATATTTGTCAAGGAATGCCTGTGCTTCCACCTGGCTGAAATTATCACAATCACCGGGGAAGAGATTATTCCCGTTATGCTCCACTCCGTTGACCGTGTAGGCAAATTCAACCACCGGTTGGTACATCATCACAGAATTGGAGTCCTTTTGATCGCTCTTGCCTGGTGGACATTCGTTCAGGTGCACAGCCAGTATCTTGCCGCCTGTCGTCTCCCAATCAGTCATCTCGACCGGGATATATTTCTTGCGCCGGCGAGAATCGATCCACAGGAGGACAGCACCCATCAGGGTGATGCCTACACCCAGGCTGATCGGGAGAACAAGAAAGTACATCAAGAAAGTTTTTTCGATCATCCAATTTCCTCCAATACAAACTTATGCGTGTGTTATTGCTTTATGAAACACCGCATTCAGAATTAAGATGCAGCTTATTTCTTACTTTTTTATCCAGCTTGGAAGGTGAAAACTCAACAGTCCTGCCAGCATGGAAATCCCATAGAATGGACTTCCTGCAGGTAGATTTTGCATTAGCACCACTCCCGCAAAAAGAACAATGTATATTCCCATTAACGTCCCAACTAAACGGAGACCCAAACTTGGAGAGCCATCAAGCCAGCCCTTATTCAATGCAAACCAGCCGACCAGGAAGATGCCCAACGTAAAGGCTATTCCCAACATGATTGCAAAGGTCCAGGGGTGATCAATCCCGGGTTCCAGGCTATTTGGAAACAGGAAAGATCCTGCGAATGTAACGACCTGCATAGCGATAAACTGCAGGAAAACAACAATTAACAACCTAACGATCAAGGGTAGTTTTTTCACGACATCCTCCTTTGGCTTATGGCATAGTATAGCATTTTCAAAAGAGAGATGCAATCAATTTAATGTTGTTGAAGAACATCTGGATTTGTATTCTTTGAATTGCCATGGTCATGCCGAAATGTATATGCTTTTCTATTAAAAGCTGTGCTGCAAATAGATCCATATAAATAATTATAATATTCTTAGTTCTGAGGATGGATGAATTTCTTATTTCCCCAGCAATTCCCGGGTGGTATCGATCAACCTGGTTCGAATCGAACGTACATCCAAACCAGCTGCCTGGAACCCCAGGATCACTGCACCCACGACTGGGGGAACAGTTAAACGAATAAGCTGGGCTGAGGGCGCCTGGGCGTGAATGGTTGCGGACATAGTCTCGGTCATGAGAGGGTGCCCGTCAAACAGGCTGCCGATTAAAACGACATCGAATGTCTCTTTTTCCAAATTTAATTGATGGATAACTCCACAAGCCAATTGGCCCAGTTGATCTCCAGCCCAACGGATCACATCTAACCCAACCGGATCGTTTTGTGCAGCCACCTGGAATACCAAGTGGGTGGTGATCAGATCAAGGTCGTATCTGCCGATGTAAAGTCCCTCGATCAAATCATCCAGATCCTTTGCCCCGATCGTTTGTATAAAAGCTCGGGTCAGGTTAGTGGTTGGTCCCCGTTGATCCCATTCGAAGGTTACGGCTCGCATAGCTCGTTCAACGATATCGAAAGCTCCGGCTGCCTCACCGGACCAGTTTCCTGCACCTCCGACCACCCGACCTTCGTGTTTGTGGTCCCTGCTCCAGCCCCGGCAGTTGCACCCGGTACCAGAGACAACAGAAATACCCCATGCCTGTTCCGCTCCTGCCAGGATCCCCAGTGAGGCATCGTTGACTATTTCCAACGGACATTTGAGACCAATTGGCCGAATGGCATCCAAATGCGCTTGACGCTGGCTGGACCAATCGAAACCACCGATACCCAACCCTGCACCGGATATTTGTCCGATGCTAATATTGGCGTTTTCGGTGGCCCGGTGTATCACATCCAATAGAACTTTGGTCAAACCATGGTAGCCAATTCCTTCCCAATTACCTGGTCCACCAGAAGCAAAACCTACAACCAACCCGGTTTCATCTGAAATAAGGGCATGGGTCTTGGACCCACCAACATCAACTCCAAGGAAATAATCCATATCTTTTCCCTATTTAAAAAATTGAGGGAGGTATTTCTTATGGGTTTCGAGCATATCTTCCAGCACAGCCTGCACCTTGTCCGCTTTTGGACCGAGTGGATGAGTAAGCAGGGCTTGGCGGGCTGCTTTTCGATCGCCGTACACAGCTGCTTCAACTGCCAGCAGTTCGTATGATTTCACATGTGCGAGCAAACCAAAACAAGCCGGGGGCAGCGGTTCAGCAGGTAGAGGGTGAATACCCCTTTTATCGACCCTGGCAGGCATCTCCAGCACCCAGTCGTTTGGCCAGCCGGGTACTGCCCCATTCTGGCGAACATTAACCACATGAACTTCACCCAGGTCATTGAAATGTGCATTGAGTAACTGTGTTGCAACGGTTGAGTAATAGGCACCTCCGCGCAACATCAACCCGGGTGGTGGTTCCTTTAAGGAAGGATCAGCATACTGCCTGAGAAGGCCCTTTTCAATCTCGATCACTTCTTCACCGCGCGAGGGTGGCCAGTTCTTCTGCTCATCCAATTCTTGGTCCGTTTGATAGTAGTACTTCAGGTAATAATTCGGGATCATTCCCAGTGATTTGATCGTATCGACATCCCATTCCGGTTCGGCTTCAGTTTCAAGTGAAGCAAAGATTGAGGTCAAGACCTGTGACCATACGTCTTCTCCTTCCAGGCTGAAACCCCTGTACCAGGAGAGGTGGTTGAGACCGAGCGTATTTAACTCCGTCTGATCCAGGGAGATCTTCTTCCCGGTGGATCTTTCCAGATTTTCCAAAATTCTCATTTTCATCCCGATCGGCCCATTGCAAACTCCAACCGAAGGCACTTCGGGAGCATAGCGTTGAAGTGCTTCGGTCACCAGGCCAGATGGATTGGTAAAGTTGACCAGCAATGCACCAGGAGCCAGTTCATGCATGTCCTTTGCAAGGTCTAAAAGAACCGGGATGGTGCGTAAAGCTTTGGCAAACCCGCCCACACCGGTTGTCTCCTGGCCGACCAGGCCATGTCTTTTGCCAAGATATTCGTCCGCAACACGGGCAGGCATTTGTCCCACGCGTATCTGGGTTATAAGGTAAGTTGCGCCTTTTACTGCTTGCCTTTGATCCATCGTTAGATTTACCTTGAAAGGATCCCCCCTGGCAGCAACCATGCGCCGGGCGAAACCTCCGACTATTTCCAGCCGTTGCGGATCAATATCCATCAACCAGAGTTCCTGCAAGGGTAGACTCTGGATGCGCTCCAGAAAGCCATTAACCAATTCGGGAGTATATGTCGAGCCTGCACCAATCACGGCTATTTTCATATCTGTTCCCTTTCATTTCCAAAACTGTGGAAGGTATTCCTTGTAAGTCAACAAGTAATCATCCAGGATTTGCCTGGCTAATTCAATATCATTAACCACTGGATCGAGAAGAAGACATTGTAATGCTTTCTGTCGGTCTCCTTCAACAGCAGCATCCACACATAACCTGGATACAATTGCTTCCCGGCGCAGGAGTTCTGCTACAGGTTCCGGTAATTCACCAACATGAACCGGGTGGATGCCCTGACCATCAACAATTACGGGAGTTTCAACCGGGATCCCAGGAGGTAGGTTTGCGATCTGACCAACATTTGGAAGGTTGGCAGCCAGGTGATAATGCGTTCCTGCTGCAGCAATATTTTCTATCATCTCCAATGCGCCTTCAGAATCTGAATTTTCCAATCCCTGGATGGTGATCTGGTTATCAGCCATATCTTTGAGCCGGTCAAGTTCAAATTCGCGTACTGCCGCGTTCAGGTCCCAATCGTAGAGGTTTATAGCGTACTTTTCCCAAGGTTTGGTTATAGGATCAGAGACCCAGGGCAGGTACTCGCATAGATGGGTATCACCTGGAACAGGAAAGAGACCGAAGATGTCAAAAACCCGCCTGGTCAGCGGTTCAAAACTTTCATCCATTTCATTCCAGCGCTCTCGAAAGAGCGGATAAAGATCTTCACCTGTTTGCCGGTCGCGTATCGAAAGGATCCAGGAGAAGTGATTTAAACCAGCAGCTCGCAGGTCCACGCGTGGAACGATCTGTTGCCTGACCTGGTTATGTAGTGGAGCCTGCAGGACATCTGCTTGCATGCCGGTGATCCCATCCGGAATGGTGATGCCCATGTCTTTGGCCAGGGCAATTCCTACCATCGTGTAGGCGATATAGATCTGGTGGCATAACCCAACAACTTTGATGCTGCTGTGGCGATTGATGGCATCACAGATCCGGATCATCGGGTTGGTGAAGTTGATGAACCATGCTTCCGGGCAAGCTTCTTCCATATCATGGGTGATCTCCAGGACAGGGATGATATTTCGAGCAGCATGAGCAAATCCGCCAGGACCACCATTTTCAGCGTAAGGTTGGCGGACCCCGTATTTAAGAGGAATTTCGAAGTCTTTTCTCCATAGTCCTTCGCGAGCACCAACCTCAATGGCTGAAACGACAAATCCCGCGTTTTCGAGAACCTCCTTGTGATGCGAATGAGCTGTTATCTTCATGCCGGAATCCCATTCACGGTTAAGACGGTCCGCCAAACGCTTTATGATATCGAGCGTCTCAGGATTACGGTCCACCAGGGCCAGTGTACTGCCGCGCAGTTTTCTGGATCGCAACAATGCAGATAATGTATTCTCCCCAAATGATGCACTGCCTGCACCTATGACGACGATCTTGGTAGGAATGGTCATTTATTGGATCTCCGATTTGCTGGATTTTTTAGAAGTATCAATTTCATACAAGTTCTCACCAAGAATTATGTCATTTGATTTTAATAGGGCACTGATTTTATAACTACCTGGATCCATTGATGGCAATATTAGATTTACTCTCTCTGAAACACCATCAGCAGGAATGTCCACTAAAAAGTCAGCGGAAGAAAGTATACCCGTCTCGTTTGAGATGTTCCATTCACAAATTGCGTTTGGAAAATGATCTTCGAGATCATTGACAACCTGGAAAGAAATAGGAACAGAATGATGAGGTTTTATCCGATCCGGAAACTGGAAACTTGGCAGCACCGGCTGCATGGAGCGTAATAAAGCATCATAACCAGGTTTGGGTGTGCGCCAGTAATCCAGGACCGACCAGGTCACTGCCGGCCATGGATCGGTGAGATCAAATTGAACAATACCGGTGACATGTTCATTTTTTGCCAGCCGGTAACATTCTGTGGCATATTGGATCAGGCGAGCCTGGTATGCCTGGCTGTTCGAAATGAATTCTTGCAGAGAAAAACCCAGCTGAATACCATTATCAAAGGTCTCTGCGGGTTGGAAGTCATGGAATTTCCAAGTTTCCCAAACATGACGGGCTGCCAAGAGCGCCTGTGGTGTTTGTTCAACTGGGGGGATGTTCTTGTATGCCGAACGTTCCAATTTCATACCGAAACCCTTCATCCAATCCTGGATGGATTTCCATTGCATTTTTTCTAAAAAATTCCACAGGGAGTTGCCAAATTTCAATATAGTTTTTTTTGTGTTGCTGATCCGGTGAAGGGAGTCGAGCCAGTTTTTAAAATGCACCAGGTCAGCATGACCAGAATCCTGACCCAATTCAGGAAGCATGCGTTGTATACTCTTTAAGTCAGGCAAACTTTGTGCCCCATACTCGGTAACAAAAGGCGCTCCGGGTGTGTTGATGAAATCGCGAATTCGACCAACATACCAACCTGGATACGCGTGTCCATCGCGAGTACCTGAGTTGCGGTGGATATATCTGCCGGGATCCAACTTGCGAACAACTGTCTCGAGATGTGCATCCATTTCGCGATTATGGGTGGGGTCATAAAGACCACCAACCGCGCCAGCCATCCAGGGTGCGTCCCACGGACTTTCGTTGTGACAGCACCAGGCGATAATTGAAGGATGGTTGTAGAGTGTGGTCACCATGGCTTGAATTTGACGCTCGGTCTCAGCATGGAAGGAGGGCTCATCCGAGTATCCCCACTGCAGTGGGAAATCCTGCCAGATGAGCATCCCGGCCCGGTCACAGGCTTCATGAAATTCCGGTGGGAGAACATGTGCGTGCACACGCAACAGGTTCAAGTTGGCTTGTTTTGCCAGGGACACATCACGAGAAAAGAAATCACCACTCGCACCACCTCCGAAAGGATGTTCTTTTGAATCTGCTATTTGAGGGAAGATCGTTTCGGAAAGCCATTGTGATGGCAGGTAATTAGATCCGCGCATAAAATAGGATTTTCCATTTATCCACCAGCGAAAGCTTTCTTCCACTTTGATCGTGCGGAAGCCAAACAGGCTCGTGAGAGAGGTGGCATCACCATCTGCATTAAATTCCGCGGATACCTTGTATAGGTGTGGAAAACCGCGATCCCAAGGTTGCCAGGGGAGAGCACTTGCGACAGGCAACTGAAGTTGGTGGACACTTTTTCCAGGCGGCAGCACGAGTTCGAATTTCGAAAAGTGTACCTCCCCTTCGAAATTTTCAGGGGCGCAGGTCATGACCAGACAGGTTTCTATTTTTTTACCACGGTTGCGGATGGTTAATTTGATATTCAGATCGGGCACCGCACCTTCCATATCTGCTTGTAGAAGCATCTGATCGATAGTTAAGGATCCATGGTTTTCAATATATACTTTGTTCCAAATGCCACCCGTATTGAAGGATTGGCCGATGGTATCCCATCCACCGCCGGGTCGACAGTCATGATGATTAAGCACTCCCTTGATCAATTTCTTGCGCAAGTGCCATCCATCCAATCCTGTTTTTTCATAGGGACTATCCACCCTGACAGATAGTATGTTCCTTCCAGGTTTGAGCAATTGACCAATTTCGAAGGAAAATGGCTCAAAATACCCGGTGTGAGGACCTAGAAATTCATCATTAAGATAAACGTCCGCAAAATAATCGATCCCATCAAAATGAAGAGTGGCAAATTCCGTGGATCGGTGATGTTCAAATTCATAACGGAACCAGACGACACCATGATGATCCAAACCAGCCAGGAACCAGTTTTGCGGTATGAACATGGTTTTCCAAGATGAATCATCAAGATCAGATCGGGAAAAATCAGGATCATCTTCCATACAATAATGCCAATCCCCTGACAGGTCGATTCGCTCATTTTTGATCATTAATATCGTGTCTCCAAATTATCCTTGATCCTAAATCGGTTTATTGGTTTTTCCATTATATGGATGCAACAAGCACACTTACAAACCACCAAAAAGGTGGCAGCGCACCCAGTGTCCGGGATTTACTTCAGTCCGTGCTGGCATGGACTGGTGGCAGATCTTCATCACTTCCTGGCAGCGTGAAGCAAATGGACAACCCGGGGACGGATCGATCAGGGAAGGGACTTCCCCCCGCACACTCAAGTCTTTACGGGTGCGCAGTCCGGCATGAGGGTCGGGGACAGCAGATAGCAGAAGTTGCGTGTACGGATGGACAGCTCCGTCCATGATCACCTCGCCATTGCTCCCTTCGATCATATGACCGGCATACATGACAATGATCTGATCCCCAATATAACGGGCGGAAGCCAGGTCATGGGTGATATAAACAAACGAGATACCCTGCTCGATCTTTAAACGGCTGATCAAATTGAGTACTCCCATGCGTATGGAGACATCCAGCATGGATATGGGTTCATCTGCCAGGATCAGTTTTGGTTCAACCGCCAGAGCGCGGGCAATTGCCACTCGCTGGCGTTGTCCTCCCGAGAGCTGGTGTGGATAACGCCTGGCGATCTCTTCAGCTGGATTGAGATCAACGGACCCCAACAGATCACAGACACGTTCATGGATCTCCTGGCGGTTGGATATTTTCTTGTGGAGGATGAGAGGACGGGAAAGATGATGTTCGATCGTGTGGACCGCATTAAGTGAAGCAAAAGGATCCTGAAAGATCAATTGAACTTTCTTGCGATATTCCATAGATGCCTTGCGCGGTTCGGTCTTGAGGATATCCGCCCCTTCAAAGAGAACTTCCCCGCGCGTGGCTGGAATCAGGCGGGCGATCATCCGAAGTGTGGTCGTTTTTCCACAGCCAGATTCACCCACCAAAGCCAGCACCTGGCCTGTCTCCAGGCAGAAAGATGCATCTTCAACAGCATGGACCATCCTGGAGTGATTAAATGTTCCCACCGGAAAATATTTGGTCAGGGATCGGACATCCAGAATTCTTTGGTTTTGTGCGCTTGGCTGATTCATTGGCTCTCTGGATATAAATGGCAGGCTACCGAATGGTCGGTGGAAATTATTCTGGTCAAAGGAGATACCTGAGAGCAAACCGGCATCACCTTGGAGCAGCGGGGATGGAACCGGCACCCCGGGGGAGGCGAGACCAGGTCTGGGGGTGTACCGGGAATCCCAGTTAGCTTATGCTTGTCTCCACTGATGGATGGAAAGGAGTTCATTAACCCTACTGTGTATGGGTGCAATGCATTTTCGAAGAGTTCACGAGCGCGGGCTTGCTCAATGATCTCTCCAGCATACATGATGGCAATATGGGTCGAGAATTCAACCAGCAGGGAAAGGTCATGGGTGATGAACAGGATCGAAAAACCCAATTTTTCCCGTAAAGTGGCTATCTGTTGCAGTATGTCTTTTTGGACTACAACATCCAGAGCAGTTGTGGGTTCATCCAAAATCAGCATGGGTGGGTTTAAAGCAAGGGCGATCGCGATCACAACCCGCTGGCGCATACCTCCCGAAAGTTGATGAGGGTAGGAATCCAACCGCCGGGGTTCTATCCCAACCAGGTCGAACAAGTTTACTGCTCGTTCATCTGCTGCTGCTTTCGACAGACCGTGTTGAAGCATCACATCTTGAAGTTGATCACGGATGCGCATGACCGGGTTAAGAGCATTCATAGCGCTTTGGAACACAATGGAAATATTCTGCCAGCGAAACTGCTCTAATTCAGTGTCGTTCATTTCCATAATATCACGACCAGCAAAAAGAGCCTTACCACCCGTGATAAAGGCAGGAGAATGCAGGATCCGAATAATCGCGTGCGCCAAGGTAGATTTTCCACTGCCGGATTCTCCAGCCAACCCAAGTACCTCTCCGGGTTTGATCTGCAAGGAGACGCCATCCACTGCCTTGACCGGTCCGTGTGCAGTCAGGTAGACCACCCGCAGGTCGCGGATATCCAGCAGAGGGTTATTGGGTGAGAGGTTCATTGATAACAGGGGTTGACCGTTTGGAGGTGATATGGAATCTTCGCAGGACACGCGTGATCTCTTTCTCACTTCTTAATCGTGGATTGGTAACTTCGTCCATGGCATAGATCAACATGGTGGTTGCAAATGAGACCAGGGCTATGCATAAGCCGGGTGGAAGAAATGTCCACCAGGCTTCCTGAAGCAGGGCAGAGTTATTCGAAGCCCAAAATAACATGGTTCCCCAGGAAACTTTATTGACATCTTCAAAACCCAGGAAAGCCAGTCCGGCATCTGCAGAGATGGCATAGGATACCGACCCAAAAAAAGATGATACTACCAGGGAAAGCATATTCGGGAGGATCTCTGAAAAAACAATGCGACTTACACCTTCACCACTGACAACTGAGGCCGAGACGAAATCCTTTTCGCGCAGACAGAGCGTTTGGGAGCGAAAAACGCGCGCAGGCCAGGACCAACCTGTAAAAGTCAATACCATCATTACGGTTAAAATCCCCGGAGGCAGGAAAGAGGCCAGTGTTATCAGGAGTGGAAGCCCGGGAATTAGCAGGAAAACATTGGTGAACATGTTTAAAATTCCATCGATGATACCCGGCATATAACCCGAGATCATTCCCATGATCAGACCCAGCAAGGTGCTCAGGAATCCAACAGAAAAACCGATAAACAAGGAGATACGTGAGCCCCAAATCAGCTGGGAAAAGACATCCTGCCCTTGACCGGTCGTACCCAGCCAATACTCAGCCGAGGGAGGCTGGTTGGGTTTTCCAACGAATGTATTGGGATCCATTGGAGAAATGAAAGGGGCAAAGACTGCAACCAGGATGAACACAGCCAGAATGACAATTCCAATAATGGCTTTTGGCTGCATGAACAAGCGCTGAAAAAAATCACGCTGGGTTGAGATCGGTTTTCCGCAGGGATCCGGTTTGGAAGTTGTACTTTCAGGTTCCAGCGATTTAACTTTGGTTATGATGTTCATCATCCAAATCCACCAATCCTCAACTCACGCGAACGCGTGGATCGAGCTGAACATAAAGAATATCAACCAGGAAGTTTGCAGCCAGGACTGCCAGGGTGATCATCAAGAAGAGTGCCTGCATCAAGGGATAATCCTGGGTTGTGACTGAGCGGACAAGGTAAAAGCCCAATCCCGGATATGAGAAAACCATCTCGGTGAGAAGCTGCCCGGCTACCACAAAACCAATGGACATTCCAAACTGCGTGATATTTGGTAATATGGCATTTCGCATGGCATATCGATACATGATCGTTGCCTGGGAAAGACCCTTGGCCTCTGCCATGATGATGTAGTCTTCATTTAAAATACTGATCATTGTACTGCGCATCCCCATCATCCAGCCACCAACTGAAACCAGGATGATCGATCCGCCTGGAAGTACCATATGATACATCACACTACGGATGTATTCCCAAGTAAACGAGGGGGATAGATAGTCTGAATAGGCATGTGACATCGGGAACCAACCGAGTTCAAAACCCAGGAAATAGAGCGCTACCATGGCCAACCAGAAATAGGGGAATGAACCGATAAAACCACTTAGACCAGGCAGGGTTGAATCCAGCAGACCACTTCGCCGCCATGCAATCACTACACCCAGGATGGTGCCCAGCACGAAACTGATCACGAGTGTTACCACACCCAGCAGGATGGTCCATCCAAAAGCTGTGGAGATCACCGAAGACACTTTGGCTGGATAGGCGGAAATGGAGATGCCAAAATCACCTCGCAAGACATGTGAAAGATACTGAAAGTACTGTTCCAGGAGGGTGCCATTTGTGAAACCGTATGCTGCCTTGATGGCTTCTATTTGATCCGGTCGGATGCGTCCACGCATGCGTGCCACCAGGGCTGTGGCTGGATCACCTGGCATGGCGCGTGGTAGAAGAAAGTTTAGTGTTATTGAAGCCCAAGCTGCCAGGAGATAAAGACTGATCTGGCGCAAAAGAAATTTCATGAATAATAAACTCCAGAAGAAAAATAGAATTTCAGAAGAGGTCAGGGCTGTTTATGCAGACAGCCCTGACCGGAATGACAGTTTATCTGGGTGTTAAGGTGGTGAGTACGATCAGGGCGGTATTATAAGGTCCATTTGGCCATGGAACCCCGGGTGCATAAGGTTTTTCCTTGGTTGGGAAATTTGTGAACCGGGTTGTATTAAATTCGTACCAATCTGGTCCGGGGAAGAGAGGTAGTGCCGGGGCTTCATTGACAAAGAGCATCTCGATCTGACCCATGATCTGCTTCTGCAGGGAAATATCGGAGGTCTGGGCGAATTGGGTGAGCAGTGTATCTGCTTGTGGGTTGGCATATCGCAGGAAGTTCTCACCCGAATTTTCTCCAACAGGGCGAACGGTCAGGCTGCTCATCTGGCCGCGATAGAAATTGAATGGAGTTGGTCCACCGTTGCCCCACAGGATGGCCCATTGGAAATCACCTTTCTCAACCTGGTCAATATCGGTGGTTTCCTCTGGGGTCATCAATGTGATATTGATGCCAAGATCATTCATGTTCTGAGAAATTATCTGGGCTGCTGAGATCCAGTCTGTCCATCCGGAGGGGACGATCAGCTCATAATTCATGGGCTTGCCGTCCTGGTCAAGGCGGGTGCCATCCGTTCCTTTTACGAGGCCGGCTGCATCCAACAGTTCATTTGCCCTGGCAGGATCATAATTGACCCAGGTACCTGCTGCCACTGCTGCAGCATCCTTCCATACTGAATAGGTATCTCCCAGTCCGCTCGCATCCGCGGGTGGAATGTAATTAAACATGGCTGTCTCAACGACCATCTGGCGGTTGATCCCCATGCTGATCGCTTTGCGTACATCCGGGTTGTCGAATGGTTTTAAGGAGTGGTTTATATACAACAAGATCGTATCCGCTCCGATGAAGTAATAATGGAAGTTGGCTGGATCCTTCTTTACGAATACGTTTTCAATATCCGGGACGAAATTGCCTGTCCAATCCAGGTCGCCATTGACCAGAGCCAGGTTGGCTGCATCATTGTCTGCATAGGCTGGATATCGGATGCCTTGGAAAGCTGGTTTACCAGGTTGCCAGTAGTGCGGATTTTTGTCAAGCACATAGATCTGTTCTTCAAATTTCGTAACCTGGGTGAAAGGTCCGGTCCCAACTGGATCATCATTTGTCCAGGTTAGTGGATCGGCAACATCCTTCCAGATGTGCTGCGGGACGATAAATTGGTTGGCAATATCATACAAAGCCGGGGTGTAAACCGACTTAAATGTAAATTCTACACTTTTATCATCCAAAGCTTTATAACTGGCGATGTACTCTGTCAAGACAGTGGAGGCGGCTCCCTGCAACGCAGCATTCGCTTGCAGGAGATCGAAGGTATAAACGACATCATTGGCGGTAAATGGCTGCCCATCTGACCATTTGACATTGGGACGTAATTTGAAGGTCAGGACAGTATTGTCTGCATTCC
>Ga0315273_10008432_pt1 | contig 12994 bp, 6 predicted proteins | sample YL17G02_0_MG_FD_205753 | JGI IMG/M metagenome (GOLD analysis project Ga0315273, IMG submission 205753) | Sediment microbial communities from Yellowstone Lake, YNP, Wyoming, USA - YL17G02_0 | ecosystem: Environmental > Aquatic > Freshwater > Lake > Sediment | place: USA: Wyoming | collected...
TGCGGTGGTGGTGCCACCCTCTGAACGTGGCGCAGGACTTTAGTCCTGCGGGCTGGTGGTGTCAGCCTCTGAACGTGGCGCAGGACTTTAGTCCTGCGGGCTGGTGGTGTCAGCCTCTGAACGTGGCGCAGGACTTTAGTCCTGCGTGTCACTCAGCTCCATTCAGCAGCACCCGAATGACGTCGGCGGCGGTGTAGCTCGTCGAACCGGGTCGCATGAAGCGGGCGATGCCCGTCAGGTCATCGCCGGAGGTTACGATCCCCGCCTCCACGATTCTGCCTTTGGCGCGCGTCTGCGGTGCACCCGCCGTCGCCACCAGCGCGTTGCAGATGCACTTGCGGCCGGCCGCGTTTTCTTCGTTGCCGCCCTTCGAGACGTAGATCGACACGGGCTCGGATGAGCAGCGGAAGCCGACCTCACCGTCCGGCGTGCGGTAGGCCTCGCGGAGGTAGCCCAGGTCGCAGATGCGGGGCCGATCGAGATAGACCGACTCGTCAGACATCGTGCCCGCGAGTTGGACGACCTTGAACGGGAAGCCCGAGGGAGATGCGACCGGATCGGTGAACACCCGGGCCTCGCCTCTGACGACCTGATCGAGCAGCGCCTGCTTGTAGTCGGCGCGGAGCCCGGATTCCTCGCAGTAGGCGAATGCCGTGCCAACCTGCACGCCAGCGGCGCCGCCGTCCAGCGCCTGCTGCAGCACATCAGGCTCGCCGTACCCGCCCGCGAGCCAGAAGGGCACCCCCAGTTCACGCATCTTCTCCAGGTCGACCCGATCACGCTCACCGTAGATCGGCTCGCCCAGTTCATTGAGCGTGAGCTTGCCGCGGGGCGGGGCATTGTGGCCGCCGGCGGTCGGTCCCTCGATGATGAAGCCGTCAACCTTGCCGTTGGCCTTCTTCAGCATGGTGACGGCCAGGGTGTTGGAGGCGATGATCGGGAGAAAACGGGGCCGCGTGAGCGGGGGGAGATCGCCCTCCATGAAGTCACGAGGCGTGAAGTGCATCGTCGTGTCGTCACCCTCCTGCGCGCCGACCACGTACAGCGGATACGACGCGGGCTGGTGGTTGACGTACGCGTCGAGGACCCCCGGGATCTTCAGTGGGATGCCTGCGCCCATCAGGACGAAGCCGACGCCGGCGAGCATCGCGCCATAGATGGCGACGAGGTGGGGTGTCTGGATCTTCTCGAGGTAGTTGATGCCGACGGGGTTGTTGTGGCCTTCGCGGGCAAGGAAGACCTCGACGAAGTTCGCGATGATCCCGATTTCAGCCAGGGGCCGCGGACACTCCCTGCCGTGCGTGGGCAAGTGCGTGTACGACGCATCGGGCGCCTTGCCGCCCGGGATGAAGTACGTGTTCCAGGCACGCTCGGCCATCGCGCGGAACGGGAACGCGTCGAAGGCCCGGCGCATGTGACCCCCGGGATCGCCGTCTTCCAGCCGTCGGGCCAGGACCTGATCGAGGGCGGTGCCGGACACGACGCCGAGTTGGCCCAGGCGGGCAACCGTCTGGGCAAGCCGCCAGTGCGAGATGGCCACACCCATCCCGCCCTGAATGATTTTCGGGAGATCGGACATACCTTTCTATCATCGCACGGGTGGGAGGATTATTGAGGCAGGACTGAAGTCCCACGCGCGCCGGGTCTCAAGACCCGGCCTCCACCTGACCCCACTTGCCCCACTTGCTCCGCCAGTTGACAGCGGGGGAGCCGTACGTGGCGCAGGACTTTAGTCCTGCGAAGAAGGTGCGGGTTACCGGCGCGGGCCAAATGCCTGTCCCGCCGCGGACTCGTAGGCCGACGCACGGTACTCGAGTGACGAGACCATCGCGCGATCGCCGCGGGCGCGCGCGATCTCAATAGCGGCCCGCGCGGTCGACGCGGCGTCGCCGAAGCGACCGGAGGCCGCCTGCGCCACCGACAGAATCTCGAGCATCCGCGGCTCTCGCCCGGACGTCAGACGGACGGCGCGATCCGCCAATCCCAACGCGCGGGCACCGTCACGGATGGACGCGTCGCGCGAATCGGCGAGAATCGCCGCGAGGCGCGCCATCAACTCCGCGTCGTTCGGCAGGACGGCGAGCGCCTGCTCGTAGTGCCGCACGGCGAACTGGTCCTGCCGCTGGATGGCGTAGATCTCGGCGAGGAAGCGGTGCGCATCCACATCGCCGGGCCGCAGCGTCAGGGCGTACTCGAGGTGAGGGAGCGCGGCGTCGAACCTGCTCTGCCGCGCGAGCACCGCTCCCAGTCGCACGCGCGCCACCGGATCCCCGGGCGCGAGGCCGACAGCCGCCTGCAACTGCGCCTCAGCCTCGGGCAAACGATCCGCGCCGGCCAGAGCTTCGCCGTACGCGACCCGCGGACGCGCGTCCCCCGGCCGCTTGTTCACGGTGTCCCGCCAGAGACCTTCGGCATTCCAGTACACGCGGTTCCTTGCGCGCGTCTCGACGCCCAGCGCCCCTACGACCAGCACAACGGCACACCCGGCCGCGACGGCGGCGGTCCTGGACATCTTCCAATGCCAAGACCGTGACGGATGAGGCAAGTTTCTGCCGCGCGCCAGTAGCGAAGATCCGCCGGGGGCTACCGACGAACCCTCGGCGGTTTGAGGCGGAGCTTCGCCAGTGTCCCTGACCATCCTCTCGCCGGCCACATACAGTCCAGTGACAACCGCCGCGATGACCGCCGCGAGCGGCAGGTACATCCGGTGCTCCGCCGCCACCTCCGTCACGATGGGAAGGACGCTGGACGAAGGCGCGAGGATGAGGAAGAACCAGGCGCCGAGGAAGCTCGCCGGGTGGCGCAGTACAACGTCAGCAGATAGAACAGCCCCATGAGCGACTCGACCCGTTGCACGACATACGTCACCGCGGCGGTCTGGAGCGGATGGACGACCCACACAAGCGCAACCACCAACGCGAGCCACGGCGCGGCAACCCCGAATTCGGGTTGGAGCGGTGGGCTCAACAGCGTCCGCCGGACGATGCCGAAGAGCACCAGGGCGGCAGCCAGATGGATGAGGAGATTCCCCAAGTGAAAAGGGGCCGGATCGAGTGCGCCGGGTGGAACAGACGCCCTGGGCGTTCCGGTCGTTCCCGCCACAGCAGCCGGCGCCAGCGCGTAGGTGAGGGCAAACGACAGGTTCGCGACCGGCCGGCCGGCCACCGTCGACCCGGTCGGCGGTGCCAGGGGCATCGCCAGCGGCCAGAGCGTTCGGATCGTCGGGTTCCACACGATCGCTCGGACATCGTCCAGGACGAAGACGCCGCCAAAGCTCGAGGAATAGGCCCATGCGCCCGCGACCACTACCAGGGCCGCCAGAAGCAGGACCGGCACACCCGGCGGGTTCCGTCCCGGTTGCCCCGGATTCGCGCGTGTCCGGGACGCGCGCCGTCGTGCACTCACAGGCGCGATCTTAGCAGAGGTCATATGCGCGAGGAGTCTGGGCCAATCAGTGACGGCTGTCTATGGGGACTGCAGCGAGGCTCCGCCTCCAACCGCCGAGGATTCGACGACAGAGTCCAGAGCGGACAGCAGAGCGTTGCCTCGTTCGTCGCGATCAGCGGAGCCGAGATGACCGAAAAGAGCGGCGACTGCAGCGCATGGGCGTGCGTTCCGTGGACCGCGAAGCACCGCTCCGCGTAGGGAACCGGCCGGCCGCCGATCCGTGGTAGATCACCCTCGAAGGGGCGTTCCGGATATTCGATGGCGACGGTACGGTCGAAACGATGCCCGACACAATCGAAGGCAACCCGGTGTCGATTGCGGGAACTGCACCTCTCCGAGAGAGGTCGCCTCACGTGCGCAGCACGGCCGTTGAGACTGGATGCCAAAGGGAATCTGGCGCGCAGTCGAGCGCACACGACGACCTCGGACCGATGGGGTGTTGAGCGCCGACCCGGCGTGTTGGTATTCTTACCTGCCGGTCGTTCGCCGATCCTCCCCGGCGCCGATCGGATGTCCCATGCCCACGCGACACAGGCAACCGCCACCGCCGCCAGAGCCTCGCGTGCCAGACACCGCTCCCGGCGTGTGGCTGTCGCTGGCGCTCGCCGCGATCACGGTCGGCGTCTTCGCGCCGATAGGCACGTTCGAATTCGTCCCGTGGGACGACCCGCTGTACGTCATCCAGAACGTTCACGTTCGTGCAGGACTCACGCGCGACGGCATCGCCTGGGCGCTCACCACCGGTGAGGCCTTCTACTGGCATCCGCTGACCTGGCTCACGCACATGCTGGACGTGCAGCTCTTCGGCCTGAACGCAGGCCGCCACCACCTGCTCAACCTGATCCTGCATCTCGCGAGCACGCTCGTCCTGTTCCACGCGTTTCGGGTGATGACCGGCCGGACCGGTCGGAGCGCATTCGTGGCCGCCCTGTTCGCGGTTCATCCCCTTCACGTCGAGTCGGTCGCGTGGGTCGCGGAGCGCAAGGACGTGCTGAGCGGGTTCTTCTACGTCCTCGCCATCGCCGCCTACGCGTTCTACGTGCGCGCGCCCAGCCGCAGGCGCTACCTGGCAGTGGCCGCCGCGTTCGCGCTCGGCCTGATGTCGAAGCCGATGATCCTCACGCTGCCGTTCGCCCTGCTGCTGCTGGACGTGTGGCCGCTTGGCCGCATCCGCCCGGGCCGGTCGGCCGAAGCGGCCGCCGCCGATTGGCGATCGGATTGGTCCGCCGCCTGGCGTCTGCTGGTCGAAAAGCTGCCGATGATCGCGTTGTCCGTCGCCGTGGGCGTCGCAACGTTCATCAGTCAGGCACAGGCGGGATCGGTTCGCGCGCTCGAAGAATTTCCGCCGGGGCTTCGGCTCGCGAATGCCGCACTGTCCTACGTGGCGTACGTCCGCGACACGATCTGGCCGGTCGGCCTGGCGGCCTACTACCCATACCCGACTGCGCTTCCGTCCTGGACGCTGATCCTTCCTGCGGTGGTGGGGTTGGGCGCCGTGTGTGTCGCGGTGCTGCGCCGTGTCCGCACGCAACCGTATCTCGCAGTCGGCTGGTTCTGGTATCTGGGAACCCTCTTGCCCGTCATCGGATTGATCCAGGTCGGGGATCAGGCCCGCGCGGATCGCTTCACCTACGTGCCGCTCATTGGCCTGTTCGTGCTGTTCGCCTGGGGCACCACCGAGTTTCTCGCGCGATGGCGGCGGATTTCGGGCACACCGATGACCGTGGCGGCCATCGGCGCCGTGGCCGCGTGCGCCGTCGTGTCGAGCGCACAGGTGGGCTACTGGAAGGACGGATTCGCCTTGTGGCAGCGGGCTGAAGAGGTGACGACGCCGAATCAGCGGACCTATGCGAGCCTCGGCCAGTTGTTCGAAGCGCAGGGTCGCGTCGACGAAGCCATCGGCAAGTACCGCCAGGCGATTCCGTTCATGCGTGATGCCTCAGGGCTTCACGCGCGTGTGGGCGCCCTGTTGATGCGCCAGGGACGCGCCGCGGAGGCCGTGACGGCATTCGCCGCCGCCGTGCAGGCACAGCCGGCGAGCCCGCTGGCGCACGGCGCCTTGGCGGCCGCACTCGAGGCGGCGGGGCGGCCGGCTGAAGCCGCCGAGCATCTTCAGGCGGCCGTGCGTCTACAGCCTGACAGCGCCGTCGGACACCACGCGTTGGGTCTGGCGTTCAAACGCCAGGGCCGGGTCAGCGAGTCGCTGCGGGAACTGGCGGAGGCGGTGCGGCTGCGGCCGGATTGGGCCCTGGCGCGCACCTCCCTCGCGCTCGCGTTTCGCGACCAGGGGCGGTTCGACGACGCCACTCGAGAGGCGTCCGAGGCCGTGCGTCTCGAGCCGGACAACCCCGGCTGGCATAGCAACCTGTCGATCCTGCTCAGCGAGCGAGGCGACCTCGTCGGGGCCGTCCAACACCTCGAGGCGGCGCTCACGCTGGCGCCGCAGCATTCCGAGGCCGCCACGTGGCACTACAACCTGGCCGCGCTTCTGGCCCAACTCGGCCCGGCGAACCGGCCCCTGGTGGTCGCACACCTCGAATCGGCGCTGAAACTCGCCCCGGAGTTCGGCGAGGCACGACGGGCGCTTGCCGAGATCAGGCGGCGTTGAGCCGGCAGGGGCGCGATCGGGATTGGGCAGACATCATCGCGGCTTTCTTGCCGGCACCACGTGACGCGCCACGCGATCGCGCCGCTCGACGTGCGAAACGCGCTACGGCGACTGGCGGAACTTCTGTCGCGCCTGGTACAGCGCGAGTCGATGCTCCAGTTCGGGGATGTCCGATTGACGGCCCTGGCTGTTCGCCGCCGCGAGCGCTTCACTGACCGTCCTGACCGCGTCGTCGAAGCGCCCGACTTCGGCGTACGCCGCCGCCAGGGCGTCGAGCGACATTGAGTCGCGCCGCAATGTGAGGCGGACGGATCGTTCGCCCACCTCGACCGCCTTCGCGCCGTTGCGCACCTCCGCCTCCCGCGAGGTGGCGAGCAACCATCCGAGCCGGGTCAGGAGAAACGGTGCGTCTGGCGCCGCATCGACCGCCAGCGCAAAGTAATGGGCCGCCCGGTCGAGCCGGCCCAATGCTCCGTAGGCTTCCCCGAGGTTGCCGTACGGCTCCATGTAGGTGGGGTCGAGAGCAATCGCGCGTTCGAGATGGGCAATGCCTTCCTCGGGTCGGCCAAGCGAACAGAGCACAGAGCCGAGATTCCCGTGCGCCGCCGCGCTGGTGTCCCGGAGGCGGACGGCTTCCCGCAACTGCTCCTCCGCCTCCTGGTAGCGCCGCGCGGTCGAGAGGATGACTCCGTAGTTGAGGCGCGCCCTCGGATTCGACGGACGCTTGTCGAGCACGTCCTGCCAGAACCGTTCCTCGCTCCAATAGACACGGTTTCTCGTGTACGTCAGGGCCGCCGATGGAATCACCAGTCCGGCGACGAGCAACCCGGCGGTGAGCCTGCCGACGCGACGCCGCGCGCGGTCATCGGGGACGAACCGGGTGAGCAGGCGGTGCCCGACCACATACGCCCCGACCGCCACGGCGACCACGACGGCCGCGAGCGGCAGGTACAATCGCCGCTCGGCGACGACCTCGGTCGGAAGGGGAAGCAGGCTCGAGGACGGCGCAAGGGTCGCGAAGAACCAGGCACCGAGAAAGCTCCAGCTCCCTTTCCGAACCACCGCCACGATGGTGGCGAGCAGGGTCGCCGAGAGCAACACTGCGTACGGGGCGACCTCCAGGATCGACCGGGCCATGGGCCACCCGTCGTAATCGGAGACCAGCGGATACGGCACCAGCGCCAGCCGGAGATAGTGCACCATGACGCCTGTTTGCGTCAGCAGATACGTCCACGGGGACCAGCCCTGAATCTGGATCCCGACCGAGTGCGGCCATCTCTCGAAGGCGACGAGCAGGGCGAGAAACACCCACGTGGCGGCCAGGCCCGCGTACAGCCAGCCCCGGAAGCCCGGGGTTCCAGGCCCGCGAGCCCGGCGGTCGGGAGGTGCCGGGGAGGCGGGAGCCGCGGAGCCTGCCGCAACGGGCGCGAGATTCGGCGCATCGCGGGCAAAGAGCCAGTCCCATAGCCACACCATGAACGGCGCAAGCACCATGGTCTGCTTGCTGCCCATGCCGAGCGCACACGCGGCGATGGCGCCTGTCGTCCACCAGCGCCGTTTCCATCCTTCCGGACCGCAATCGCTCGCGCGGATCGCGCAATAGAGCGTCAGGAGAAAGAACAGGCCCATCAACACTTCAGTGCGTTGGGCCACGTAGGTCACCGCGTCCGTGAGCACGGGGTGCACGAGCCAGACGAGCGCTACGACACATGCCAGCCAGCCGGAGTCCGCGCCGAATCTGGCGCGCAGCCGGGCGGAGAGGAGCGTCCGTCGAACGACACCGAAGAGCGCGAGCCCCGCCAGGACGTGCAGGATCAGGTTCAGGAGGTGGTAGCCCCACACGTTGCGGAGGAACCGATCGGCGGTGCCGGGCGGCGCGTCGGGTCCGCCCGGCATCAGCACGTCGCGGACGTCTGCCGGGGCCAGCGCATAGTTGATCGCGAGCGAGAGGCTGGCAACCGGCCGGCCCGACACCGGGCTTTCCGCGGGGGCCGACATAGCCCGCGTGAGCGGCCACAGCGTCTTGATGTTCGGATTCCCGACGATGGCGAACTGATCGTCGAAGACGAAGACGCCTGGAAAACTCGTCGAGTAGGCCCCCCACGCCGCGCCCGCGAGAACCAGCATGAGCAGGAGGAGCGAGCCCGGGCGAGGGCTGGGACGAGCTCGCCGCGCCGCGGTTGTCTCACACGGAGGTCGAACCGCACGAGGCGCGTTCCGACGAACTGGCATGTCGCGATGGGCCTGACGCGGCCGCCGGTTTCCGCTCATTGTGACGACAGCCAATCCCTGCCAGGAGTGCAGGCGGAGGGAACGCGAAGACCCGACGACAATTCTAACAAATGACCGGAGCGTCCGCAAACGCGAGAGACGACTGGAGACGCGCGATCAGCCGAGGGTCCATGGCGCACCCCTGCGCGCGAGTTGCCCGGCGGCGAGCGCGTGCGCGCCTGGTGCGTCGCCCGGGCGTCCCGCGTTTTTGATGTCGTTCGACCCGTCCTGCGGCTAGAATGAGTGACCTGCGATCGAATTCCGGCATCACGCGGTTTCCGAAGACGCCGCGCGACGCGCCAATGCGTCTCGCTGAGGTGGCCTTCTGGTCCGAGCGCAGCGGAGCACGTCGGCGCCCACATGAGCACACGTCCGAAGCGTAGACAAGACGGGAAGGACGGCGGCCTGGCTCGAACGAGGCGAGCGGACTCCCGCGGGCTGCGGCCGGCCCCCGCCGTCGTCGCGACGGCGCGATCCGCGGCCCCGCGTTCTTTCTTCCTTCAACTCACGCTGGCGTGTCTCGCGGGGGTGGGGCTGCGTCTGGCCTTTGTCACGGGCCAGGTGCTGCTGGATGACGAATGGCACGCGATGGACTACGCGATCGGGAACTCCCTGGGATTCCTGCTCACCCACTTTTCCATTCCCGGCGCGACGTGCATCCCGATCAACGCGTACACGTGGGCGTTGCTCCACACCGTCGGGTGGAACGAGACGCTCCTTCGACTTCCGGCGCTGGTTCCCAGCCTCGCCAGTCTGTTCCTCCTGCCCCGGCTCGTGCGTGCGGCGTTCACCCGGAAGACCACGGTGATTTTCACCTGGCTCCTGGCGATCTGCCCGTTCCTGATTTTCTACAGTCGGATTGCCCGCCCGTATGCGATGGTTGCGCTCACGGGCGCGGCGGCGGTGCTGTACGGCTACCAGTGGCTGGCCTCGGGGCGGCGGGCGTACGCCGCGCTCTACGTCGGGTACGGTGTCACCGCCGTCTATTTCCACCTGTTCGCCATGGTCTCCGTCGTTGCACCGATTGCCTGCGGCCTGCTCTTCACGCTGCTGCCTTCACGCGTGTCGTTCCCCGCCGAGCGGATCCGTCCGTCCTATCGTGACGTGAGCATCGTCATCGCCGCCTTTGCCGGTGCGTTGAGCGCGCTGCTGCTGCCCGCCCTCATTCACGCGGCAGGCGGAACGATGTCGTCCGTCGTCGGCGGGGGCGACATGACGGCCGGGAGCTTCGCGGGGTTCGCATCCATGCTCGCAGGGACTTCCAGCACGACGCTCCTCATCCTGTTCTGGTGCCTGCTGGCCGTCGGGCTCGCGTTTCTGTCGAGGACAACGCCCCTGCTGGCGGCGATCCTCGTCAGCAGCGTTGTCCTCCACTATCTGAGCCTGGTCATCACCCATCCAGCCCTGATCGACACGCCGCTGGTGCTGTCGCGCTACGTCATCGCCGTGTTCCCATTGGGCCTTCTTCTCGTTGCCAGGGGGATCGACGGGATGACCGACGTGCTCGAGTCGCTGAAGACGGGGGGACGCTGGGGCGTGTGGGTCCGGCCGCTCTGTGCGCTGGCCACGGCGGCATTTGTCGCATCGTTGTTCGCGGCGGGACCGGTGCCGCTCGTCTACTACCGGCCGAACAATTTCACCGCGCATTCCGCGTTTCTGGAGTCGTTCGCGCCGGTGAACTGGGATCATTCGTACCGCAGCGACATAATGAAAGACGGGCCCGTCATCGACGGCACCGCGGGGTTCTCCCGCTTCTACCAGCGTCTGGCGTCCGACTCCCAATCCGCCGCCATCATCGAGTACCCGATGTTCATCGGCAATCACTTCAACCTGTACTACTACTTCCAGCACTTCCACAGAAAGAGAGTCCTTGTCGGGTACTTTCCCGATTTGGACCTTCGGACGGCGAGGTCCATCGGCTGGGTCTACGGCAGTTCCTACGTTGATTACGTGATGAGCCGGGAGCACGACCCGGGCCGACTGAGAATGTCCGCCATGGTCAACGTCGCCAGCCTGGACGCCGTGCGTCGCAGTGGCGCCTCCTATCTGATCCTGCACAGGCACCTGCCGGTGGAAATGTTCCTTCAGGCGGCTGGAGACGCTGAGCCGGACTACGCCCCGGTAGAATACCTGACGTCCCTCTACAAGCGGGAACTAGGCGCGCCGCTGTTCGAAGACGCCCATCTGGTCGTCTTCCGGATCGACGGAACGTGAGGGCCGGTTCCACCTTCCGCCCCGGGTGCGTGATGCCAACGATGACCACCACGAAGCCAGGCCGCGTTTCTCTCTCACCCAGGGCGAACTGGCTAGAAGTGGTTTCAAAACCACGTGGCGCAGGGCTTCAGCCCTGCGGGTACAGGTCTAAAGATCTGTTCCACAGGTTTTGAAACTACCTCTAGAATGAGGCGCATGGTGCGGAAAACGGCGCTGCCTGCAAAGGCTGCTGGCGGCACACCGCGTCGCAGCGGGTTCACGTGGTTTCGCGATCGGCTCCTGCCGGCAGCGCTCCTCGTCGCGATGGCGTTCGCCGCGCATTCGCCCGCGATTGGGGCGGACTTCGTCTGGGACGATGACATCAACGTCACGGCCAATCCCCATCTGCAGGACTGGACCGGACTGCGCGACATATGGTGCCGCCTGGGCTCGACGAATATGTACGTCCCGGTGACCTTCACGACGGTCTGGGTGGAGCATCAACTGTGGGGATCGGACCCGCTGGGCCACCACATCGTCAACATCGCCATGCATGCCCTGGGCGCCCTGATTCTGTGGGTGCTCCTTCGCAGGCTGCACGTGGGCGGTGCCTGGCTGGCGGCGGCCATCTTCGCCGTGCATCCGGTGGGCGTCGAGTCGGTGGCGTGGCTCACCGAACTGAGAAACGTGCAGTCTACCGTGTGCTATCTCCTGTGCCTCCTGGCGTATTTCCGGTTCGCGGCGCTCGACGGGCACGCGGAAACGGCCGAGGGCCGCAGGTGGCTGGTCTATGCGCTGGCGCTCCTGCTGTTTGCGGCGGCGTTGCTGAGCAAGGGGGCGGCCGTCGCCCTGCCGGGCGTGATTCTCCTCCTGGTCTGGTGGAAGCGGGGTCGCGTCGGGAAAGCCGATGTGATTCAGGTGGCGCCGATGTTCGCGATGAGCCTGGCCTTCGGGCTCCTCACGATGTACGTGGACCGGCACTATGCGGGCGGGATGGTCGTGGCATCGCCGATGCCGGCGATCGACAGGCTGCTGGTCTCCAGCAGGGCCGCGTGGTTCTACGCGGGCACACTCGCCTGGCCGTACCCGCTCATGCCCATCTATCCGCGGTGGGAGATCGACGCGAGCGTGTGGTGGCAATACCTGTATCCGCTCGCAGGCGCTGCGGGAGTGGCGGCGCTGTGGGTGTGGCAAAGGACGTTCGGCCGAGGTCCGCTCGCGGCGGTCCTGTCCTTTCTTCTCCTCGTGGCGCCGACGACCGGTCTGTTCGCCCTCTCCTTCCACATGTACACGTTTGTCGCGGATCGTTTTCAGTACCATGCGGCCCCCGCGCTGATGGCCCTCTTCGCCGTCGGCGTGACGAGCCTCCGCCAGAGACTCCGCCCCCGCGCTTTCGCGCCTGCCGTCGATGTGGCGTGCGGTGCCGTCCTGCTGCTCCTCGGCGTCCTCACCGCGCAGTACGCCCAGGCCTTTCAGAGCGAGAAGGCGCGGTGCCTGGTGACGCTCGAGAGGAACCCGACCAACTGGGCGGCGATGAACAATCTCGGGGTGGTCCTGAACGCGGAAGGTCAGCACGAGGAAGCCGTTCGCTGGTACCAGAAGGCCATCGACGTTCGACCGGGGTACGCAGAGGCCCACGGCAACCTCGGCGTGGCGCTGGTCGCGCTGGGACGCGTCCCGGAGGCCGTGCGACACTACGAGGCCGCTCTTGGCCTCTGGCCCGACTTCCCTGCAGCCCACAATAACCTGGGGACGGCGCTGGCTGCGCTTGGCGACACCCAGGAGGCGATTCGGCAGGTCCGGGAGGCCCTGCGACTGCGACGGGACTACGCCGAGGCTCACGGCAACCTGGCCACCCTTCTGGCGTCGACCGGCGAGTTGTCGGAAGCGATTCGCGAGTACCGGGAGGCCCTGCGGATACGACCGGACTACGCTCGGGCCTACCACGACCTGGGAGTGACGCTCGCGAAGGAGGGCAGGTTTCGGGAGGCGATTCAGGCCTACGAGGACGCCCTTCGCATCGAACCCGGTGACGCAGACAGTCACTGCGCCCTGGGCTTCGCGCGGGCTGCCGATGGCCAGCTCACGGAGGCCGTTCGGGAGTATCAGGAGGCTCTCCGATTGAAGCCCGACTGCCCAGAGGCGTACAACGGCCTGGGCATGGCGGCGGTTGCCGAGCGGAGACCACAGGATGCGATTCAGCACTTCCAGGAGGCCTTGCGGATCAACCCTGGTTATGCGGAAGCCCACAACAATCTGGGTACGGTCCTGGCGTCGACAGGAGATCTCGCACGCGCAATCCGGCATTACCGGGAGGCCGTGCGACACAGGCCTGGCTACGCGGAGGCGTTCGTCAACCTCGGAAAGGCGCTGCTGGCAGAGGGGAACCTGCAGGACGCCGTTCGACAACTCGAGGACGCCGTGCGACTGGCCCCGGACTATGCCGAGGCCCATAACCTCCTCGGCGTCAGCCTG
>Ga0315273_10008433_pt1 | contig 12992 bp, 20 predicted proteins | sample YL17G02_0_MG_FD_205753 | JGI IMG/M metagenome (GOLD analysis project Ga0315273, IMG submission 205753) | Sediment microbial communities from Yellowstone Lake, YNP, Wyoming, USA - YL17G02_0 | ecosystem: Environmental > Aquatic > Freshwater > Lake > Sediment | place: USA: Wyoming | collected...
GCTTTACGATTACGAGTGCACCCAATGCGGGGAAAGGTTCGAGCAGCTGGTGCCGATTGATCTGCGGAATGTCGGGTTGGTCGTTTGCCCGATTTGCGGAACGGTAGCCAAACTGGTGATTGCCACTCCACCAAAGCTCGGCAAGGAGCGTTATCAGATGAAGGCGGTGCTCAGTGACGGCCAGCACGTCGCCGGACACTTCGGCAAGAGCGCGCCGCTCTATAAAGGAGGAAAACGGTGATCGTTTTTTCGGATTTGCATCTGAGCGAAGACAGCGCGGAGGTGGTATTCCAGAAAGTGCTGCCCGGAATTCTGGAAGCAGCCAAGGACGACGCTGATCGGATAATTGCCTGTTTGGGGGACTTTTGGCACGTTCGCTACAAGGTCCCGGTCATCCTCCAGAACCAGGTGGTCGAGTGGTTGCGTGCGCTCAAGCGCGAGCGCCTCCAGCTCTACCTTTTGCCTGGCAACCATGATCAGATCAATGGCGCCGGGGAGAATGCTCTGGAGGTTTTCGCTGATCTCGATCACGTGACGGTCATTACTGAACCGACCTGGAATTGTTTCGGGCTTTGGGTACCCTATCGGAAGGAACGGTCTGATGTGGAGAAGGCGTTAGCAATTCCCGTTCCAGCTTGGATTGTTCCACCGATTCTCTGGATGCACCATGGGGTCAAAGGGGCGGAGATGGCCCCTGGGGTGTTCGGGGAGATCGGGCTGGAACCCAGCCAGTTCCAATCTTGGAAATTGGTGTTTTGCGGCCATTACCACAAGCGGCAGCAGCTCGGCAATATCGTCTATGTCGGCTCACCCTATCAGGTGACGGCCAATGAGGCCGGGCAGCCCAAGGGTTACGGGCGTTGGAATCCACTTACTGAGCAGTTCTTCTGGATCGATACTGTCTGGGGTCAGCGGTACCACAATCTCAATCTTGCTGAGGTGAACGCTCGGGACTTCCAGCAAGCTGGTGTGGCAATGCCGGGAGATGAGGTGCGGTTGCGCGGGGTCAATGCGCGTGAGGCCGAGGAGCTGATCAAGGGCTTCACGGCTGCGGGGGTGCACTGTGTGGCCGAGGTCACGTTGCCCAAGGCCGAGGAGCGCTTGGACGTGGGATCCAGTCCGACGCTGGCCACCTATGCCGAGGCCTACGCGCGGAAGTTTTTGCCGCCGGAGGAGATTGAGATCGCCTTAGCACTCTATCGGGAGATCACGCAGCCATGAAGATTGAGAAGCTAGGTATTTACAATTTTGGGCCTTTTCTGGGAGAGCATGCCTTCGCTTTTTCCAGAAAAGGGCTCATCCTCATTTGCGGGAAGAACCACGATGACCCCCGCTGCGACTCCAACGGGTCGGGAAAATCAAGTCTTTTTGATGCCTTAGACTGGGCGCTGTTTGGTAAGGTCCCCCGCGGGGATCACGTCGACTCGGTCGTCCACGACCAGGCCACCTCTTGTCAGGTGCGGGTCGAGCTTTCCGACGACAGCGGGCGGTCGGTGGTTATCGAACGCCGGCGGGGCAAAGAGACGAACCTGCGTTGCTGGGTCGGAGGTGCGGAGGTCTCGGCGCTGGATGTGCGAGAGACCCAAGCGCAGATCGAGCGGGTGCTGGGGGTGGACCGGGCGACGTTCCATGCCGCGGTCTATTTCGGGCAGACCGACCTGGTGCGTTACGCCGATTCGACCGACGGCGAGCGCATGCAGACTCTGACCCGTATCCTCCAGTTCGAGGAGATCGACCAATTTCTGGAAACTACCAAGGGGCTGATCAGTGGGCTCAGTAGCCGCGAAGGGGAGAGAACGGCTCGGTTGGGGTACCAGCAGGGCGAGATGGATGGTCTCAAGGCTCGGGATTTCTCTGCCTCGGTGCGGGAATGGGAGGAGCGGCGTATCCTGGAAGTAAACTCGTGGACGATGGATTACAAGGCGCGCGAGGCGGAACGGGTCCGCCAGGAGAAATATCTGCGCGAGCACATGCCTGCAGCCAAAACCGCGTTGGAGCTTTTGCGTAACGAGATCGGCGTGCCGCTTATCTCGGCTAAGGTACTTCCGGAGTTCCGGAACCAACTGACCGAGGCGCAGAAGGCTCACGAGGTTACCCGTTACCGGCTACAGCACTCTCAGGAGGCGTTGAGCAGGCACAAGCCACTCGGCGAGGTGTGCACCCAGTGCGGGCAGCCGGTTCCAGAGAGCTTACGCCAGGCTGCCCGCCAGGCACTGGAGCAGGACGTGTTGGCCATGCAGGAGGCCTTCAGGATCGCGACCGCGTTGGTGCAGGCTGCGCAGGTGGCCTTCAATGCCGAGGAGTCTAACATCGCTCTCGCTGGGGCTGAGGCTGCCCAGCGCCACCTGCACGCACTCCGCCAGTTCGAGGCGGCACAGACCCAATACACCTTATTGGGGGGGCAGTGGTTAGTGGGGGAACAGGAGCAGCGCAACCTGGAGCAGCTATTTAAGGCGATCCAGGTGCGGGCAGTGGAGCAGAACCCATTTGCTGCCCAGGCCGCGCAGGTGGCCCAGCGGGTTCAGGAGCTGGAGCAGGAGATGGCTGGAGAGCGCGCGGAGCTGGAGCGCATTGCTCAACGTCGGCGTTTTCTGGAATTCTGGAAAGAGGGGTTCGGGCCTTCGGGGCTGAAGAGCTATATCTTGGACGCGCGTCTGGCTGAGCTGACCGAGGCGGCTAATCGTTGGGTGCGGTTGCTTACCGGTGGGGTGTTCTGGGTCCAGTTTCAGAGTCAGCGGCAGACCCGGGGCAAGAAAATTGTCAACGCTCCCGAGGTGCGGGTCGCACGCTGGAATCCGGACGGGACCATCACCGAGCGCAACTACCGCTCGCTCTCAGGTGGGGAGAAGCAGCGTATCAGTTTCCCCATAGACTTTGGGTTATCGCATCTACTCGCCAGTCGAGCGCGGCAGCGTTACGACCTGTTGCTCCTCGACGAGGTTTTCAAGCACCTTGACCGCACCGGTAAGGGGGCGATGGTTGAGATGTTGGAGTTACTCGCCCAGGAGAAGGGGGCGGTGTACGTCATCGAACATGATGCGGAGATGCAGGGGCTGTTTGAGCAGAAGGTTTGGGTTGAGAAGCGCAACCGTTGCAGCACTATCCACGAGGAGATTGCCGATGTCCAACATGCAGAAAAAGCAAAACCAGCTCCGCCGGCGGTTGAATACCGTGCACCAGTTGGTGCCGTTGGTGAGCCTGGGGCCCCCGTCCGTCGACCCGTTCAACGCACTCCTGTGCCCCGGTGAGGATTACCAGATCCAGGGCGAGCTGTCTGACTACGTCATCGTGAGCGTGCCGACGACCACATCGCAGAATTCGGCGGCGGCGCTGCGTAAACGGCTTCAGGAAGCTACCCAGCGGCCGGTGATCATGGTCACCCACAACATTCACTTTTTGCGCGCGCGAAAACTATCTGCTGGGGAGGCGCAGAAAGCGATCAAACGAGCGGAGGAAGGCATTGAGCAAGTTACCAGAGCCGTTCTCGCCCGCGAATCAGCCCATCGCGCGGCAGCCTGTGCAGAACCGGTGGAACCCCAAGCCGGCACAACCCCCGATTCTGGAACCGACCCAGTTCCAGAAGGAGATCGAACAGGTGATCCAGGGGTTGGATGTGGTGATGGGGATCGATCCGGGGTTTGCGTCTCTGGGGGTTTCGGTGATCGGCCGACCGACCCAGGGGAAGATCCAGTTGTTGCACATGGGGATGGTTGCGACCCAGAAGGCGAAGAAAAAGGAACGGGTGAACTTGCGGGTGACCAATGACGATCAGCGCCGTTACGATGAGATCTACGATGCGCTTGAATTGCTCCGGCAGCGTTTTCGCCCCACTGCCGTGGGGGTAGAGGCTTATCACCCGCACGTGAAGGCTGCGTCCGGGTGGAAAACGGCGGTGGTCTACGGCGGGATCATGTTTTGGTCGAAGGCGGTGAATATCTATTGCGCTCCCTACGTTCCCCAGGACCTGAAGCGGCGGTTTTGCGGGAATCAGTCGGGCAGTAAACCAGAGGTGGCTTCTGCGGCGACCCAGTTGGTTGAGGGCGCTTCGGCGGCTTATTTGGCTACCAACAAAACCGATCAGGAGCATGTCGGGGACTCGCTGGGGCATGCGATTCTGGTGCTCGAAGAGATTGATCGGGTTCGTAAAATCGTGCGAGGGATGCCATGATATTTTTACTCAATCCTGAGCGAATACTGCTGGAGAGTTTGGAGTTGGCTCGGTTGAAGATCGCCACCCAGGTCAACATCGTTCCAGAAAAAGTTGATGCACGGCTGGAGATAAAGGATGGTAAGGTTATCCCGGTTTTCCACATCATCGCGAATATCGATGGGGCCTGGGAGAAGAATTACACTGAGCAGTCGATGCGCGATATCTGGAAAGAGATCCAGCCGGGTTTGGCAGAGCGATTGCGCGGGTTGTTGGAGGTTCGATATGGGTGCGGCCAATCCAAAGAAGCTCAGGCGGGTGAAGATCCCGAAGGGGCCAACATTGAAGAACGAGGCGGTGAACCAGTTCGGGGTCTCCACTTGTGTTGAGACGGCGGCGATCGGGCTGGCTGAGCCGGAGAAGGAAGTTCCCGGGTATCTGTGGCTACGGCGGCTTGCTGAGGTGCAGTACGTTACCAGCCGTGAGGGGATAACGATAGACGAGATGGGTAGGGACCCGCTCTATACGGACGTGTCACGGATAACTATGCAGCGCTGGAGTTGCGAAGATTGCTGGGTTGAGAAGCGCCAGAAATACTATGCGGGCATCAGCCAAAAGATCCAGGCTAAGATCGGTCAAGGCATGATGCGCGAGCAGCTGCGGGCGTTGAAGGAGATTCAGGGGCTCGGGGCGGAAATTCTGGGAAAGCTTCGGGACAAGCAGGTGCGGGTGGGAACCTACGAAGGGTTGGTGACTGCCTACTTGAAGATTCTGGATTACGAGAACGAGATGCAGAAGAAGGTGAGTAAGGAAGTGGTGCACGAACGTGACGGTGGGGTGCGGACGGACACGGTGAAAGTGGCGGCGTCACTCTCTGAGGTGGAGGCGCGGGTAGCGGTTGATACTATCCTTAAGATGCGTCGGGAGCAGATCCGCGCGGCGACGGTTGCGCCGGAGGCGGGGAAGAAAGAGGAGTAGTATGGGCCGCGGGAAGCGATGGACCAAGCAAGAGGAGCGGGCGCTGTTGCATGGGGTCGGGGTTTACGGAGTAGCTTGGTTCCAGAAAAATACTGGAGATGCGCTTGATTGGCCGGGGGCGCCGAAGGGCAGGACGAGAAAGGCGATCTACTCTAAGGCTTATCGACTTTACGGTTTAGGGGGGTTGTCTCGCGGGGCATACACGCTGCGGCGCCTGACACGGGAAACTGGATACGGGGTGAGTCATTTTTTTCGCGCGATGCGCGCTTGCTCCCAAAAATGGAAGCGTACGAGCGCGCATGGTAAGTATTTGATCTGTGAAGATCAAGCAGAGGAGTTGCTCGCATGGCTGAGGCAGGACTATTGGGGCAAGATAAGGAGGGTTTACCGCTGTAGTTGGTGCGGTGTGGATCATCGTGCCCATTGCGCTCAAGGGCTTTGCCGTAGGTGCTATCAGCGGTATGCGCAGCGGTTACGTCGGGCGGGATTACCTATTCGGGGAAAGGAGCTAAGCGTGGAGATCAAGCGATGGGCTCAACGGATGGGAAGCCGCGATTTTCTGGATGTGGCGTTGCGACAAATCCGGCGGGGGTGGGCGATGCCTGAAGAATCGTTACGGCGGCTGTTGAAGGAGCGCCGTTATGCTAGTTGATCTCGATGAGAAGGAGTTGGGTTTGCTGGTGCGCGTGGTAAGCCTGACTCGCCATGCTGAGGTGGTGCTGCAGGACTGCACCGAGGAGGAGCAGTCACGGTTGCGCGTTTTGGCCGGAAAGCTCGATCAAGCGCGGAGCAAGGAGATGGAACTTGGAATTGCGAGTGCAAGAACTGTTACGGATTGCTGACCGGATGGCGCTGTACACGCTGGAGGCGGCTCCGGGGCACGGGGAGTGCGGACATCGCGAGGCGATCATCATCGCGTATCTTACGTTGGGCATGCTGAAGGTGACTTACCCGAAGACCGATGTAACTAAGGTATTTGAGGCGCTACAGGAAGCCGAGGGGGTGCTGGATCTACTCCGCCGCCCACGAGGGGAGGCGTGAGTGATGAATATGACCCAGGCGATCAAGGCGGTGCTACGTATCTGCCCCAAGGAACAGCATTACTACCGTTCGGTGCGATTTTTTACCGGTGGGGATGGAGCGGCAGATCGGGTTTGCGCGACCGATGGGATGTGCACTTTCGTTTGCTCGTTACCCGCGTCTGGTCTCCCCAACGCGTTGCTCTCGGCTGATTTGCTCAAGCGTGCGCTCGCTGGCGGTTCTGGGCAACTGGTGCTAACGGCGGCGCCTTACGGCTGGGTGACCGGTCAGGTGGGTGCTGCTACTTACCAGTTTCCAGGGATCGATTTCGCGAACTATCCTGGAATCCCAGAGCCGCCACCGTTGATCGATCTGCTGTGGGCGGACGACATTTCATTGGTGGCGCAGGCGGCCGATAAGCCAGGCGGGGAGTTGGATCTCATTCACTTTTCCGCTGGATTTCTGGAAGCGACTGATCGTGCCCAGTTTATTCGGATGGAGGTGCCCGCTCCGTTCGATCTGGTGGTACCGGCGCGACTCTTCGCTGGATGGAAAGAGGGACCGGTGCGCGCGGCCAGAACAGAGTCGACTGCTTTTTTCTCGCACGGGGCAGAGCTGCGCTTTGCTACTATCCAGAAAAATGTATTCCCACATACCGAGGACACTCCAGAAGATCACGTAGGCCCTTGGGCGATTTTGCCGACGCACATTTTTCTGGACGCGATCAAGCGGGGGTCAGCGGTTTCCCGCTTTCATGCGGTTGAGCTTTCTTTCACCCAGGACACGGTGACGGCGCGGGCGCTCATCGAGGATCGCAGTAAGGGGGATAAGATCTACCTCGCCACGGTGCCGGTGCTCGGGGGTGAGGTAGAACCGGAGGTGATGGTGCTTTCGGGTCGGCTGCTTTACCGGTTGCTCAGCCGGGTGCAGACCCCTAACGTCAAGATCGGCTACGGGGGGCCGCTTCGCCCAGTACGTCTGGAGTCGGGGAGTTGGTTTGCGCTACTCTGGCAGATGACTCTTTGATTACCGGAGGTGCGCGATGGTTGATGCGGTAGAGTTCTTTGCCCAGCTTGGTGAGTTTTCTAACCGGGTGTTCTCTTCGTTGGGAATTACCAATTTTACCAGTCCGTGGGCCACCGATACTTTTCCAGAAAATAAACCGACCGGGGTGGTGTTGCACTACACGGGGTCGCATGATGCCTATTCGTCTGCGCGTTGGTTCATGCGCCCAGAGCTGAACAGCAAGGTGTCGGCGCACGTGATAATCGGAACGGATTGGCCACCACAGGTCCGTGAGCGCCATGCGCATGACCTGGCACTGGTGCGCGATTTGCCGACGATGGTTTTGCAGTGCGTCCCTTTTAACCTCATCGCGCGCCACGCTACTTGGGTTAACGGGCGGTCGGTAGGGTTGGAGTTGGTGAATTGGGGCGAGATCCGTTTTACCCAAGAGCTGGGTTGGGTAGTCTACCCGAGCAATTGGACCAAGCCCTACCAGCCGCGCGGTGCTGATCACCCGAGGCGTGCGTTGGGTCGCTATTGGGAACCCTACCCAGCCGCGCAGGTGCATTGCGCAGTGGAGATGCTGCGTTGGTACAGGCGGCGGATGCAGGGGCGGATGCGTGCTGAGTGGGTGCTCGGCCATGAGCAGGTGCAGGGGGCAGCTACTGGGGGCGCGGCTGGGGATAAACGTGATCCGGGGCCGTTGCTCCCGCTCCAAGATATTCGTGAGGAAGCTTTTCGGGATGACCCTGTCGAGCAAATGGATTGGTTCCAGAAATTCGCGGGAGACCCTTTCTACACCACCAAGCGCCACGATGAGCTGCTGCTTGATTGGTATCTCGCCCAGCCGGGAGTGGTGGCTGGAGATCGCGCGCCTGTTGAGGCCCAGCAACGCTTCACTACCGAGGTTTACGAGTTGGGTTCGACGCAGTCGTGGCAGAAGGTGTTTGGCGCGCTGGGGAAGACGTGCTTGCGGATGTTGGGCTATTGTATCCCTCACCCGTCCAATCCTATGCTGGAACCAGAGGACGTGGAGGCGGTTAGGATTTTCCAGCGTCTGGTGGGCATTCGGGGGGATGGTCGCCCGGGGTATGTGACTCGTCACGAAGTGTGCTCGCGGATGGTTGATCGGGGATTTATCTAAGTGGATACAAATAGATACCGGTAGCAGAAAAAGGGACTTTTGGTCCCTTTTTACGCTTGACATATACGGCTTTATGCCGTATACTAAAGATGTAAGGTGAAAGACAAACCGAAAGGAGAACGAAAATGAACCTGAGAATCGAGAACGACAGTGGGCAGGTGGTGCTGAAGATTTCCAATCACAAGTCGGACCCCACCAAGGCCATGGTCAAGGTGCCGGTGAATTCCCCGCCGCTTATCGTCTACGTGACGAAGTGGTGTGCGGCGCTGGGGGTGACCGAGTTGGGGGCCTCCTGGGCTGGTAGCACCTACTGGATGCAGGAGGCGAGCCAGGAGCAGGTGCTCACCGCGGTCGGACGGCTGCTCTCCGGAGAGACGTTGCCCGAGGTGGATATCCCTGAACCGACTGAGCCGGACGAGGCGGATTACAAGGACGAGGAGGAGTTGGTGTCATGACAAACGATCTGATGCTTCTGAGTGAGGTGCTGAAACTAAAGAAGCGCGCTGTCCACCTCAGCGGGCGGCACTTTGTCGATGGGCCCAACGTGGTGAGGCGCTTTGTCACGATCGACATCGACGTGAGCTGGGGCCCGGATCGGGAAGACCGGGACACGAGGATCGACATCGGGCGGGTGGCCGAGCCAAGTAAGGAGTTCCCACAGGACAATTGGATACTGCTGGAGGATTGATATGGCTCTACCCTGTAGTCGATAGGTATATATACATATCGTCGACATGGGAAATGGAGCTAACCGAAAAGAAGTGCTGAGCAAACGTAGAATAGCACGAGAGCTTTGAGGTATATAGCCATGGGCGAGATTCACTGGGAGCGGGTATTGCGGACCTGGAGGGAAAATGGAATGGGAGCATGTGGAGATGTCCGAGATTCCCCGGGCGCTGAACGACGTGGGGTTGCGGATCGAGGCGGCTGAGGAGCTACTCGTGGCGCTGGAAGATATCATTGCCCAGAATAAGAGGCTGCGCGAAGAGTTGCGTGCTCAGTACCGAAGGGCAGTGGTAGTGGTGGCGAAAAAATATCTGGAACGATTAGGCGGGGGCGAGTAACTTTTCTGGAAAGTGGGCAAGGAGAGCGACGATGGAGAACCTAGAAGAGAGAGTCCAGGGTGTGGTGTTTGGGGTAGCCATTGGGGACGCGCTGGGCTACCCGGTCGAGTTTTTGGATATGGAGCAGATCCGCGCTCGCTACGGGCGGGTGGAAGGGTTCGTCGAGATGCGCCAGCCTTACGGGCATTCGGAGCCAGTGGCGCTTTACTCAGACGACACCCAGATGTTCATCGCGGTCGCCGAGGGGTTGCTGAAGTCGCGGACTCAAGAGGACCTCGACAAAGCGGCCTCCGCGGTGGCTGAGGAGTTGGCGCGCTGGGTTGATTCCGCGGAGAATAACCGGGCTCCGGGCGGGGCGTGCATACTGGGTTGCCGGAACTTGGCCCTGGGAGTGGATTGGCGGGCGGCTGGCAAGCTCCATGGTGGGGGTTGCGGGGCGGCGATGCGTTCCATGGCCCAGGGCATCTGGTGTTGGGAGCAGCCCTGCCAGGCGGCGCAGTGGGCCGGGGAGATGGCGCTCATGACCCATCGGTTGCCCATGGCCCAGGCCAGCGCGGCGGCGGTGGCGGCCATCGTCTCGGCGCTCTTGTGTGGGGCGCAGCCGCTGGAAGCGGCCGAGCGGGGTATTCAGGCCGCCGAGCGCTACGACGCGGGTACCGCGCGCATGTTGCGTGACGCGGTCAAGCGGGCCCAGATGGTCCGAGAGTTGCTGATGCCGCGGTCGGGAATGATTGAGGCACCGACTCCTTGTGGGCTGGGGACCGAGGTAGCGGATATCGTGGCTGGGGTACTTGATCATTGGCGGGGATGGAGCGGGCACGAGGCTGTAGCGGCTAGTCTGTTCTGTTTCTTAGCTTTTTCCGAAAACTTTGTTGACACGGTCCTCGTGGCGGTCAATTCCCCGGGGGATTCGGATTCGTTGGGGGCAATCGCCGGGGCGTTTTCGGGGGCATATTTGGGGGTGGGGTGCATCCCAATCGAGTGGTGCCAGAATATCGAAAACTACACGTATCTTAGTGGATTAGCCAATAGTATGTCATATTTCTTGAAGAAAGCTCCCGTTTTCGCCGAGCTGAATCGTTAAATAGGGTGGGAGGAGCAGCACATGCTAGTTCCAGAAAAGTTGCTAGGAGAGCGAATCGACACCGAGGATCAAGCGCGGAATTGGGTTTGCGAGTTGGTGGGGGACATGAAGCTCTGGAGGGCTGAGTGCAACGTGAGTTTTCCGGCGGACGTGTCCAAGACCGCCCAGCACCAGCGCCGAGCCTGTTGGACCTTCCTGGCCAAGCAGGGCAAGGTGGTCGGGGCTCTACAAGCGCTCTTGCTCACCGGCAAGATCAGCGAACGTTGTTACCAAGAATTGAACCAGCAGGCGATCAATGCACTTGCTCCGACGGTGGTGGGAAATGCTAACGGCTGAGGTGGGGGAACGATCATGAAGAAATACTCGCCGTCCCCTCGCCCCCCTCGCCCACGGCGGTACACGGTGTTGGTGAGTTTGCCTGGGGGAAATCCGGCGAGTCGGGCGCGAACGATTGAGCTGCTCGGGATGCAGGACGAGATCATAGTATGCAACCGTACTGTTGATGAGCTGCTCAGGGAGCTGGGGGTTGTCATCGACATCCAGAGAATCCCATGAAGCACTACTGGGTTTATTTTTCGGAAGGGTATGAGGAGTGCTCGTTACTGGGCAAAGAACGATGGCTGAGATCACGGTGGACATTGACTATCTGGGCATCTACCTCGGGCTCCCCCAGGACATCGCCACGCACGCTCAGCGCGCGGACAAGTTGCTGCGCGAGGGGAAGCTGTTAGCGTGCGATGGGGAGCTGGAAGTCGTGCAGCGCTTGACCAATCGGGCGCGGGATCAATTGCACACGGTTTTGGAGACCAAGGCCGCGATGGTGCGGGGTCGCCGGGGGCATGTGGAGAACACGCCATGATGATCTGGGTGGAAGGGCTCATTGGGGCGGGTAAGACGACGTTTTGCCGTGAGGTGGTGGCTGCGATTCCAGAATTTCGCGTGCTGGAAGAGCCGGTGGCGGACAACCCCTATCTGGAGCGCTTCTACCTCACACCCAAGCGTTGGGCCTTTCCGATGCAGATCGACTTGCTCTTCCGCCGTTTCGCCATCCAGAAATTGGCTGCCTACGAGTCGATTAGCGATAGCCCTTGTCAGGGGGTGCTCATAGATCGGGGCATGCCCGGAGATCGGGTATTCGCTAAGCTCCATTATGAACGGGGCAACATAGATTTTCTGGAATGGCAGACCTACAATCGCGTTTACAAAATGCTCGCTTGCTCGTTGCTGCCCCCGTCGATCTTGATCTATCTGCACGTGGATTCGAGAACCGCGATGGATCGAATCTGGACGCGAAAGCGGAAAGCGGAGCTGGCATTGGATCTCGATTATCTGAAGCACCTCCAGTCTGGCTACGAGGAAATGCTCGCCGAGTTGGCCGCGGGGAGCCATCCTTGGGGGCGGGGCGTGGAAATCTGGAAAGTCGATTGGAACGAATGGGGGGTATCAAGGGCGCTTATTGAAGCGCTGCGGGATCGGGTGATCTGTGGATTGGGCCGAGTTGGCAAAGTGGATCCGAGAGCAGAATGAGGCGCGGGAATGCAGTCTGGATGTAGAGTTGGGCCGGTGGGTGCATCGTTTTCTGCCGGGTGCTTGTCGATGCCGCTGTGGGGTGTGCGTGGTGCGCCAGCCCGTGAGACGGGCGCGGATTGGGTGGTATGGTCGAGCGGATCGACGCTACTTCTAGGGCGAGCAGTCCAGGGCCAATTTCTGGAACGTGGCGGTGCTACGAACGGGAGAGTTTGCGTTTTGAATTCTGTAGCGCTAGATTGGGATCTGTTGCCTCCTTGTTGTGTTGTCGACTAATTTTGGTCAGGCCCCGCCGGTAGATACCCCCGGCGGGGTTTTTCTTGAGAGGAGCGGGATATGCCCCGAGAGCGGGTTTACTCAACGCGCGACATGGTCGAGATGCTCGGGCAGTTTGGGATCGAGAGAGGGGAAGCGATCATGTTATTGCGTGCTCAGGACATGCCTGCGCTGAAGAGGAGGCTCAAGGAAGGCTGGCGTAAGCTCGCCTTCAAGCTTCATCCGGATCGTGGAGGAGACGGGGAGAAGTTCAAGCAGCTATCGGCCCTCTACGATGCGTTGGGGCAGATCCAGCCGGTCGCGGAGCCGGCGGCGACGCTCCTGGGTCCTTTCGGGGTGACGGTGGTCACGGTCTCGTTCGGCGGCTCAACGGTCTACCATCGGCCGACTTGGAATTCAGGTACTGGATGGGGGTCAGGCACTGGGAGTTGGTGATACTGGAGGCCTAGTAGGTAAATGCTTCAAGTTATTTTGGGAAATAGTGCGGGGTCGAGCGTTTCTTTCCGCTTGACGTATACGGCTTTGCGCCGTATACAGGACACTGGCGCGGCGTCCCTGGGAACGGGTTTTACCGGTCCGGTTTGCCACAGACTCGGGGGCGCCGCATTATAAGGGGAATAAAATGTCGTTACAGAAAATATGTTACTGCTGCAATAGGCCTTCGGAGAACAGTATCAGCTTGGTAGATCAGGACGGGCGGATCTACATTCCCAACCAGATGGTGCGCAAGCTCGGGCATTCATGTTT
>Ga0315273_10008434_pt1 | contig 12992 bp, 11 predicted proteins | sample YL17G02_0_MG_FD_205753 | JGI IMG/M metagenome (GOLD analysis project Ga0315273, IMG submission 205753) | Sediment microbial communities from Yellowstone Lake, YNP, Wyoming, USA - YL17G02_0 | ecosystem: Environmental > Aquatic > Freshwater > Lake > Sediment | place: USA: Wyoming | collected...
GGCCAGGCCCCGGCGCGCCAGGCGCAGCTCAAGGCAGGCATCGATCCGGCCGTGGGCGCGCTGACGATCAACAAGGTGTGCGGCTCCGGGCTCAAGGCCGTGATGCTGGCGGCGCAGGCGATCCGCGCGGGCGACTCGAAGATTGTCGTCGCGGGCGGCATGGAGTCGATGTCGAACGTGCCGCACTACCTGTACACCGGGCGCAGTGGCGTCAAGCTGGGCGACGCCACGCTGGTCGACGGCGTGATCAAAGACGGGTTGTGGTGCTCGTTCAACAACTCCCACATGGGCTCGCTCGCGGAGTTCACCGCGGAGAACTCGAAGATCTCGCGCGAGGCGCAGGACCAGTTCTCGGTCGAGTCGCACCAGAAGGCGGCAGCCGCGACGAAGAACGGCAAGTTCCGGAACGAGATCGTCACGGTGGAGATTCCGCAGCGCAAGGGCGACCCGATCCGGGTGAGCGAGGACGAACCGATCCGCGCGGACACCACGCTCGAGTCCCTCGGCAAGCTCGCGCCCGCGTTCCAGAAGGTGGGCACGGTCACCGCCGGCAACGCGCCCGGCCTGAACGACGGCGGGGCCGCGCTGGTCGTGATGGAAGAGCAGGAGGCGAAGCGCCGCGGCCTCAAGCCGCTGGCGCGGATCACCGGCTACGCGACCGGCGGCGGCGAGCCGAAGCGCCTGTTCTACGCGCCCGTCGTGGCCGTGAAGAAGCTGCTCCAACTCACCGGAAAGCCGCTCGACTCGTATGATCTCATCGAGGCCAACGAGGCGTTCGCGGTCCAGGCGCTGGCCGACGGCCAGGAGCTGGGCTGGGACTGGAAGCGCGTCAACGTCAACGGCGGCGCGGTCGCGCTCGGCCACCCGATTGGCGCCTCCGGCGCGCGCGTGCTGGTCACGCTGCTCTACGCGCTCGAGGACCGGGGCGGCAAGTCCGGCATCGCGACCCTCTGCCTGGGCGGCGGCAACGCGGTTGCCCTCGCCGTGGAGCGCGTCTAATGGCGCAGATCGCGGTCGTCGGCGGCGGCACGATGGGCAATGGCATCGCGCAGGTGTTCGCCGCCAGGGGGCATGACGTGCTGCTGCTCGAGGTCGACGACGCGCGCATCCAGAAGGCGACCTCTGCGATCCGCGGGAGTCTCGATCGCATTGTCAAGAAGGGCACGCTCACCGAGGCCGATCGCGATGCGGTGCTCGCGCGCATCAAGGGCACCACGAAGCCGGGCGACCTCGCAGGCGTTTCGCTTGCGGTCGAGGCAATCCTCGAGGACGCCGCGCTCAAGAAGGACGTGTTCAGGACGCTCGATACCGTGCTGCCCGCGGACGCGATCCTCGCCACCAACACCTCTTCGATTTCGATCACGGAGCTTGCGGCGGCGACGAAGCGCGCGGACCGCGTGATCGGCATGCACTTCATGAACCCCGTGCCGGTCATGCAGCTGGTCGAGATCATTCGCGGCCTCGCGACCAGCGACGCGACCTATGATCGAGTGCGCGCGCTCACCGAGGAGCTGGGCAAGACGCCGGTCGAGGTCATGGACTACCCGGGCTTTGTCTCGAACCGGGTGCTCATGCCGATGATCAACGAGGCCGTGTTCTGCCTGATGGAGGGCGTGGCCACCAAGGAAGCCATCGACTCGGTCATGAAGCTCGGGATGAACCACCCGCTCGGGCCGCTCGCCTTGGCCGACCTGATCGGACTCGACGTGTGCCTGAACATCATGCAGGTGCTCCACGACGGCCTCGGCGACTCGAAGTACCGCCCGTGCCCGCTGCTGCGCAAGATGGTCGCCTCCGGGCGCCTCGGCCGGAAGTCGGGCGCCGGCTTCTACAATTACGCCACTGCCTGAATGAACTTCGATCTCTCGCCTGAACACGCCGCGCTCGCCGCGCGGGCGCGCGCCTTCGCCGATGGTCTGCGCGGGACGATCGCCCAGCTCGACGACGAGGCGCGCCTGCCGGCCGAGCACGTGACGCAGCTCGCGGCTCAGGGGCTCCTTATGCCCGAGGGCTCGCTTGCCTCGGCGGTCGTGCTCGAGGAACTGGCGCGCGTCTCGCCCGCGCACGCGCTCGTGGCCTCGATCCAGGCGTCGCTCGTGGGTGTTCCACTCAGGGCGTTCGGCAGCGCGGCCCAGCAGGCAGAGTGGCTGCCGCGACTCGCGAGCGGCGAGATCCTCGGCGCGTTCGCGCTCACCGAGAAGAACGCGGGCTCCGACGCCGGCGCGCTCGAGACGCAGGCGAAGCAGGACGGCGACTCGTACGTGCTGAACGGCGAAAAGGTGATGATCACGAACGGCGGCACGGCCGGCGTGTTCATCGTGTTCGCCACCGTCGACCCGGCGGCCGGGTCCAAGGGCGTGACCGCGTTCCTCGTCCGGGGCGACGCCGCCGGGCTCACGCGCGGGCCGAGAGGCCGCATGATGGGCATGCGCCCGGCCGACGTGCGCGCACTGCGCTTCGAGAACCTGCGGTTGCCGCTCTCAGCGCGCCTGGGCGAGGAGGGGCAGGGTCTCAAGGTCGCGCTGACGGCATTGAACGTCTCGCGCATCGGCGTCGCCGCGCAGTCGACCGGCATCGCGGCCGAGATGGTCGACCGCGCGGTCGCGTGGGCGCGGGGCCGCAGGCAATTCGGGCAGGAACTCTCGAAATTCGGCGGTGTCGGCGAGTTGCTGTCGGACATGGCCGTCGACCGTGACATCGCGCGCCTCATGACGCACGAGGCCGCGACCACGCGCGACCGGGGCGAGGATTTCGCCCACCTCGCGGCACGCGCGAAGTGGACCGCGAGCGAGGCCGCGTGCGCGAATGCCGACCGCTGCCTGCAGGTGCACGGCGGCTGGGGCTACGACGTGGCGACCGGAATCGAACGCTACCTGCGCGACGCGCGCGTGACGCGCCTGTACGAGGGCACGAGCGAGATGCAGAAGCTGCTCGTCGCCCGTCACGCCGTGGCGAGCATGTCATGAGCACCGACTTCCGCCTCTCGGACGATCACGCACAGGTGCGGGACATGGTGCGCGAGCTGTGTGCCGGCGAGTTCGCGCCCCAGGCCGCGCGCTGGGACCAGGAGACGATCTACCCCGCCGACGCGATGGCGCAGCTCGCCGAGCTGGGCTTCTTCGGGCTGCTCGTGCCCGAGGAGTACGGCGGCGTGGCCTACGACCCGATCGCCTACGCGCTCGCGCTCGAGGAACTGGGGCGCGTCTCGGCCGGAGTTTCGGTCATGATCTCCGTGCACAACTCGGTCGGCGCATGGCCGATCGTCAAGTACGGCACCGAGGAGCAGAAGCAGCGCTTCCTGCCGGCGATCACGTCGGGAATGGTCGCGGCGTTCTCGCTCTCCGAGCCGGGCGCCGGGTCCGACGCGGGCGCGCTGCGCTGCTCGGCGGTTCGCGACGGCGACCACTACGTACTGAACGGCACCAAGAACTGGGTGACCAACGGCGCGGTCGCGGGCGCGATCGTTCTCTTTGCGCGCACCGATCCGGCGGGGGGCAACAAGGGCATCACCGCGTTCATCGTGACGCCCGACCTCCCGGGGTTCTCGGTCGGCAAGCACGAGGACAAGATGGGGATCCGCGCGTCGGTGACGACCGAGCTGGCATTACAGGAATGCCGCGTGCCGGCGCTGAACCGCCTCGGCGACGAGGGCCAGGGCTTCAAGATCGCGATGTCGACGCTCGACGGCGGGCGGATCGGGATCGCGGCCCAGGCGCTCGGGATCGCAGCCGCGGCGTTCGACGAGGGCGTGCGCTACGCGAAGACCCGCGAGACGTTCGGCAAGAAGCTCTACGAGCACCAGCCGGTCGCGTTCATGATCGCCGAGATGGATCGCCGCGTGGCGGCGGCGCGGCTCCTCATGCTGCGCGCGGCGTGGAAGCGCGCCGAGGGCCAGCCGCACCAGATCGACGCCTCGATGGCGAAGCTCTACGCCTCGGAGGCCGCGACCTATTGCGCCCACCGCGCGATCCAGATCCACGGCGGCTACGGTTACGTGAAGGAATACCCGGTCGAGCGCTACTATCGCGATGCCCGCGTGACCGAGATCTACGAGGGCGCGAGCGAGATCCAGCGGCTGGTCATCGCCCGCGAACTCGTCCGCCAGGCGGAAGCCGCCGACGCGGCACACACCCAGGAGGCTGTCCGTTGACCACGCGTTCCAAGGTCGCCGTCGTTCGCACCAGCCCGCAGACCGTGCAGGCCGACTACTCCCGCCTGATGGACGTCGCCGGCATCCGGGAGGCCTTGCCCGTCGGGCCCGAGGTCTCACTCAGGATCAACATCTCCTGGCACGTCTACATGCCCGCCTGCTCGACCACGCCGTGGCAGCTCGACGCCGTGATCCACAAGCTGCTCGCGATGGGCCACGCGCGCGAGAAGATCTACGCCGCGCAGAACCGCACCGTGGTCGTCGACTGCCGCGTGGGCGCGGTGAACAACAACCTGCAGCCCGTGCTCGACCGGAACGGCATCGAGATCCAGTACCTGAACGAGAAGCCGACGAAGTGGGTCAAGTACGAGCCGAAGGCGAAGATGACCGTGCTCAACGACGTCTTCCCGAAGGGGATTCTCGTGCCCGAGCGCCTGATCGGCTCGAACGTGATCCACATGCCGACGCTCAAGACGCACGTGTTCACGACCACGACCGGAGCAATGAAGAACGCCTTTGGAGGGTTACTCCAGGAAAACCGTCACTGGACGCACGCCGTGATCCACGAGACACTGGTCGACCTGCTCGCGATCCAGAAGGAGATCCACCCGGGCCTGTTCGCGGTCATGGACGGCTCGATCGCCGGCGACGGCCCCGGCCCGCGCGCGATGCGCCCGCAGATCGCGAACCTGCTGCTGGCCTCGAACGACATGGTCGCGATCGACGCCACCGCGGCGAAGCTGATGGGCATCGATCCGATGAGCCTCAAGTACATCCGCCTCGCGCACGAGGCGGGTCTCGGCGTCGGGGACCCGGCGGAGATCGAGCTGGTGGGGGACGACGTTTCGGGCGTGAACCTGCACTTCGCATCGAACGAGGACACGCTCGCGAGCCGCGGCCAGAAGCTGATCTACTGGGGGCCCTTGAAGCCGCTCGAGCACTTCCTGCTGCGCACGCCCATCGTGCCCTGGGCGTTCGCCGCGAGCCGCCTGTACCACGACGCGTACTGGTATCCGTTCGTGGGCAAGCCGCGGGTGGAGAAGATCCTCGAGAGCGACTGGGGGAAGTTGTTCCAGTCCTACGGGGCCGGGCGGACCGTGGCCGACGACTGGACCGCCGACACGACCGCCAAACCCGGGGCGTAGCGCCCGCCCACGCCCACCGTCACCCACAGCGGCAGGTGGTCGCTCGCGCCGTTATTGTCGGCGACCACGCCGCGCGCGTCCGGCCGCGTGAGGCCGACTCCGCGCAGGAACATGTGGTCGATCGAGAACATCGAGACCGTCGGCGGGAGCCCGCGTGAGACCCAATCGTAGCCGTCCGCGTGCAGGGTTTCGCCCACGCCCCCGCTGTTGAAGTCCCCGCCGATGATCACCGCGTCGGCGTGCGCCGTGTCCGCGTCGGCCGCGATCGCCCGCGCCTGGTCCGGCTGCCAGCCGCGCCGGCTCTCGATGCCGGTCGCGAGGTGCACCGAGTAGAGGCGGATCACGCGGTCGTCCACCCGGATCGTTCCGGCGACCGCGATGCGCTGCGTCTTCCCGAATCGACCCAGGTGCGGCAGCAGGATCTTCTTGTCGTCCTCGATCGGCCAGCGCGCGAGGATCGCGTCGCCGAACGGCCGGCCCGTCTTCGGGTGGATGGTCGCCGGGTAGTAGACGTAGTTGTAGCCGAGCGCGTGCGCGAACTTCCGCGTCCCCACCACGTCCATCTCCTGCAGGAACACGACGTCCGCGTCGCGCAGCTCCGGCGTGCGCTCGAAGAGTGTGACCGCGCGGTCCACGTTGAGCGCGAACTCGATGTTGAACGTCACCACGCGCAGGGAGTCGACATTGCCGCCCGCCGGGACGCAGCAGCCGGAATAGCGCGGGCCGCTGGCGTCGCGAAAATTGAGCGGGCCAGCGCAGGAGCTGGCCAGCAGGGCGAACAGGAGGATGGGAGAGAGGCGGAATCCGAGTCTCATCTTCACTAGCATACCCCGGGCTGGGGCGGCTGTTCCGTTTCGAGATGTCATTTTGGGGCCGTTTGCGGGGCGATCGCCCCGAACCGGGGCCGGCAGTCGGAAAAGTTCCGGGAAAACTAGCGGCCGGTCGAGTCCTGGGCGGCGCCGGGCCGGGCGAACCCGTGCGGCCGGTAATCGCGCACGAACCGCATCAGCGTTCCGTAGCGGTCACTGAACCCGAACGCCTCCATCTCCTCGATCGCCTGCTGGTTCGTCCAGCCGTCGATTTCGATCCTGTACAGCGCTGCGAACACGCCGGTGCGGTCGGCGCCGCGGCGGCAGTGGAAGAACACTGGCCGCCGGGTCGAATCGAGCACGGTCTCGAAGAACGTCTTCACCTGGGCGTCGGTCGGCGCTGTCGAGCCGAGCAGGTCCGCGCGGACCGGGATCGCGACCAGGGTCATGCCGTGCGCTGCGACCGCGCTGCGCTCGTCGTGCCCCTTCCGCAGGTCGATCACCGTGCGGAAACCGCGCGTCTTCAGCCAGTCGAGGCTCTCCGCCTCGGGCTGCTCGCCGCGCGCCACGCCCGGCGCCAGCCAGGCAAAGTTCACGATGCCGGGGACCGACGGCTCGGGCTCGGCGAAGACGCGCCCGGTCGTGCCGGAGAGGCGGGTCGGCGCGTGGGCTGCGCAACCCGCGGCCGCGAGCTGGACGGCGAGCAGCGCTGCGAGCCAGCGGTGCTTCACGGCTCGGGTGCGGCTTCGACGTACTCGACGAGGACCCCCGACGTCGCAGTGGGGTGGAGGAACGCGACCAGGCAACCGTCGGCGCCCGCGCGCGGGGTCTCGTCCACGAGGCGCGCGCCGGCGGCGCGGGCGTGGCCGAGCGCGGCGGCTGCGTCGTCGACAAAGAACGCGACGTGATGGAGGCCCGGGCCGCGGGTCTTGAGGAACTTCGCGACCGTGTTCGCCTCACTGTCGGGATCGATCGGCTGGATGAGCTCGATCGGCACGCCCGCGCAGTCGAGGAACACGACATGGAGGCCCCGGTCGGCGAGCGTTTCGCGCGAGCGGACCGTGGCGCCGAGCAGCGTGGCGTACTCCCGCGCGGTCGCCTCGGCGTCCGGCGTGGCGATCGAAACGTGAGCCAGCGCGCGGGCGCGGGCCGCGCCCTGGGGCGGGACGATATCAGGGATCATGAGCAGCATCATATCCGAGCGACATTTCGCTCGCCACAGCCGCGTGGTATCGGGGAGACTGCGGCCATGACCGACCGGGAATCCGAGCCGGCCCCCCCGACCGGGGTCGACGCGCTGCGCGCCGTCGCCGAATCGATGTTCCGCGTGCGCGCGGGACTCGAGCACGGCGAGATCGTCGCCGCGCGGCACGCGGCGGCGCACCTCGTGATTGCGCTCGCCGCTCTGCCCGAGGATCGCCCCGCCTACGAAGCGCTGTGCGAGGAGGCCGACCGCCAGCTGGCCGCGGACCCGAACTCGTGGGTGACGCCGGGCGATCCGCCACCTGCGGGGAGGTCTTAGATGTCGCCGACGTCCGACACGCCGTCCTCACCTCCGGCGGAGCAACCGGATTTCTCGCTCGTCCTGGGCGGGCCGCTGTACCAGTTCTTTCGCCGGTCCCACCTGAGCGACGACTCGCTCCGCCCCTTGCTGCGCCGCATCCTCTCGGTCTCGCTGTTCTGCTGGCTGCCCCTGCTCGTGCTCTCGGCGATCGAACATCACCTGGTGCGCGGCAGCACGGCCATCCCGTTCCTGCTGGACATCGAGGCGCACGTCCGCTTCCTGGTGGCCATGCCGCTGTTGATCGCCGCCGAGGTGCTGGTGCATCAGCGCCTGGGCAAGCTCGTCAATCTGTTCGTCGACCGGGGACTGGTTTCGAAGGACGACCTGCCGCGCTTCGAGGCCGCGCGCCAGGCTGCGTTACGCCTGCGGAATTCCATGGTGGCCGAGCTGATGGTGATCGCGATCGTATACGGCCTGGGGATCCTGGTCGTGTGGCGCAAGTACCTGGCGCTCGACGCCGCGACGTGGCACCTGGTCCCGACCGCCGCGGGTTCGCAGCTCGGCCTTGCGGGGATGTGGTTCGCGTACGTGAGTCTTCCGGTCTTCCAGTTCCTGCTGCTGCGGTGGTACTTCCGCCTGTTCATCTGGGCCCGGTTCCTGTGGCAGGTGTCGCGTATCCGGCTGAAGCTCGTTCCCACGCATCCGGATCGCACCGGGGGGCTGGGCTTCCTCTCCGCCACCGCGCCCGCATTCGCGTTGCTCGTCATGGGGCAGGGCGCCCTGCTGGCCGGGCAGCTCTCGAATCGCATCCTCTTCCTCGGCGCGGCGCTCCCCGACTTCAAGTACGAGATCCTGATGTATGTCGTGTTCGTGCTGGTCGCGGTGACCGGGCCGCTGCTCGTGTTCGTGCCGCAGCTCGTGCTGGCGAGACGCGTGGGCCGGGCCGAGTACGGCAACCTGGCGCAGCGCTACATGCGCGAGTTCGACACCAAGTGGGTGCGCGGGGACGCGCCCGCCGGTGAGCCGCTGATCGGCAGCCCGGATATCCAGTCGTTGGCGGACATGGGAAACAGCTATGCGGTCCTGCAGGAGATGTCCATCTCCCCGGTCTCGAAGGGGATGGTTCTCCAGCTCGCCGCCATCACGTTCGCCCCGCTCCTGCCGCTGGTGCTCACGATGATGCCGCTCGAGGAGCTGCTCAAGAAGCTGTTCGGGATCCTGATTTAGCCCCATGAAGCACGCGCACGACGACGCTTTTCCGCAGGGTGCGCAGGGTGTAGGCTACGCGCGCGAACGCACCCACCCCCTTGGTCCTGCCCAACCCCACATCGCCCTGGAGGCCCACATGTTCACTCGCAGCCGCTGGATCACGCTCCCCGCGGGCGCGGCCCTGATCGTCGCCCTGCTCGCCGGCCCGGCCCAGGTCGCGCAGTCCGCCGAGCAGGCGGCGCCGCGTTATCTCGGAGGCCACCTGTTCATGCCTTCGAGCATCGTCCCGGACCCGTTCATCGCCACCTCGTTCCAGACCTCGACCGGCGGCGGCACGGCCTCCAACATCGATGTCGCGCTTTACAACCTCGACGGCGAGAAGATCGGGGAGGCCTCCGCCGACATCGGGTTCTTCAACCTCGGATTCGACTACCAGCAGCGCGTCAGCAATCGCGTGGGCCTGCGCCTCTCGCTGAACGGCGTCGGCCGCCTCGGCACGAACGCGGCCTCGATCCTGTCCGAGGGCATCTCGGCGCTCTACGGCTACGGGTTCGGTGCGAGCGTGAACCTGGTCAAGAAGACCAAGTGGGAGTTGGCGGGGGCGCTCGACGTGCGCGGCAATACGCTCTATGCCGTCTCGCCGCTCGGCTTCGTGCAGTCCGTGATCGACAATGCGGCGAACGGCGACTCGTCGCTCGCGTCCTCGCAGGACTCGCTGCTCGGTAGCGGCGACAACAGCCGCTTCGTGGCCGGCGTGCGGGGCGCCTACGTGCCCGCCGCCTGGATCGGATTCACCGGCTACTTGGAGGCGGGCGTCGGCAAGAAGTTCACGGGCCACGAGGCCAATACGTCGGTCGCGAACTTCGGCGCCACGACGAACGTGGACTTCAAGCCGCTGACGGGCACGCCGGTCGGCGTGCTGCTGCAGTATCGTCGGCAGAGTCTGAACGAGAAGAGCGAGAACGTCGGACGCTCGAACGACTTTGGCTTTGGCTTGTTCTACACCGGCCGGCAGGACTTCGCGATCGGGATCGAGGACAGCTGGAGCAAGATCGACCAGCCGCGGACCAGCAAGCAGGTCAACGCGACGCAGATCAAGCTCCTGCTGCGCTACGACTTCATGTAGCTCCTGGTCAGGGCTTGCCGCGGGCGTCGAGCCAGTCGAGCACCACGGTGGTCGCGCCGAGCCTGGCCACGCCCTGCCGGGCCACGATCAGGAATCGCTGCCCGTCGCCCGTGACCACGTAGCGGTTGCGGGTGTTGAGCTCGGTGATCATGTCGGGGGCGTCGAACAGCTTCTCGGGCAGCGAGAAGTGTGGCGCCTCACCGGGCTCGACCTTGACGGAATAGATCTGCCGCGCGGGCCCGACGTAGAACAGCTCGCGGCCGTCCTTGCGCCACGCCGGCTCGCGGCCGCCCTCGGTCGAGATGCGCCACTTGCCCGAGGGGCCGGAGAGCGTCTGGACGTAGACCTCCTCCTTGCCGGACTCCCACGAGACGTACGCGAACAGGTTGCCCACGGGCGAAGCCACCGGTCCGTACTCGTTGAAATCGGTCGCGATCAGCGGCTCGAGATGCGCCGAGTCGCCCAAGGAAACTCGTGTGATGTCGAAGCGCCGGGTCTGGTTCTGCGACCGCGAGAAGCAGAGCAGCGTGCGGCCGTCGGGCGTCCAGCTCTGCGCGTTCTTCTGCTCGGACGAGTGCAGGAACAGCGAATCCGCGCCCGAGCCGCCGACCGGCTTGACGAACAGGTCGGCGCCGTTCGCCTGGTCCACCGTGAAGATCAGGCTGTGGCCGTCGGGCATCCAGAGCGAGCTGTAGGTGTCGGATTTCTCGAACGTGATGCGCGAGCCGAGATCGCGCGACAGGTCCCACAGCCAGATGTCGCCCACGCCGCGAGCGATGTCGATGACCCCGACCGCCAGCTGCGATCCGTCGGGCGAGAGCGCGGGGGAGTCGTAGACGCCCGGACCCCCGACGGTGCCGATCGCCCTGCCGGTGCGATCGACCCACTTGAGCTGCATGCCCGCGGCGCTGCCGCCGGAGCGGTACACCAGCGTGCCCTCGGTCGAGGCGGAGAACCGCGCGCCCCCCAGCCCGTCGAACTCGATGTTCTCGGCAACCGGGAAAGGATCGCCGCGGAACTTTCGCGCCGCCGCGTCGAACGGCTGGGCGATCAGCGTGCCCTGCCGGACGTACAGCAGGTGGCCGGCCGCGTACTCGGCGCGTGAGGCGGCGGGGCCGAGCGACTCGAGCTGCTTCGAGTCGAGCGAGCCGATCTTGAGCGTCCGCTTGTCGCCGGGGCCGTAGGTCACGAAAAGGTAGTGCTTGCCATCGGGCAGGAACTGCGGCCACGCGCTGAACGTCTCGCCCGCCTTGCGATCGAGTGCCGATGCGCCCACCGGGATGCCGCCCGCTGCGTTCACGCGCTGCACGGTGTCGCTCGCCGAGCCGTCGAACAGGATCACGCCCGCCTGGCTCCACGATCCGTCGGCGCCGCGCGGCGCATCGCAGATCGCCAGCGGCGGCCCGCCGGCGACGTCAATCTTGTAGAGCTTTCCGCCCGTGAAAAACGCGAGGTAGCGGCTGTCCGGCGACCAGAACGGCCGCGTCGCGCCGTCAGTTCCCTGCAGGCGCACGGCCTGGAGCGAGTTCATCTGCCGCACCCAGATCCCCGTCGTGCCGGTCGAGTCGCCGGCGTTGAACGCGAGGCGCCGGCCGTCGGGCGAGATGCGGGGCAGGTCGACGAAGCCGACCTGCGCCGGCGGCGTGAGCTCGAAGATCACCGGCTTGGCCGCGGGCTTCGGGCGCAGCAGCACGCCGAGTAGCGCCGCGATCAGGGCGGCCGCGAACGTGACCAGCCCCCAGGCGAGCCGCTCGCGCGTGCGGCGGCGCGCCGCGACCGGCGCCGGCACGCCGGCCTGCGATCCGCCCTCGGCGATCCACTCGAGCTGGAGCCGCACGTCGTGCGCGGTCTGGACCCGCTCCTCGGGATCCTTTGCCAGGCAGCCGCGCACCACGCGGTCGAGGCCCGGCGGGCTCATCGGCGCGACCTGTGAAATGGGCGGCGGTTCCGACGACATGATCGACGAGATCAAGGATGCCTGGCTCTTGCCGCCGAACGCGGGCCGGCCGGTCGCCATCTCGTGGAGCACGCAGCCGAGGCCCCAGATGTCGCTGCGCGCGTCGGCGTCCTTGCCCTCGAGTTGCTCCGGGGAGAGGTACATGAACGTGCCGATGATCGTGCCCTCGACCGTGAGCGGCTGGCCCATGGTCGGCGAGTGGCCGAGCGTCGCCACCGAAACGCCCGAACTCCGGCCGGAGCCGGGCCCGGCGCCGGCGGCGCGCGCGAGGCCGAAGTCCATGAGCTTGATCCCGCCGCGCGTGATCATGACGTTGCCGGGCTTGAGGTCCCTGTGGATCACGCCGGCGCGATGCGCGCGGTCGAGCGCCTCGGCGATCTGGCCGCCGTACTTCAGGACGTCGGCCACGGGCAAGGGGCCGGATTCCAGCAGCATTGCGAGGGTCTGCCCCTCGATCAGCTCCATCACCAGGTAGTCGGCGTCGCCCTCGCGCCCGATGTCGTAGAGCGTGCAGATGTGCGGGTGGTTGAGGCTCGAGATCGTCTTGGCCTCGCGCTCGAAGCGCGCGCGGACCTCGGGGCTGGCGGTCAGCTCCTGCGGCAGCACCTTGACGGCGACCTCGCGGCCGAGGCGGGTGTCCCGGGCGCGGTAGACCTCGCCCATTCCTCCCGCGCCGAGCGGGGAGACGATTTCGTAGGGACCCAAGCGTGTTCCGGCGGTAAGGGGCATCGGGGCACTTTACGCCATGGGGCGGGGAGCTCCAAGGCTTCGTCCATGAGCCGGCGCATACAGGTCCTGCGGCGGTTGCGCGAACCTTCCCCGGGGCCGAAGGGAGGGCCCGGACCATGATCGACGTTTCCTACGGATTCACCCGAATGCTGCATGGAGTTTCCTGCGAGGCGGCCAGGCCGCGCGTCGAGGCGGCGCTCAAGGAAGAGGGCTTCGGCGTCCTCACCGAGATCGACGTCCGGGCCACGCTCAAGGCCAAACTGAACGTCGACTTTCCCGAGTATCGGATTCTCGGCGTATGCAATCCGGCGATCGCCCACCAGGTACTGACCACGGACCCGGGCATCGGGCTGCTGTTGCCGT
>Ga0315273_10008435_pt1 | contig 12992 bp, 11 predicted proteins | sample YL17G02_0_MG_FD_205753 | JGI IMG/M metagenome (GOLD analysis project Ga0315273, IMG submission 205753) | Sediment microbial communities from Yellowstone Lake, YNP, Wyoming, USA - YL17G02_0 | ecosystem: Environmental > Aquatic > Freshwater > Lake > Sediment | place: USA: Wyoming | collected...
CGGTGACGGGGGTGCGGACGGGCGTGCCGATGGAGCTCGAGAGGATCATCCACAAGTGCATGGCCAAGAGCCCCGGCGAACGCTACCAGCACGCCGATGAGATCGTCGCGGATCTGCGCCGCATGGAAAAAGCACTGGCTGCTCCAGCGTCGACGCGCCTAGAGGAGAGCCGGACCGGCTCACGTCCCCGGCGCGCACGTCCGTGGCCTTGGATTGCCGCATTTGCCGTTGTGGCCGTAGTTGTGGTCGGAGTCCTCTCCCGCTATCGAGCGCCGTCGGGAGTCGCCCCGGTTTCCGAGAGAAAAATGCTCGCGGTGTTGCCCTTCGTGAACTTGGGTTCACCCGAGGACGAGTACTTCGCCGCGGGCATCACAGAGGAGATCACGAGCCGGCTTGCGACCATTAGAGAGCTCGGTGTCATTTCCCGTACGAGCGCCGTTCATTATACGGGGACGAATAAAACGATCAAACAGATTGGAGCCGAACTGGACGTTCAGTACATTTTGGAAGGAACAGTCCGTTGGGCCCGGGCACCGGAGGGAACGAGCAGGGTACGGATCACGCCCCAGTTGATCCGCGTCTCCGACGACACACACCTCTGGTCGGAACCCTACGACCACGTGGTCCAGGACATCTTCGAGATCCAATCGGACATCGCGCAAAACGTTGTCGAGCACCTGGGGTTGACGCTCCTGGAAAAGAGTCACCCTGCGGTCGCGGCTCCGCCGACTGACAATCTCGATGCGTATCAAGCCTACCTGCGGGGAGAATACTACGCGAATCAGCCGCATTTCGTAGCCAAGAATTGGAAACAAGCGGCGGAGAACTACGATCAGGCGGTGGAGCTCGATCCCCATTTCGCGCTGGCGTACGCCAAGCTCTCGGTCGCGCACGCCCGGCTCTACTATTACCGATATGACATGTCAGAAGACCGCCGAAACAAAGCCAAGAGGGCCATCGACAAAGCTGTCGAAATCGATCCGGCCGCTCCGGACATCCACCTTGCCCTCGGCTATTTCCGTTTTTTTGTCGATGGAGACGTCGAAAGGGCCCTAGCGGAATTCGATATCGCGGGCCGGGACCTCCCCGACGACGCCAACGTTCTGGAAGCCAAGGGTGTTGCCATTCGACGGCAGGGCCGGTGGGTCGAGGCGCTGGATCATCTGCAGAGAGCCTGCAAGCTCGACCCTCGTAACGGATCGCTTTATGAGACCCTGGCCGAGACCTTGTGGTGGTATCGACGCTATCCGGAAGCTCTCGAAGCGGCCGACAGAGCTATTGCCCTGGCGCCTGACCAGATGTGGCCCTACCTGGACAAGGCTTTCAACTACTGGAGCTGGAAAGGGAAAAGCGCGTTGAAGGAATCGCGCGCCGCGCTCACGGCTATGGGGGCCGGTGAAGATCCTGATTGGGTAACGTGGGCCTGGTTTCACCAGGCGGCACCCGAGGGCAACTATCAAGAGGCACTCGGGTACCTTGCGTCTTTTCCAAACGAGTGGATTCGAATCAAGATCTTCGCTTGCCCCAAGACTCTGCTCTCCGCCCAGATCCACGAACTCACGGGTGATACGGAGCGCGCGAAGAGTGAGTACGAGAACGCAAAGGACCTTCTCGAAAAAGAGGTTCGGACGCATCCTGATGATCCACGCTACCACAGCTCGCTCGGCGTCGTGTGCGCGGCCCTCGGCCAAAGGGAAGAAGCCGTTCATGAAGGAAAGCGTGCGGTCGATCTTCTGCCCATGTCGAAGGACGCCGTCTATGGAATACCGTACGTGATCGATCTCGCACACATCTACACGACCGTGGGCGACGATGATGCCGCCCTGGCTGAAATCGAACGCTTATTGTCGCAACCCTCCTGGATGTCGCCCGCGTGGCTCGAAATGGATTGCAGATGGAACCGGCTGAGGGGCAATCCCAGATTTCAGCAGTTGCTCGATAAGTACTCGAGGGCGGAGCAGTGACCACGCCGCCGTCAAGCAGCGCGGATGGTGGCCTGTCCGCCGACGCGTCACGATTCTCCTCGACTCTCCGTGCACTCGGACACAGAAATTACCGCCTCTTCTTTTTCGGCCAGCTCATATCGCTCGTTGGGACGTGGATGCAGTCGGTCGCCCAGGCCTGGCTCGTCTACCGTCTGACGGGTTCGGCGGTAATGTTGGGGCTGGTCGGTTTTGCGGGTCAGATCCCTGTCTTCTTGCTCGCCCCCGTCGGCGGCACGTTTGCCGACAGGTACGATCGCCGGCGGATTCTCGTTGTCACGCAGATCGCGTCGATGTCATTGGCTTTTGTTCTGGCCGCCCTCACGCTCACCGGTCGTGTCCACGAATGGCATGTGTTCGGGCTTGCCATGGTGCTCGGAATCGTCAACGCCTTTGACATGCCCACGCGTCAATCGTTTGTGGCCGACATTGTGGACAGGAAAGATCTCAGCAATGCCATCGCGCTGAATTCCGCGATGGTGAACGGCGCCCGTATCGTAGGACCGGCGGTAGCGGGCGTGTTGGTTGCGGTGGTGGGTGAGGGGTGGTGCTTTCTCGTCAACGGGGTGAGCTACGTCGCAGTGATCATCGGGCTTCGGCTGATCAAAATCGACATCGGCGCCCGCGTCGCTTCTGCTGGCTCCGCCGTATCCCGCGCCGTCGAGGGGTTCCGCTATGTCGCACGCACGGGACCCATTCGAGCGCTCCTGCTGTTGATCGGGCTCGTCAGTCTCACCGGCATGCCCTACGCCGTTCTGATGCCCATCTTCGCCGACAGGATCCTCCATGGTGGCGCGCGAGGGTTGGGTTTGCTGATGGGTGCGGCGGGTGTGGGGGCGTTCTTCGGAGCTCTGCGCCTGGCGGCCAAACGCGAATTGCGGGGTCTGGGGAGATGGGTTGTTCTGTCGGGGGCGGGGTTTGGCGCGAGCTTGATTCTATTTTCAGTGTCGCGGTCATTTTGGCTCTCCACGGTGCTGCTCATCCCGGTCGGCTTTTCCATGATGGTTGGGTTGGCATCGTCGAACACCCTCATTCAAGCGATGGTTCCCGACGAGCTCCGCGGGCGCGTGATGGCGGTCTATGCGATGATGTTCATGGGAATGGCACCTTTCGGATCCCTGTTCGCCGGCGCTATCGCGCATCGTGTGGGCGCACCGGTCACCGTGGCCTTGGGTGGGGCCGCGTGTATTGCAGGAGCGGTTGTGTTTGGCGCGAAGTGGCCCGCATTGAGAAGCCAGGCGCGGCAACTGATCGCCACGGGCCGGACAGCCCCTCCAGAAAACCGCGGGGAGACGTCGCCATCTTGACGGTATGATGCAGGGAGGATCGTAACGACCCTCTCTCACGGCATCGACAAAGGGAGATTGCGTATGAAGAGTTCTTCAAGTCGCCGGATCGCCGCGCGAATGGCCGCTGGTATTCCTCTCGGGAGCATTCTGATGTTGTGCTTTTTGTTATCCGTGGGATGCGCGGGCCGCTATCGCATCGACACCAATACAGGCGCCGACGGGACGACGACGTACACAATGGCGAGTAACGAAATCGATATCGAGGGCGGCACGAAATACGACGCATTCGCCCAACAGGACCACCACATAGAGAAGCGGTGCTTCCTCGATCTGCGGGCGCGAGACAAGCCGGGTGCCGCGAGGACCTTTCAACTGGTTCTCACGTACATCGGCTCGACCGCGCTCGATATCGCGCCCGGCCGCTCTCTCGAGATTGTCATCGGTCTGAATTCGACGACGCTCTCGGCGGGCGGGGGCGAAGTGACGAAAAGCATGGACCCTTCCACGAAGCTGGTGACGGAATCGGTGGCCTATCCTGTGTCTTCGGGGTTGTTGATTGCGATGTCCGAGGCGGAGGCTGTTCAAGTGATCGTCATCGGCCAGGATGGAAAAGTGAAGGGGTCCTTCAGCGACAGGAATTTCGCGACTCTGCGCCGTTTCGTCGAGGAATACGTGCAGTAGCAGCCGCCCGGGTTCGACGGGGGTCCTCACGCCTCGCTCAAGAACTCGGCGAGGTTCTTCCGCATGAACGCGGGAATCGCGAACGCGCCCCGGTGAACGTCCGCGCTGTAGTACGAGAACTCGAGCCCCGATTTCTGCACGCGCTCCGGGTCGAAGTGCCACACGGGTCTCAACCCCTTCGACGCAAACGAGAATGACCACAGCCCTCCGGGGTAGGTGACGTTCGTGTAGTTGTAAAGATTGACGCGCTCGAAAACCCCGGCGAGCACACGAAGCAAAGACTTCTGTGTCTCCCCGGCATAGAACGCGGACTCCGCTTGCGAAACGACGATACCCTTATCAGTGAGAACGTTCTTCACGTTTCCATAGAACGCGGGGCCGAAAAGGGGCTGCGCGGGACCAATCGGATCTGTGGAATCCACGATAACGATATCGAACTTCTCCTTCGTCGTGGCGACGAACTCGACGCCATCCGCAACCGTCACGACCACACGTGGATCGCCGAGACACGACGCGGTCCGCGGGATGAATTTTCTGCACGCGTCTATGACGAGCTGATCGATTTCCACGAGCCTGCAGTGCTTAACCGTCGAGTGTTTGAGCACCTCGCGCACCGTCCCGCCGTCGCCTCCGCCGATCACGAGCACTCGCCTAGGGTCAGGATGAACGAAAAGGGGGACGTGGGCGATCATCTCGTGGTAGACGAACTCGTCGCGCTCAGAGATCATCACGAGTCCATCGTTCAAAAGCATCCTCCCATGCCCCTCGGTCTCGACGACCTCGACTTTCTGGAATGGGCTCTTGCCCGAATAGAGAATGTTCTTGAGCCGGAAGCGTGTGGCGAAGAAATCCCAGTATCTCTCTTCGATCCATTGTTCGTTTTCGTTCTTCTCGTTTTTGTCTTCCATGGAAATACCCTCGTGTTAGAGGTGAAGAAACGAAACGCGACGACTACTTCGACGGCTTCGAGCGCTGCACGAGCTCTTTCTCTATGTGCGCGTATTCACACGTATAGCCGCATCCGAGCTTCACGGACTGCGCCGATGCGACAAGAAAGCCGTTGCCCATACTCTGAAGGTCCAAACTGCCCTGGAAGAGGAGAACGTCGCTTCGCGCCGGCCGGAAAAAGTCGAGGAGACGCAACACCGTTGCCTTCGCGTCCGACAACTTCAGGCGATAGTTGGTTTCGAAGCTCGTGTACGACCCTTCTTTCTGGGGCGTGACGTGAAGCGTGGAGTAGTGCTCGTCTTTGATGGCGTTGAACGAATATCCCATCGGATCGAACAAATGATCGTCGATTACAAAGCCGGGGACCATGTCGTCGAAACCTATTTGTTTCCGTAGTTCGGGGGCCTTCGATGTCCGTGAGAAAAGCCGGCTGGTCTTGGGCTCCATGTCGTACATGAGGACCTCGAGTGTGGCGTCGGCGGGGTCCGGTTCGAAAACGTGATCGAGATGAAAGAGCGCGATATGATCCGCCCCGGGGTCTCCGAAGATCACACAAGTCCCGGGAGCCTTGCTCCGAATTCTCTCAGTGTCCTGCTCGAACGTCGTCTGCTGAAGCTCGGGGAAGTTCTCGTTCTTCCGTTCGTATATGAGCGAGACGATCTCGTTGCCCGGGATGCGGTCGAGCATCTCCATGGCGGACTCGATCAGCGTCGTCTTCCCGCAGGTGATCATGAGCATCCGCCGGTCCCAGACGAAGAGGCTCGACTCCGAGAGGAGATACGCGTCGCAGGCGTTTCCGGATACGGCCGAGATGATCTTCGCTCCGGCGAGCTCGACGGCACGCTGCCAGAAGTCGTTCCCCAACGACCGGAGAGGTGGAAACGAGGCGGTCGTCAAGATCTCGAGCTTCTTTTCAGGTCCTTCGAACAACATGGTCTGGCAAGAAAGTGTTCAAGACGCTACGGTGCGACGCGTTGAAAGAGCTGAGGGCAGATTATACCCCGCGGTTCTGCCCAGCGGTACCTCATTTTCCAGGGAGTCCATGCCGTCCCGGAAGCTTCTGTCCTGAGGCAAGAGAATTTGTTGTTGAGCGCACACGGGGCGTGCTACCGTACGCGAGAACGGTCCCCACGCCCATCGGAGCGTCCTGACGAAAAGGAGTCAGCCGATGAACGAATTTCGCGGCACACCGAACATGGCCGCGGCGGAGCTTCCACCGCCGCCGACGTACTACCGCTGGTCGGTTCTCGTCGTCATTAGCCTCGCGATGTTTGGCAACTACTATGTGTACGACGCCATAAGTCCTATTGCCGATCTTCTCAAGAGTCAGCTCGGATTCTCCGACAAAAACATCGGCACGCTGAACGCGATCTACAGCATACCGAACGTGTTCATGGTGCTGATCGGCGGAATCATCATAGACCGGATCGGCGTTCGGCGCGCGACGCTCCTCTTTGGCGCGCTCTGCTTCTGCGGCGCCGTGATCACCGCCTTGACCGGTGAGCTCGCCATCATGGCCACCGGGCGTCTCGTGTTCGGCATCGGGGCCGAGTCGCTCATCGTGGCGGTGACGACGGCGCTCGCCCGATGGTTCAGGGGCAAGGAGCTCTCGTTCGCCTTCGGAATAAATCTCACGATCGCCCGCCTGGGGTCTTTTCTCGCGCTCAATTCTCCCACATGGGCCAAGCCGGCGTTCGTGAATTGGCAGTGGCCGCTCTTGATCACGGTCGCCCTGGCGACGTTCTGCGTTGTCGGGCCGGTGATCTACGGGATCATGGAGAATCGCGCGGGGAAGAAGTTCTCGATGAAACAGGCGGGGGGGACGGACAAAGTCGAGTTCTCCCAGATCTTCCGCATGAGCCCGTCGTATTGGCTCGTCGTCCTCATGTGCGTGACGTTCTACGCGGGAATATTCCCCTTCCAGACGTTCGCGATCAAGTTCTTCCAGGAAGCCCACGGCACGACACGCGAGTACGCGGGATTCTTGTCGAGCGTTCTCACGCTTTTCGCGATGATCTTCACGCCGATCTTCGGTATTCTCGTCGATCGTGTGGCCAAGCGTTCGCTTTTCATGATGTTCGGGTCTCTTCTCCTTGTTCCCGTGTATCTCATGATGGCGTATACGCCGATCCCGCTCATTGTACCGATGGCAATGATGGGGATCGCCTTCTCGCTCGTACCAGCCATCATGTGGCCGTCGGTCGCGTACATCGTTGATCAGAACAGGCTCGGCACCGCCTACGGCCTCATGACCATGATCCAGAACATCGGGCTGGCCGGGTTCAACCTGCTCATCGGGTGGGCGAACGACCACACGGGGGCGAACATGACGAACCCGGGTGGGTATGCGCTCGGAATGTGGTTATTCTCGGTAACCGGGTTCCTCGGGTTCTTCTTTGCGTGGCTCCTCCGCAGAGCCGAGACGGGGCCCAAGGCGCACGGTCTGGAAACGATCACGGTGAAGTCGAGCGCCAAGGCCATGAACGCCGGGAATTGACGGCACGGGCGAGCGTATGCTCCGTCGGGCGCGCGCTAGAACGCGCACCGCACGGACGCGACGAGGTAGTGGAGCCACGCGAATGTGTAGACCTTGTCGTTGTCGGCCCCGCCTTCGACCATTCGATACCCCGCGGACGCGGACCAGCGATCGCTGACGCGATAGGCCATCTTGAGGGCGACGTCCTCGGCGCGGCCCTGAGGGGCGGCCAGCGCGTCGGCATCGAGAACCGCCGACCAGCGATCCGACGCCTTCCATTCACCCGCTATATGGAGAAGAGGAACGAAGCCGACGTTATCGTACGAGGCTGATTTCGAGCCTTGAGAGAGCGCGACTTCGGCATCGCGTATCTTCGCCGTGAAGCCGATGTGACAGCGCCACCGGTCCGTGTTGACAAAGCGATACCTGTACGTGACGCGGTAGGAATTGAACGTGTACTTGGCGTCCGTCGAGACCCCCGCATCGAAGGATTGATCGTCGAATTCTATCGGGGCAGCCGGCACGCCGCTCCCCTCGACGGTCAACGGCGCGAAGAGAAGCCGCACTCCATGTTTCTCGTTGAAATCGTACGAGGCGTACACGCGATACGAAAAGAAAGGCCCGCGGCCAACGAGTTCTTCCACGGAAAAGCGAGTCGCCGTGCCATCGTTCGGAATCTCGACATCGTTCAGATCCTGCCATACAGCGCCCGCCTCGAACTCGAAGCTCAACTTGCTGATTGGACTCTTCTCGGCATCGTCGGCGAGGACGGCCTTAGCTCGGCCGAAGACGAAAAAGAAACAGAGGGAGAGCAGGCTGATGCGGAAGCTGGCGGTTATCTTCGTGATCGACGGTTTCATAACGCTTGGCCCTTTCGAAGTTCGGGTATGAGCTTAACGGGTTGGGGAGCGACAGGGATACGGGCGACCGAAGTATGATAACGGTAGGCGCGCAACCGCGCACCGAGAATCCGGCACTCGCTCAAAAAAACAGCCGCTCTCTGGCGGGAGTGTGTTATACTCCAGAAAGTGCGCGCGGGTCGCGTGCGATATCGGAGGCGAGGCGATGGCAGAAACGAAGTCCAAGAAGAAAGGGCACGTCGATCGGATGCCCTGCCCAGTCGTGGGCCACACCGTGACGTGCACATCGAAATACAAGCCGGGCGAAGCGGGAGAAGACACGCTGTCGTATTTCGCGTGCACGATGGAAGGGCAGTGCGGGATAACGATGTGGGACCCCTGTCCGCTGTTCATCTCTTACCTGGAGAAGAAGAAAACGAAATCCGACAAGTAGTTTCCACCTCCGACGGACTCGCTGAATCGCCGTGTGCAACCCGCGCACGGCGATTTCTTTATCCCCCTGGATGCCGGACAGCCGCAGGGGGGACGGCGCAAACAAACCCTGGAAGGCTTCTCCAAAGTGTGGAACAATTCTGTGGCGGCAGCACGAATCATAATCCCGAAAGGAGGATGTCGATTATGTCCGAAGAAACGTTGATCGGTCACATCAGCCACTACTTCGGCAAGATCCAGGTTGCGGCTATCGAGCTCACCGACGGCGATCTCTCCGTGGGAGACACGATACACATCGTGGGGCACACATCGGACTTCACGCAGACGATCGATTCGATGCAGATCGACAGGGTCGAGGTCACTCATGCCGAAAAAGGCAAGTCGATCGGTATTCGCGCGGTCGAGCACGCTAGAGTGGGGGACAAGGTCTTCAAAGTCGTGGGATGAATCCTTTGCCGGGGAGGAGCTGGGCGGGACACATACGTAACTGTATGTGTTATGGAGCATTGCGCGTGGAGCCTCCTCGCGGGTTCCAGGTGAAGGGTTGTGTGGAATTTCGTGCGCACGAACCTCAAACGAGGCATTGTTCAGTCCGCGAATCCCGGTGGAAATAACACGGCGCTCGTGAGGGGGCCTATCTCGTTCGGGGGATGAAGGGCGTCGGGTAGACTGCGGTGAAGCACGCGTGGCAGAAATTCTTGGGGTCGTCGAACTTACTCGCCACCTCGTCGAGCCCCTCGATTGAAACATAGGCAAGACTCGTCGCGTTGATCGATCGCGCTATCTCCGGGATGGAATGCGCCGCCGCGGCGAGTTCCTTCGACACGGGTGTGTCGATCCCGTAGTAGCAGCACCCCTTGATGGGCGGCGATGCGAGCCTGATGTGGACCTCGATTTCCTTCGGGGCAACGCCCGCCTTCTCCGCGCCTTCCCGGATCATGTCGATCAGAATTCTCATCGTCGTTGACCGGACGAGCGAGTCGTCGATGACCACGTATCTCCTGTACCGGCGCAACAACGAGGTCATCACCGTGAATTTCAACCGGACGAGATCCTCGCGCGTGGCCTGTCCGGCGATCTGGAACGTCCTCGGGATGTAGGGATTTCGTATGAGCAACTCCCGCAGCGGAAGGCCCAGCTCGGTAGCGTATCCGACGGCGGCGAACCTTCCCGAATCAGGCACCGGAATGACGATTGCGTCCGGCACGGGATGCTCGTGCGCGAGGCGTTTGCCCAGCTGGAAACGAAAGCTCCCCACCTCGGCGGGGTTCTCGTAGACCTGGCTGTCGGGCCGTGCGAAATAGATTGGCTCGAAGATGCATTTCTGACGGTGCGGTTTGGGGGGGACGACCTGGTGGTGTTCCTTATTCCCGTGGATATCGAAAACGATGACTTCTCCCGGGTATACCTCGCGCTCGATTGCCGCCTCGCGTTCGTGAAACGCGCACGTCTCCGATCCGAACACCCACGCATCCCGCCAACGTCCGTAGTACAACGGCCGAAAACCGAACGGGTCGCGGTAGAGATACAATTGGGTGAGCGTCATCAGACACCCCGAGTACGCTCCCGGAGTGGTCTCCATGAGGTACTTGAGCCCGGCGACGAGGTCGCCGCCGTTGTGTTTGTGCGCCGCCTGAAGGACTTTCTTCAAGATGACTTCGCCGTCGTTTCCCGAAAGCAGGATCGTCCCCGAAGCTTCGAGCTCTTCGATCTCTTTTTGAAGCAGCGGAAGATCGCCGTTGGTCGCGTTCGAGTAGAAGCCGTCGAGAAGCGTGAGCCAGTGGGGCTGCGCTGAGATGGCGTCGGTGCCGCCGGCGGTGGCGTAGCGCGTCTGTGCGATCGCGATCTGAGGCTGGAGCGCTTTGAAATCGTCCCGTCGCTCCTTCGTGAACACCTGGGAGACGAGACCCTTGTCCTTGAAGTGGTTGAACTTCTTCCCGTTGCTGAACGTGCAGCCGAAGTTCTCCTGGCCTCTGTGCTGCAGGTTGAATCCCTGGAGACCGAAGAACTTGACGAGCGCCGGGTCCCACGTCTCGGCGCAATATCCCAAAATGCCACACATATCGCGAATCCTCGAGCGCCTCGATGTCTTTGGATCTCTTGGGGGCGCGTTGCCAGCCCCGGATGTGTCACGCGGAAAAACGAATACTATGGCCTGGGATGGGTTTTGGCAAGAATTCTCTCGCGGGTTTTCTCCGGGCTCGGGGGCGTGAAGAAGGGGGGGAGAGCCTCGATCCGCAGCCGATCCCGGACTCCCGCCCCCTACTTCGTCCCGTCGTACTGGAGAAGTCTCCGTTCTCCCTGGAGGGCGCGGAGCTGCGAAAGATCCTGCGTCACCTCGAGCGTTCCGAGGTACTCGCCCTTGTCGCTCCGCACCGCAAAGTAGCGGATGTGAACGAAACGGCCTTGCAGAGTGATCCAAAACTCGGCGACGTCCTGTTTCCCCGCGCGGAAGTCGGAGAGGATCAGGTCGACGACGGCGACGCTCTGCGGCGGGTGGCAGTTTTGCACCTTTCGCCCGATGATCGAGGGGGAGCGTGCGAAAATCCGGTCCTTGCCTTCGGAGAAAAACGCCACGCGATCGTCGGCGTCGACGAAGGTGAGATCTACGGGAAGGACACCGACGAGCGCTTTGAGCTGATCTGGTGTGAGCTGTCCGACTCCGGCGCTGATCGCCGCGCCGCCCTCGGCCTTCGCCTCCGCCGTGGCCGTCCTCGGAGGCTGGTATTCGGTCGCGGGCTCGACGAGACAGTAGCCGAAGCGGCCCGAATCGGTGTACACCGCTCCCCACTCCTCGGCGCTCAGCTGTTTCAATGCCATCGGGAAGAGGATCTTCTCCTCCTTGGCCACCATTCCGTCGATCTGTTCGAGCATTGGAAGGGCGATCTCGTCGATTACGACTCGCCATTCGTCGAGAGCCGCGCCTTTTTTCGTGAGAGCTTCGCGGAGGGATTTCATGAGGACGCGGATGTCATCGTCCTTTCCCCACATCACCTGGGAAGGGCCCGTGATCCCATGGCGCTCGAGATGCGGAAAGAGGACGTTCTCTTTGCGGGCGTAGTGCTTCTCGACGTCGAGAAGCCGTTCGTGGATGTCGCGCCAGCGTGAGACACTCGATTCCAGATTGGCTCCGTTCAACCCGCCGATGACGTCGCGCATGGATTTGGTGGCTTCGAGAATGGCTTCGTTCTCACGATGGAAGGTGTGAATGGGGTGCCCGGGCGTCGTTCGCGCGCGGAGATCTTCCTGGACGAGGTCGCCGAGGACCTGCGCGTGGAGATCGCACATCCCCTTGATCTCGTTCACCGTCATTCCCTGCGACATGAGCTTCTGCTCCATGGCGACGATCTCTTCGCTCGTCGTGTGGCGGACAAGTGCGGCGAGCTTTTGCCTCACCGCGTCGCGGTCCTTACCCGCGTGGAGCTCCTTGATGATCTCGGCCAGTGTCTCGACACGTTTTTCGTCGTTATTGATGAGCTCGCTCAAGACGTCACCTCGATAGTCATTGCAAATAAATGAGTTGTAGTGGTTGCCGCCCGCTGGCCCCGGGACCGGGTTGCCTTGGGCGGAGATCGAAACGGCCGGGGCCGAACGCGGGGCCCAGCAGGCCACGAGGGCCCAACCGAACGCCCGCTTGACACCCAAGATAACATGGTCTATTCTGGATGTCAATATCCAGATGTCCAGATAACGTGGGGAACAGGGCTGGCGCCCGGAGAGGGCGGCTGGTCGAACGGTTCTTCGGCGGCGAGGAGACACTATGTTTTCGCAAACCGTGGAATACGCGCTCCGCACGATCGTATGGCTCGCTGCTCAAAAGGGAGAGCCGCGGACGACTCAACAGATCGCCAAGGCGACTAAGATTCCTCCGGGGTATCTGGCCAAGATCCTCCAGAGCCTCGGCCGCGCGCGCCTGGTGAATTCGCAGAGGGGAGTGAACGGCGGTTTTACTCTGGCCGTACCCGCGGAGCGACTCTCGCTGTGGGATGTTATCGAAGCGATCGATCCGATTCAGCGAATCAAGAAATGCCCGTTGGGGCTCAAGTCGCATTCCAAGAAGTTGTGTCCGCTGCATCACCGGCTGGATGATGCGCTCGGACTCATCGAGAAAAGACTCAAGGAGACGCGAATCTCCGACCTTGTGAAAGCAACATCGAACGGCAAACCGTTCTGCAGGTGAAAAGCACGGCTCCAAGCGCTCGCTCCCGCGAAAGAGCTCGCGGCCGGGGCTTCTCACCTCACGCGTTTGCGAAAACGGATCCACGAAAGCGAGAACATCGACACGCCGAAGATCACGAGCGCGAGCACCTCGGTGCGGAGCGAT
>Ga0315273_10008436_pt1 | contig 12992 bp, 12 predicted proteins | sample YL17G02_0_MG_FD_205753 | JGI IMG/M metagenome (GOLD analysis project Ga0315273, IMG submission 205753) | Sediment microbial communities from Yellowstone Lake, YNP, Wyoming, USA - YL17G02_0 | ecosystem: Environmental > Aquatic > Freshwater > Lake > Sediment | place: USA: Wyoming | collected...
GTTCGGGGTCCCGCTGCCGTTGCGCCTCCTGACGTTGCAGGACGACCTCGTAATTCCAGCGCGCGTCGGCATCGGTCGGATCGCGCTCGAGCGAACGGCGCAGCGCCTTCAAGGCCGCCTCGTACTGTTTCGCATCACCGAGCAACGTGCCCTGATTGTAGCCTGCGACGCGACTCGAGGGATCGTCACCCGTGGCGAGCGCTTCGAGTTCGTGAACGCCTTCCGGGCTATGGCCGGCAAGCGCACGCGCGGTGGCGCGATTCACCTTCACCGCGCGCGGCGCCGTGGGGTCTGTGAGCCGCAAGGTGTAGAGCGACTCGGCGGCGGCGTATGTGCCCGCCTTGAACGCGCGATCGCCGCGCGCCCAGGTGCTCTGGGCATCGGCGCGACCTGCCAGCAGTAAAAGTGCGACGAGCACGGCCACTGTCGCAGCGCGGGTTGCAGCGGTGGCGAGTGGGGCATCGTCGCGCCTGGCGCGCCGGCGACGCCGGGCGACGGCGCGCTCGATCCCGAGCAACAGCGATGCTGCTGCGGCAAACCACGTAAAGCGCGCAACCGGCCGCTCGATCAGACGGTTGCCTCGCCCTGATGCTGCGACCGCCCCCAGGGCGGCGATCAGCCGCGGCAACTCGCCGCCCGGACGCGATGCGGCGAAGTAGCCTCCGCGAGTGCGCCGGGCGATCTGGCGCAGCAGTCCGTCGTCGAGCCGGCTGCGCACCGCCACGCCGTTCTCATCGCGCTTGATGTCCACCACACGCGCGTGCTCATCGACCACCGGCACGACGTCGCCGGCAGGTGTGCCGACGCCGATCGCGAACAGGCGCACGCCACTGCGCACGACGTCTTCGACCGCGCCTGGGCCCCCTTGCTCGAGATCCTCGCCGTCGGTCCACAGCACGATCACCTGCTCATCGCGCCGGCCATTGGGAAGCAGCCGCAGCGCGGTGTGCAAGCCCTTCCCAAGATCCGTGCCCGGCTCCGCGATCGCCACGCTCGAAAGTCCTTCGACGGTGAGCCGCGCCGCGGCGCGATCCAGCGTGGGCGGACACAAACGGATCGCATCGCCCGCGAACGCGACAACGCCGAAGCGGCTCCCCGCGAGCCGGTCGATCACCGCGAGGGCCTCGCGACGCGCTTCGTCGAGCCGGCTCGGCGGAACGTCGCGCGCGTCCATGCTCGCCGAGACGTCCACGACCAGCACAACATCCGAGCCGGTGGAACCCCGCCGCACCACTTCGCGGCCCCATTGCGGGCGCGAGGCACCGATGACCAGCAGCGCCACCGCCGTCAGCCGCAGCACCGCCGCCATCACACGCTGCCCCGGCCGCACCTGAGCCAGCAGTGCAGGGTCGATGCGCGAACCGACCAGTCGCTCGAGTGCGGCGCGTGTGCGACGCGCTGCGAGCCATTCGAGCACGACGAGCAGCGGCAGCACAACCAGCGCCCACAGCCACCGCGGGTCAGCGAAGGTCATGCGCACCCCCACACTTGCGGGTTGGACGAGGTGAACCGAAACGCGGACATGGCAAAGGTCATGGCAGCCGGAACGCCCACGTCGTCGATGCGAACCCATACACGCCGAGCAGGGCTGCCGCTAGGACCAGCAGGATCGGTCCGACATCGAAATACTCGCGATACTCGATGGAACGAATCGGTGCACGCTCGAGTCGGTCGATCTCAGTGTAGATTGCCGAGAGGGCCGCCGGATCGATGGCGCGGAAGAACCGACCGCCGGTGCGGCTGGCGATCTCACGCAGCGACGTCTCGTCGACGTCCATGCGTACCATCTCGGTGCGCCGTCCGAGCAAGGGATCGCCGACCGGGACCGGCACGACGCCACCGCGGCCGGCCAACACCGTGTAGACCTTGACCCCGAGCGCCTTCGCGACATCGGCCGCTGTGAGCGGATCCACCGCACCGCGGTTGCTCTGACCATCGGTGAGCAGGATCACGATGCGGGTCGGTGTCTTGCTTTCGCGCAGCCCCGCGACCGCGGTCGCGAGCCCCATCCCAACCGCCGTGCCGTCTTCGGCGAGACCGAAGTCGAGATTCTGAAGCAGCTCCTCGAGCGCTTCGTGATCGAGCGTAAGCGGGCACTGACTGAATGCGGTCCCGGCGAAGCCCACCAGGCCGATGCGGTCGTGCGTGCGCTGCCGGACGAAATCGAGCGCGGTTCGTTTCGCGACCACGAGCCGGTTTGCCGGCTGGAAATCTTCGGCCGCCATGCTCGGGGAAATGTCGATCGCGAGCATGATGTCCACACCCTGGGTCTCGACCTCACTCTTGCGCACGCCCTGCTGCGGGCGCGCGACCGAGGCGAGGACCAGCGTGAGCGCCAACCACGGCAACAGATCGAGCGTGCGCACGCCAAGTGCCGAAATTCCGCCAGGCGCCCCCGGGATCCGCGTGCGGACCCACAGCACGGCCGCGCGCCGCCGCTCGGGACCGCGCGCCCACAACACGAGCACCGGGACGATCAGCAATAGCAGCAGAAACCACGGCTGTTCCCAGCGTGTCATGCGGCCTTCCCTTCGGGCACGCGGGTCATCTCGCGGATCACGTTCTCGATGGCCTCTTCGAAGCGCGCGCACTCCTCGACCGATGACGCCGCGCGCGCGAACTTGAGCCGGTCCCACACGCGCAGCAGCACGCCGAGCTGCTGGACGGAATCCGCCCCAAGCTGCGTGCGACCGAGGGCGGAAACCAGCTCCGGCGTGGTGTGTCCGGGACGGGGCACATGGGTCACCGCTTCGAGGTAACGGCGCAGGATTTGCGTGAGCTGGAACGCGTGTGCCGCAAACTGGCCCTGCTCGGGCAGATGCTGCGCTCGCAGTGCTGCGAGCTCGGCCAGTGCGCGTGCCGCGGGATCGAGCGCAGCGGGCGCGGGCGCGGCGGCCGGGCGGCGGCGACGCGCACGCAGCCAGCGCACCAGTACGATCCCCGCCGCGAGCACGAACACAGCGAGCGCCACCCAGCGCCACGGCACCTGCTCCCACCACGGGGCCGCGAGCGGACCCCGCGCCGGGCGCAACTCAGCATTGCTGTCGGAGGCGGCGAGCACGGTTCTCACCAGCAGCACGACCGCCGGCAGACGGTGCTCGCCGGGATGGGCCGGATCCTCGTAGCGCAAGCCGGGAATGGTGAACGCGCCGAGCGCGAATGCCTGGACCGGCACTTCGACCGTGAGCGTGTCCCACGCCGGCTCGCCGCTGCCGCGCGCGAGCCGCGGGATGGGGGTACCCCATGTCAGATCCGGACGCGGCTCGCTCGGGAGCCAGCGCAACGTGGGCCCACTGCGGAACACCACACGACCGCGGTAGGTGGCGCGCTCACCAATCGTGACCGTGCCCGGGCTTACGCCCGCGCGCACGTGGAGCGATCGGCCTGCTCGGGCCTGCGCATCGGCCGTGGTGGGCGAGAACCACACCGCGACCGCAACGGCCAGCGCTGCCCGCATCGTCACCGCCCGCGCCTGCGACCGCGCGCGGTGAAGTACCGAATCAACGTCGGCAGGTAGGAGCGATCAGTGCGCACTTCGATCACCGGACAGCGCACCAGCGACAAGGCGCGCTCGGCGCTTGCGCGCATCTCGCGCGCCGAGCGCTGGTATCGATCGCGCACGCGCCGGCTCGACGTGTTCACCAGGGCGCGCTCGCCGGTCTCGAGATCCTCGAGTTCGACCCAGCCCACCGCAGGCAGCGCTTCGTCGCGCGGATCGCGCAGCACGATCGCGGTCAACTCGTGACGGCGACCGAGTACGCGCAGGCTATTGGCGTCGATGGCATCCTCGAAATCCGAGATCCAGAACACGAGGCTGCGGCGGTGCGCGGTGCGCAGAATGAACTGCGCGGCCGCGTCGGGACGCCCCCGCGTGGTCTGGGGTACGAAGCCGATGACGTCGCGCAGCAGCCGCAGCAGATGCGTGCGGCCGCGCGACGGCGGAACGAAGTGCTCGACGTGCTCCCCCGACAACACGAGCCCGACGCGGTCGTTGTTGCTGACGGCCGCGAACCCGAGCACCGCGCACAGCTCCGCAGCCAGTTCGCGCTTTTCGGTCCCGGCCGTGCCAAACCACATCGAGCGCGACACATCGACCACCAGCAGCACGCTCAGCTCGCGTTCCTCGACGAAGCGCTTGACGAACGGTTCGCCGAGGCGCGCGGTGACGTTCCAGTCGATGTCCCGCACTTCATCGCCGGGGGTGTAGGCGCGGACCTCTTCGAACTCGACGCCCCGCCCTTTGAAGACGCTCACCGACCTGCCGGCGAACAGGTCCTCCACCAGGTGCCGGCTGCGGATCTCGAGCCGTCGCACCTTGCGCAGCAGTTCAGTGGTCTGCATCAGGGAACGCGCACCTGCTCCAGAATGCGCCGCGCGATCTCTTCACCATCGATGCCCTCGGCCTCGGCCTCGTACGAAACATGGATACGGTGCCGCAGCACGTCGGGCGCGATGTTCTTGACGTCCTCGGGCAGCACATAGGCGCGTCCCTGCAGCAACGCGAGCGCCTGCGCACCGCGCGCGAGGAACAGTGTGGCGCGCGGACTCGCTCCGAAACTGAGCAGTGCTTCGATCTGCAGTCCGAACTCAGACGGCTTGCGCGTCGCGGTCACGATGTCGAGCACGTACTCCTGGATCTTCTCGTCGACGTACACCCCCGCAAGTGCGGCCCGCGCGTAGAGCACCTCATCGCGCGATGCACACGGCACGAGCGCCGGCAGCTCGGCGAGTCCGGCGCGGCGCAGGATCTCCTTTTCATCGTGGCGCTCCGGATAACCGACCTTCACCTTCAGCATGAAGCGGTCGCTCTGGGCTTCAGGCAGGGGATAGGTGCCCTCTTGTTCCACGGGATTCTGGGTCGCCAACACAAGAAACGGCTCTTCGAGCGGATGCGTTTCGTCGCCGAGGGTGACCTGCTTCTCCTGCATCGCTTCGAGCAGCGCCGACTGAACCTTGGCCGGAGCGCGGTTGATCTCGTCGGCGAGCACGAGATTCGCGAACAGCGGCCCCTTCTTGGCGGAGAACGTTCCTTCGCGCGGGTTGTAGATCATGGTGCCGGTCAGATCGGCGGGCAGCAGGTCCGGCGTAAACTGGATGCGGCGGAACCTCAGCGCGAGCGAGTCCGCGAGGCTCTTGACCGCGAGCGTCTTCGCGAGCCCCGGCACGCCCTCCAGCAGAACATGGCCGCCGGTGAGCAGCCCCACCAGCAACCGATCCACCATATGCTGCTGACCCACCACCGCGCGCCCCACCTCGGCCCGCACGCGGGCGAGGATCTCCCCCGCGCGCTCGATGCGGGCAGCGCCCTCCCGGGTTTCGACGGTCATGCTGTATCTCCTGCAAGGGTAAGAGGCCATCGAGCATCATCACGACCCGCGCCGACGCGGCAGTATAGCCAAGGGATGAAGGCCCACCAATCCGCAGTACACAGGGAATGGTCAAGCCTGACCTGCGGGGAAAAGATAGCGATTGTTGCGCGATCGACGATCGCTCGAAGCAGCGAGGGCGCGGGATCACTCCCGCGCCCTCGCGCTGCGCACCAATGCCGGCAGGAGATCAGGCCGCGCGTGACAGCGGCACGTTCTCGAACGGATCCATACCCGCAGCTCCATCCCGGTTGAGCCAGCTCCCGAGCACCGAATGCGCGTCGACCAACTCGTGGGGTGCGGCGAGCGACTCGATTTGATCGAGCTGGCACAACCGCCGCTCGACTTCGAGGCAACGCTCGGCAGCTCGCGCCGGCTCGGCGCCCGACAGAACCTGCGCCATCAGCTGATGCACGCGCAGGCGCGCGAGAGCTTCCACGGCCATCTCGCTGCGATAGCGCCCGGCGGCCGCCTCGAACATGAACTCGGCGGTCGCGAAACGCTTCGCGCCGAGCGCCTCGAGTGCCGAGCGGTGGAGCGCCGCACCGCGGGTGACGATGGCGAGGGCGCGGATCATGAAATGCGAGCTGCCGAGCATGATGGGTGCCGGTTCCTGGGGCCGAGGTGGGTAGCCACAGGAAGTCCAGCAGCTTCGGTGCCATGCGCGACTTGTGCAATGACTCCAAGTCGTTGTCGCACAAGCGATGTTTCGGGAGGATTAACCCAGTTTCACACGAGCCACCGATGGGCGTTGCAGCATGGCGGGATCGCCGTTCACTCTGCACGAGTCACCCGCCGTGCGACGCGAACCCCGGGCGGCGCATGGAAGCGCTCCAACTGGGCGGCGCCAACCATGAAGGGATTGTGAAAATAGCCTCGTCGCGATGCTGTCAGCGCGCGACCGGCTCCCACGCGAACAACGGGAATCCCGCGGTGAGCTCCAGCACTTCGCGGTCGACCGACTTGGCGACCTCGAGGTCGGTCGGATGGTGGAGCACCTGCGCGATCCAGCCGCCGATCTGCCGCATCTCCTCGGCGCCAAATCCACGCGTGGTCAACGCCGGCGTTCCGATGCGGATCCCGCTCGTCACCCACGGCTTCTGTGGATCGCCCGGGACCGCGTTCTTGTTCACGGTGATGTGGGCGCGGTGGAGCGCTTCTTCGGCGATCTTGCCGGTGAGATTCTGATTTCGCAGATCGACGAGCATCAGGTGATTGTCGGTGCCGCCCGAAACCAGATCGAAGCCATGACCGGTAAGCGTGGCGGCGAGCACGCGCGCATTGTCGACGACCCGCTGTTGATAGGTGCGGAATCCGTCGCTGAGCGCCTCCCCAAAGCACACGGCCTTCGCCGCGATCACGTGCATGAGCGGACCACCCTGGATGCCGGGGAACACAGCCTTGTCGAGTTTCTCGGCCCATGCGGCACGCGCCATCACCACCCCTCCGCGCGGTCCGCGCAGGGTCTTGTGCGTGGTCGTCGTCACGAGATCGGCATGCGGCACCGGGCTCGGATGGAGTCCGGCCGCAACCAGTCCCGCGATATGCGCCATGTCGACCACCAGTACCGCTTCCACCTCGCGCGCGATCCGGCCGAAGCGCTCGAAGTCGATCACGCGGGGATAGGCGCTGGCACCGGCCACGATGATCCGCGGCCGGTGCTCGCGCGCGAGGCGCCCGACCTGGTCGTAGTCGATCAGCCCGTCCTCGAGGCGCACGCCGTACTGCACCGCCTTCCACAGCTTCCCGCTGATCGACACGGGGTGGCCGTGCGTCAGGTGACCGCCATGCGCGAGGCTCATGCCGAGCAGCGTTTGTCCGGGCTCGGAAACGGCAAGGTACGCTGCGAGATTCGCAGAGGCGCCCGAGTGCGGCTGCACGTTGGCGTGGTCACACCCGAATAACTGCTTGAGCCGGTCAATCGCGAGATCCTCGGCGACGTCCACGAACTCGCATCCGCCATAGTAGCGCTTGCGCGGCAGACCCTCGGCGTACTTGTTGGTGAACACCGAACCTGTCGCTTCGAGCACCGCCGGGCTCACGAAGTTCTCCGAGGCGATGAGCTCCAGGGTGTTGAGCTGGCGGCGCTCCTCGGCGGCGATCGCCGCGTGGAGCATGGGATCCTGGGAGGCGAGTGAGGACATGGTGGGTTCCATCATCGCCGCGCGAAGTGCGCAGCTTCGAAATCGTGAATTTTGCGCAGGCGCGACTCGTGCCGCCCGCCTTCGAACGGGGTGTCGAGCCACACGCGCAGCCAGCGCGCGCACGCCTCGTGATCGGGGTTCGTCCGCCCGCCGAGCGCGAGCACGTTGGAATCGTTGTGCTGCCGGGTGAGCCGCGCGGTCTCGTCACTCGTCACCACCGCTGCGCGAATCCCCTTCACCTTGTTGGCGGCAATGCTCTCGCCGATCCCGCTCCCACCCAGCACGATACCGCGCTCCGCTTCGCCATGGCTCACGAGTTCGGCGACCGGAAAACAGAAATCCGGGTAGTCAACCGGCGGCGCTTCAGCGTGCGTTCCACAATCCACGACTTCATGTCCGAGCGTCTCCAGCTCGAGTTTCAGGCGTTGCTTGAGCTCGAACCCCGCATGGTCGGAGCCGATCGCCACTCGCATGAAGGCGATCAGGCGTTGCGGCGTGCGGCCACTCCGGCCGCCGCCGCGGCGGATGTTGCAGCCTGGGGCACGCGCGCGAGCCAGCCGTAGCGGTCGGGCTCGGTACCGCGCACGATGCCGAAGAACGCATCCTGCAACGCCTTGGTCACCGGACCGCGCACGCCCGAACCCACCGGAATCTTGTCGACCGAGGAGATCGGCGAGATTTCCACCGCGGTGCCGGCATAGAACAGTTCGTCCGCCGCGTAGAGCATTTCACGTGGCATGACCTCCTCGCGCACCGAGTAACCCAGATCGCGCGCGAGCGTCATGACCGTGGCGCGAGTGATGCCCGCGAGGATGCTGCTGTGCAGTGGTGGCGTCAGCAGCTCGCCCCGGTAGACCAGGAACACGTTCTGGCCGCTGCCCTCGCTCACATGGCCCTGGGTGTCGAGCGCGATCGCCTCTTCGTAGCCGTCGAGCTTCGCTTCCATCTTCATGAGCTGCGAGTTCATGTAGTTCGCCGAGGCCTTCGCCATCGCCGGCAGAGTGTTCGGCGCCATGCGCTGCCACGTGCTGACCTTGACCGCCACACCCTTTGTCAGCGCGTCTTCGCCGAGATACTTGCCCCACGGGAACGCCGCGACCGCCACGTCGATCGGATTGCCGAACGGGTTGACCCCGAGGTTCTCGTAGCCGCGATAGATCAACGGGCGGATGTAGCACTCGCGCAACCCGTTCGACGCCACCACTTCGAGGCATGCATCGCGAATTTGGTCACGGGTGACCACGGTCTCGATCATGCGATAGATCTTGGCCGACAACATCAGCCGGTCGATGTGCTCCTCGAGACGGAAGATCGCAGGCCCCAGTTGGGTGTCGTAGCAGCGGATTCCCTCGAACACACTCGAGCCGTAGTGCACGACATGGGACAGAATGTGGATCTTCGCGTCGTCCCACGCGACCCACTTGCCGTTCATCCAGATCGTGTCAGCCTTCTGAATTGCCATCGCTCACCTCGTGGTAGAGGAATTCTTAGAGAGAACGGCTGCGAAGTGTCTCGATGATATGCGGCGCCACCCGCGCGACATGGCGCTGGATCCGGCTCCAGCATTCTTCGTAGGCCTCGATCGAGCCTCCGAAGGGATCCGCGATCTCGAGCCCGGGCTCGCCGGGCTCGGGCCAGGTGCTCAATAGGTGACTCTTGCCGAAATCGGCGCCGAGCGCGTCCACTGCTTCGAGATGATGCGTTTCCATGGCGAGGATCAGGTCCGCCGCATGCACGCGTTCCGACGTGGCGAGGCGCGAACGGTGCGCGCTGAGGTCGATGCCGCTGCGCGCGGCGACCGCCATGGACTGAACACTCGCCGGAAGTCCTTCGGCGGCGGCGATGCCCGCCGATGAAACTTCGACCCGCGCCATCTCCGGGCCCAGTGCGGCGCTCAGCGCCGCCGCGGCAAGCGGACTGCGGCAGGTGTTCCCGCTGCACACGATCAGGACCCGCATTGGAGACTCCATCGGCTCAGGATAGGGAGCGCCGCCAAAGGCCGTCAACCGGTCCGCTCGACGGTCAGGTCCTCGTATTCTCCGAGTTCCGCGACCACGTCCAAGGCCCCGCGCCGCAGCAATCGCGGTTTGTCGCCGCTCACATCCACGAGCGTCGACGCCAGACCGCCCGTGCGCGGTCCGCCGTCCAGGACCAGATCGATCTGGTTTCCGAAGATCCGGATCACTTCCTCCGCCGTCTCGGCCGGTTTCAGGCCGGACAGATTCGCGCTGCTCGAAACTACCGGACCTCCGATGACCCCGAGCAACCGCTGGCACAAATCATCCTTGGGACAGCGCAGCGCAACGGTCCCCTCCGCGCCGCGCACCCGCGCCGGGACGATCATCGCCGCTCGAAAGATCAGCGACAGCGGACCCGGCCAATACTTTGCGATCAGCCGTTCAGCGACCGGACCCACCTCACTCGCGAGACCATAGGCCTGACGCGGCTCGGGGATCAGGGAAATCACGGCGAGCGACGGATCACGCCGCTTGAGACGCGCGATCATCATCACCGCCTCAACATCGAACAGCGAGCAGCCCAGTCCGTACAGCGTGTCGGTCGGAAACGCCACGACCCCGCCCCGCAGCACGGCTTCCGCGGTCGCGTTCAGCACCTCTTCATCAGGATGATCGGCATCCCACTTCAATAATTCCACGTCATTTCCTCCCCGCCAGTTGCGCGCGATGGCGCTCGAGGCGCCGCGCCAGTGGCACGTCGGTGAGCGCCAGGATGCGCACCGCGAGATGCGCCGCGTTGCGCGCGCCCCACGCGCCGACGCCGAGTGTGCCCACCGGAACTCCGGGCGGCATTTGCACCGTGGCCAGCAACGCATCGAAACCTTGAAGTGGCGAGGTCGCAAGCGGAACCCCGAGCACCGGCAGCGCGCTGTGCGCCGCCATCGCGCCCGCAAGATGCGCCGCTCCCCCGGCGCCCGCAATGATCACGCGCACGCCCCGGCGCGCCGCGGTGCGCGCCCAGCGCGCGGCGGCATCCGGCGTGCGATGCGCCGAACGCACCGCGACCTCGCTCTCAATCCCGAACTCGGCCAGAACCTTGACCGCCTCCTCCATCACAGGCCGGTCGGATTCGCTGCCCATCACGATCCCGACCCGCACTGGAGCCTTCGACCTCACCATGCGCCTTCGCCCCTCTTCCTCAAATTTCCACCGCGCGCACGGATTCGCGCGCGGTATTCGTACCGGTCGATCCCGCCGAACTTCCCACCACCGCGGCCGCGATGTCGCTCCGGCAGCGCCAACCGGTTCCACCCAGCCCCGCCACTGCGGCGTAGACTCGCTCCCGCGCTCCCGCAAGCGTGCGGTCCCACGCCATCATGTACGCTCCGCGTCCTGCGCGCACGCGCCACGCTCCTGAGTCCGGTTCGAGCGCCCCACCGAACACCGTCACTCCCTCGCGCGCCGCAGCCTGATCCAGTCCTTCCACGACCGCCTCACCGGATGAGATGCCGGGATAATTCCGATCCACAATCGCCACAGCAACCGACGCTCCCTCGCGCCGGCCAACGCACGCGGGGTCCAGCACTCCCCGGGCCGCGCCGCGCAGCAACTCGGCAAGATTGCCCGAGACGAGCGGCACGATCACCTCGGTCTCCGGATCGCCGAAGCGACTGTTGAATTCGATCACGCGCACGCCATCCTCCCCGAGCATCAATCCGCAATAAAGCGTGCCCTGATAGGGTGTACCGCGCGCCGCCATCGCCCGCAGCACTGGCATGACGACGCGCGCACCGATCTCCGCCACGAGACCGCTGTCGGCTTCCGGCACCGGAGCGAACGCGCCCATCCCGCCTGTGTTTGGCCCATGCCCGCCATCAAACGCGCGCTTGTAGTCGCGCGCCGGGGGCAGGATCACAAATCGCTCGCCGTCCGTCACCGCCATCACCGACAACTCCTCGCCCGCGAGGAACTCCTCGATCACGACCTGCCGCGAGGCACCGAGCGCGTCATCCGCGAGACACTCTTCGGCGAACGCCACGGCACGGGCGCGCTCTGGAGTCACGAGCACACCCTTGCCGGCCGCGAGCCCGTCAGCCTTCACCACGTGCACGGTTCCGAAGCCTTCGAGCGCACGCTCGACTTCGTCGATGGTGGAGCACAGCGCCGCACGTGCGGTCGGCACGCCCGCGTCGCGCATCAACTCCTTCGCGAACCACTTACTCGATTCGATTCGCGCCGCCTCCCGCGTCGGGCCAAACACCGCGATACCGGCCCCGGCGAGCGCATCGGCGACCCCGGCCGCGAGCGGAGCCTCGGGGCCGACAATGACCAGATCGGCGCGCTCACGCCGCGCGAGCGTCACCACTGCGGCAGCGTCCGTCTCGCACACCGGAATGCAGGGAAACGATGCGGCTGCAAATGCGTTGCCGGGTGCGAGTCGCACCTCGACGCCGGGGTCCTGCACCAGGCGCCAGGCCAGAGCGTGCTCGCGTCCGCCACAGCCGAGGATGACAATTCGGAGGTTCACCAGCAGACTCTATCGAGCGCTGCGAGAAGGGGTCAAGCCGCACCCTGGTGCGGTATACCCGTGAGGCGTGTGCCGGTGCCGTGCGCCAACGGGCACGCTCGTGCGCGGGCACCCCTCACGAGGGACGGGAATGTTCGAGCGCCTCGCGCATCAACTCCTGCACCACCTGTGGCACCGCCTGGCCTGAGCTCTTCTTCATCACCTGGCCAACCAGGAACCCCAGCGTCGCCGTCTTCCCGCCAAGGAACTGCCGCACCACATCCGGATGCGCAGCAAGGACCTCGGCGATCAACGGCCGCAGCGCGTCGGCCGAGCCCTGGACTTGAACCCCGTGGCGCTTGAGCAGGTTCGCAACGTCTCCGTCTTCGTCCGCCATCCACGCGAACACCTGCTTCGCCATCGGCCCCGGCAGCTCGCGCGTGGCGACCTTGCCAAGGAACTCGCTCATGCGTGGGACGGACACGCGCTCAATCCACTCGCCGAGCGTCCAGTCGCGCTGATTCAGCACGCGCAGGACCTCGGTCATGATCCAGTTGCTCGCGAGCTTGGGATCGAGCCCGGCGCAGCCTTCAAAGTAGTCGGCCAGCTCGCGCTGTTCCATCAGCACCGCGGCATCGTAGGCCGGGAGTGCGTACTGCTCGATCAGGCGCCGCTCGCGGTCCCATGGCAGCTCGGGCAGCCGTGCGCGCGCATCGGCGATCCACGCCTCGCTCACCTCCAGCACTGGTAAATCGGGCTCGGGGAAATACCGGTAGTCATGCGCGTGCTCTTTGGTGCGCATCACCGCGAGACGGTCGTGATCGGCATCGTACAACAGCGTCGACTGGACGATGTGCTCGCCGCGCTCGAGCAGTTGCCGCTGACGCTCGATCTCTGCGGCAATTCCCTTCTCGACCCCCTTGATCGAGTTCAGATTCTTGAGCTCGGTCTTCACTCCGAGTGCGGTCACACCCAGCGGGCGCAGGCTCACGTTCGCGTCGCAGCGCAAGTGGCCCTT
>Ga0315273_10008437_pt1 | contig 12992 bp, 8 predicted proteins | sample YL17G02_0_MG_FD_205753 | JGI IMG/M metagenome (GOLD analysis project Ga0315273, IMG submission 205753) | Sediment microbial communities from Yellowstone Lake, YNP, Wyoming, USA - YL17G02_0 | ecosystem: Environmental > Aquatic > Freshwater > Lake > Sediment | place: USA: Wyoming | collected...
CCGAGCACCTGCTGCAGCTGGGCAAGCGCGGTTTTGCCCGCGTCCGTCTCGTTCCGGCGTAAAAAATCGCTTCCGCGGCGCGTCCAGGTCGGTGTAAACTAGCCGACCCGCTACCCGGTTTCTCCCCGAAAGGGATTTCCGGTTGGCGGATGGCAAAAAATCCAGGACATTCGCTATTGACGGTCTCGGTTATTGCCCTATAATGTGCGGCTCGGTTGGGCGAAACGCCCCTCCTACTGACGACGGCCCCTGGGGTTGGCGTTGGTGACGCAAGGATCTTTGACAGTGTGCGCAGGAAATTTGTGCGGGCGTCTGTGGGATGGAGCAAGTCCAATCTTGCAGATGTCAGTCAAAAAGCTTTAAGTCACAAACGTTTTACCAGTAGAGATACAAGTAGTACGCAAGCGACATAAGGCCAGCTGGTCGATATTCTGCAGATAAAAGCTAGACATATAGTTTTAACTGAAGAGTTTGATCCTGGCTCAGAGTGAACGCTGGCGGCAGGCCTAACACATGCAAGTCGAACGGCAGCGGGTCAGTAGCAATACTGATGCCGGCGAGTGGCGGACGGGTGAGGAATACATCGGAATCTACCTTGTCGTGGGGGATAACGTAGGGAAACTTACGCTAATACCGCATACGAACCATGGTTGAAAGCGGCGGACCGCAAGGCGTCGCGCGATTGGATGAGCCGATGTCCGATTAGCTAGTTGGCGGGGTAAAGGCCCACCAAGGCGACGATCGGTAGCTGGTCTGAGAGGATGATCAGCCACACTGGAACTGAGACACGGTCCAGACTCCTACGGGAGGCAGCAGTGGGGAATATTGGACAATGGGGGCAACCCTGATCCAGCCATGCCGCGTGTGTGAAGAAGGCCTTCGGGTTGTAAAGCACTTTTGTTGGGGAAGAAAAGCACCTGGTTAATACCTGGGTGTCATGACGGTACCCAAAGAATAAGCACCGGCTAACTTCGTGCCAGCAGCCGCGGTAATACGAAGGGTGCAAGCGTTACTCGGAATTACTGGGCGTAAAGCGTGCGTAGGCGGTTTGTTAAGTCTGTCGTGAAAGCCCCGGGCTCAACCTGGGAATGGCGATGGAAACTGGCGAGCTAGAGTACGGTAGAGGAGAGTGGAATTCCCGGTGTAGCAGTGAAATGCGTAGAGATCGGGAGGAACATCAGTTGCGAAGGCGGCTCTCTGGACCAGTACTGACGCTGAGGCACGAAAGCGTGGGGAGCAAACAGGATTAGATACCCTGGTAGTCCACGCCCTAAACGATGCGAACTGGACGTTGGGAGCAATTAGGCTCTCAGTGTCGAAGCTAACGCGTTAAGTTCGCCGCCTGGGGAGTACGGTCGCAAGACTGAAACTCAAAGGAATTGACGGGGGCCCGCACAAGCGGTGGAGTATGTGGTTTAATTCGATGCAACGCGAAGAACCTTACCTGGCCTTGACATCCACGGAAGTCTGCAGAGATGCGGATGTGCCTTCGGGAACCGTGAGACAGGTGCTGCATGGCTGTCGTCAGCTCGTGTCGTGAGATGTTGGGTTAAGTCCCGCAACGAGCGCAACCCTTGTCCTTAGTTGCCAGCGAGTAAAGTCGGGAACTCTAAGGAGACTGCCGGTGACAAACCGGAGGAAGGTGGGGATGACGTCAAGTCATCATGGCCCTTACGGCCAGGGCTACACACGTACTACAATGGTGGGGACAGAGGGTCGCGAAGCCGCGAGGTGGAGCCAATCCCAGAAACCCTATCTTAGTCCGGATCGGAGTCTGCAACTCGACTCCGTGAAGTCGGAATCGCTAGTAATCGCGGATCAGCATTGCCGCGGTGAATACGTTCCCGGGCCTTGTACACACCGCCCGTCACACCATGGGAGTTTGTTGCACCAGAAGCAGGTAGCTTAACCGCAAGGAGAGCGCTTGCCACGGTGTGGCCGATGACTGGGGTGAAGTCGTAACAAGGTAGCCGTATCGGAAGGTGCGGCTGGATCACCTCCTTTTGAGCAACGACGAGCCTGTTTCACAGGCGTCCGCACAAGTTTCCTGCATTCAGAGAACGCGTCCTCGACGCCCGGGTTATTGCCTGGTGCGTGGATGGATGTGTGTCCCGTATTGACGGGGCTTTAGCTCAGCTGGGAGAGCACCTGCTTTGCAAGCAGGGGGTCGTCGGTTCGATCCCGACAAGCTCCACCATATTGAGGTTAAGCAAGTCCAAGAGAGCTCTTGGGTCTGTAGCTCAGGTGGTTAGAGCGCGCCCCTGATAAGGGCGAGGTCGGAGGTTCGAGTCCTCCTAGACCCACCATGACTGGGCGAAGAAATCTTCTGAATGTTCGAAGCGCACACTTTAGATAAGTCCAGCTCAAGGCTGGATTTGTTCTTTGAAAATATGGGACGTAGCGAGCGTTTTAGACGAGATAATGTCGAAATGTGTCGTAGAGGCTAAGGCGGGCACGAGAGTGCCTAATCAAGTAATTGTTGTGAAGTGAGGTCGCGACATGTAACCGAGGCAACTTGAGGTTATATGGTCAAGCGAATAAGCGCACACGGTGGATGCCTTGGCGGTCAGAGGCGATGAAGGACGTGGCAGCCTGCGAAAAGCTCCGGTGAGTCGGCAACAGACATTGACCCGGAGATGTCCGAATGGGGAAACCCACTCCGCAAGGAGTACTGTGCACTGAATACATAGGTGTCCAGAGCGAACCCAGGGAACTGAAATATCTCAGTACCTGGAGGAAAAGAAATCAACCGAGATTCCCCTAGTAGTGACGAGCGAACGGGGAGCAGCCCAAAAGTCGGTATCAAGTTAGCAAAACGGTCCTGGAAAGACCGGCCATAGACGGTGATAGCCCGGTATGCGACAACTTTTTATCGATGAAAAATGAGTAGGGCGGGGCACGTGAAACCCTGTCTGAATATGGGGGGACCATCCTCCAAGGCTAAATACTCCTGACCGACCGATAGTGAACCAGTACCGTGAGGGAAAGGCGAAAAGAACCCTGGTGAAGGGAGTGAAATAGACCCTGAAACCGTGTGCGTACAAGCAGTGGGAGCCCCTTCGTGGGGTGACTGCGTACCTTTTGTATAATGGGTCAGCGACTTACTGTGTGTGGCGAGCTTAACCGAATAGGGGAGGCGAAGGGAAACCGAGTCTGAATAGGGCGAATAGTCGCACGCAGTAGACCCGAAACCGGGTGATCTAGCCATGCCCAGGGTGAAGGTGCGGTAACACGCACTGGAGGCCCGAACCCACTCCTGTTGCAAAAGTAGGGGATGAGGTGTGGCTAGGAGTGAAAAGCTAATCGAACCCGGAGATAGCTGGTTCTCCTCGAAAGCTATTTAGGTAGCGCCTCGCGTGAATCTTCTTGGGGGTAGAGCACTGTTATGGCTAGGGGAGCATTGCGCTTTACCAAACCATTGCAAACTCCGAATACCAAGACAGACTGCGCGGGAGACACACGGCGGGTGCTAACGTCCGTCGTGAAAAGGGAAACAACCCAGACCCGCAGCTAAGGTCCCCAAATTATCGCTGAGTGGAAAACGATGTGGAAAGGCACAGACAGCCAGGAGGTTGGCTTAGAAGCAGCCATCCTTTAAAGAAAGCGTAATAGCTCACTGGTCGAGTCGGTCTGCGCGGAAGATTTAACGGGGCTAAGCGATATACCGAAGCTCGGGGTGTGCATCTTTGATGTACGCGGTAGAGGAGCGTTCCGTAAGCCTGCGAAGGTGGATTGTAAAGTCTGCTGGAGGTATCGGAAGTGCGAATGCTGACATGAGTAACGATAATGGGGGTGAAAAGCCTCCACGCCGAAAGCCCAAGGTTTCCTTGCGCAACGTTCATCGACGCAGGGTGAGTCGGCCCCTAAGGCGAGACCGAAAGGTGTAGTCGATGGGAAGCTGGTTAATATTCCAGCACCTCGCGTGACTGCGATGGGGGGACGGAGAAGGTTAGGTGTACCCGGCGTTGGTTGTCCGGGGGAAAGCAGGTAGGCATGAGGTGTAGGCAAATCCGCATCTCTTTATGCCGAGCAGCGAGACGAGCCCTATGTGGGCGAAGTCACCGATACCACGCTTCCAGGAAAAGCCTCTAAGCTTCAGGTCACGCAAGACCGTACCGTAAACCGACACAGGTGGGCAGGATGAGAATTCTAAGGCGCTTGAGAGAACTCGGGTGAAGGAACTAGGCAACATGGCACCGTAACTTCGGGAGAAGGTGCGCCGGCATTGGTGGCTACATGCGTAGCTGGGCTGATGTCGGCCGCAGAAACCAGGCCGCTGCGACTGTTTATCAAAAACACAGCACTCTGCAAACACGAAAGTGGACGTATAGGGTGTGACGCCTGCCCGGTGCTGGAAGGTTAATTGATGGGGTTAGCTGTCAAAGGCGAAGCTCTTGATCGAAGCCCCAGTAAACGGCGGCCGTAACTATAACGGTCCTAAGGTAGCGAAATTCCTTGTCGGGTAAGTTCCGACCTGCACGAATGGCGTAACGACAGCGGCGCTGTCTCCACCCGAGACTCAGTGAAATTGAAATCGCTGTGAAGATGCAGCGTTCCCGCGGCAAGACGGAAAGACCCCGTGAACCTTTACTATAGCTTTACATTGAACGTTGAGTTCGTCTGTGTAGGATAGGTGGGAGGCTTTGAAGCATTGGCGCTAGCCAGTGTGGAGCCAACCTTGAAATACCACCCTGATGTGCTTGACGTTCTAACCTGGGCCCGTTATCCGGGCCGGGGACCATGTATGGTGGGTAGTTTGACTGGGGCGGTCTCCTCCCAAAGAGTAACGGAGGAGCACGAAGGTACGCTCAGCGCGGTCGGACATCGCGCACTGTGTGCAAAGGCATAAGCGTGCTTGACTGCGAGATCGACGGATCAAGCAGGTACGAAAGTAGGTCTTAGTGATCCGGTGGTTCTGTATGGAAGGGCCATCGCTCAACGGATAAAAGGTACTCCGGGGATAACAGGCTGATACCGCCCAAGAGTTCATATCGACGGCGGTGTTTGGCACCTCGATGTCGGCTCATCACATCCTGGGGCTGTAGTCGGTCCCAAGGGTATGGCTGTTCGCCATTTAAAGTGGTACGCGAGCTGGGTTCAGAACGTCGTGAGACAGTTCGGTCCCTATCTGTCGTGGGCGTTGGAGATTTGAGAGGGGCTGCTCCTAGTACGAGAGGACCGGAGTGGACGAACCTCTGGTGTTCCGGTTGTCACGCCAGTGGCATTGCCGGGTAGCTATGTTCGGAAGCGATAACTGCTGAAAGCATCTAAGCGGGAAGCGCGCCTCAAGATGAGATCTCCCGGGACACAAGTCCCCTAAAGGAACCATCAAGACTAGGTGGTTGATAGGTCAGGTGTGTAAGCACAGCAATGTGTTGAGCTAACTGATACTAATGATCCGTGTGGCTTGACCATATAACCTCAAGTGGCTTTGGTGTTGTATGTGATCCACCAGCAACTAATTGATTGATAAAGTTTTACCCTCGAGACACGTCTCGACACTGACCCTCTCTGAAACGCTCAACTACGTCCCCCTTATATGCAACACCGAACGTGAGAGCGTGCGCGTGTGGCACTCAAGATCCATCGAGTGCACGCACTGCGACCCTCCAACCGTCTCCCTGGTGATCATAGCGTTGTGGAACCACCCGATCCCTTCCCGAACTCGGAAGTGAAACGCAACCGCGCCGATGGTAGTGTGGCTCAAGCCATGCAAGAGTAGGTCATCGCCAGGGGCTTTATCCAAAGCGCCATCCCGAAAGGGGTGGCGCTTTTCTTTGCGCGCTATCCGACAAAACCCCCCGCTTTGGCAGCGGGTTTTTCTTTGCCCGTCGCCCGATATTCAGGCCGCGGAAAGGGCCGACAGGGCGCTGGTGAAAATGGCGACCGAGCAAGCAAGCGCGCCGAACCAGACCAGACTGCGCAGCCAAGCCACGTTCATCAGGTAGACCAAGCCATACAGCAACCTCAGCACGACGAAGGCAATGGCCAACTGCATCACCCGCTGTGGATCGGCGCCGGTAAGAAGTGCGGCAAGGACGGCCGCCGCGAACAGGGGAAAGGCCTCGAAGCTGTTGACATGCGCGGCGAAGGCCCGCTGCGGAAGGCCGGTGAGCCTGGCCTGCCAGCCGCGAACATCGGCATTGTCATAACGAGGCCCGGCGGCCTTGGAGACGGTGGTCCACAGATAGGGCATGAGCCCGGCGACCAGGACGCAAATCAGGGCTACTTGCACGCGCTTCTCCATAGGGGTGGTGTCACCTACTCAATAGCAACTGCAAGTGACCGGCACAAGTAGAATTTCACTGCCCGGCGGGTTGTTCGACGCGGGGCGCGGCTGCTATACTTTCGGGGCTAGGCAGAGAGGTTTTTCTGCCTATTTCGCTTGACTCAGGTGCCGCGCGTGTTCAATTCGCTGACCGCCAACCGACGTCTCGCCTTCCGCACGGTAGCGGTGCAGGCTGCCGTGGCAACGCTGGTGGCGCTGGCCTTCCTTTTACAGGATGCGCAAGCAGCGCTGGCAGCGGCAATCGGGGGCGGTGCCGTGGCGTTCGGGAGCCTGCTTCTGGCGTGGCGGTCGATGATGGGGCCGGCGTATTCCGCAGGCCTGGCATTGGCGCGAATTGTCAGCGGGCTGGTGTTGAAGTGGTTCGTGGTGCTTGGCGCGTTGTACCTGTCGCTCGCCCGGTTGGGGCTACCACCGCTGCCATTGCTGGCAGGGTTGGTTGCAACCATGGCGGCGTCTTTTCTAACTCTCAGATTGAAAGCATAGGTGTTTAGTGAGCGCTGAATCGAGCCAAGGCGGCCTGACCGAATACATCGAGCATCACCTGACCCACAACACGGGCACGGTGTTTGGCGGCAACTTTCACTGGGACAGCTGGCTCGTTTCGCTGGGACTGGGTCTGATTTTCGTGCTCTGGTTTGGCCTGGTTGCGCGTCGCGCGACCTCCGGCGTTCCGGGCAAGGGCCAGGCTTTCGTCGAGATAGTCGTGGAGTGGGTCGAGACCAACGTCAAGGACGTCTTCCACGGCGACCGTCGCTTCATCGCGCCGCTGGCGCTGACGATCTTCATGTGGGTCCTTTTCATGAACGCCATGGACTTGCTGCCGCTCGACTTGCCCGGCGCCATAATCGGCTTGATCGGCGGCGAAGAAGCGCGCCACCACACCTACCTGCGTGTGGTCCCCACGGCCGACGTCAACACGACCTTCGCCATGTCGATCGCCGTGTTCTTCCTGACAATCTTCTATTCGATCAAGGCCAAGGGCCTGGGTGGCTGGACGATGGAGCTGTTCACGGCCCCGTTCCATGCCGAAGGCACCCTCGCCAAGATCGCGCTGATCATCCCGAACATCGTCCTCAACCTGGTCGAATACATCTCCAAGCCGGTTTCGCTGGCGATGCGACTGTTCGGCAACATGTACGGCGGTGAGCTCGTATTCATGCTGATCGCTGGCCTGTTCACCTCGTGGCTGTTCTTCCTGCCCGGCGTGCTGTTCGGCGCGGCCTGGGCGATCTTCCACATCCTGATCATCCTGCTGCAGGCGTACATCTTCATGATGCTTACCGTGGTCTACATCTCCATGGCGCACGATCACCACTGATTTTGCTTCACGCTTTCCGCTGCAAGATTCGCTGCACGACTTTCGACTTACATTTCCAACAAAGGGGTTTCAAATGAATACTTTCATCGCGCTCATCCAGGCCAACACCGCCATCGGCATCGGCCTCATGATCGGCCTGGGCGCCCTCGGTGCCTGTATCGGCATCGGCATCATGGGCTCCAAGTTCCTCGAAGCCGCTGCCCGCCAGCCAGAGCTGATCCCGATGCTGCAGGGCCGCATGTTCCTGCTGGTCGGCCTGATCGACGCCTCGTTCATCATCGGTCTCGCCATGGCCATGTACTTCGCCATCGCCAACCCGCTGCTGTCGAAGCTGGTCGAAGTCGCTGCCGGCTGATCGGGTTTCGCCAGGCGTCCGCATCCGCGGGCGTCGATCGGGTGACCCGCATCGCGCGTGCCCCCGGTAATTCAAGGCTAAGTATTTCAAGGAAGCATGGTATGGATATCGGCATGACTTTGTTGGGTCAGGCGCTGTCGTTCGCGATCCTGGTCTGGGTCACGGTCAAGTTCATCTGGCCGCCGCTGATGGCGGCGATCGAAGAACGCCAGCAGAAGATCGCTGAGGGCCTGGCCGCTGCGGATCGCAGCAAGAAGGACCTCGCGCAGGCCGAGGAGAAGGTCAACGATGTGCTGCGCGAAGCGCGTGGCAAGGCGTCGGAGATCATCACCCAGGCGGAAACGCGTCGGGCCCAGATCATCGACCTGGCCAAGGAAGAGGCCATCGAGGAAGGCAACCGGCAGAAGGCTGCCGCGGCGGCGGACATCGCCATGGCTACCAGCAAGGCACGCGAGGATCTGCGCAAGCAGGTGTCCGCATTGGCCGTAGCCGGCGCCGAGAAGCTGATCATGCGCGAGATCGACGGCAATGCCCACCGGGCGCTGCTGGATGAACTCGCCGCTGAAATCTGAGCAGCGAGAAAACTCCCGCCATGAGCCAGACCCTCACCATCGCCCGACCCTACGCCCGCGCCGCGTTTTCACTCGCGCGCGAGCATGGCCGCCTCGCCCAGTGGTCCAGCCAGTTGGGCTTTGCCGCCCTGGCGGTCAGCGAGCCCGCGGTGCATTCCGTTCTCGGCGACCCGCGTCTCGATGCGCAGTCGCTGGTGGACGTGCTGCTTCCACCGGGCGAGGCGGATCCGATTTTCAGGCAGTTCATCTCGGTGCTGGCCGAAAGCCGCCGCCTTGAAGCGCTTCCGGAGATCGCCGGGCTGTTTGATGCGCTGCGCGCCGAGGACGAGCACGTGGTGAAAGCCACGATCACCTCGGCCAGCGCGCTGAGCGAAGCCGAGTTGGCGAAACTGCGCGACGCATTGCGCAAGCGCTTCGGTCGCGAAGTCGAAGTCAGCACGGCGGTGGACGCTTCGCTGATCGGCGGCGCGGTGATCGATGCCGGCGACGTGGTGATCGATGGCTCCTTGCGTACCAAGCTGGCGCGCCTCGGCGCGGCGCTTGCCAACTGATTCGAAACCTTTTTTTCTTTGAACCAAGCGCCGGCGCAATCCGGACGACTTCCAGGACAAGACAATGCAGACGCTCAATCCGTCGGAAATCAGCGAACTCATCAAGAGCCGCATCGAAAAGGTCAAGCTGACCGCCGAAGCACGCAACGAAGGCACCGTTACCTCGGTGTCCGACGGCATCGTGCGCATCCACGGCCTGGCCGACGCGATGCAGGGCGAAATGATCGAGCTGCCGAACAACACGTTCGCACTCGCACTGAACCTGGAGCGCGACTCGGTCGGCGCCGTGGTCCTGGGTGACTACCAGCACCTTCGCGAAGGCGACGTGGCCAAGACCACCGCCCGCATCCTCGAAGTGCCGATCGGTCCCGAGCTGCTCGGCCGCGTGGTCAACGCGCTCGGCGAGCCGATCGACGGCAAGGGCCCGATCAACGCCGCGCTAACCGCGCCGGTGGAGAAGGTTGCCCCGGGCGTCATCTGGCGCAAGTCGGTGTCGCAGCCGGTGCAGACAGGCTACAAGTCGGTCGACGCCATGATCCCGGTGGGCCGCGGCCAGCGCGAGCTGATCATCGGCGACCGCCAGACCGGCAAGTCGGCGATGGCGATCGACACCATCATCAACCAGAAAGGCAGCGGCATTAAGTGCGTGTACGTCGCGATCGGCCAGAAGGCTTCAACCATCGCCAACGTCGTGCGCAAGCTGCAGGACAACGACGCGATGGCGCACACCATCGTCGTCGCCGCCGGCGCCTCTGAATCGGCCGCCATGCAGTACATCAGCGCCTACTCGGGCTGCACCATGGGCGAATATTTCCGCGACCGCGGCGAAGACGCGCTGATCATCTACGATGACCTGTCCAAGCAGGCCGTGGCCTATCGCCAGATCTCCCTGCTGCTGCGCCGCCCGCCGGGCCGCGAAGCGTATCCGGGTGACGTGTTCTATCTCCACTCCCGCCTGCTCGAGCGCGCAGCACGCGTCAACGAAGAGTATGTGGAAAAGTTCACCAACGGCGCCGTCAAGGGCAAGACCGGCTCGCTCACCGCGCTGCCGATCATCGAAACCCAGGCTGGCGACGTCTCCGCGTTCGTGCCGACCAATGTGATCTCCATCACCGACGGCCAGATCTTCCTGGAAACCGACTTGTTCAACGCCGGCATCCGCCCGGCCGTGAACGCCGGTATCTCGGTGTCGCGCGTCGGTGGTTCGGCCCAGACGACCATCATGAAGAAGCTGTCGGGCGGCATCCGTATCGCGCTCGCGCAGTACCGTGAACTCGCCGCGTTCGCGCAGTTCGCCTCCGACCTCGACGAAGCCACCCGCAAGCAGCTCGAGCGCGGCCAGCGCGTTACCGAGCTGATGAAGCAGAAGCAGTACGCGCCGATGTCGATCGCGCAGATGGCGCTGACCATCTATGCGGCCAACGAAGGCTACGTCGACGATATCCCGATGAACAAGATCCTGGCGTTCGAAGAAGGCCTGCACGCACACATGGCCAACAGCTATGGCGAGCTGCAGTCGAAGATCGTCGCCACCGGCGCCTGGGACAAGGAAATCGAAGCGCAGTTCAAGCAGCTCGTTTCCGAGTTCAAGACGACCGGTAGCTGGTAAGGAGATTCCGAGATGGCAGGCGGCAGGGAAATCAAAACCAAGATCAAGTCGGTGCAGAACACCCGCAAGGTGACGCGCGCGCTTGAAATGGTCTCGGCCTCGAAGATCCGCAAGGCGCAGGAACGCATGAAGGGCTCGCGCCCCTATGCGCGCCTGATGACCCAGCTGATCGGTCACATCGCCAAGGCCAACTCGGAATACACGCATCCGTTCATGGCCGAACACGCGGCTATCAAGCGCGTCGGCTACATCATTGTTTCCAGCGACCGCGGCCTGGCTGGCGGACTGAACTCGCAGATGTTCCGCAAGATCCTGGCGGACATGCGCGAATGGCAGGAAAAGGGTTGCGAGATCGACCTGGTCTGCATCGGCCAGAAGGCCGCGACCTTCTTCCGGCGCCTCAATGTTTCGATGATCGGTTCGGTCACGCACCTCGGCGAAAAGCCGCGGCTCGACCAGCTGATCGGCGTCAGCAAGGTCATGCTCGACAGCTACAGCGTCGGCACCCTGGACCGCGTCTTCCTTTGCTACAACGATTTCATCAACACGATGACGCAGAAGCCGCGCATGGACCAGCTGCTGCCGCTGCCGCCGTCGGAATCGCTGCAGACGCGCTTTGACTGGGACTACATCTACGAGCCGAGTCCGGAAGTGGTTCTCGACCACGTGATGACCCGCTACGTCGAGTCGCTGATCTACCAGGCGCTGTTGGAAAACATCGCGTCCGAGCACGCGGCGCGCATGGTGGCCATGAAGTCCGCGTCCGACAATGCCAACAAGCTGATCGAAACCCTGCAGCTGATCTACAACAAGGCGCGGCAGGCCGCGATTACCCAGGAAATTTCCGAGATCGTCGGCGGCGCCGCGGCGGTTTGACGAATCAAGTTACGCAACGAATTTTTAAAGGATAGAAACATGAGCCAGGGCAAGATTGTGCAGATCATCGGCGCGGTCGTCGACGTGGAATTCGCACGCGACGCAGTGCCGCGCGTGTATGACGCGTTGAAGGTAGCAGGCACCGAGATCACGCTGGAAGTGCAGCAGCAGCTCGGCGACGGCGTGGTCCGTTGCATCGCGCTCGGCACCACCGACGGATTGAAGCGCAACCTGATGGCCGACAACACCGGCAAGGGCATTGCCGTGCCGGTCGGCGCCGAGACCCTGGGCCGCATCATGGACGTGCTCGGTCGCCCGATCGACGAGGCCGGCCCGATCGCCGCCAAGGACCATTGGGAAATCCATCGCCCGGCGCCTTCGTACGAAGATCAGAGCTCGGCCAATGAATTGCTGGAAACCGGCATCAAGGTGATCGACCTGATGTGCCCGTTCGCCAAGGGCGGCAAGGTCGGCCTGTTCGGCGGCGCTGGCGTTGGCAAGACGGTGAACATGCTCGAGCTGATCAACAACATCGCGAAGGCCCACTCGGGCCTGTCGGTGTTCGCCGGCGTCGGCGAGCGTACCCGCGAAGGCAACGACTTCTATCACGAGATGATGGAATCGGGCGTCATCAACGTCGAAGACAAGAAAGAATCGAAAGTGGCGATGGTGTACGGCCAGATGAACGAGCCGCCGGGCAACCGCCTGCGCGTCGCGCTGACCGGCCTGACCATGGCCGAATACTTCCGCGACGAAAAGGACGCCAGCGGCAAGGGCCGTGACGTGCTGTTCTTCGTGGACAACATCTACCGTTACACCCTGGCCGGTACCGAAGTGTCGGCGCTGCTGGGCCGCATGCCGTCGGCCGTGGGTTACCAGCCGACCCTGGCGGAAGAAATGGGCGTGCTGCAGGAACGCATCACCTCGACCAAGACCGGCTCGATCACCTCGATCCAGGCCGTGTACGTGCCCGCCGATGACTTGACCGATCCGTCGCCGGCCACCACCTTCGCCCATCTTGATGCGACCGTCGTGCTGAGCCGTAACATCGCCTCCCTGGGTATCTACCCGGCCGTGGATCCGCTCGACTCGACCTCGCGCCAGCTCGACCCGAACGTGATCGGCCACGAGCATTACGACACCGCCCGCCGCGTCCAGCAGACCTTGCAGAAGTACAAGGAACTCAAGGACATCATCGCGATCCTGGGCATGGACGAACTGTCGGAAGAAGACAAGCAGGCCGTGTCCCGCGCCCGCAAGATCGAGCGCTTCTTCTCGCAACCCTTCCACGTGGCTGAAATCTTCACCGGCTCGCCGGGCAAGTACGTGACGCTGAAGGACACCATCCGCGGCTTCAAGATGATCTGCGACGGCGAATGCGACCATATCCCCGAGCAGGCCTTCTACATGGTCGGCGGCATC
>Ga0315273_10008438_pt1 | contig 12989 bp, 14 predicted proteins | sample YL17G02_0_MG_FD_205753 | JGI IMG/M metagenome (GOLD analysis project Ga0315273, IMG submission 205753) | Sediment microbial communities from Yellowstone Lake, YNP, Wyoming, USA - YL17G02_0 | ecosystem: Environmental > Aquatic > Freshwater > Lake > Sediment | place: USA: Wyoming | collected...
CGTGGCCGAGTACCTGGCCCTCGGGGTCCTGGCGGCCCTGGCCGGGCTGGTGCTCGCGCTCGGCGGCGGCTGGGCGTTGGCCCACTGGCTCTTCGAGACCCGATTTGCCGTGCCCGCCGCGCCGATGCTCCTCCTGGCTGCGGGCGTGGTCGCGCTCACGGCCGGCGTCGGCGTCTGGAGCTCGGTAGACCTCTTCCGGCGCACACCGCTCGACGCCCTCCGGACCGAGTAGCCGGCTTCTTACCTCCCTTTCCGGGCCGGGGTATCTTACCCCATCCTCAACTGGTGGGACTGCCAGGATGCTTCCAATCGATCTTCGCGGCAAGCGCGCTTTCGTGGCCGGTGTCTCGGATGACGGCGGGTTTGGATTCGCGATTGCCAAGTCGCTGGCGGAAGCCGGTGCCTCGGTCTGCCTCGGCTCCTGGCCCCCGGCCCTCGGCATTTTCCAGAAGCTGCTCGAACGCGGGAAGATGGATGCGTCGATGGTGCTGGCCGACGGCCGCCGGTTGGAGTTCGAGCGGATCTATGCGCTCGACGCCGCCTTCGACACCATGGCGGACGTCCCGGCAGATATCCGGGAGAACAAGCGGTACAAGGAGCAGGGCGACTTCACGATTCAGGGCGTGGTGGAACGGTTTCGGCAGGACTTCGGCGCGCGCCCGCTCGATATCGTGGTGCATTCGCTCGCCAACGGGCCCGAGGTCAAGAACGCCCTGCTCGACACTTCCCGCCAGGGATATCTCTCGGCGGTGAGCGTGAGCGCCTACAGCAACGTGTCGTTCGCGCGCAACTTCGGCCCGATGATGCGCGCGGGCGGGTCGTTCCTCTCCCTCACCTACATGGCCGGCGAGCGGGCCATCCCGGGCTACGGCGGGGGCATGTCCACGGCCAAGGCCGCCCTCGAGGCCGACACCCGGACGCTGGCGTACGAAGCAGGCCGGCGCTTCGGCGTCCGGATCAACACCATCTCCGCCGGACCCTACGCCTCGCGTGCCGCGTCGGCTATCGGGTTCATCGACATGATGATCGAATACGCTTCCCGGAACGCCCCGCTGACACGAAAGATGGAGGCCGCCGATGTGGGCCACGCGGCCGCGTTCCTGGCCAGCCCGCTGGCGGCGGCCATCACCGGCAGCGTGGTGTACGTGGATAACGGCTACCATGCCATGGGCATGGCGGTCTCGCCCGAGGCGCTCAGCACCCCCACAGGATAGCGACACCATGTTCATCGGACACTACGGAATGGCCCTCGCGCTCAAGCGCGTCGAGCCGAAGCTGTCGCTCGGCACGCTGTTTATCGCCGTGCAGCTGGTGGATCTGGCCTGGGGAGCCACCATCCTGCTGGGCTGGGAACAGGTCCGCATTCACCCGGGCTGGACCGCCGCCTCGCCCCTCCAATTCGTCTCCTACCCGATCACCCACAGCCTCCTGGCCGCTGGACTCTGGGCCACCGTCGCCGCAATCGCCTGGTACACTTGGCCCACCCGTGACACGAGCCGCCACAGCCGCGCGGCCCTGATCGTCGCGCTGGCGGTGGCCTCGCACTGGTTTCTCGATGCGGTGGTCCACGTGCCCGACCTCCCGCTGGCTGGCGACGACACGACGAAGATCGGCCTGGGCCTCTGGAACAGCATCCCGCTCACCTTCACCGTCGAACTCGCGCTGCTCGGGCTGGGGCTCGCGCTGTACCTGCGGGGGGGCAGTCGGAATCACCCGGTCCGTCAGGCCTGGGCCGTGGGCTTTGCGGCGGTCCTCGCCACGGCGTACATCGCCACGACGCTGGGGCCGCCGCCGCCCAGCGTGCGGGCCATGGGGATCGGCGCCATCATCACGATCGTGACGTTGGCGGGCCTGGGTGGCTGGATCGACCGCGGCCGCTCCGGCCGCGCGGCTCACTAGCCTCGTGCCCATGGAGCGACACTTCCTCCGCCTGGGCGCCCTGTCGGGATTCCTCGGCGTGGCCGCCGGCGCCTTCGGTGCACATGCCCTGCGGGCGCGGATTGGGCCCGAGATGTTGACGGTCTTCGAGACGGGGGCGCGCTACCAGATGTACCACGCGCTCGCCCTGGTGGCGGTCGCCTGGGCGGCCACCCGCTGGCCCGGCGCCCTCACCACCGCAGCGGGCTGGTGCTTCGTGGCCGGGACAGTGCTCTTCTCGGGGAGCTTGTACGGAATGGCCCTCACGGGGCAGCGCGCCCTCGGGGCCGTCACACCGCTCGGCGGGGTGGCGTTCCTGGCCGGGTGGCTCTGCCTGGCGCTCGCCGCCCGACGCGGCGCATGAACGCGGCGGCGCTCCGCTACCGCGTCCTTCTCGAATCACTCGACTCTTGGACCGACGAGGCCCGGGCCCGTCATCCCGGCGTCCTGCCATGCCGGCGGGGATGCACCGCCTGTTGCCACGGCCCCTTCGACATTTCCATTGCCGACGTCCTGCTCCTCCGGGAAACGGTGGCCGCCCTCCCCGCGGTCCGCCGCGAGGCGCTGGCCGCACGTGTCAGTGCGGCGGCGGACCGGCAGCGGAGGCTGGCCCCGGACTGGGGGCCGCCGCACGACATCCGCGCACTCGGTGAGTTGCGGTTCGATGCGCTGTGCGAGGCGCTGGCCCCGGAGCCCTGCCCCTGCCTCGAGGACGGCGGGTGCGCCGTGTACGACGGCCGGCCCACGGTGTGCCGGCTCATGGGGCTCGGCCTCGAGGCGCTGGATGGTCGCGTGTTGCCCAATGCCTGTCCCATCCAGGAGGACTTTCCCGCCTACGCCGCCCTCCCCGCGCAGCCCTTCGATCTGACAGCCTTCGAGGCCAGAGAAGAGGCCTGCCTCGTGGAGGCAGGCCTCGTGGTCTTCGGGAACTCCGACGCGGCAGGGTACGAAACCACGGTGGCCCTCGCACTCGCGGAGGTGGGCGAGGGCTAGTCCGCGGGAATGGCGCGCGTGATCAATATCCGGTGTTGTGGAACGTGGCGAGGCGGGCGCGCAAGTCCTCAGGCACCGTGTACACAATCTTCCCGCCAGGCGAGATGTAGATGCGGACCGAACTCGCGCCGGGAATGAGGGTCGGCGAATAGGAAATGCGCCAGACCCGCGGATGGCCCCGCAGTTCCGGTGCGCCCTTCCAGAGCAGCGTGGTCGACTGCCGCCCCATGACGGGCGGAGGCGCCCCCAGCAGCGTACCCACCGCGGAATAGGCGGCGGCATACGAGGCGCCGAGGAGCAGTCCCGCAACGAACATGAGGACGACCGCGTACCAGAACAGGCGTGACATGCATCCTCCCCGTGATGAGCCGTGCGCCGGAAGCGGTCGGGACCCGGGCCGTTACCGCGCCAGCTGCTCCACGATCCGATAGTAAAACTCCACCCCAAAGCGAATCTCCGCCACCGGCACGCGCTCGTCGTTGCCGTGCGTCGTGGCGCCGATTTCCTCCGTGGTGCGCCACGCGTCGACGCCATAGGCGTCGATGCCCAGGGCCCGGTAGTCGTAGCTGTCAGTATAGCCGGTGAGCATCTTCGGCAGGATCAGCGTGCCGGGATCCATGGCGGCCACCGCCTCGGTAAGAGCGTCGAGGACCGGGCCGTCCACCGGGGAGGCGCGGGCCGCGCGCAGCGGGGAGAGCGGGGTGATCTCGACCGTCGTGTCCCGGATGACGGCGCGGAGTTGGGCCAGGAACTCCTCGGGCCGCTGGCCCGGCAGGAGCCGCACGTCGAGTTCGGCGGACGCCTCGGGCGGGATCACGTTGGTGCTGGTGGACCCGCGGAGGACGGTGATGGATACCGTGGTCCGGAGGATGGCGTTCTGGTAGCGGTCGGCCGTGAGCCAGGCCGCTGCCGCGGAATCGCGCAGGGCGGCCGCGGGGTCCGCGAGCCAGGCGCGGTGCGTCGGATCGGTCTCGCGAGTCGCGAGGGCCTGGAGGTAGGCCGCGGCGGGCGGCGTCAGCACCAGCGGCGTTTCCCAGTCGGCGATGCGGCCCAGCACCCGGGACAGCCGGACCGCGGCGTTTCCGGCGGTGGGCCGGCTGCCGTGGCCGGGCTCGCCCCGGACCGTGAGGCGCACCCAGTAGGGCACCTTTTCGGTGGCGTCGAGTCCGTAAGAGATGGTCCTCCCATCCTTCCCCATCAGATTTTCGCCACCCTCGTTCAGCAGAAATTCCGCCTGCCGCACGAGGTCGGACTTGTGCGTCGTGAACCAGACCGAGCCGGTCGAACCCAGCTCCTCATCCGCGTTGGCCACCAGGATGATGTCGCGGGAAAGCGCAACGCCCCGGCGCTTGAGCGCCACCATCGTGGCGAGCTCGATGATCCCCAGCCCCTTGGTGTCCTGGGCACCGCGTCCCCAGACGGCACCGTCCTCGATGGCCCCGCTGTAGGGCGGGAAGCGCCACCGCGCGGAATCCGCCGGCACCACGTCGATATGGCTGAGGAGCACCAGCGGGCACCGTGCCCCGGTGCCGGGCAGCCGGGCATACAGGTTGCCGCGCCCCGGCGCCGACTCGAAGATTTCCGACGGGATGCCCTCGCGCGCCAGCGCCGCCTGGAGGAACTTCGCGCCTGCGGTCTCGGTTCCCGGAGGATTCACGGTCCGGACCCGGAGGTACTCCTGGAGCCAGACGGTCGCTTCGGCCGCCAGGGCGTTGAAGTCCGGCGGCCGGCTGCCCTGGGCCCGCGCCGAGCCGGCGCCGGCGAGGAGCAAGAGGACGGCAAGGGCACTGCGCCTCAGACCTCGGGCGACAAAGACGAAGCGGCCCCGCCATGGCGGGGCCGTCGGGACCAAGGGTCTTGGGCGGCTCACGCGGTCGGGTGGAGCATCCGCAGGTATGCGAAGAGCAGCAGCAGGGCGCTGATCATCACGGCGGCGATGATCAGCGGGAAGACGAACAGCCCGCTGAAGACCTTGCTGTCCTGCTTCAGGTGCATGTAGAACATGGCCACCAGGGCAAACTTGGCCGCGGACAGGATGATGAGGATCTGGTTCAGGAGCGGCTGCACCAGGTCGTGCAGGGGCGCGCCCGAACGGCGGGACACCTCGAACGCCAGCACCTCGAGCGCGGTCATCACGAACAGGATGAGCGCGACCTTCAGGTACAGGGCGGGCTTCGGATGGGCGTGTTCGTGCGTGGCGACTTGGGCGTCCATGCCGATCACCTCATCAGGTAGACGACGGGGAAGATCACGATCCAGACCACGTCCACGAAGTGCCAGTAGAGCGCGGCGATCTCCAGGTTGAGCGACTTCTCGGCCGGGATCTTGCCCCGGATGGCGAGCACGAGGACCGTGGCCAGCCAGATGACGCCGATCGTGACGTGCGTGCCGTGGAACCCGGTCAGCGTGTAGAACGATGACCCGAAGAGGTTGGTGGTGTACCCGAGCCCCTTGTGGTAGAAGTGCCTGAACTCATACACCTGCATCCCGATGAAGAAGAGCCCGCACACCACCGTGGCCGAGAGCCAGCCGATCAGCTGTTTCCGGTTGCCGCGCTGGGCGCCGTTGAGCGCCAGCACCACGAAGAACGAGCTGAAGAGCAGCACGGCGGTGCCGAAGGTGACCAGGGGGATCTCGAAGATCGGCTCACAGGTGGTCATCTGGCCGTGCAGCAGGCACTGCGAGGTCTCGTGCGGGAGCGGCCCCACGAGGCTCTTCCCCTTGTAGACCAGGTAGTTCGAGATCAGCGTCGCGAAGAAGAGGCATTCCGACCCGATGAACGTCCAGATGGCCAGCTTCCGGGTGTCGAGCCCGGTGGCCGTCGGGGGATGCATCGCGTGTGCGGTGTCGTGCGCCAAGGGACCGTCCGTCTCAGTCGGGAGTGATCTAGTGGTCCGCGGGCTCGAACGCCCACGAGAAGATGCCGAACATGGTGATGGCCACCCCAGCGAGGATGACCCACAGCGTGACGTGCATCAGGAAGCCCACCAGCGTCAGGGCGGTCCCGAAAGCGGTCACGATCGGCCAGTAGGACGGGCTGGGCAGGTGGATGCCCCTGCCGCTCACCCGGGCCGGCTCCGGCAGGACACCCTTGGTGCGCCGCAGTTCCCAGAGCGCATCCCGGCTGTCCACCGTCGGCTCCACCGCGAAGTTCCACTCCTGCGGCGGCGACGGAATGGACCACTCGAGGGTGGCGCCATGCCACGGGTCGGCCGGCGCCACGGCGCCGCTGCGCAGCGACTTCAGGATGTTGATGATGAACACCAGGAAGGCGAGGCCCAGGATCAGCGACCCGACGGTCTCGATGGCGTTCCAGAAGCCGAAGCCCATGTCGGCCGAGTAGGTGTAGACCCGGCGCGGCATGCCGTTCAGGCCGAGAATGTGCATTGGCGCGAAGGTGAGGTTGAAGCCGATGAACATCAGCCAGAAGTGCACCTTGCCGAGCGCCTCGCTCAGCATCCGGCCGGTCATCTTGGGAAACCAGTAGTAGGCGCCTGCCGTGAGCCCGAAGATGCTCCCGCCGAACAGCACGTAATGGAAGTGCGCCACGATGAAGTAACTGTCGGTCTGCTGCAGGTCGGCCGGCGGCGAGGCATGCATGACACCGGACAGCCCGCCGATGATGAACATGGCCACGAACCCAAGGGCAAAGTACATCGGGGTCTTGAACTGGATGGACCCGCCCCAGACGGTGCCGATCCAGTTGAAGATCTTCACGCCGGTCGGGATGGCGATGAGCATCGTCCCGAGGGAGAAGACCGTATCGGCCATCGGCCCCATGCCGGTGGAGAACATGTGGTGGCTCCACACGCCGAACCCGAGGAAGGCGATGAAGCACCCGGAGAACACCATGGCGGCGTAGCCGAACAGCGGCTTCCGGGAGAAGACCGGCAGCACCTCGGACACGACGCCGAACGCCGGCAGGATCAGGATGTACACCTCGGGGTGCCCGAACAGCCAGAAAAGGTGCTGCCAGAGCACCGGGTCGCCGCCGCCGGAAGGCACGAAGAAGTGGGTGCCGAAGTTCCGGTCGAGCATCAGCAGCACCAGGGCCACCGTGATGATCGGGAAGGCCAGCAGCAGCAGCACCTGCGTGATCAGGCTCATCCAGACGAACATCGGCATCCGCATCATCTTCATGCCGGGCGCGCGGAGGTTGAGGATCGTCACGAAGAAGTTGACGGCCGCCGCCAGCGAGGCGATGCCCAGGATCTGCAGGCCGATGATCCAGAAGTCGACGTTGAGGCCCGGGCTGTACTGCTTCGAGGTCAGGTTGGCGTAGGCAAACCAGCCCATGTCGGGGGCGGCGTTGAACAGGAAGCTGGCGTTCAGGATCAGGCCGCCGAAGAGGAACACCCAGTAGCTGTAGGCGTTCAGCCGCGGAAAGGCGACGTCGCGCGCGCCGATCTGCAACGGAATGAAGTAGTTGAAGAACATTGCCGAGAGCGGCATCACCCCGAGGAAGATCATGGTGGTGCCGTGCATCGTGAACAGCTGGTTATACAGCTCGGGGGAGAGGAAGGTCTTCTCGGGCGCCCCGAGCTGCCAGCGCAGCAGCAGCGCCTCGAGCCCGCCGATCAGGAAGAAGAGGAAGGCCGAGACGCCGTAGAGGATCCCAATCCGCTTGTGGTCCACGGTCGTGATCCAGCTCCAGAGCCCCTTCTTCTCGGCGTAGGCCGCCTCCGCCCCAGCGTGCCCCATCGCAATCGTGGCCATCGCGTACCCTCTCGTCAGTTGCCAGCGGCGGTCAGGGCGACCGCCGGGGGCGCAGGCACCGCGCGGAGCGACCGAAGGTACGCTACCAGCGCCGTGATCTCGACGTCCGTGAGTCCCAGGTTGGGCATCAGCACCCCGACCTTGACGGCCTGGGGGTTGTGCAGCCACCGAGCCAGGTTTTCGTCGGTGTTGGGTAGCCAGCCGCCCGCGACGTGCGTGCGGTCCCCGACGCCGGCCAGGTTCGGCCCGGTCATCGTGGGCGCCCCGACCGCGGTCACGGCGTGGCACCCGACGCACCCCTTGGCGGTAAAGAGCTGCTGGCCTTGGGCCGCCAGCGGGTTCGGCGGCGGGGCCGCCGAGTCCACGGGCCCGGGCGCCGGCGCGCTCACGGCGGCCAGGCCTTCACGCCACGTCACGAAGGACGCAGAGTCCTGCGCGACGACCTGGAAGGCCATGCGGGTGTGCTGCGTGCCGCAGAACTCGGCGCACTGCCCTGGATATACCCCGGGGGTCTCGGTCCGGAACCAGAGCCGATTGTCACGTTTCGGGAAGACGTCCCGCTTGCCGGCCAGCTGCGGAGTCCAGAAGCTGTGCACCACGTCGGCGGTGGTCATCCGGAGGTCCACGGTCCGGCCGAGGGGCACGTGCATGTCTCCCGCGGTCACCAGGTTGTACTCGGGATAGCGGAACTCCCACCACCACTGATGCCCGGTCACCTCAATCACGAGGGGGTTGTCGGTCGGGACGGCCGCGGTCTTGAAGATGACCTGGATCGTGGGGATGGCGATGAAAACGAGAATGACGGCGGGGATGACAGTCCAGACCACCTCGAGCATCGCGTTCCCGTGGGTCTGCGCCGGCTCCGCGTCCCCCGGCTTGCCGCGGAAGCGGAAGAGCGCCCAGACCAGCACCCCCTCCACCAGGAAGAAGACGATCGTGGCCAGCTGGAAGGACCGGCGGAACACCTGGTCGAGCAGTTCCGCGAAGTCCGACTTGGGAGCCAGCGTGGTCTGGGGGTACCCCTCGGGCGCGCACCCGGCCAGGACCAGCACGGCCAAGGTGACGCACACTGCGGGCACCCACCGGTCGATGCGCCGGAGGGAGGGAGTCCTGAGGGCCATTCCGTTCGTCCTGTTCGGCGAAGAATGCGGGAAGAGAGCGGCCAAGCAGTCCGCATTTTACTGTCCGGAAGGCCCCGCGTCAATGAATCCGGACAACAGTAGCCCAGCCCCCACGGTCGCCTTTGACCGCCCCGCATCCTATTATCCCCGTGGACGTCCACCCCGAGCCCCACTCACCCGACCCGGAGGTGCCCGTGACCCCTGCCGAACGTGACGACTGCATCCGCCGGTACGAGGCCGGCGCCGGGCTGCTCACCGCCGCCCTGGCGTCCGTCCCGCCGGAGGCCCTCCAGTGGAGGCCGGCCCCGGGCAAGTGGTCGGTGCACGAGGTGATCGTCCACTGCGCCGACAGCGAGGCCAACAGCCACATGCGGATCCGCTATCTCGTGGCTGAGCCGAACACGACGATCGTCGGGTACAACGAGGCCCGCTGGGCCACCGCCATGAACTACCACGCCCACCCGCTCCCGCTCGCCATGACCACCATTGCCGCCGTACGCGCCAATACCGTCCCGCTGCTCCGTCGGATGACTCCCGAGGAGTGGTCACGCACGGGCAAGCATACGGAGTCGGGAGTGTACGGCGCGGAAGATTGGCTCAGGAGCTACGCGGACCACCTCGAGATTCACGCCCGGCAGATCAGGCGGAACCTCGAGGCGTGGAAGCAGGCGGGCAAGTAGGTCAGTTTTTGGCCTTCATCGCCTTTTCGATGTCGCTCGCCTGGCGAGGCGCCCCGGCGGACAGGAGTTCGTACCCGGTCGGTGTCACGACCACGTCGTCCTCGATCCGCACGCCGAGCTTTTCCTCCGGGATGTAGATGCCGGGCTCGACGGTGAAGACCATGTTCGGCGCCAGCGGCGTGGCGTAGCTGCCCACGTCGTGCACGTCCATGCCGAGCCAGTGGCTCAGGCCGTGGATGAAGAACCGGTCGCAGGTGCCGGGGGCGCAGAGGTCGCCGGAATGGTCCTTCATGTACTCGCGCGCGATCTGCCCGAGCCGACCGAGGGTCATCCCCGGGTGAACGGAGTCGAGTGCGGCCTGCTGCGTGGCCAGCACGAGATTGTAGATGGACAATTGCCGGGGAGTGAACTTGCCGCTGGCCGGAATGGTCCGCGTGATGTCCGCCGCGTAGTACCCATATTCCGCTCCCATGTCCATCACCACCAGCTCGCCGGCCTGAAGCTGTCCGCGGCTCTTGTCGTAGTGCAGCGTCGTCCCGTTGAGCCCCGCCCCCACGATGCTGGGATAGGCCAGCCGCTCCGCCCCCAGGCTCCGAAAGGTGCCTTCCGCGGTGCCCTCCAGTTCATACTCCCACGCGCCCGGATGGGCGGCGCGCATCGCCGCCAGGTGACCCTTGGCGCTGATGTCGATGACCGTCCGCATCCGACGCATCTCATCCGGATCCTTCACGAGCCGCATCGCCGCGAGGGAGGGGCGGAGGTCGGTCACCCCCGCCCCACCACCGAGCGCCAGCTGCTGGAAAAAGGTGTCGCTGGCCGCCCGCTCACCGAGGAGGAGGAAGAGCGTGCCTCCCCGTGCCGTGGAGACCTTCACGAACCCCCGGATCTGCTTCTGCGCCTGGTCTGCCGGGCGGATCTCCTCGATGCCGGTCAGCGCCGACGCCTCGGGACCGGGGCCGAGCCGCGGGCCAGTCCAGCGCTCTGCCATCGTGTCGCGCGGTGGCAGGTACAGGTAGATCTGCGGGGCCAGCGTGTCCCGCGCGATCAGCACCAGCCAGCTTTTCGGCGACTCGATGCCGGTCAGGTAGAAGAAGTCATTGTTCTCGCGGTAATCACTGTCCTGGGGGTAATCCCCCTCAATGCTCCGCTTCTCGGCGGAGCGGATGATCGCGACGCCGTTGCCGATCCGGTTGAGCAGCTCGGCGCGGCGGGCCGTCAGGTTGGCCACCGGCACCGGCCCCGCCGGCGAGCCGACCTGGGCGGGGAGCTGCAGGGGGAGCGAAGCGAGCAGGGACAGCACCAGCGCGGCGCAGCGGACACGGGGCATGATGGGTTCCGTCATTGGGAAGTGGGCGGAGCGGCGCGGATCACGAGGTCGAAGGGGACCGCGTCCTCGACAACGTAGGAAAAGTGCCACCACTCCATCGGATAATTGGTGAAACCTTCGGAGGCCATCACCTCTACGAGATGGGCGCGGGACTGTTTCACCGCGCCGGTGGCGTTGGCGGTATGCGCCGCGTTGCCGAAGGTATCGAAGGGCGTGCCCATCGGGAGGTCCACACCCGAGTGCAGATCCACCAGGGTGAGGTCCACCGCCACGCCCTGGTTGTGGCGGCTCCGGCGCGCGATGTACCCCGAGTCGAGCAGCCAGGTCTGGCCAGTGCGCTCGGTCCAGGCCACCATGGCCAGGGTGGCGCGCACCGGGCGGTAGCCATCCCAGACCTTGAGGCCCAGCCCGTCCGCGGCCAACCGCCGCTGCACCCGGGCCAGCGCCGCCGCCGCCTCCCACCGAAGCAGCGCCCGATTGGCCGTGTACCCCGGCAGGGGCGCCCCGGTAAAATTGTCCGGCCCCGCGTAGCGGGCGTCCACCCGGATGGTGCTGTCCACCGCGCGGAGATCCGCCAGGAGCTGCTCGGCGACGACATCGGGGGCCACCACCTGTGCCTCGGTGTTGGCCACTCCGGCCTGGGCCCCGAGGGCGGACGGCAGCCCGAGCAGCATGAGGAGGAGGGAGGCCCGCATGGGATGGAGAGTAAGGTCGGCGGGGCCGGTTGGGCAGATGGGGGCTTGCGCGACGGCAGTCCGGGCCTGATTGTGGGCCATCCCTTACCCTCGGTGCCCCGTGACCACTCGCCGCACTTTCCTCGGTCTGCTCTCGGCCCCGCTTGCCGCGTCCATTCCCGTACCCCGGTTCGGCCCGGCCAGCGCGCCGGTCTCCGCGGCCCGCATGCCTGCGGACATCGGGGTCCGCGATGACGAGGCTTTCTGGCGGGCGCTCCGCACCCAGTTCACCATCCCGCCCAAACAGGCCTTCTTCAACACCGCCACGCTCGGGTCGAGCCCCCGCGCGGTGCAGGACGCCGTCATCGCGAGCATCCAGCATATCGACCGCGATATCGCCGACTGGGACTACAAGCCGGATCACGAGAATTTCTTTACGGGGTATTACCCCGAGATGGCCCGGCGGGACCAGCTGGCGACGACACTGAACTGCACCGGGCGGGACATCGCGCTGACACAGAACGCCACCTTTGGCATGAACTTCATCGCCAACGGGCTCGACCTGAAGCCGGGCGACGAAGTCGTGGTCACCAACCAGGCGCACCCCGGTGGCCGAAAGGGCTTCGACCTCCGGGCCAAGCGCGACGGGGTCGTGGTCCGGGAGGTTATCGTGCCCCAACCCCCCGAGTCCCCCGAGCAACTGATCCAGCTCTATCTCGATGCCACCACGCCACGCACGCGGGTCTGGGCCATTCCCCACATCACGAGCTCGCGCGCCATCCGCTACCCCGTCGTCGAGCTCTCCGCGCTGGCGCGCGAACGCGGCATCTGGAGCGTCGTCGACGGTGCCCAGTCGCTCGGCCAGGTGGCCGTGGACGTCCAGGCCATCGGCTGCGATGCGTTCTACGGCTCGCCGCACAAGTGGATGCTGGCACCCGTGGGCACCGGCCTGCTGTATGTCCGGCCCGAGCGGCAACAGGAACTCTGGACCACCCTCGCGTCCGCCGCCTGGGATGACCAGACCGACCCGATGTACCGCCTGATGCAGTACGGCACCGGGAATTTGAGCCTCCTTGTCGGCCTCGGCGTCGCGGTGGACTTCCACAACCAGATCGGGTCGACCCGCATCCAGCAGCGGGATTTTGCCCTTGCCGACCGGCTCCGGGCCGGCCTCGCCAACGTGCCGGGAGCCACCATGGTGTCCCCCACCCACCCCGAACTCACCTGTGCCACCACGGTGTACGGACTCAGCGGAAGGACCGGTGGCCAGATCCAGGACTACCTCTGGGAGCGGGGGCAGGTCCGGGTGCGGAGCATGGGAGATACGGTGGGGGTCCGGCACGCCTGCCACATCTACAATTCTCCCGCCGACGTAGACCGGTCGCTGGCGCTGCTGACGGAGCTCGCGGTGTAGAGGGCGGGGAGGCGGGGATAGTGGATCAAGGGCAGCCGGCTTAAAGCCTTGTTGCTAAACGCCTTAGAACGGCACCTGTCCAAATCGCCCTGAGTATCACATCTTTCCTCTCAGAAACCTGCATGTGCCCGGAGAGAGAACGCTTCT
>Ga0315273_10008439_pt1 | contig 12989 bp, 14 predicted proteins | sample YL17G02_0_MG_FD_205753 | JGI IMG/M metagenome (GOLD analysis project Ga0315273, IMG submission 205753) | Sediment microbial communities from Yellowstone Lake, YNP, Wyoming, USA - YL17G02_0 | ecosystem: Environmental > Aquatic > Freshwater > Lake > Sediment | place: USA: Wyoming | collected...
CGAGCGTCGCGGGCTCGCCGCTCGAGGTGCCCGCCGAGCTCGTGCGCCTGAGCGTGGGGCTCGAGCACCCCGACGACCTGATCGACGACCTCGCGCGGGCGCTGGGTTAGACGACCACGAGCGGCTCGCCACCGGCGGTCATGAGATGCACCGCGCGCACGCCGGGCTCGTCACTCACCACCTCGATCGGGAGGTCGTCGTCGCCGAGCCACGCGCGCAACGTCTCGACGTCGCCTCCCACCTCGACGGAGCCTATGCCGGCGGCGCCGCTCGGGTGAGGGGGCACCTCCATGCGAGCGGGGTGCAGCTCGCGCGGCCCGTCCCATGCGATGAAGAACGGCAGCCACGGGGGGCGCGCCGGGTCCTCGATGCCCGCTCCTCGCCAACGCACCTCGGCGCCATCGGGCCGGGTGCGCGCGCCCGGCTCCACCGCGAGCCCGAGCCGCGCCGCGGCGGCCTCGATCTCGTCGTCGGCCACGCAGATCGAGAACCATCGATCGCCATCGCTGGTCAGGCCTCTCAGCGTCCGGGCGAGGGCAGAGTCCGCGTCCGGATCGACGACGGCGAGCAGTTCGAGATAGTCATCGCCCAGCGGGACGATCCGGTTCGCGGTGCCCCAGCGAGGATGGTGCCCGCCTGGGACCGAGCCGAGGCCGTAGGCGTCGGCCCAGCGGAGGGCGGCTTCGTCGAGGTCCCTCACCGCGTACACCACGTGATCGATCCGCCGCACCGCGACCTCCCCCGGCGCATCTTCGCACGGCGTGTACCGTCGAGGCATGGCTCGCGCCCGCCTCGCCGCCGCCGCGTTGGGCGCGGCGCTCTTGACGATCCCCGGCATGCCCGCGCGCGCAGCCGACCCGCAGCCTGAGCCCGAGCCGTTCCTGACCGAGGTGGCCTTCCCGACCAACATGGCGTTCGCGCCCGACGGGCGCCTGTTCTTCACCGAGAAGGAGACGGGACAGGTGCGGGTGGTCCTCGACGGCGTCCTTCGACCCGCGCCGGTCGCGACGTTCGACGTGACGGGCGATGCCGAGCGCGGCCTGCTCGGCATCGCGCTCGACCCCGAGTTCGCGACCCGGCCGTGGATCTACGTCTACTACTCCGACACCGCGTCCGGACGGAACCTGCTCGTGCGGTTCCGCGAGGACCGGCCGGCCGACGCCCCGCAGGTGCTGCTCACCGGCCTGGCGAGCGTGAGCGGCTACCACAACGGCGGTGACCTCGTGTTCGGCGACGACGGCATGCTCTACGCGTCGCTCGGCGAGACGCACGACCCGACGCGGGCGCAGGACCCGGCCGACCTCGGCGGGAAGATCGTCCGTCTGGAGCCCGACGGCGGCATCCCGGCCGACGCCCCGTTCGCGGGCGGCAACCCCGTCTGGTCCTACGGCCACCGCAACTCGTTCGGCCTCTGCGTGGACCCCGCGAACGGCGACCTGTGGGAGACCGAGAACGGTCCCGACCGCGACGACGAGCTGAACCTGATCGAGCGCGGCGGGAACTACGGCTGGCCGGAGGTGACGGGGGGCGTCGGCGGCGTCGGGTTCGTCGATCCGATCGCGGTCTTCCCCGACACCGTGGCCCTGACCGGCTGCGCGATCGTGCGCGGCACGGTGTACGCGGGCGCCTTCAACGACGGGACGCTCTACGGGCTGCCGGCCGCCGACCGGACGAGCGGTCGGATGCAGGCGTTCGCCTCGTTCGGGCGCGGCATCACCGACGTCGCCGCGGGCCTCGACGGCCGCCTCTACGTGGCCACGAGCGACGCGATCTGGACGATCGAGCCGGCGAGCCGAGGGATCGCGAGCATGCGCGCCTCCCCGTCGGCCGCGGACGGAGGGGGCGGCGAAGGCCGGCCATTGATCGCCGTCGTCGCAGCGGTGGTGCTCGCGATGGGGTTGGCCCTGCGGTTCGCCGCCGGGCGCCGGCTGCGCGCCGACACCCGCGACGAGGGCGCCTGAGCCGTAGGCCGGGCTACCGAACCCCGGCGGGAAGGGTCACGTCGGGCGCGCCACGAAGGGCCATCCCTTGCGTCTCGCCCGACTCACCGGACTAGCCCGACCCACCGGACTCGTCGAACAGACTCGCGTCTTCCTCCCAGACCGACTTCGCCCCGGAGTGGCCCACCTGGTACACGCGGAACGTCGCCCCCACCGCCGTCACGACCACGAGGATGCCCAGCACGATCGCGGTCCCCGACCGCCCGAGCACGTGCAGGTCGGGCTCCTCGCCCGCGGCGGCGGCCTTGCGGCGCCGCATCGTGTCCCACACCATCAACGCCAGGACCGCCAGGAAGAACGCGAGCGCGAACCAGATGAACGTGTCGCCCAGCTCGGCATGTCGTTCGATCAGGGCGTTCTCTTCGTTGAGCGCCTCTTCGAGCGTCTCGCCGGAACCTGCGGCCAGCTGCGACGCCACGACGGCGACGCCGGAGAGCACCACCACGATCCATCCGATGCGGTGCCGCCATGCCGGCGAGACCGCGATCCAGATCGCGCCGATCGCGCACAGCGGGATAAGTAGCACCGGCGCGTGTACCAGGAGCGGGTGCGCCGGCAGTCCGAAGATCTTCCCGAGCTCCACGGAGAACCTCCTTGCGTTCGGTCCTTATCCCTTAGGTCGCTTGAGGTACGCGACGGTCGCGGCGGTCCCCATCGGGGTCTGCTGTTGTACCACGCCCACGAGTTCCCAGCCGTCCTCGCCGAACGTGTTCAAGATGTCACCGGGATTGTGCTCTAGCAGCGGGGCGACGAAGTACTCCCATCTCGTCATGCGGTCGTTCCCTCCAGTCGTTGGCGGGTGAGCTTGATGCACACGCCCATGATGACATCGAGGCCCGCATCATCGGCCACGCGGTAGGCCTCCTCGTTCACGATCCCTTCCTGTAACCACAGGACCTTCGCACCGATCGCGACGGCGTCGCGGGCCACCTCGGGCGTGTCCTCCGCCCGGCGGAAGACGTCGACCACGTCGATCGCCAGGCCCGGCGGGATGTCGCGGAGACTCGGGTACGAGGGCTCGCCGAGGATCTCGGTCTCGCGCGGGTTCACCGGCACGATCCGGAACCCGTGCTCCTGGAGGTAGCGCGCCACCTCCAGCGAGGGCCTCCCGGGCTTCGAGGACAGCCCCACGACCGCGATCGTGTGCGCCTCGCCCAGCAGGGCCCGGAGCTCGCGGTCCTCCGGCGTCATCGTGTCCACGTCGTCTCCTCCCTCAAACGTTCGAGCAGCCCGTGCAGCATCCATCCGGTCGCGCCCCAGATCGTGTGGCCCTCGAGCTCGTACGCCCACCCGTGCCAGATGCCGCCGTCCGGCCGCACGAGCTCCATCGGCCGCTCGACCTCGGCAAGCCGGGCGACCGGCACGGTCAGCACCTCTGCTATCTCACCGTCACTGACCGTCAACGTCGGCGGCGCCTCCAGCATGCCCACGAACGGCACGACGAGGATCCCGCTCACGGTGGTGTGCACCGCCGGGAGCGCCCCGAGTAGGTCGGGGAGGCCCGGGTCGAGGCCAATCTCCTCGTGGGCCTCGCGCAGCGCCGTCGCGGCCAGGGTCTCGCCGGGATCCTGCAGCCCCCCGGGGAACGAGACCTCCCCCGCATGACGGGAGAGCCCGGCCGCCCGCTCGGTGAAGATCAGCGACGGCTCGGGGGCCACCACGAGCGGGGCGAGGACGGCCGCGAGGCGATCCCCGGCGGCGAGCTCGGGTGCCGGATCGGCCTCCAGCACTCCTCGGAGTCGCGCGCGAACGTCGGCGTGTAGCATCGCGCGCCATGGTAGATGAGTCGGTGTCGAGGGCCGCCGACGCGGCGGCCGCCGCGGTCGACGCCGACCAGGTCATCCGGTTCGCCCGGGCCCTGATCGCGGCGCCGTCGGAGAACCCCGGCGGCACGGAAGACCAGGCCGCCGCGGTCGCCACCGAGATCCTCGAGGCCCTCGACGCGTCGCCGCGGACGATCCGCTCCGAGGCCGGCCGCCCCAACGTGCTCGCCGCGATCGGCTCGGGCGCCCGCCCGCGGCTCGCCTGGAACGGCCATCTCGACGTGGTGCCGGCCGGCTCGCTCGACACGTGGCGTTCGGGCGGCCCCTGGTCAGGCGAGATCGTCGACGGCCGTCTCGTGGGACGCGGCGCCGCGGACATGAAGGGGCCGGTCGCCGCCGCGCTCGCCGCGGCCTCCGCGATCCGCCGCGCAGGGATCGAGCTCGCGGGGACGTTCGAGCTCCACCTGGCCGCCGACGAGGAGCTCGCCGGGATCCACGGCACGAAGGTGCTCTGGGACCTGGGACTGCTCGACCAGGACGCCGCGATCGTCGGCGAGCCGAGCGAGCTCCAGGTGGGCCTGGCCGAGCGCGGCGGCGCGTGGTTCACGGCGACTGCGTTCGGCAAGGCCGCGCACGGATCCCAGCCACACCTCGGCGTGAACGCGATCACCTCGATGTCGCGGTTCCTGTTGCGGCTCCCCGAGGTCCTCCCCGATCTCGCGCACCCGCTCGTGGGACGCCCGACCGTGAACGCGGCGCTGATCGAAGGCGGGAGCGCTCCCAACGTCGTGCCCGACCGGTGCACGGTCGACATCGACCGGCGGGTGATCCCCGGCGAGACCGAGCCGGCGAAGGTGCGGGCGCCGTTCCTCGCGCTCGTCGAGTCGCTGCGGGCGGCCCACCCCGAGGTCGAGATCGAGGTCGAGCTCCGTGAGTGGACCGACGCCGCCGAGGCGCCGATCGACTCGAGGATCGCCGCGCTCGCGCGCGACGCCGTGGAGCGGGAGACCGGGGCGCGCCCGGCCGACGTCGGCTTCACCGGCATCACCGATGCGCGCTTCTACATCAACCAGGCGAAGATCCCGACCGTGATCGTGGGTCCCGGATCGCTGACGGTGGCGCACACCGCCGACGAGTCGGTGGCGGTCGACGAGCTCGTGGCGGCCGCACGGTCCTACGCGCGCATCGTGGTCGGGTTCTGCGGGATCTGAGCCGACCCGGCACGGCGACGCCAGACTTGGCACGCGCAGGGGGTACGATGGAGGGCATGGACGCCCCCACCACCGCCGTGATCGCCGTCACCGACAAGGCCTCGCTGAAGGCTCGTGCCCTCGCCGAGCGCGAGGGGCGTACCGAGGTCTTCCTGCGCGTGCGCGTGACCGCGGGAGGCTGTTCGGGCTTCAGCTACCGCCTGTCGTTCGAGGACGCAGCAGACACCGACGACCACGTGATCCAAGGCGCGGGCGACGTACGCGTGCTGATCGACCCTCGCAGCGCCCCGATCGTGGAGGGCTCCACGCTCGACTTCGACGACGCCCTGATCGGCGGCGGGCTGAAGATGAAGAACCCCCGCGTCACGCACGAGTGCGCCTGCGGCGACTCCTTCAGCGTCTGACAAGCGGCACCGCCGCCTTACGACACCGTCAGGGTCCCGGTCATCTGAGAGTGGTACTCGCAGTGGAATCCGGCGTCGGCAGACACGTTCACCACGACGGTCTGAGATTCCCCGGGCTCGACGTCAACGCTGGCGCTGTCGTCGTCCAGGGTGAAGCTGTGCTCCGCCGAGCCCGTGTTCGTCACGGTGATCGTGGTCTCACCCGCGCTCACCGTCACCGTCGACGGATCGAACGCGAAGTCCTTCACGCCCACCGAGGCCGTGGCTCCTCCTCCTCCTCCGCTGCTCGCCGGCGTCGTCGAGCTGTCGCTGCCGCTGCTGCAGGCTGCCCCCAGCAGTGCCGAGCTCGCCACGACGGCGATGATCCATGCGCGTTCCCGCATCCGGTCCCTCCTCGTTCGATCCCCGATCCGACGCCGGTACTACGTGCGAGCCTACCCGGTGGATTCCGCCGGTTCGCCATCCACGGCAGGAGGGCTCGTGGGTCGGCTATGCTGCCGCTCATGGCGTCCTCGGTCGACAAGACGCAGTGGCGCGACCTGCATCACGAGGTCGTCACCAGCGGCCTGTGCACCGGCTGCACCGCCTGCATCGTCGCCTGCCCCTTCCACGTGCTCGGCTACGAAGACGGCGTCCCCGTGCAGCTCCAGGAGGACGGGCCCGACGCCTGCGCCCACGGCGAGAAGGGCTGCGACATCTGCACGCGCGCCTGCCCGCGGTTCCGTGACTGGGAGGGCGAGATCGACACCTCGCTCTTCGGCATGACCCGCAAGCCCGAGGACGTGATCGGCCATCACCGCGAGATCGTGCTCGCGCGCGCGACCGACCCTGAGTCGCTGATGCACGGCCAGGACGGCGGCGTGGTCTCGGCGCTCCTGCGATGGGGGCTGCGCACCGGCGAGATCGACGGCGCGTGCACCTCCAAGCTCTCCGAGGACCGGCCGTGGGACGCGGAGCCCACGGTGGTCACCGACGAGCAGGGCGTGCTCGACACCGCCGGCTCCCGCTACACCTACTCCGCGAACCCGCTCGCGCTGCTCCAGGCGGCCGAGATGGGCCTGTCGAAGGTTGCCCTGGTGGGGATGAGCTGCCAGGCGAGCGTCACCGGCTCGATGGAGGCGCGGCGCGTCAACAAGTGGCGCAAGAAGATCTCCTGGACGCTCGGGCTCCTGTGCTCGAAGACGTTCACGTATGACGGCCTGATCAACGAGATCGCCCAGAAGGAGCTCGGGATCGACCTCGACCACCTGGTGCGGGTGAACATCAAGGGACGGCTGCTCTTCTACACCGACACGGGCGACGAGCTCGTGTACTCGCTGAAGGACTCCCATCGCTTCACGCGGCCGGGGTGCCTGCACTGCCCCGACTTCTCGGCCGAACATGCCGACATCAGCTTCGGCGGACTGGGGCAGTCCGACGGATGGACGCTCACGATCGTGCGCACCGAGCGCGGCGCCGACATCTGGGCGCGCGCACTCGAGGCCGGCATCGTGGAGTTCCGCCCGGCGAGCGAGGACCCCAAAGCGGTCGAGCTGATGTTCAAGCTGGCCGAGAAGTCGCGCGCGCGCTGGCCCGAGCCCGCCGCGCTTCCCACCGCCGTTCCCGGGCCCGGCCTCCTCCCCGATCCGTCGTAGGTACCGCGGGGGGTCTCGGCATTCCCCCGCCCGGCGGGCTACATCCTTCGTGGCCTGGGCCGATAATCGCTTGGAGCGGCCTACCGGGTCGATCGCGTTGCCCGCGCATGGCCCCCAGCACCGAGAGGAGGATCGACCGCCAGATGGTGGACACGGCCCCCGGCGCCGCATCGGCATCGCTGCGCCGCGACGCGATCCTCCAGGCCGTTGCCGACGCGGCCGAGCGGCTGCTGCTCGCCTCGGACTGGCGGTTCGCGGCCGACGACGTGCTCGCCCGGCTAGGCGTGGCCGCCGAGGTCTCTCGGGTCTACGTGATCGAGAACCACCCCGGGGCGGGCGGCTCGACCCTGGGTTCCCTCTCCTTCGAGTGGTGCGGCCCCGGTATCGGCTCGAACGCCGGCAACGAGTTCCTCACCGCCTACGACTGGGAGGACGGGTTCGGGCGCTTCGCGGCGCTCCATCGCGCCGGAGAGGCCGTGATGGGAGCCGTCGCGAGCTTCCTGCCTGAGGAACGGCCTGAGCTCGAGAGGCAGGGGATCGTCTCGCTCGTCGAGCTTCCCGTTACGGTGGCAGGTGGGTGGTGGGGGGTCGTCGGCTTCGACGACTGCGAGTCGGTCCGCGACTGGACGAGCGCCGAGATCGACGCACTCCGGGCCGCCGGCACGCTGCTCGGTGCCGCGATCTCGCGCCAGCACCAGGACGAAGAGGTCCACCGCAGCGCCCAGCGGTACCGTCAGCTCGTGGAGCGCCTGCCGGGCATCACGTACACGGACGAGGTGCCTACCGGCGGCGGCGGTCCAGCCGTCCAGGGGTTCGTGAGCCCCCAGGTGCTCGACATCTTGGGCTACCCGCCCGAGCGGTTCACCTCCGACCCCCAGTTCTGGTTCAGCGTGATGGACCCCGAGGATCATGCCCGCCTGAAGGCTGCCGGTGCCTTCGACACGGCCGACACCTCGTTGTTCGACCAGGAGTACCGGATGACGGCGGCCGACGGTCGGACCGTGTGGGTCCACGACTCGTCGATCCCGGTCTTCGCCCCCGACGGCGCGCTCGACTACTTCCTCGGGTTCGCGATCGACATCACGCGGCGCAAGCAGGCCGAGGAACTGCTGCGGCAGACCGAGGCGCGCTTCCGGTTGATCGTCGAACAGACGCCCGCCGTCACCTATCAGGAGCCCCATGCGGAGTCCGGCACGTACGACCTGTCGACGCTGATCTCCTACGTCAGCCCCCAGATCGAGGCGATCCTCGGGTTCCCCGTCGAGGCGTGGCACACCCCCGGGTTCTGGTACGAACGCATCTATCCCGACGATCGGAAACGGGTCCGGACCGAGAGCGCCGCGTCGAGTGCCGCTGGCGCCCCCTACCGCCAGGACTACCGGATGACGGCGGCCGACGGCCGGATCGTGTGGTTCCACGACGAGTCCCAGCTGATCCGCGACGAAGACGACCACCCCCTGCATTGGCAGGGCGTGATGGTCGACATCACGGAACGCAAGGAGGCCGAGGAACAACTGCGGCTGGCCGAGGAGCGCTCCCGGATGATCGTCGAGCGGACCCCGGCGATCGTGTACCAGGAGCTTCCCTCCGGCACGGAGGAGCGGAGCGCTTCCGTCGTGTTCGTGAGCGCGCAGATCGAGCGGATCCTCGGCTACCCACAGGACGCATGGACGGTGCCGGGCGCCTGGGTCGACATGGTGCACCCCGACGACCGGGATCGCATGCTCGACACAGGCTCGACCGCCACCGGCATGGGCGCTCCCTACAGCGACGAGTACCGGATGATCGCGGTCGACGGTCGGGTGGTCTGGTTCCACGACGAGGCGGTGCTGATCAGCGACGACCACGGGCTGCCGCTGATGTGGCAGGGCGTGATGGTCGACATCACCGACCAGAAGGCCGCCGAGGAGCGCCTCCGGTCGACCGAGGAGCGGTATCGAGCGCTGGTCGAGCACATCCCGGCGATCGTGTACGCAGAGGCGATCGTGTCCAACGCCGACGAGCTGTACCTCAGTCCCCAGGTCGAGCGGGTGCTCGGCTACTCGGCCGATCACTGGAAGGAGACACCCGACTTCTGGGCGGAGCACCTACACCCCGAAGACCGGACTCGGGTGCTCGAAGGGAACCACGACGCGAACGAGACGGGGGAGCCGTTCCTCGCCGAGTACCGGTTCCTCGGGGCCGACGGCGACTACCGCTGGATCCACGACGAGGCCGAGTGCGTCCTCGACGACGGGGGCGAGGCGCTCTTCTGGCAGGGCGTGCTGATCGACATCACCGAGCAGAAGCGTGCCGAGGCGGGGCTCCGCGACGCAGAGGAGCGCTACCGGGCACTCGTCGAGCACATCCCCGCCGTCGTGTACACCGAGACGATCGACGCCGACCCCGAGCGCTTCTACATCAGCCCGCAGGTCGAGCGGGTCTTCGGATGGACCGCAGAGGAGTGGCGGTGGACGGAAGGCTTCTGGTTCGACCACGTGCACCCCGACGACGTCGACGCCGTGATGGCGGTCGACCAGCGCTCGAACGAGACTCTCGAGGCCTACTCGATGGACTATCGGTTCGCCCATCGCGACGGCCGGTGGATCTGGGTGCGGGATGAGGCGACGTTCCTCGCGGACCCCGAGGGTGACGGGTACTGGCAGGGGTTCCTGCTCGACATCACCGAGCGCAAAGAGACCGAGGTCGCGCTGAGCGAGGCCGAGCTGAAGTTCCGAACGATCGTCGAGCAGAACCAGGCGATCTTCTACACGCAGGAGATCGACCCCCACGATCCCGCGGTCTCGAACACGACCTACATCGCCCCGGGGAACACCGACATGATCGGGTACACGTTGGCCGAGATCCAGGCCGACCCGGCCCTGTGGCGCAGGATCGTGCACCCCGACGACCGCGAGCGCGTGTTCGCCGCCGACGCGGAGAGCAACCAGAGCGAGAGAGGGGACGACCAATTCTCGCTCGAGTACCGGATGATCGCGAAGGACGGACGGATCGTCTGGGTCCAAGACGAGGCCCGGCTCGTGCGGCTCCCGGGCAAGGGGCCCTACTGGCAGGGGTTCCTGCTCGATATCACCGAGCGCAAACAGGCCGAGGCGCAGCTCGAGCGGGCGCTCGCCGTCGAGCGCGAGGCGGCCCAGCGCCTGCGCACCCTCGACGAGATGAAGAACACCTTCTTGCAGGCGGTCTCCCACGACCTGCGGACGCCGCTCGCCGCGATCCTCGGACTCGCGATCACGCTGGAGCGTAGCGACGTCCAGCTCGAGGAGCCCGACGCGAGGGACCTCGCGCACCGGATCGCGGAGAACGCCCGCCGGCTCGATCGCCTGGTCACGAACCTCCTCGACCTCGACCGGCTCTCGCGCGGCATCGTCGCCCCCAAGCTCGAGCCCACCGACATCGGCGACCTGGCGCGCCGGGCGGTCGAGGAGTCCGAGCTGCTCTCGAGCGCCCGGGTGCGCATCGACATCGAGCCCACGGTGCTCTCGGTGGATGCGAGCAAGGTCGAGCGCATCGTCGAGAACCTGCTCGCGAACACCGCGCGGCACACGCCGGCCAGCGCCACGATCTGGGTCCGCGTGCATCCGGTGGACGACGGCGGGGTCATCGCGATCGAGGACAACGGCGCGGGCGTCGAGCCCGAGCTCCGCGACGCGATCTTCGAGCCGTTCCGCCAGGGGCCCGACGCGCCGAGTCATTCCCCCGGGGTGGGCGTCGGCCTCACGCTCGTGCGGCGCTTCGCCGAGCTCCACGGCGGGCGCGCCTGGGTGGAGGAGCGCGAGGGTGGCGGCGCGTCCTTCCGGGTATTCCTGCCCGCGAACCCGCCGGAGAACCTCGAGGCCTCGATCGGGTAGTGGTGAGGCCGTGAGGCCGTGATCCGGAGTGGGCTAGACGACGTCCCAGCCGGCGACCACGGGGTGGTCGACAGCGGCCGGCCCCACCTGGGCGGCGCCACCGGGAGACCCGACACCGCTCACCTCGGGGTTGAACCACTCCGCGTTGATCGGCGTGAACTGCTTCCACTCGGCGGGCACGTCGTCCTCGTAGAAGATCGCCGTGACCGGACACGCGGGCTCGCATGCGCCGCAGTCCACGCACTCGTCGGGCTGGATGTAGAGCATCCGAGGCCCCTCGTAGATGCAGTCGACCGGGCACTCATCGACACAGGATCGGTCCTTCACGTCGATGCACGGTTCAGCGATCGTATAGGTCATCGATTACCCCTTTTCCACGGTGTCGCCCTTGCAAACGTCAATATACGCGCTGGCGGCGGCGCTGCAACCAACACCGGGTCAAGGTTCGGCTAGGGCTTCGGGGCCACGGCACGGAGCGTGGCATCGACCGATCCGGCAGGGTCGGCACGTGTCGCCACGGGGTAGACGACTGGCAGATCGGCGCCCGCCTCCCGGTAGGCATCGAGCCGGGCGCGAGCCGCACCGGCGTCGCCGGGCAGGCAGACCGCGCGCACGAGCGCCTCGGGCACGTCTCCGGGCGCGCCCGCCCGGTGCGCCCGAACCGCGGCCTCCGCTTCGGCGCCGAGCCCCATCGCCGCGAACTGCCGGGCGTAGGCCGGGAACGACGCGTACTCCCCGGCGGCTTCACGCAGCGCCGCGAGCGCAGCCTCTTTGTCCTCGCCCAACGAGCCGCGGACGTATGCCGCGATCGTGACCGCGTCGGGATCACGGCCGGCGGCCTCGGCGGCCTCGCGGACGGCGTGCCGCGCCTCGGCTACGCGCTCGGGCGTACACCAGTTGAGGAGCACGCCGTCGGCGACCCGGCCCGCGAGCGCGACCGACCGCGGACCGAGCGCCGAGATCCAGATCGGCACCGAGTTCGGGAGGCCGAGCGACAGCCCCCCGTCGGGACGCAGGAGCTCGCGGATCTCGCGGAGCTGCGACTCGAGGGCGTCCAGCGCGCCCTTGCCCGCCGGCCCGGTCCCGAGCCCGAGGATCGCGCGGCCACCCGACCGCTCCTGCACCGTGGCGGCGCCCATCGCGGTCAGGTGCGCGGCCCGCGAGGTCATCGGCACGATCCCGGTGCCGAGCAGTAGGTCGGTGGTCTCGCCCGCCAGTCCCGCCAGCGCGGCGAAGGCGTCGCGCCCGCCGATCTCCGGCAGGAACACCGCCCGGTACCCGAGCGCCTCGCCGGCGCGCGCGAGCGCGGCGAACGTCGGCCACGGGAGCGCGTCCCGCAGCGCGAACGCCGTGCCCCGCGGTTGTCGGTCTGCGGTCATGGGTGTCATGGTCGCATGCCGTGGCACCCGTGACGTTCACCACCGAGGACGGCGTGCGGCTCGAGGGCGAGCTGCGGTTGCCCGACGGCTCCCCGCGGGGCACCGCGGTGATCTGCCACCCGCACCCGAAGCACGGCGGGAGCAAGGACCACCCGATCCTGTGGGCCCTTCGCAACGAGCTCGCCGGCGTGCGCGGGCTCGCCACGCTGGTCTTCAACTTCCGCGGGGTGATGGGGTCCGAGGGGACGTACGGCGGCGGCCACCATGAGACCCAGGATGCCTGTGCCGCGATCGACCACGTGCGCACGGCGGCGCCCGAAGGACCGACCATCGTGTGCGGCTGGTCGTTCGGGGCGAACGTGGCCCTGCGGGAGGCGATCGAGGATCCGCGCGTCGCGGCGCTCGTGCTCCTGGGCATCCCACTCGACCCGAACGACGCGACCCTGCCCCCGTTGCCCACGCCGGCAGAGCTCCGCGCCCTGAAGCGACCCGTGCTGTTGATCGCCGGCGACGGCGACCCCTACTGCCCGGCCGAGGATCTCCGCGCATTCACCGCGGAGTTCGGCACGGCCGAGATGGCGATCCTCGAGGGCACCGACCACTACCTGTGGCGTCGTGAGAAGGAGGCCGCGGCCATCGCGGGCGACTTCGTGGATCGGGCGCTCAGCTAGACGGGTCGGCCGGCGGTTCTGAGGGGTCAGGGGGATCGGAGGTCGAACGCTCGGACGGCGGCAAGGGCCGCCGCGG
>Ga0315273_10008440_pt1 | contig 12989 bp, 20 predicted proteins | sample YL17G02_0_MG_FD_205753 | JGI IMG/M metagenome (GOLD analysis project Ga0315273, IMG submission 205753) | Sediment microbial communities from Yellowstone Lake, YNP, Wyoming, USA - YL17G02_0 | ecosystem: Environmental > Aquatic > Freshwater > Lake > Sediment | place: USA: Wyoming | collected...
CTTGCAAGAAAAAAAAGTTTTATGATATTCATTTTTATGAGTAACAGTGAATAAATCAAATGAATTTTTGTCAAGACACCATGATCGATATACGAGCCTATGTATCCAAGTCTCCAATCAAAAATCATTCTAGTTAAGTAACGCTTTAATTAAACTTTCAAAGCACAGAAATCAAATGCTTCCTGCACAACAAGGTTATGATAGAGCAATTACAGTATTTTCGCCAGATGGTAGACTCTACCAAGTAGAGTATGCCATAGAGACTGTAAGAAGGGGGACTATCGCAGTGGGAATAAAATCTAAAGAAGGAATTGTGATTGCAGTAGAAGAAAAACCAAGAAAATTACAAATATCAGATATTGCGCAAAAAATTTTTCAAATTGATGATCATGTTGGAGTGGCTGCAGCAGGATATATTCCGGATGCAAGAAGCCAAGTAGACAACGCACGATTCTTTTCTCAAAGTAATAAAATGATTTATGATGAAGCAGTAGAGGTCGAGACAATTGCAAAACATCTGGCTGATCAATGTCAGCAATTTACTCAGTATGCAGGAGTGAGACCTTTTGGAGTTGCTTTGATTCTAGGAGGAGTGGTAAACAATAACCCCCAACTATATTTGACCGATCCAAGTGGAACTTACATTTCATATGATGCCATTGCAATTGGTTCAGGTTCAGAACAAGTAACAGATTTCTTAGAAAAAACATACAAGAGTGAATTATCTCTCGACGACGCATCAGTATTGGCATCAGCGGCAATTTATTTATCAAGTGATGATAAAGAAGGAACTAGTCACATCAGAATGGCACAAATTAAATCAAAGACATCTTTGTTTGAATTAGTATCAGATGACCAAATAACAAAATATGCAAAAACAGCTAAAGAAAAATATCCACACGAAAAGAAATAATGCATAATAACTACCCCTGGGATTAATGTACTTTGAAACTGTCTGTCGCAATTCCAGAATCTGCGTTATCTGATGAATCCTTAAAAATTGACAAAACCAGAAAAATTTCTGTTCTTGCAAGAGCTTGTGCAATATTTAAAATAGATACAATTTATGTTTATCAAGATGGAAATTACAAGGAAGATGGAGATTTACTTGTAACCATTTTCAAATATTTGGAAACGCCACAATTTTTACGAAGGAGGCTTTTTCCAAAAATGAATGAATTAAAATTTGCAGGAGTATTACAACCATTGAAAATTCCCAGTCACGTAGCATCTGCAGATGCAAACAAAATAAAAACCGGTGATGTAAGAGAAGGAGTTGCAATAAGCATAAAAGGAAAACAGTTCATAGATATTGGAATTAATGAACTGATTCCCTTTTTTGGAAAAGAAAATCCAGGTAAAAGAATAACTGTTCAATTTAAAACGGGATATCCTAACTTTTCAGTTAAAGAAATTCAAAAAAACGAGTCTCCAGCATATTGGGGATATGCGGTAAAGGAAAGAGCAAACCTGTTTTCATTACTTACTGAATGGGGGGGGAACATAATCATCACCTCAAGAAAAGGAAAAACAGCTACAAAAGAACAACTAGCAAAATATCTGAGTACAGATATTCCAATATTGGTGGTATTTGGATCGCCCCAAAAAGGAGTTCATGAGATACTTGGAGGGAAATTGAAAAATGTCCAAAATGCAAAAACATTGAATTTTTTCCCAAATCAAGCAACTGAAACAGTGCGTTTGGAAGAAGCATTGTTAGGAACATTGTCTATTATCAACGCATATAGTACATCATAAAATCAAAAATATGGCTGAAAAAAGAAGCTTCTTAATCTTTGCAATTGGATTAGGGATTGTTGGAATAATCACAGGTGGAGTAATTATTTTGAATTTAGTAAATAGCATGCTACATTCATAATATGATAAAAATAGTTCGTTAACCTGATAATTTTAGATGGTTAACCATGTCTCACATGGTTTATTAGACGGCTGAAGACGATTTCGATTTATCCATGGGACATAGAAAATACGCTCAACCACGTAGAGGAAGTGCAGCATACTATCCAAGGGTACGTGCCAGAAGCATGGAGGCAAGAATCAGAACGTGGCCAAAAAATGATTCAGATGAACCAAAAATTTTAGCGCATTGTGGGTTCAAGGCAGGATGTGTGCAAGTAGTCACAATAGATGATCGTGATAAGACCCCAAATGCAGGGAAGCAACTTGTAAGTCTTGGAACAGTTTTAGTTACTCCACCAGTTTCAATATTGGGAATTAGGGGCTATTCAAAAGATCATTATGGATTACATGCAGAATTTGATGTATATGCGAATGAATTTCCAAAAAATATTTCAAAAGAAATTAATTTGAAAAACAAAGCGGGTGCTGTTGAAAATGCAGAAAAAATACTCGGTAGAGTAAAAGAAATTTTTGCAATAGTTGCAGTATCACCACGTGCTGCAGGATTAGAACAGAAAAAACCATATATTTTTGAAGCATTGGTTAGTGGTGGAGACATTAAAAAACAATTTGCGCATGTCAAAGAATTATTAGGAAAAGAAATCAGAATTGATCAAATTTTTGAAACAGGTGCGACAATAGATGTTGCCGCAATTACAAAGGGGAAGGGTTGGCAAGGAGTCATACAAAGATTTGGAGTAAAGAAAAAACAACATAAATCTAGAAAAACGGTGAGAGAAGTTGCTTCATTAGGTCCAATTTCTCCGGCAAGTGTCATGTATTCAGTTCCAAGAGCAGGACAAATGGGATTTCATCAGAGAACTGAGTACGATAAAAGAATCATGGTGATTGGCAATACAGAAAATAACAAAATCAAAATAAATCCGGATGGAGGGTACAAACATTTTGGGCTAGTAAAAGGAGATTTCATAATTCTAAAAGGTTCGGTGCCTGGAACATATAGAAGATTAATCAAATTAAGAAGTCAAATCAGAAACACGCCGATCAAAATTACTAAACCAAATATTTTGGAGGTAGTGGTATAATGAAAACAACATGTTTTACAATTACAGGAATTAAAGATGGTGAATTAGAATTACCACTTGTGTTTTCAACTCCTTTTAGAGCAGAGTTAATACACAAGGCGTTCACCAATCTCACCTCACATAAATTTCAACGTCAGGGAAGACATCCTACTGCAGGTATGGATGTCGTAGCAAGATCAAATGATCCACCAACGGGTCAACATACCGCACGTATTGCAAAAATGAAAGGCGGTGGTGGTGGAAGACAGGGCCAAGCTGGAGGTGTCGCATCAGTAAGAGGTGGAAGACAGGCCCACCCTCCAATTGTAGATAGAGTAATTTTCAAAAAATTAAACAAAAAAGAAAATAAATTAGCATTATGCTCTGCAATAGCTGCTACTTCCTCAAAAGATTTGATACAATCAAGAGGACATAAAGTGGAAGGAATTGAATCATTTCCAATTATAGTATCAAACGATATCGAATCAATTTCAAAAGCAAGTCAAATTTCAAAAATATTGACAGACCTTAAACTAATGAAAGATGTAGAAAGATTAGTGACTAGAAAACCACGAACCGGAAAGGCATCACTTAGAGGTAGAAGTAAAAAAGTCGGGAAAAGCGTGTTGTTTGTTACCAAAGATTCATCCAACATGAGTAAAGCATGTGGGGCTTTACCTGGAGTTGAAGTGAGAGCAGTGAAAGATTTGAGTGTATTAGACTTAGCCCCGGGTTCAGATCCGATTAGATTAACAGTGTATTCAAAAGCGGCAATAGAAGAAATCGCCAAAATAAAATCGACCCATCTTGAATTAATGGTGAAAACAAAATGAATGTAGATCAAGCAAGTAGAATTATTTTGAAACCATATATTACGGAAAAAACATTTGCGATGATTGAAAATGAAAGCAAAATTTGTTTTATTGTTGATAAGGCTGCAACTAAACCACAGATAATAGAAGCTGTAGGAACATTATATAATCAAAAAGCCACTTGTGTAAATACGGCAAGAACAATTTATGGTAAGAAAGCATTTGTACAGTTTGAAACCACAGAAAAGGCTAGAGATTTGGCTACAAAGATAGGAATGCTATAATATGGACACTCAAACTTCAACATCACTAACAAAGGAGAAATAAAATGGTTAAAGAATTTCTATATCGTGGATTATCAAAAGAAGAGCTAGACGGCATGTCATTAGAGAAACTATTTGTAATATTTAATTCCAGACAAAGACGATCACTCACAAGAGGAATTACAGACGATAAGAGAAAATTGATCGAGGAGATAAAATCTGCAAAGGCAGGAAAGATAAAAAATCCTATAAAAACACATTCAAGGGATTTAATTATTTTACCATACATGGTAGGTATTTCAGTAAATGTTTTCTCAGGAAAGGAATTCAATCCAGTTATAATAAAGACTGAAATGATCGGTCACTATCTGGGCGAATATGTGATTACAAACAAAAGAGTCCAACATGGTGCACCTGGTGTCGGAGCATCAAGATCAAGTCTCTACGTACCGCTAAAGTGATTATTATGGGCAGATTCAAATACGCATTTCAAAATTTTGATGCAACAAAGCATGTTCGTTCGTCACTAAGAGAGAAAGATATTTCACATAAACATGCTCGAGAAGTGGCTGTTGCAATAAAGGGACTTTCGATTGAGAGAGCTCGAGATTACTTGCAGGCAGTAGTCAACAAAGAAAGAGCAATTGCATTTAGAAGATTCAATAATCAGGTCGGACATAGATCAGATCCGGGAATGATGTCTGGACGTTATCCACAAAAAACAGTTAAGGAATTTATCAAGGTTCTTGACAACTTGGAATCAAATGCAGAATACAAGGGAATGGATTTAGATAGATTAAGAATTGTAAATGCAACAGTTCACAAAGGAGTTATTGTAAAAAGATTTATTCCAAGAGCAATGGGAAGAGCCACTCCAAAAAATAACGTATTAACACACGTAGAATTGGTGGCACAGGAGATATAACATGTCAGCAGTAAAAAATGTAATTAAAGATAACTACAACATGATGCTTCTAAAAGATTTTCTAAGAGTTGCAATTAAAGATGCGGGTTTTTCACATGCAGAAATTTCAAAAACTCCTACTGGAACAAGAGTAGCTCTTCATGTAACACGTCCTGGAATAGTAATTGGAAGAAAAGGTTCTGGGATTAGAGACCTAACAGACAAACTTGCTACAGACTTTGGATTAAAAAATCCACAGATATCGGTTGTAGAAATTGACAAACCCGAACTGTCTCCAAGTGTTATGTGTAATAGAATGGCATCACATTTAGAGCGTGGAACAGCGTTTAGAAGAGCTACCATGTGGACATTAAAACAAATCATGGAAAATGGTGCTATGGGTGTTCAAATAACAATTTCAGGAAAATTACGGGGGGATCGTTCCGCATTTGAGAAACACAGTCTTGGAATTTTACCTAGAGCAGGACATCATGCTGAAGTAATTGTCGATGAAGATATTGCACATGTAAAAACTGCGATGGGGTTAATTGGAATAAGAATAAGAATTGCTAGAAACGAAAAATATGTTCCAGAATTTGAATTTAAAACTCAAAAACCAAAGAAACCAAAACAAATCAAAGATGCAGGTACTGGAAAAATGAGAGACGAAACAGAGGTAGAGCGTAAAGCAAGAACAGAATCAGAACAAATTGCAATAGAAGAAGAAAAAATGAAAGAACTTGAAACACTCGAAGAAGAAGAGGCGAAGTTATTATAATGACCAGATTAAGTATGAAAACCATTAGAGAGTTAAATGAGAAGGATATCAAAAGTAAAATTCAGGAAACACGAAGTGAACTTGCAAAATTAAGAGTAGATGGATCAAAAGGAACGTTAAGAAAAGAAAGTGGAAAGCTTAAACCACTTAGACATGATATTGCAAGAATGATGACTAGATTGAACGAGATGAAAACAAAATGATTACCTCTGAAAATATTGTAGCACATGAATTAATTGGATTACGCACAGAAATTATTGAATCAACAAATTCACAAATCATAGGATTAAATGGAACAATAATAAATGAAACAAAATCCATGATCACAATTAATACAATAAATGGAACTAAAATGATCCCAAAATCCAACAGTAGTTGGAAATTCTTAGTTGAGAATAAAGAAATTATTCTAAATGGTTCAAAAATTGCGAAGAGGCCTTATGACAGAATAGGAGTAAAGATGTGACTATAAACATCGGATTGAAGGTAAGAGAACCAATTAGAGAATGTACAGATGAACATTGTCCATTCCATGGAAATTTATCAGTAAGAGGAAAGCTATTTGACGGTAAAGTTACCAGTAATAAAGCGAAACAGACAATCACATTACAAAAAGAAGCGCCTATTTACTATATTAAATTCAAAAGATATGCAAGAAGTAAAAATACAATTCATGCACATGTGCCGGAATGTATTGATGTTCAGACCGGGGATCACGTATTAACTGCAGAATGCAGGCCGATATCAAAATCAGTATCATATGTTGTTGTTGAGGTAAAAGTATAATGGCAAAACAAGCTGGAAAAGGAGTGGCAGAATTCCGCCCTTACGTTACAAGAGCAATCCCTATTGGTGCACGAGTGGTATGTGCAGATAATACAGGAGCAAAAATTTTAGAAATAGTAATGGTACAAAGACATAAGACTAGACATGCACAGTTAGCAGCTGCCGCAGTCGGAGATTTTTGCAATGTTGTTGTAAAAAAAGGCCCTGCTGAATTAAGAAAACAGGTGTATGGCGCAGTAATAATTAGACAAAAATATGCAGTTCGTAGATTAAATGGTGTAAGAGTGTGCTTTGAAGACAATGCAGCAGTTCTGATTACTCCTGAAGGAGAAGTAAAAGGTACAGACATCAAAGGACCAGTTGCAGCAGAAGCTTCAGAAAAATGGCCAAGAATAGCTAATTTGGCATCAATGGTGGTATGATATGAAACCGACAAAAATGCGAAATCAGTTGATTTATCATGCAACATTCAATACAAAAAGTAAACAGTTAGGCAGTCACCTATCAAAAGAACTTCAAAAAAAATATGCTAAAAAGAGCATCAGAGTTATAGAAGGAGATACTGTAAAAATCGTTAGAGGTGAATTCAAGGGAGTAGATGGTAAAATATCCAAAGTATCTACACAAAAAAGTAGTGTTACTATAGAAGGTATAAAAAAAGAGAAAACTAAGGGCGATAAATTTGATGTGTATATCCATGCATCAAATCTTCTAGTTACCGGCCTAAACACAGAGGATAAATGGAGAATTGCAAAACTTGAAGGAAAAACACCAGGTGAGAAACCAAAAAAAATCCCAGAAAAAATAGTAAAAAAAGATACTACATCCAAAGAAACAAAAGTGGCAAAAACTCAAAAAAAGGAAGTTGAAAAATAATGGTAAGCATATCTGGAAGTAAAAAACTCAAAAGACAAATGGCCCCACAATTTTGGGGGATTACAAGAAAAGATAAGAGGTTTGTAATTACTGTAAGACCAGGTCCACACTCAAAAGAGTATTCAATACCAACTGCGGTATTTCTTAGAGACGTGTTAAAATTAGTAACTACATTAAGAGAAGCAAAAACAGCAATTTATGCAGGAAAAGTAAAGATTGATGGGGTCGTTAGAAAATCACTTCATCATGCAATAGGATTGATGGATGTAGTAGAATTAGAAAATGTTCCCGAAGTATATCGTCTTGTTCCAATGGAAGGAAAACTTCTAAAACCTTTAAAAATTAACGAGTCAGAGAAGGCAAAAAAACTAGTCAGTGTTAAAAGTAAAACAACTATTAGCAAAGGTAAAACACAAATAGGGTTTCATGATGGTCGTTCAACAATTTCAGATATCAAAGTTAATGTTGGCGATACATGTTTGATACAAATACCAGAACAAAAAATACTCGAAGTTATAAAATTAGAAAAAGGTTCTCAAGTTTTAGTAACTCGTGGGATTAATGCAGGTCAAATAGGTAAAATTGAGTCAATGGAAGAAGGAACATTCATCCTGCCTAGACGCGCAGTATTGATTCTAGGTGAAAGAAAAATTGAAATTCCTACAAACATCATCATGGCAATAGGAAAAGAAATGCCAGTAATTCAAATAAAGTGATAATATGGCCCAAATAACTGAGTCCCCAATGAAAAAAATATCCTTAGAAAAAGTGGTACTAAACATGGGATTAGGTAAATCAGGAGATGTGATTGAAGTAGCAAAAAAAGCAATTGATCATATTTCAGGTAAAAAATCATGTTCACGTGAAGCAAAAGAAACGCAAAGAGAGTGGGGAGTAAGGCAGGGTGAACCAATAGGAGTTGCAGTCACAGTTAGAGGACAGGATGCAAGAGAATTACTAAAACGCTTATTGGAGTCAAAAGGAAATCAAATTAACGGAAAGTCTTTTGATGATTTTGGAAATTTCTCATTTGGGATTAAGGAACATATCGATATTCCAGGTGTAAAATATGATCCTCAGGTTGGAATTTTAGGTCTTGGGATTTCAGTAACTTTAACAAGGCCAGGTTATGGAATTAGAAAAAGAAGCAAGCACAAAGCAAGAATTGGAAAATCACATACAATAAAAAATCAAGAAGCAAAGGAATATCTAGTTAGTGAGTTTGGAGTGACGGTAGTATAATGGCAAAAGATAGATCATATGAAGCAACAGGGAGAAAGAAACATGACTTTGGCAGAGGCTCCAAATGGTGTAAGCGGTGTGGGGACTATACAGCTGTAATTCAAAAATATGATCTGATGATTTGTAGACGATGTTTCAGAGAAGTAGCAACATCTTTAGGATTTAGGAAGAATATGTGATATAGATGCCAGCACAGAATGTTTTAGCAAATTTATTTGTCACATTATACAATAATGAAGCTCGAAGAAAGAGTGACTGTATTATTCTTCCAACTTCAAAATTAGGAATTGAGGTTCTAAAAACTCTTCAGAAAGATGGCTACATTGGTAAATTTGAATATATTGATGATAATAGGGGAGGTAAATTCAAAATTCATTTATTAGCAAAAATTACAAAATGCGGTGCAATTTCACCAAGATTTAAAGTAAAAAATGATGGATATAATGACTGGGAACAACAATACTTGCCGGCCTATAATAGAGGGATGTTGTTAGTAACAACAAATCAAGGAGTTATGTCACATCACGAAGCTATAAACAAAAGATTGGGAGGATTTTTGATAGGATATGTCTACTGAGCAAATAGAAAAATTTAAAGAAATAGTAGAAATTCCAGTTGGGGTCAATGTAACATTAAAGAAACACATGTTACATTTTCAAGGCCCGTTAGGTAAAACTTATAAAAATTTTAGAAAGATACCGGTCAATATTGAAATCACTGATGGAAAAATAATACTCAAATCTCAGGGCTATAGGAAGAGGGATTATTCAATATTGCACACAGCACGCTCAATTATAAGAAATATTTGTGAGGGTTTAATCATAGGATACACAATTAAAATGAAGATAGTGTTTGCGCATTTTCCAATCACAGTTAAAGTTCAAGACAAAACAGTTTTAATTGAAAATTTTCAAGGAGAACGATCTGCAAGAATTTCAAGAATAATTGGAAATACAAAAGTAGTTCCAAAAGGTGAAGATGTGATATTAACAGGTGAAGTTTGGAATGACATTACACAAACGGCAGCAAATATAGAGTTACGTAGCAAAGTAAAGGATAAAGATCACAGAGTTTTCCTCGATGGCATCTATGTATATGAGAAGAAAAAAGGATTAGAAAAATAAAAAATAGTTTTTACAAGTATTATTTTACATGACTCTCGATTCTGAATTTTCAAAGCAAACATCATCCCTCATCAAACAAACCCTTGAATTGTATAAAAGTTCAGACGCGTCACCTAGAGTAGGTCAATTATGGAATTGTCAAAATGTTGGTGATTTTCTTTGTGGTTTTTTTGTGGGCGAAATGGTTGGGTCTGCTTTAAGTGCATTTCAAATTGTACATAAACGTGAACCAACTGCAGAAGAACATATGGAAATAATTGAATTGGTGGAAAGTTATTCAACAGAGATCAAAGAATTTTTTGCTAAATTTAACTAAGAATGTTCTTGTAGAGCAATATATTCAATAGGCGCAAGGATTAAATCGCTTTTATTAAGGTAAAAACTTGTGCCTCCCTAGCTCAGCGTGGTAGAGCATCCGACTGTTAATCGGATGGTCATCAGTTCAAGTCTGATGGGAGGCGCGTTTTATTGTTAATCTCAATTTCCAAGAGACTATTTTCCACAATTCAGAAATATTCGTTATAAATCTAAATCAATATTTCAAATTTCGAATTTTGAAATATTGATCGATTGAAACAATTTAGTGTACTCTATTAGACAGGATAGATCTAATAGTTGATCGGATATAATTTATGATGCAGGAGGGTTACATTGGTCAGAACTAGGAGGGCCAACAGATATTGTGTAGATTGTGGTGCAAGATTGGTATATTATCCAAGACTATCCAATCCCAAAGCCCCAAATGAGCATCGAGTTCTAGTCTATGCATGTCCAGATTGCACGGATGACTTTGAAAAACCAAAGATGTTTTCAATTAGGCGCAATCAAGTGGACGACCCATTGGAAACAGTAGAAATTGAAATTACACAGATTCAAAAAAAATCTTAAAATAAACAAAAGTCATGGAGAATTAGACCAAGCTGAATTCAAAATAAAATCTAGGAGAGTCTGAATGGATATACATATACGCTGTAATCTAACACTCGGTTAACTATGCATGCATGTCATAATTTTTGATACATGTTGATCTTGACAAGTCAGCAAGCTCAAAGCATAGAAATTATTCTAATCAGAGTAAGAATTGCTATTGGCATTAGGACTTCAATACAAGTTACACAAATAATCCAATATTTCACGAGAAGTACGAAACAGTGTAGTCCTCAAAATATGCTGAAGATAAGGATTGTTTTTTATTATATCTAAATTCGAATTTAGAAATATTTAGAAACAACACTACAAATCACGGATAAAATTTAGAATCATATAGGCCTAATAATTACACATTTTAGCATGAGTAGTTCTGAGATGAGGGATAAAGTAGAAAGATGGCTAATACATGAGAATTATTCATTTGAGCATATTAAAAATCATGATAATATCTTTCAAATACTAGTAAAACATGCAGGTTCGTACGGGATTCCTGTTGACATATTTGAGCCAAAAAAACAGCCAGGAATTATTGTGATAGGGACTAAAGTAATAATGAAAGATAGTCAAATAGCAAGATATTTGACATTTAGTGATGAAGAAAAAATAAAGTTTGTGAGAAAAATTGACGATTTTTGTAACTCGATACAAGCAATCAATCAGGTCATTACTGAAGATGGGAAGCAAAAAGTGGGAGTTTTTGTAGTGTTAGATGATAAAGAAAACATTAACCAACAGACAATTTTTGATGCAATTGATAGAGTATCCAAAATGCATGAAAAAACTTCACGTTTCCTTATGAAAACATTCTAAAACCAGAATGAATAATACGGTTGGTCAATATACGATTCAAAATTTGTTGATTCGTGTCTGGGATTATGAAACATTAAGATCGACGTGTGAGAGAAGTCTGTTTATGTGACTCGAGGTAAAAAATTTGGTCATGTTTACAAAAATTAAATGAAAGAAAAGACTGATCTTAAAATTACACAAAAAAGATGTATTTCATTCATAAAAGCTCAACCCCCCACTAATCTTTCATTGATCAGGCATAATGCCATATTCTCAAAATCATCAATTTTTTAGGGGGGTTTAACACCCATGCCTAACTGTGAAAGGCAATCATAAAACCACCAAGATGTCTCAGCTAAACTTGGGTGATGTTTTGTACCTAGGCATAAAAGCTAATCCCCCCAAATAAAGAAAAAAGGAAATGTTGGATTTAAGATAAACCCATCAGGATAACAAGTAGGTAATTCTGAGTTGAAGAATGTAATTCAACGACTGGTAGAGAATGCAAATATCAGCGGAACTACAATTATTCCAAAAATTACTATGATTTTGAGCAAGTCTTTTCCCTCTAATCCCTTGAATTTACCCATATCCCATAACCATTTTCGGTTATTTTTAATTGATTAGGTAAATTATTAGAAAATTTAATGCAGAATGGCGCTAATTATTATTAGGGTTTTCTCATTTTACGCTTCAACTATATACCAAATTTCTCAGATCAAATTATGGCACGGATTGGAATAATTGTTGTGATTGGAGCGATTATAATTTCAATGGCAGTTGCAATGTACATGTACACCCAATATCAAACAAATTTTATCATTGTAAAAGCAGGGGAGTCAGTAATTGTGGGCCCCGTTGAGTATACAATAACATTTGATGGAACTCATAAAGGAAATGAAAAAACAATCCCAGTAGATACATTTGTAAAAATCAGAATAGGCGCAAAAAATATCACTGATGAAAAAACCAGAATCTCACGAAGTCAATTTTACCTAATTGATGAAAAACAACAAAAATATCAACCAGTATATGGCAAATTTTCTACAGAAGATTTATCAGATGTATGGTTAGAACCAAACAAGCCAACAACACTTACTACTCAGTTTGATATTCCATATGACGAACAGAAGCAATACAAAGTCATAATTCGCCCATCAAAACAACAGTCATCCGTGGATGTAGCACTAATTTGTATTACTAAATGTTGATCAGAAAAAAATCATTGTCAAGCTTTTACTAGTGCTGATGTAACCATGCGTGATTTTATCAAACAATCACAATAAAAAAGGCAATTAAATATGGCAATAGTTTAAAACCAAAAGAGTAAAATCAATCAATAATGCCCAGGACATAAAAAAAAATCAACGAACAAAGCATCTGTAACTCACAAGAGAACTGTGGAAGTGCACTCCAAAAGAAAAAGCACGGAAAAGAAGGCAATAATTGAATTTCATTGATTTTTTTCATTTTATTTTAGGCAGATGGTAAAATGTTTCTAAATTCGGATTTAGAAATATTTGTGTTTTAGAAATCAGTT
>Ga0315273_10008441_pt1 | contig 12989 bp, 13 predicted proteins | sample YL17G02_0_MG_FD_205753 | JGI IMG/M metagenome (GOLD analysis project Ga0315273, IMG submission 205753) | Sediment microbial communities from Yellowstone Lake, YNP, Wyoming, USA - YL17G02_0 | ecosystem: Environmental > Aquatic > Freshwater > Lake > Sediment | place: USA: Wyoming | collected...
CGGTTTTCCCTGGCGTTTGCCCTGGCAACCTGGGGTATGTGGACCGTTGCCTCGCTGGCATTTCTCTTTTCGTCACTGGTCGAAAACGCCATCGGACCAATTATTGGGACGATGGGCGTGATCATTGTGTTCTACATCGTGAGCGCAGTTCCGGTGGACCTGTTTGCGGCGATCCGTCCATATCTGTTCACCACCTATCTCAGCGTGTGGCAGAAAGCGCTGGAAGTGCAAATTCCCTGGACGGAGCTCGGCAACCATGTACTAATCCTCGGTTCATTCAGCATTGGTTTTCTGCTCCTGACATGGTATCTTTTTGTGCGCAAAGACATTCTTAGCTGAAACCACGCACAAGAACCGGCGTGCCGGTCAGCATCGTCACTGGCGTCCGGCGAACAATGCGTGGCCCTCTCACCACTTCATATACGGGAGCCTGATATGGACCTTCAACGCATCCAGGAAGCACTACGCGAGCGACAGCTGGAGGGCTGGCTGTTGTGCGATTTCCGAAACCGCGACTATCTTGCATACCGCGTGCTCGGTCTGAACTTCGAAAAAGTCAACAGCCGGCGCTGGTACTACTACATCCCCGCGAAAGGAGAACCCCGGAAGCTGGTATCCGTGGTCGAGGGAAAGAAACTCGACCCGTTGCCGGGAAAGAAGATGATGTACCTCTCGTGGAAAGAGCTTCATGTCTCTCTGCGAAAGATGCTTGGCGCCGGAAAAAAGATCGCCATGCAATACTCGCCGAAGAACAACATCCCGTACGTCGCCATGGTCGACGCGGGGACCATCGAACTCATCAAGGGCTTCGGGCACCGAATTGTCTCCTCAGCCGATCTTGTCCAGCTGTTTGTATCGGTCATCGGCGAGGAGGGATACCGTCTGCACAAGGAGGCGGCTGTGGCAATGGACAAGATCCGCGCCGAGGCATTCGCGGAGATCCATAAAGCCGTTGCTACTTCGGCCGGGACCACGGAGTATGACATCCAGCAGTTTATCCTCCGGCGTTTCCGTGATGAAGGTCTTGTCACCATTGATCCACCGATGGTGGGTACCAATGAACATCCGTCGGATCCGCACTTCGACCTGACGGCCGAGAATGCGCGGCCGTTCACACAGAAGGATACCGTCCTTATCGACATGTGGGCGAAACGGGATCTGCCGGGAGCGATCTATTACGATATCACGTGGGTGGGATATATCGGTGACACGCCGCCGGCAAAGTACGTCGAGATCTGGACTACCGTCAAGAATGCGCGGGACGCGGCGGCGCGTTTCGTCCAGGGCCGCTTCGCGAAGGGCAAGCCGTGTTATGGCTGGGAAGTGGACGACGCCTGCCGGGAGGTGGTCAGAAAGGCGGGCTACGGGAAAAACTTCCTTCACCGGACGGGTCATTCAATCACCGAAGAGACCCACGGCAACGGTGTCAACATCGACAACCTCGAAACCAAAGACGAGCGGCAATTGCTGCCCGGTTGCTGCTTTTCGATTGAACCGGGAATCTACCTGGAGGGAAAAATGGCCGTCAGGACCGAGATCAACATGTTTATCCGTCACGACGGGGTCGCCGAGGTAACGGGCGAACAACAGACCTCGCTGGTGTTGATGTAGATTATGGCGCCGGCCGGATTCCTTTCCGTGACAGACTTTACAACTTCAGAACTGGACCTTCTGTGACCCTGTCAACAACGATTTCCGACGTTCGCCGTGGCTTTCATCCCACGTTCTGGGTCGCCAACGGCATGGAACTGTTTGAACGGCTCGCCTATTACGGCCAGCAAACAGTGCTGAGCGTATTCCTGCGTGACCACCTCGGTCTCAACGAATTGCAGTCCGGACAGCTCTCTTCGGTGTTCGGCGGGCTGATCTATTTCCTGCCGATCTTTGCGGGAACCCTTGCCGACAAGTTCGGCTTCCGCCGCGCATTCTCATTTGCTTTTCTGGTCCTTGCGATCGGATACTTCCTGATCGGGTCAACCGGCATGGACCCGTTCCGCAGCATGTATGACGGTCTCCCCCTCTATGGCGTCCTCGTTGCCATCCTTGTGTTTACGGCAATCGGCGGGTCTTTCATCAAGCCGTCAGTACTGGGCACCGTAGCCATCACATCGTCTCCTGACGTCAAGTCGCTCGGTTACGCGATCTACTACTGGCTGGTGAACATGGGAGCGGCGCTTGGACCTCTGATCGCATTTTTCGTCCGCGACGCGATCGGGATTCAATATGTGTACCTCGTCTCCTCCTTCAGCTGTCTTCTGATGCTGCTGGTCAACCTTGCATTCTATCGCGAGGTACCGGACGCAGCCGGGTCTTCGATCGAGACGCTGGGGACGAAAATGAGAAACCTGGTCGTCGTGCTGAAGAACCTCCGGTTTATGATCTTCCTGCTCATCTTCTCATTGTACTGGATTACCTTCTGGCAGGTATTCGTGATCGTTCCGTACTATATCCGTGACTACATCTCGCCGGATGCGCCGTTCGAAATCATCCAGTCGATGGGCGCCTGGGCGATTATCGTCCTGCAGCTGGTGATCAACCGGCTGACAAAAAATGTGGCCACCCGCACCGCCATTGTGGCGGGTTTTGCGGTGTCGAGTCTTTGCTGGGTGATTATCGCTGTGCAGCCCACTGTCTGGACCATGATTGCCGGCATCGTCGTTCTTTCGATCGGCGAGATGACGCAGGCCCCGCGGTACTATGAATACATCTCCGATCTCGCGCCGCCGGGACAGCAGGGGTTGTTTCAGGGATATGCCTTCCTGCCGATCGCGATCGGATGGTTTATTGGCGGCAATCTTGCCGGATGGTTGTACACCACGTATGCCAAAGGATCATCCGCACCGGCGACGGTGTTTGTCGCTGTCCTCATCATCGGAGTCGCCGCGACGTTGCTGATGTGGGTGTACAACTTCTCTGTCGCCCGCATCGAACGTCATGAGCGCAAGGGTGTCGCGTGAACCCGCTGCGTACAACGTCCCCGTCGGGATGGCTGCTGCTCCTGCTGTGCATTGCATCGGTGTCCGCCCCGGCACAACGGCCCCGCCGTGCTGCGGTCATCAACGGGGAGGAGATCCTGAAAACCGTTGAGGCCCCGTGGAAGTCCGTGCAAGACTATACAGTCACACTCGATGTCGTTGCGGACATTGAGAGGATGGACATTCCTCCCATGCATGTGACGATGTACTTCAAACAGCCCAATAAGACACACTTCGAGTCGGAAGGATTTGCCGTCCTTCCCCGCGAGGCGCTTCAATTCCATTCCCGCGGGCTGACGGAGCGGTTTGCAGTGGAAGACGCCGCACTGGACACGGTCGACGGCCGCGTGCGCTACCGTCTGCGCCTCATCTCGCGAGGGGAATCCGGTACAGCACGAAGGCTCGTGGTGTTTGTGGACCCCGACAACAACACGATCGAAGGTCTCGAGAGCACTACCCCCGATGGACGGAAGATGCAGGCCACGTTTTCCTACACGCGAGTTGAGGAAAGGATGCTGCCGGCCTCCCTGGAGGTGGAATTCGTCGGTGATACACTTCAGCCCCCCCCGCAATCCGACCCGCTTTCCAGCCGGCAGGGGGTGCGCAGAGGCAAGGTGAGCATCCGCTTTTCGGAATACCGGATTAACTCGGGACTCCCGGATAGCCTGTTTCTCAAGAAGGAACCATGACCCGGAGAACCTTTTCGGGGGTATTCTGCGTTAACTAGAATGATGATCAATCCGCTCACAGCATTGATCGCAGGGACGATCCTGCTTGCAGCAGTTGCCCTGCTGCTCTGGCCTCACCGCGGTCTGTTTGCTCTGCTGGTGCGCAGGAGGCGTCTGCCGGAACGTGAGGCGATCGAAAATGCGCTGAAGCACCTTTACGACTGTGAATACAAGGCCGTGACCGCCACTGCGCACAGTCTTGCCGGCGCACTGGAGATTTCGGGTGATCGTGCAATGCCGCTGCTGGCGCGACTCGAGGCATTGGGCCTCATGAGCATCGACCGGGACCGCCTTTGCCTGACTGAAGAGGGGCGTTCATATGCCCTTCGTGTCATCCGGATTCACCGTCTATGGGAGCGGTATCTTGCCGACGAAACCGGGCTCGCGGAAACAGAATGGCATTCAATTGCTGAAACGAAAGAGCATAACATCTCCACGCGTGAAGCCGAAGAGCTGTCCGCGCGATTGGGCCACCCGCACGTCGACCCGCATGGAGATCCGATTCCCACTGCTGAGGGGGAACTCCCCGGGCAACGTGGTGTCCCCCTCTCCACGCTGCGGGAGGGGGAGGTCGGTGAGATTGTACATATCGAGGATGAACCGGGCACAGTGTATGCCCAGCTCGCCGCCCTTGGGCTCCACCTGGGCATGCAGGTGACGGTGACGGAAACCGAACCATCACGCATCCGGTTTACCGCCGGTGGCGTCGGGTGTGTTCTCGCACCCTCCTTCGCCGTCGGGGTGACCGTCCAGCGACTGAACGCCGATCAGCGTCGCGAGGGACCCCTGCATGTACTGGCGGACGTGAAACAGGGAGAGGAAGCGGTGGTGGAAGGTATTTCCCGCGCGCTGCGTGGCCAGTCGCGACGACGCTTGATGGATCTGGGGCTTGTACCCGGCACGGTCATACGCGCGGAACTGGTCAGCTTCGGGAAAGACCCGACGGCATATCTCGTCCGCGGCACGCTTGTGGCACTCAGGCGGTCCCAGGCGGAACAGGTTTTCGTACGCCCGAAGGGGCAGGGAGTACCATGATGGAAGGCAGTGCCTGCGAACAGTGCCCCGCTCACAACACCGCGAACCTTATCAAGCTCGGCATATCGCTCGATCAGGTTGACTATGTCGTGGCGCTGGCGGGAAATCCCAATACCGGGAAAAGTACGGTCTTCAACGCATTAACGGGCTTGAGGCAGCACACCGGAAACTGGCCCGGGAAAACCGTTACCCGTGCGGAGGGGGCCTTTGCGTACAACGGCAAGCGGTTTAAGATCGTCGACCTACCGGGAACCTACTCTCTGCTCTCGACCAGCGTTGACGAAGAGGTTGCCCGGGACTTTCTCCTGTTCGGGCAACCCGACGTGACGGTGATTATTGTTGATGCTACACGGTTGGAGCGCAACCTTAACCTTGCCCTCCAGGTATTGGAGATCACCGATCGCGCCGTCCTGTGCGTCAACCTTGTGGACGAAGCTCAACGGCACGGGATCAGCGTGGATACCCGCGCGCTTTCCAAAGATCTGGGAATTTCCGTCGTGCCCACGGCAGCGCGGCAGGGGCGGGGTATCCCGGATCTGCTTCAGGCTGTCCACGATGTCGCGACGGGCACTTTTGTGTGCCGGCCACATCGTATCAAAACCGGGACCGTCAACCTCAAACGAGTCATCGACAGGTTGACCGGGAAGATCACGTCGCAATTTCCCCGCCTGCCGAACGCCCGGTGGGTCGCATTCCGTATCCTGGAAGGGGATCAACGGGTCATCGAGGCGCTGGAGAACGGCGAACTGGAGAGCATCGCCAGGGGGACTGAACCTCAGCCGCCGCCGGAACGGGACCACGCAACGGAGGTACCTTCATGACCGAAGAGAGGAAAAACCAAACACGGGCGCTGCTTGCTGACGCAAATGCCGCCCGCTGGGAACTGGGGGAGAACTTCCATGACTCGCTCATGGAGGCAATTTACCAGGATGCGGTGCGTATCGCCGACCGGGCCGTTTCCCGCTCCGGAGTCCAACCTCGCGTCACGTTCGATCGGAAACTCGACAGACTGGTCACCAGCAGGGCGTTCGGTCTGCCGATCATGTTGTTGCTGCTCGCCGTGGTGTTCTGGATCACCGTGGAAGGGGCAAACATCCCCTCAAGCTTGATCAATCAGCTGTTGGTGGGGACGGTATCCCAATTACTGCGGGAAGGGGCCGCGGCGATCGGGATGCCATGGTGGGCTTCCGGCGTCCTGATCGACGGGGCCTACCTTGCCATGGCCTGGGTGATCAGTGTGATGCTTCCGCCGATGGCTGTGTTTTTCCCGCTCTTCACACTCCTTGAAGACTTCGGGTATCTTCCCCGCGTTGCGTTCAACATGGACGGCATCTTCCGGCGGGTAGGTGCTCATGGAAAGCAGGCGCTGACAATGAGCATGGGCTTCGGCTGCAACGCCGCCGGCGTGGTGGCCGCCCGGGTCATCGACAGTCCCCGGGAGCGCCTGATTGCCATCATCACGAACAACTTTGCACTATGTAACGGCCGCTGGCCGACGCAGATTCTGATCGCGTCGATCTTTATTGGCGCGCTTGTGCCCGGTCAACTCGCCGGCCTGGTGACCGCGGCCGCGGTAGTTGGCGTAGCCCTGCTGGGGGTGGCACTCAGCCTGGTTGTCTCCTGGGGGCTTTCCCGCACGGTGCTGAAAGGAGAGGTTTCTGCCTTTAGTCTTGAACTGCCACCGTACCGGCCGCCGCAAATCCTCCGCACGCTGTACACATCACTGATCGACCGGACGGCGTTCGTGCTCTGGCGTGCGATCGTGTTTGCCCTGCCCGCAGGAGTGGCTATCTGGCTTGTTGCCAACGTTCACGTGGGCGGCGAAAGCCTTGCTGAACTATTTGTCGGGGCGGTCGACCCGCTGGCCTTTTTCCTCGGCCTGAACGGAGTGATCCTGCTGGCGTACATTATCGCGATCCCGGCGAACGAGATTGTGGTGCCTACGGTGCTTATGCTGACGGTGCTGACGACGGGACTGCAGGGGGTAGGTGCGGGGGCGGGTGTGATGTTCGAGGCGGGTACCGCGGCGTCAACGGCGGAGATCCTCCGAGCAGGTGGCTGGACTGCGCTGACCGGAGTGAACATCATGTTGTTCAGTCTTCTTCACAACCCATGCTCGACGACAATCTACACGATCTATAAGGAAACCGGGAGTGTTCGGTGGACAGCGGTTGCAACTCTCGTCCCCCTCCTGATGGGGTTCACCAGCTGCTTCTTCGTGGCCCAGATCTGGAGAGTGGTGGCCGGTTGAACCCCGCTACTTTCCGCTCTCCTCGTCGACCCGCTCCTGCTGTCCCGCCCCTTCTCTGAGCAGTTTCTCATATTCAAGTTTGTAATGGGTAATGGCCTGGGCAATCGCCTCGGCGGTTTTTTGTTGCCCCGATTCGCTCTTCAGGAACTTCTCATCTGACCGGTTTGATAGATATCCCGTTTCGATGAGCACATTGGGCATTGCCGCCCCGACCAGCACGTAAAAACCGGCCTGCTTGACGCCGTGGTTTGCAAGCCCCGTCTGTGCAAGTTCGCGTTGTGCCAGATCTGCGAATGATTCACTCGCTTTCACGTAGGCGGTCTGTGCCATGGCCACAAGGATGAAGTTCTCGTCCGTCAGAGACTTGTACCGCTCCTCATACCCCTCTTCCAGCGTGATCACAGCGTTTTCCCGCTCGGCGATAGCGATTGCCTGCTCGGTGCGTCCGAGCCTCAGGAGGTAGACTTCATATCCCCGGGTCGAACTTGGTTTCCGGGCCATAGAATTTGCATGGATGCTGATGAACAGTTTTCCCCCCGCCTCGTTCGCGATCTGCCCGCGGCGATCAAGGTGGACGAAACGGTCATCTTTCCGCGTGTAGACCACTTCGACGCCGGGGAGGCGCTTGGTTATCAGCCGGCCCAGCTTGAGCGCAATGCCGAGGGTGACATTTTTCTCCCGGACCCCGGTGACGCCGCTCGTGCCCGGATCCCTTCCCCCGTGCCCGGGATCGATAACAATGACGTCGAGCTCCCACCGTTTCCGGCTGCTCTCCAGTTCCGTGCGTATGTCCCTCGCCCGCGCACCTTCGGGAGTATGGACGTCGCGAGGGAGGGGTTTCTCAACCACGGGTTCGGAGCGTGGCTCCGGCTTTGCCGCCGGGGACGGCGGAATGATCGCCGCGGGCTTGTCTTCGCGCAGGGCCAGCAGGACATCGGTCGTCGTACTGTCCTGGATGATTTCGGAGGCGGCGATCCTGCCGGTGGTTCTGAAGGTCAATTGAACCGAAGTGGGCGACTGGATGGCGACGATCTCTCGTACCATCCCCGCAGGCCGTATCGCGTTGATTGCAGCGGTGTCGGCGCGGGCATCAGCAATGGTCATGTACAACCAGCCGTCCGGACGTGTCCAGCTTTCCATGTCGGTCAGTCGTTTGTTGGCCATGATGCGGATGACCATGCCGTTGGTCTTGGGTTCGAGCGCGATCCGCGGGATGTCAAGCGCCTTCTCGCTGAGCGGTGCTCCGATCGTCAGAGTGGCACGCTCCGCATCGTACGACGCGGAGGTGTTGAAGAGAACGCCAAAATACGGAACAAAGGACTGCAGAGGGACAAAATACGCATCCGCCGCATTGATGACCGGCTGGATAAGCTGGTACACAGATTTTCGATTCTGGATGTCCGTCACCACCACGTAAGGGTTTCCGGAGGTAATCTTGATCCGGTAGGGAGGATGTTTGATTTCGAGCTTTCGCGCAGGGCGGTTTTCGTAAACGTTCAGGGAAAGAATCTGGATGCAGTCGGTTAATGAGGCGTACAGCGTCCCCCGTTTTTTGAAGACGCCGATCTCTGTTGTTCTGGCGGTCCCGTCCCTGAATTCAACACGGACGGTGTTCTCCTGGGCAGTCGCGAGACTGATTCCGAAGAAGAGCGTACAAAGCGAACGGCGCATAATCCCTGAAACAAATGGGGGTAGTCCCCGGGGATCCCTCCCCGGCGGAACAACTTACCGATAGTTGACAAACTGCACTGCAAACTTCAGCTCGGCTCCCCGAATCATGGTGATGACCGCTTGCAGATCGTCTTTGTTTTTCCCGGTGATCCGAACCTGATCATCCATGATCTGCCCCTGAACGCGGAGTTTGGTGTCCTTCACCATCTTGACCAGTGATTTGGCGTTTTCCTTGTCGATGCCCACGCGAAGCGTGAGGATCTGCCGCACGGTGGCGCCTGTGCCGGGTTCAACTTTCCCGAAATCGAGCGACTTCACAGGAACACCACGTTTGATGAGTTTGCCCTGGAGCACATCGATGACGCTTTTCAACTTGAACTCGTCATCGGACACGAGGGTGATGAGCTTCTCCTTGAGGTTCAGGTCGATCGAACTTTTTGAACCTTTGAAGTCGTACCGCTGGGCAATTTCTTTCCGAGCCTGATTCACCGCGTTGTCAACCTCCTGGAGGTTGACCTCGGAAACGATGTCGAACGAGAACGTGTCAGCCATGGTTTATCGAAACCTCATGTGGAAGAACGCATGAACGAAGATCTTGATCAACTCCCACCGCGGAGTGTTGGTGTGCACAAGGTACTGCTGTTGCACCTCGCGGTCCTCCGTAGTGTCGCGTGTTGTAATCTGTACGAAAAGCGGGTGCATGCTCACGTTCCCTGCTGGTCGTTAATGTCTTTCCGTATGGTGATTCCGCGCCTGGCGAGTGCGGCAATCATCAGTTGGCCCGGGACGCACACCTCGGGCGGTAGCACGCCGCGGTCGCGGATGACGCCGGATGCGAGCATCTGTGCGACAATGGCGGTTGGAAACCCGGTGGTCCGCATCATGGCGCTGAGTCCTGTTGCGGTGTCATGGAAATCGATGAACTCGTAGCTGATCCGGCGAATTCTTCCCTGGGTACGGCCAACAATTTCCGCGCGGGCAAGGACGACGTCGGGACTGTCGCCGGCCAGACACCGTTTGAGCATCTCGGTGAAAAGCTCGCGCGTAGTGCGCACGGAATCTCCCACCACGATCGGTTCGGCGCTGGCGAATCCGAGATCCAGTAACATCTTGAATCTCGCGGAGTGCCCCCTGTAGCGGATTGTCTTGTAGTCGAGCGTCCTGACTTTGCCGGTGAACAGCTCCGGGAGGATGGAGAGACCTCCGGACGTAGAGAACGCCTCCAGCGTGCCGAACGGCTCGGGAAAGCGGATATCCTCGACCCCGGTCAACGATTCCACCTGCGTACGGCAGCCATCGTGGATGACGGTGGATGGCTCGAGGTATTCGTTGAGGAGGCCTTCGACAGAGAACACGATCTGATAATCGAGTGGCGGACGGGGCTGCTGGGGCAGCCCGCCCACGCGCAGGTGGATGGCGTCGAGTTCTTCGCACTCCCCACTGCCGGTGACGGCGAGGATGTTGATGAGCCCCGGGGCGAGACCGCAGTTCGGCACAACCGTAACCCCGCGTGCCGCCGCTTCCGCATGTAACGTCCGTTGCCGGTCAACAACGTCGTTGTTGCCCCCGAGGTCGCACAAATGCACGCCGGCGCGGATGGCCGCCTGGCTTACTGCCAGATTGACGGAATAACTGACGGCACTCACGACGGCATCGCACCCGGTCATTGTGGATTCAAGAGCCCTTCCATCGTGGACGTCGAGCCGCGCCGGGAAGACGTTGCTTCCTATGGCGCGCGCAACCCGTCGCGCCGCCTCTTCGTCGATATCCGTGAGAAGGACCTCACATTGCGGATCGGTGGTGGCCAGATCGTACGCAATTGCGTGCCCCATCATTCCCGCCCCGAGAACGAGATACTTCATGGTCTTCGATTCCTATTTGAGGATTTCACCGGTTGCGCGGCTCCAGAACAGCAGATCCAGCTCGTCCATGCTGATGCCGACCGCGCCGGCAAATTGCCGGAATTTTCTTTCAATGGCAAGATATCGCGATCGTGTCAACGTTGCCGGCACGGAGCGCAGGACTCCATGCCGTACAAGGTTCCTTAGAATATGCCGGTCCAGGATGGCAAGGTCGTGCCAGCCAATGTTCCGCAGGAAATGGGAAGCCTCTTTCCAGCCAAGCCCCCTGACGTTCCGCACGAGCCATTCGCGCGTTGCTCCGCTCCCGGAGAGCCGCCCGGCGGCAACAGCCTCGGTGATCTCCGCTCGCCTGGCTTTGGCGGCGAGGAGGTTCTTCCCCTTTGTCCGATGGAAGCGGACGTAATACCCCCCACCCTGCAGAAGTGGAACCGGGTCAACATCCCGGTCACAAAAACCCGCCCTCAGGAGCGCCTCAACTGCGAGTCCGGCGGCACGTGCGCTCGATTGAGCCGTCATCAGACAATACATCAACTCACAGAAGAGCTCTTCTTGCTGAACTCCGGCGAATTCCCTGAGCCGCTGCCGGATTGCCTCCCCCCGTGCTGCGTACTCCTCCAGGAGCGTCCCGATGTCGTGGTACGGCTTCATGCGAGAGTGACTCGGCGCGATCTTCCGTGTCCGCCGGTCGATACCCGAATCAGTCCATCCCGTGCGAGGCCCGCAAGAACATCGTTCAACCACCGTTGATGCCGGAGGGAACTCCCGTTGAGCAGCACGCGGGCCACAGCCGAGACCGAAATGGGTCGTCTGCTCCGGCGCAACATCTCAACGATTTTCCCCCGGTAGATACGGTTCGGAATCCCATACAGGGAAGGCTCGTGGTATATTTTCCTGTGGGTCCCATGCCGCATGCGGCGGTACGACCGGCATACCGTCATTACCGGACAGTCGGAGCACCGGGGTGCGCGTGCTGTACAGACTGTTGCCCCCAGATCCATGAGTGCCTGGTTCCACTCGTATGTCCTCCCCCTGGGGAGGACTCGTCCGGCGGTAATCCAGATCTCAGCCTCGGGCCGCAGGCGGTCGGTGGTCTCCATGCGGAAGAAGAGCCGGGAAAGGAGGCGCCGAACATTAATATCGACTACCGGAACAGGTTTACCGAACGCAGACGAGAGAACCGCGTGAGCGGTGTACCGCCCGATTCCTGGAAGGGAGGTCAGCCCCTCCAGGTCCCTGGGCAAACGGCCGCCACATTCGCACATAACGCGCCGGGCCAGCTGATGCAGGCGGACCGGACGGTTGTTGTATCCCATCCCCTGCCAGGCGCGGACTACATCACGTTGCTGCGCGGCTGCCATTGCGAAAACTGATGGAAACCGCGCGAGGAAGGCCGGGTATTTCTCCAGTACTCGCGCCACCTGCGTCTGCTGGAGCATAACTTCTGACACCAGGATACGATAGTGATCCCGGATCCCCCGCCAGGGGAGCACACGCCCGTTGCGAAGGTACCACCTCCTGATACGGTATCGGTATCGGCCCGGAGGAGGGAGAGAAGCCGCAGGCAACCTTGCACGGTCCGACGGAGCAGACTGCGTGGTAAATTCAGGAGTCGCTCTTCCCATCCGGCCCGATCAGTTTGGCAATGGCTTCCAGGTTGCCGTCAAGCACATCCATCGAGGTAAGCTCAGCCGGACGAACCCAGCGGATTTCCTCAAACGTATGGTTCACCGGAGTATCGGTGAACGATGGCACGAGGAAGTAGAACACCCGAAATGCCCCATCCCTCGCCGGCTCACTCACACCCGCCGGATACACCCACTCCTGGCGGTGGAACTCCTCCCCCACAACGGCACGGATGCCGAGCTCTTCATGAAGTTCGCGTACAAGCGCCTCTTGTGGTGACTCGCCCGGCTCAATCTTGCCGCCGGGGAATTCCCATTTTAGAGGGTACACGGCTGAGCGTTTGCGCCGGCACGCCAGCACACGTCCACCGTTCAGGATAATCCCGACAGCCACTTGTTTCATTCGGTTCAAGGTACAGAAAATCCGGTTGAGACTCAAAAAGGAGATGGAATGACGGCGCATCTGGCCCGCTATGCGTCCGCCCGATTCGGCGGGTGAAACTCCTCATAAATAAAATTGTGAGTCATCCCGGGGATCCGGATGTCGTCCATTTCCTGGTCCAGAAGTTCCCCGCTCAGAAACCGGTACATTTCGATGTCCGGGATCCCCGTATCAAAATGGACCAGAACGGAATTATCCGCAAGAATGTCGAGCAAACGCTCCAGCTCGCCGGGCAATTGAACACCTGTCAGGGACTGGAGCGGCTGGACGTCCGGGTTCCCGACAAACCGGCGCACGGTAGTCTGTCGCCGATTCCTGAACTGGCGCTCGAATTCCTCGACATAGTGGAGCCAGTCCCACTCCACTTCCGGCGGCAATGACGAATTCCCGCCGTGGAACGTAC